>Ga0102589_1002041_pt1 | contig 24584 bp, 24 predicted proteins | sample AraplaMF_Col_mLB_FD_76858 | JGI IMG/M metagenome (GOLD analysis project Ga0102589, IMG submission 76858) | Arabidopsis root microbial communities from the University of North Carolina, USA - plate scrape MF_Col_mLB | ecosystem: Host-associated > Plants > Roots > Endosphere | place: USA... | reverse complement strand
TATTTTATTCACAACTTACATGACGTATAAACTTCTTGGTTAAATCTCGCTATACCGGATCTTCAATTAAATTCTCAGCATCACGACAAGATTCATAATTAATTGTAGTTGCTTATTTCTTTATTTCCATAAAACCAGATTTCACATTGCTTGGTCGGTACAATGGCATATAGGCCATTTATAAATAGCTGTAATACATGTGCACTTAAGTAATACATGTGCACTTAAGTAATAAAGGTGTCATCAGAATAACAAAATACACGTGCTCTACTTCTACCAAATAATTAATAATTACATCTTAGTCACCTCACTATTTGTATATAATGCTAGATATTATATAAAACAAAGAAAGAGTAGTAAGCGTAATGTCAATCAGACAAAAAACTAAATTTTCAGTCTTTTTTATATTTAAAGGAGGATATTTTCAGCTACTCTTTCTTTGTATTATGAGTTTAACACTAAACATAACGTATAACAAGACGAAATTATTCAATTTTCTCTTAATTTCGACATTTTTCTTAGAGAGGCTTATATCATACTAGCAAAAGTTCCTTACAATGCATTTTAAACAAAGCCATTTATAAGTTTAATTATATTCGCATCAATAACGAAGAAGGCATAACAATGTTACGTATTCTACTTCGATTGAAGCCAACAGCATCATCTTCTTTCTTTTCTCTCTATTGATAATAAATAAAAGAACAAGGTGAGTAGGAACGGGTATTTAATGATGAAATTTTACAAACACGAACCGTACACGCAACAAATACTACGCGATTCATTTTCAATAGACAAAAAAATGTTATTAATGATGAAAAAAGCAAAATTTCCTGTTCATACTTCTCTATTACATCTCATTCAATTCCCTACTCTAATTCTATCTGGAGCAGGAAAAGTTGTAATAGGTGTTGATGAAGGAAAAGTTGCTCTGACTGTAGCTTTGAAATAAAGTTCACTTAAAAAATCCGATTAAAACTCATTTAGAATTTTTCTATCAATTAGGAGGAAATACGGTACAACAATTTCATTGAATGATTCCTGATCTACGCCCTACACGTACTTGAGGAAGGGGACTTCTGTTGGAGTACTGTAAATAATGATGGACAAGAGTACCAATAGACATCCCTTATACTTTACCTTCAAATACTCGGTAAATGATTCTTTTTGATTTTGATCAGAGTGAATTTCGTATTAATTTATACTTTATACAAACACACGCTTTAATTTTTTTCGAAAACGAATACCTAGCGTAATGGCTACAATGATAACCACTCCGAAGATAATTTTCCCAATGTGCTGTCCGAGCACCGCAAATATAACATGTGATTTTCCTCCTAACCAATAGCCACCAATTAAAAAGAAAGATACCCAAAATAGATCACCGGCGTAGATCGTTATGGCAAAACGACGGAACGGTAAATTAATAATACCTGCAAAGTATCCAGTAAAATGACGTACACCTGGGATGAAGAATCCAATAAAGATAAGGAAATATCCATATTTATCAAACCACATTCTCGTTAAATCAATTTTTCTTTGTGTTAAAAATACATATTTCCCATATTTCTGTATAAAAGGCATACCAAGTTTATTCCCTAAAAAGTATTGAATTGTCATCCCTACACTTGTACCAATAAAGGATAAAATAATTAAAAGTGGTAATTGTAAATCTCCTTTATGTGCCAAGAAGCCTGCATATGCTAGTGTTGGCTCTCCTGGGAACGGAAATGCAATATATTCTAACAGTGTTCCAACAAGTACTACATAGTAGCCGTACTGCTGAAATAATTCATAAACCCATTCCATATTGTTTTCTCCTTTTTTTCTACAGTATTAATCACGTACAACAACCAGTGGTTACACTAGTCCTCATAAGAATCTAGGCATTTCAATGCTGAGTAGTTCCAAAGCAGCATAAACCTTTACTCTGCACAATAATTAAAAAACAGAAGTTCCACCCAATCATAAAAATAAAAAGCGAATAACTTATTAGGTTGATTACGATAATACTCAAGAAGGCTCTTTGCTGGATAGTAAAAAGCGGAAAACCGTATCACAAATAAGAGATACGGTTTTTACTAATAGTTAAAAATCATAACAGTATAAAAACACATTAAGTTTTGCCTTCATTGAATCAAAGTAAATTTCCTTTTCATTTATACGTTCAAAGTTTTGATTGTCATAAAATCCATAGTTACATTTAGCATCTGTATATAAATATAAAGATTTTACATCCATACTTTCCATATAATTAAACAAATGGTTCATTAGAGTCTTTCCAACTCCAAGACCTCTGGATTCCCCCGATACAATGAATAATTGTATACAACCTTGAAAATCATCTTCTTTTCCATAGATAAGTTCTTTATATGCATCTTGAACTTTTACAAATTCTTTCATGAATTGTTTATTCTCCTTATTGGCTATGAACATTTTAAGCATGTTATAGGCATAACTGAACGTATTATGAGCTTTCCTTAAACGATTTTTGTCTTTTGTTGAATCGCCCAAAATAACACCAATAATCTTATTGTTTCTTTCTGCTACTTTGCTAAATGAACTTCCTAAAATACAACTTTGTAGATAGATGTTTAATACTGAATCTAAAAATTTTTTATCCTTTATGATTTCATTGAAGCCAAATGCTTCGCCAATTAATTTTTTAATAGACTCGTAATCTTCTTTGACTAAATCTCTATATATTACCTTATTCATATTTACAAGCTCCCTTTTATATAAATATAATTTAATTTCGTATTTTATTGCGAATGCCTTATTATAATAGTAATGTCTCCCCTTAAGGGAGAGTCAACGATAATATGAGAAAAAATACGAAAAGCCGCGTCTAGTATAATTACCAAACGCAGCTCGTGTTATTCCAAAAATGGTAGATATGCTTGTTGAATACCGTTTTGTGTTGCAATATAGAATGCTTTGGCAAACCCTTCATTTTGTATACACTCATTAATAACAATCATGATGGGGATTCTACGTAAATCTAACATAAGCTTTTTTCGAACATGTTCTGCTAAAGCAAGATTTGATATGAATAAAATAAAAATTCCAGGTATTGTTTTGATAATTCTGGGTGAGATGTTTGATAACATTATTCCTGCTCTAATTCGAGAAATCGTAGGGGACGAAATTGCTAATTGGATGGAAGTGCCCTATTCTAATTGGCAAAAGTTAATGAAATTCAAAGAACTAATGGGTTTTCTTGACTCTGATTATTCGGGTGTTTTCGGAAGTATGACTAATCAGCTCGTGCTGGCATTGCTCAGGCGTCAGTCACTATCTTAGACATTGATACTCACTAGTTACTAGAATACGAAACACATATAAACAATTATGGTGTAAAAAAACAGCAGAGTTTATAATATCTCTGCTGTTTCCTATTATTTAACTTCTAACGTGAACCAATTATTTAATGAATAGACAAGCGTTACCAAACAGCCAATTACACCAAACCAAATAACATTAGGATCAATCTTTGACCCAAATAGTACTGCTATTACCGATACCATACACAATAGCATCGCTAGACCATTAATCTTAATTTCGACTATATCGCCACTTTTCACTTGCTTTTCTTTACTTCCAAAAAACAATTGATTTGCTTTTAGCTTTGCTTCTTTTACATCAGAAGGAAGCGTATACTCTTCATTATTTTCTAATTTCATTACCACTTCATTATCTACTTTTAAAGCTACTCTTGTAGCTCCGCCCATCATTCCTGTTGCCCTTATTACTTTTATACTCATCTCAAACTCCCCTTAAAATGTTTTCCGTTTAATAAAAACCTTCCCCTCTTCAGTTTAGTATATTTTCTACAATTTTTCATCTTTTTTCCATGATTTATATTATCATATTCGGATTTAATTTATTAATAGGAGTATGAGTGTTTCTACCTTTTACTTTATAGCCTATAACTAAATAACCTTTTGCACTCCTGTGATGTAGGTAATGTTAGTTTCAAGCAAGATTTCCTTTTACATCCTCTATTCTTATTTAATCGGTTTCTCTGTTTTTAAAACAAATGAACTTAATGCAGGAACCTTCATCTTATTATCATGGAATACATACAGCACTTTACTTCCTGCATGTTCACCATCTACTAGCACTTTCCAAGGACCTTTTGATGGAAGATTTATTTCCATAGCTTCTCTATTTGCATTGTGAGCTACAACAAAATATTCATTTTTATTTCCATTTTCTTTGCTATCAATTGTGTAAGCTACAACATTTTTTGGCGCATCCATGAACGTTACATGTTTTTTAATTTGTTCAGCAGTTGTCATGCGAAAAGCTGAATACTTGTTACGTAGCTCAATTAACCCTTTCATATACTCAACTTCTTTATCAAATGCTGCACGGCGCACCCAATCCATCTGGTTAATCGAATCAGGAGATTTGTAGCTATTATGGTCACCATATTTTGTACGCATGAACTCTTGCCCCGCATGCAAGAATGGAACCCCTTGCGATGTTAATATGATAGAAGAAGACAACTTATGCATTTGTTTACGTACTTCTTCACTATCGCCAGGATTCGTCAACTCAAGCTTATCCCATAATGTATGGTTATCATGTGCTTCAACATATGTCAGTACTTGTTCAGGATCCTGATAAGTAGACACCTTTTTATCATAATCAAGACCAGCCGTAATTCCTTTTTTTATGCGTTCTTCCATGTTTTGCATTCCGTTCACAAAACCATTATCCTTATCTCCAAATACGCTGCCTTTCAATCCGTCACGAATATCGTCATTAAAATGAGCGATTCCGTTCATTTTCTCCGCATTTTTTTGATTTGCTTTTAACTCAGGCGCAAGAGGCGTATTTAAATCCCAACCTTCTCCATGAAGAATAATAGAAGGATCAATTTGATGAACCGCTTTACGTATCGCATTCATTGTTTCAACATCATGAATACCCATCAAATCAAAACGGAAACCATCTAAATTATACTCTTTCGCCCAGTACACGACGGAATCTATCATAAATTTCCTCATCATCTTTCGTTCAGAAGCTGTATCATTCCCTACACCTGTTCCATTGGCGAGTGAGCCATCCTCATTGTAACGATAATAATACCCTGGAACTAACTTGTGGAAATTAGATTCAGCCGCACTGTACATATGATTATATACAACGTCCATTACAACACGAAGATTATTATCATGAAGTGTTTGAATCATCTGCTTTAATTCAGTAATTCGAACAGTCGGCTCATAAGGATTAGTAGAGTATGAGCCTTCTGGTACGTTGTAATTTTTCGGATCATATCCCCAGTTATATTGTGGTTCGTTTAATTTTTCTTCATTTACTGAAGCATAATCAAATATCGGTAAAAACTGAACATGAGTAACACCAAGATCTTTAATATGATCAAGACCTGTTTTTACGCCTTCTGGTCCCCTCGTTCCTTTTTCTGTTACACCAAGATATTTCCCTTTATTTTTAATACCACTTTCAGGTTGAATGGAAAGATCACGCACTTGCAACTCATAAATAATAGCATCTTCCGGGTTTTTAAATTTCGGCTTTTTATTCCCCTTCCAATTTTTCGGATTTGTTTCTTTTAAATCAACGACTGCACCTTTATCACCATTCACAGAAGCAGCACGCACATATGGATCAACGGCCTCAGTCCATTTGTCCCCAATCTTCACCTTATATGTATAAAAAAGACCTTTTTGATCACCTGTAAGTTTTGCAGTCCAAGTCCCTTTTTCACCTTGATCCATGCTTATTTCAGTACCTTTTTCATCATTCCATTTTTTATAAGTAACCAACTTTGCCTCGCTCGCAGTGGGAGCCCACAAACGAAACTTGGTTTCCTGTGGCGTATAAATATTCCCTAAATCATTGCCATCATAATAAAATAAATGATCAAATTCCTCGCTACGGATTACTTTACCAATTTCAGTATTAGCTTCAATGGAATTTCCCATTTTGATTTTGTATGTTTTTTTCAAGTCAAGATTCTTTTCTGTAATGATTTTAACCTTATTGGTAATATCTCCATTATTTGTGTCATAAGGATTAACTTTCTCAATGTTAACGCCGTCAATTTCAATTTTATGCTCCTTAGTATTGAATGGAACATTGGTAGTCATAGTGATTTCATTGAAGCTATCAATGGTCGCTTTCTGAATAGCAAGTTCAGAAGATGGCTTAGAATCATATACTTTATCATCGCCCGAAAGAACCCATACTTCAGCACGACCATCCTTAATATTTTCAATCCAACGATCACCACCGTCTTTTTCCCATTCATTCGTACGAACTATAAATCCAACACGATTATAATCACCATCTATTTTTACTTTAGCATACTTACCAAACTCATCTTCCCCAGTAAATTCATAGAACCTGCCACTCGCATTTTCGGTCCACATCCAAAGGTTCCAATCCTTTGCATTTCCAACCTTCTCCTTATAATGAATGATAATTTCCGTTGTTTTCGCATTTGATTCTGCTTGTACACTCTGAAAAGAAAAACCAGATAATAGCATAGCAATTACAGTAAGTAATAAAAACGTCTTGTTTATTAATCTTTTTGTCATATACACTCCATTCACCCTTTCTTACAATATTATGAACCATTCATTATGAGTAACACTGCATAAGTTAATCTAGAAATCGCTTTTATACCACCTCCGTATTGAATGTTTATACTTATTTCCAATGATCTTTTGGTAGAAAAATCAAAGGTAGAAAGGGATAAGAAATCAACGAAAACGTTTGCATTAAATATCAAAAAAAAGACTTACTTATTCCTCCTTATATCTCTAGATATCAAAAGATCATGGAAAACATTCTAAAGAAAACGTTTGTTATCGCTTTCAATTTTATAGCAAGAACTATAAAGAGGTCAATATATTATTAATTTTCTGTTTTTACCCTATGTATATATTGTTAACATGTAAACAAAACCTATTTAAAAAAAATAAACGGTTATACCAAAAGGGAAACAACGACTAATCTTAAAGATCGTTATTTCCCTCTATTTCTTTAACTTTAAGCGGTAAATTTTTTCGATAATACGTTGTTACAGTTTCCGTATGTTATTTTTCCAATTGAGATAGCTATAATCAACCTCTTCTTTTAATTCAAAATAGTTTTCCCAAGTATCTTGTGCATGATAAAGTGTCTCGCCTGCACCTACAAAAACATCCCTATAGTCATATAGATATTTCCAGTCATTATCACTATTAAAGTAATACATTGCAAATTGATTACCCTCATCATTTAACATGTCATCTGCAAGCACACCACCCCATTTTATATAGATTTGCGTGCCAGTCATTTGTCTAAGATTAAATTTATTAATGTCATCTCGAGATTTTTCTTCAAACGCTTTACTAAATAAATGATTTTCAATAATCCATCCAAGAAACATACCAGTATGTACATATGCTTGTTCAATTGGCAAATCCTCTGGAAGATCATCAAAATAGTACTTTGCTTTATCATAAATCACGATGCCCAACTCCATTTCATACCCTATTTTTTCTATTCTACCAAAAATAAGGTATGAATAGGAAAATATATCTATATCACCATAACTAATCTTCAAAACATACAACTATAATAAAAATCTCATATAAGAAATTCGTTGTTACAAAGGCGAAACATACATTAAATGCTCATAAATAACTGTGGAGAGATAAAATTTTAGTTTTGAGGTATTTTTAATCCCACATGATTTCAAAACAACAATTTGAGCGTAACTGTAAACTATGGTGACTTTGTTTCTTAGTTAATTTCTGCGTTTTATATCATTCGCCAATCATATACAGTAAAGGTGACTACCAATTATAAATCGCTTATTCATTTTGTATAATAAATAAAAAAAAGGAGAGATTTCACAAATGACTGTAGTGCAGAACGGAACATTGCAAGTGCCTGGAGCGAGTCTTTACTATGAAATCAGAGGAAAAGGACCTGTACTTCTAATGATCCATGGCGGTGGTGGTGACGCTGATAAATTTCTTAAGGTCGCTAATCATCTTGCTAATTGGTATACAGTTGTTACCTACGACCGCCGTGGCCATTCTCGCAGTAAGCTTACCAATCAAACTGAAGATTACTGCGTGGAAACACATAGCGACGATGCTCACCACCTGCTAACTAAACTGACCGATGAACCGGCATACGTATTTGGAAGCAGCTCTGGTGCTGTTATCGGACTTGATCTGTGCATACGCCACCCAAGACAAATAAAGCTACTAATCCCTCACGAACCCGTCTTATTGCAAATTTTATTCGGTGACGAGCAGGTGCAGGCTAGAAAATTCATGGAAGACCTTAAGAAAAATCATAAAAAAGAGGTCATAAAGTTATTATCAAATGCACGAGCGGACACTAACAATCAAAAACAACCGAAAGATGTGCAAGCAAAGCGAATGCTTAGTAATTCAACGTATTTCGTTGAGTATGAAATTCCAGGCGTTCTCGACCATTCACTAGATATCGATGCCTTGCAAACTGCATTAAAATCTTCATCGATGCAGGTGCTTCCAGCAGGAGGAAGTGATTCACGGGACTTTTTCGCTTACCGCTGCGCAGTCGCATTAACAGAACAACTAGGAACAGATATCGTAGAATTCCCTGGACATCATGGAGGCTATAACACAAGTCATCATAAAGAATTTGCTGAGAAATTACACGCGATTTGTCGTTCACATTAATAAAGACAAATAAAAACTAGCAAAATGAAATTTGCTAGTTTTATTTATTTCGGGACTACTATTCATCAGAATCATCTCCAAACTTTACATTGTCGATTGCCTCCCTGTCTTTTGCAACCCCTTCTATAGTCCCAATTAAATTTCTTACCATCTCAAGTGTAATCAATTCTTCCTCTTCATAAAGTTTTATACTTGCTCCCATTGAAAGTAATTCCTCAGCAAATCTCACCAAAGATTTCAATTGATCTGCATCACTGTAGTTACATTCCATTACAGGCTTTTCTGTTTTCATATTTTGTTTGATTTCACTTATCGATTTAGATGTTTTTTTCTAATCAAAGGGAGATACTTATTAGAATTCGAATTATGACGCACTACTAAACTTACGGTAACCAACTCTACTACCCTCCTTATAATGAGCATTTTGTATTTCAGTTAGATAGAAGTTTTTATAAAAAAGATTGATTATTTTCAGATTCAAATTATTCAATGCAAGCTACCTATTGTATATAAAGTTACTTTGACACACTATCCAGTATCTTTCTTAAATGACCTTCATCATATTTATATTTGTAATTTCATAACCCAACTTTTCATATAACCCACGTGCAACTGTGTTATGACCAAAAACATGAAGACCAATTTTATTCATTCCTAATTCTTTAGCAATAATTTCAATTTCTTTCATCGCTTGCTTACCATACCCTTTTCCTCGGTGTGGCTCATAGATTATAAAATCAAAAATATAGCCTTGATCTGGATTTGTAGTTGATGTTTGTGCAATCCAAATCATTCCGACTAGTTGTTGGTCTTGAAAAATAGAGTACAAGTAATTCAGCTCAGATTTCTCATCTTTAGGTAACAGTCTAGAAAATTCTTTTTTAGATAGATTGATTGCCTCATCTTCACTCCAGTTTCCTGAAGTAACTTTGTTTTTTGCATAGTTCTCAATTGCACCAGAAATGTATAGTTGAAATTCTTCTTTATTCATCGGTTTTAATGTAATCACTTAATCCCCTCCTACTTTAACGTGATTGAGCTAGTTTATATAAACAACAAGTTCCAATGCTCGCTACTGCTAGCAGTTGAAATAAGCCTAACGACTTAAAGTTGTCATTATTATATAATAATTCAAAAAATATAACGAATGAGTGAAGCATTGTATCTTTTTTGCAAGCATCGTGACTTTCATTCAAATTAACGCATAATATAACAGGAAGCATAACTTTGCATAAAATGCAGGTTTATGCTTCCAATAAATTAACATTAACTCACTTATTAGTACAATTCTTAGGTTCTTTAAAAAAGTTAGATGCAATGCAACAAACTATTCCAGTAATTAGAATACTATATTTTACCATTCCACTTGTATGCTCAAATAAATTAATTCCATTAATTACATTAAGCATTACAAGTCCCCAAAACACTTGAATTGCTCCAAAACCTAATAATATTTTTCCTGTTCGAGAAAATTTTTTCATAGCCTTCCACCTTCCATATATATGTAAATTTTATCATGAAACCCCCAAAATGAATGACTACAAAATAAACTTTCTGCAAGTTTATGGGTTATTTTGAAGGGGAATTTTGTAATGTTAGACCTTAAAAACGATATTTTGATGCAAAGTTATGGGTTATTGGTATGCAATTTTATGAGTTAAGTCACACATAAAATTAAATTTACTCAAAAACAAAGAGGATCTAAAATACGAGGTTCTCCTCAATTCCCTGTATAATGCTCCAATCTACGCCGTCTTCTAACTCATTTTCAAGTTCTTCTAATAAGCAAATCCCTTCTTGTTCAATACCCGCGTCATATCCATAAATCTCAAAATATCTTTTCTTATATTTTGTATACCAATAATATGTACTATATATGATTGAATGTTTCGCTTCTTTTCCATTTAAATTCATTGTAGTATGCCTTAAAAAATCATAATAACTCCAAAACTCTTTTAATCTCTCATCACTAAACATCTTACTAGGCACCTTTTCTACTTTGTCTCGTTGCATGAATTTCGTTAATTCCAACTCTTTTATTATTTCCATTCAGTTATCCCTTTCCGTCCTTGTTCGTGTTTATTATATTCCGATTCTTCCATTGAATCTAATGTCTTTACCACCTATCATCAAAAATTACAGTATATTGAGCAACACCAATACACTCCAATTCGTTATTTTTATATGTAATCTTTGTTTTTCTGGCGTTATATTCAAAATTATAAACTAGAATTGCTGTATTACATTCTTTATTAAAATTTCTGTTCTCAAATTGTTCAGTAAATTGTTCATAATATGAAAAGCCCCTCAATAAATCTTGAATATTATTTACCGGTGATTGGCCAAACCATTTCTTTTCAACTAAATCACGATCATAATAACCTAAGTTAAAATGTTGTTCGAATATAGAGGGTATACTATCTCCATCTTCCGTATATTTAATATTCGTATAGTTTATAAGCTCATCATTGCTCTCAAAATTCCCAATCCATACTGTTACTTTTTCATTCATCTTATCCCCCCTTTCATTCTCTTGGAAAAGTGCTTTTTCGGTTCTTTAATTTATCTTTTCTATAAAATGTACTATTTCGCTTAAACCATAATAGACTTTTATCGAAACTAGCTAACTCTCAATTTATAGGTTCCCTGCTAACATGAAAAGGATCCTCATGATTCTCTTCTAATAATTTCTCAAATTTCTCTGTTTCGTATTTTAGAAAATATTCATATTCTGACTCCGAAATAAAAAAGGCTAGCAAAAGATGATGCCAAATTTTGGTCACTTTATAATATATTTAATTCAATTCTAAATTATCCAAAACGCTCTGAATTAACCATTTTAGTTTCTCTTCATTCATCTTTCTCATACCATATTTTTTAACGAATCTCTGAACCATATCCCAATTCTCTAGGCGCAAAATTTGCTTTAACTCTGTCCGAAGTTTTTTACGATACTCCATATTTTCAACCAAGTTAAAATTTTTAATAATTTTATCCAATTCATCATAATCCGCACTTACATTAAAATAGCATTCAAGAAAATATTTAAAAGTTTCAAAATTTAATTTCCGACTCAAGTTATCCCCTCTTACTAAAACTTTAAATTTGAAAATCAATCATAGCTCATAAAACTATTTCAGAGTTAGCAATATCCACTTTTTTAATACACGTATAATTTCTAATACCTTTTTAATTGATATCTGTTAAGGTAATATGTTAATAATTTACCTTAACAGGACTTTTTGAAAATTTAAGTGTTTTTTTATTTCCTTATTCACTTCATACACTAGTTAGTAAAAAACAGGTAATTATCTTCTGATTTTTAGTCCCACCACTTCTCCTCATCAGAAACCCATATATTTTTCTGCAAGTCAAATAATTGATTAGCATCATGGAAACCACAATCAGTTCGCTATCAAAAAGCAAATATTCTAATACCATTTGTTCCGCCTCGATATGTTAAACACTCACGGCTGCCACCCATCCTCCTGCAAGAACTTCTGTAATTCTTCCTCAGACGGTACATTCTTCTTCCACTCTTCACATTCCTCCAAAAACTTCTCCGTTTCATAAAGAAGCGACGGCTCTTTCTTTCGAAACTTAACTGCCGCTTCCTCTACTTCACTGAGCTTCGTATATCCTTTCCTATGCCAATCTCGTAAAATCCCCTTCACATAAGCAAGCGTCCGCTTATTATTTTCATAGGTAATCTGAAGTGCCTTTAGTACAAGCTCCTCCGACAAATCTGTAATCCATTCACTTAATTCCTTCGCTGCATATGATGACAAACTACCGAAATTTTGTTCATAAAATGTGTATACACTACTACCTGGATTCACTTCTTCTACTTCTATTTCTTCTTCTACCTCATTCACTGCACATTCTTGAACAACTTCTTGCGGAATCATATCAGATGCTTCAACAGGCATTCCGAAATGCTCTAGCAATAACGGAATATTCAACTCTTCCTCGAGGCATCTTTGAAGAAACATATGTACAAGCTCTTTATTTTTCACAGTCTTTAACTCACGTAACACACACTTTTCTATGTTTGTATTCGTAATTGGGTTATAACGTAACCAGTTCAAAATATATAATTCCTTCGTTTTCGCATCAAATAAGATCTTTCCATACGCAATAAACCGCTGCAACAACTTCTCAACCGTTTCACGATTATACCCCGTTTCCATCTCTACCAAACGGAGTGGCAGTGGGTAAATTCCGCATTGTCTCGTTTTCGAACATGTCAGCAAATACATATAAAAATAGCGCTCCTCTGGCGTTAAATCCAGCACAAACTCATCTTGCCAAAAATTCACCTGTACACTCCGGTATACTCCCATATTTCTTCCTCCCATCCTTTAATGGTAAATATAGAATTGGTTACTCCTTCTATATATAGGATTGCAGGCAGGGATTTGGTAAATTTATTTTATAATTTTTACTAGTACTAGAATGTTACTTTTTTATTTTTTTGTAGTAGTTCTTGTAGTTGTTTTTTCTTTTGTTTATTTAATGATTTATTACTTGGCAGGGGTTTATTAGGGGCTTATAAGGAGCTTCTTTTATTGTCATCTGCTGAAGAACTTCTAAAATAATACTGCATGAAAAAATTAATTTTGTTTGATAACTTCATTAATTGTCACTTCTTTATCAGCGACTAAATCATAAAATCCTATATGAACTCCTTCTTCATATAACCAGCATAGATCCGTTCCATAAGGAGCTGCAAAAATCTCAAACATTACAGGAGCAATTTTAAAAATAGATTCCGCATTTAAGATGATAAAATTTTCCGCATGATTCACATATTCATCGGTATCATCTATAGAATACAAATTCCAGCCATTTAATTGCGGGATAGAACCTTTTTCTCTAAATGAATATCTAACTGGTTTTCCAGCAAGAATATTTTTTGAAACGACAAAACCACCATACTCACTGTTATTTATTTTCATTTTCAAACTCCTTAATACTGGAATTGACAGCATGTTTTAATAGAATTTCATAAACTAGTTTCATCTTATCAGTAGGCCATTCATTGTTTGTTACTATCCAGTTACTTTTGTAGTTAATCTATCCCCACCAAGATTAGCTAACGGCTCAAATCATAAAAATAGAGAAGCAGCTCCAGGTAAACCTGCTTTAATTTAGAAACTCATCGGTTCCTTAAGATAAAGATTATGAATTTCTTTTTATTGCATCATCGTTAACTGGACCTGCTATTATTCCGTCTTCTAAACGAAAAGAATGTAACAAAAATTATTGATAATTTTCGATAGCTGAAATAAGAGAACCAGTTCCTTCTTCTGCATAATGAATGAAGTCCAAACATTTTTCACTCCAGCCACCGATTAAATTTGTTTTCTCTCCTACGAATTGTTGGTTACCGTAACTATTCAAATTGAAAGAGTGAACCCAAACATCAGGATTCATTTCACGACGATATGTTTCAAGAAGAATTTGTGAAGAATTGCCTCCATACCTATCTCCATACACTTGCTCATCAGAGAAGACAAGAATGCGGTCAACTTTGATTTTGTTATCTAATAGATATTTGATAGAAAGATGTAAGTTTGTTCCATATCCATGTTTATTAACTTCTGATAAAAATGTGTTCATGTTCTCTAAAATACCAGAACGGGTAGAAACATTTATCGCTTTGAAATCAGTTGCGAATACAGATGTAATCGAATTATCACAGAAGGAGTGTGCCATTGCCATCATGAGTGTAGCAATATCTGCACATTTAACGGTCCCATCTTTCGAAACAGGATAACATGTCATAGAGCCTGAGATATCTGCTGTCATGAATGTTGTTCCTGATAATCTCGGCATGTTTGTAACAGATGCTTCAATGGCGTCATTCAATACATCTAATAATTCGCTTCCTGCTTGTGGTAATTTTTCTTGTACAACACGATAGGCTGAAAAAAAGCGAAATGGTAATTGTTTTGATTTTTTTACTCGCTCAGGATCGCGAAGAATGTTATATACTGTATCAATATTTAATGCACCTGAATTTACGATATTGCGAAGGTTACGAAGTAAGGCCATATACCCCACTTTACCGCTATCAATTAATTCTTCCCATACTTCTTTTTTGTTTCCCTTTTGAGAAAGCTGTGTTTCCCATGTGAATGGTACTTGTAGTGTACTTTCTAATAAACGTTTATAAAGTTCGTAACGTTCTGTTCCTTTTTTTGCAGATGGGCTAACTAAACGGAATACATCTTTCAATGTAACGTCTTTCCCTGTGCGGTTGTATTTTGCTAATTGATATTCATCAAATGTAGAAAAGGCATCTGCTAACCCTTTTTTCAAAGAGTTTGGGATTGGATTTTTCCGACCATATACCCCTAATTGATATGCCATCATTTCTGTTACATCATCAGGACGCTGTGCAATACGAGAAATTGTTTGACGAGCATATTTACGACCTTCAGGGTGGTTTGCGAGTTCCACTGCTAATACATGTGTAACAGAGCGCATATAAAACACTTCACGTGCATAGACTGCTAAACTCGCAACAAATCTAGGGTCTCTGTCCATGATTTGTTTTGCAATAGTAACTAATTCTTCACTGTTGTCTCCATAAAATTTAGGTTCATTAAAAAAAGATGTTAATACCATCGTTACTAATTTATCTTTATCATACATTTTATAAGCTGTTCCGCCCTCTTTTGTATACGTTTGACGGCTTCCTTGAGAAGAATGATTAAACTTTGACATTATTATCTACCCCCAGATGTTTTTTTGACACGACTGGTTGAAATACAAATAAAAAAGGCAACGTATATACGTTGCTCTTTTCACTCATTCCTAACACTTAAGAAATATTCAAAACAGGAATCGAATCCCACAAACACAATCCCTATATGACGAAGTAACTCCTACCTTAGTGTTATGAATCAAAGAAAAGTACGAACTCGGTGCGGACCTCCCCGCATCGATTAGGATCGAATCTATAACATTTAATATTAGTAAACGAAGTATGAGCTATCTACACTGTTCCTGTTATATATAATGTTTAAAGATTTGGGAGATAAGCGAAAAGGCTCATTACGTCGCTCTACCACTGAGCTACCTCCCAAATTTGGGAAGGTGGGCGTCGAACCCACGACCTACGGCTTATCAGGCGAAGAAATCCTTCTCTACACTGCCCAAATCTATTAAATATGAAGTATTAAAAAGGGAGATAGGCGGAAAGACTCAATATGTTGCTCTACCAAACTGAGCTACTTCCCTGATGTTTAGAAAACATCAGGGAAGGCAAGGATTCGAACCTGCGACCTACCGCGTGACAGGCGAAGAAATTCTTTCCTACACTGCCCTTTTCTTTTTGCTACTTATTAACTTCATTATACTCGTTAATTAAATATTTGGCAATTATTAGTACTTTTGAAAAATTTTATCTTTTTTATCTATGAATCTTAAAATTTCTGTATTTCACAATTTAAGTGAATTAGATTATATGAAAATAATGTGCTAGACTAACTAGCAGATATACAAATTTTACATAAAACACCAATAGAACAAAAATGTATCCATCCTTGTTCAATATGGCATGTATTATTTTTCTTTCAAAAGATATTAATTATTCCCAAGACAAGAAGTTAGGAGATGTTAGATGTGAAATATTTTGTGATAGAAGATGATGAATTATCAGAATGCGGTGAAGAGACAATATATATTTTTGAACATAGTAAAAGAAAAAGAAGTTACGACACGATTAAAACCTTAGAAGATTTTGCAGCAAGGTGCCAATTCATTGAACGAAGAAATATGCATTGGTTTTGGTATAAAGGAAAACACGTTGAAGATATGCCTATGTGGGAATTTGAAAAAAAATTTAGAGCCGAACAAGAAGAACTGAAAGCAATATCCCAAGAAGAATTCACAGAATTAAGAAACAGATATGCTCCTCTTATTAAACCTATCGAGTTCCCTATTGAAGGAATCAGAAGTGCTTATGCTTATGAACCAGAATGGAATGATGAATTTTTTGTTATGGAAACGGAAGAAAGTTATTTTGCTGTTTATTGGTTTACAACGGCTTAAAAATAGGTTATATGAAAAATCAACAGATTCTTATCTTAAAGGACTTTCGGGTCAGGATGTCGAGGCTTGGGTATTCCAACTGCTAGTTTTCTACTACTAATATGATAGTGAATCAATTAAGTTCCTCGAAGTCCCTGTACATCATACCCCTTTACAAGTATCATCATTCACTTGAGTACTTAGCGTTGGGTGCTTACCTTCAATTTCTTTGCATCAAAAAAGAGCAAATGTTTCTTATTTGAAACATTTGCTCAATCATTGTCATAATATATGTTCATCTAAAGAAGTGTTTTTCTTTATTAGATTTTGAAACTATATTTACTTTTCTATCTTTGAAAGTTCCTCTCTCCTCGCTTCATGAGTAGCTAAATCTGCGTATCTTGTTGTAATAGGTAAACGACTATTATTTTCTACAAAATGCAAAACAACATGGGTAGCAGTATCTAAATCGATCCAATTACCACAAGAAACAAAAATTGGTTTTACATTCGCTCTAGTTCTTAGCGTTCTTCCATAAACTTCTTCATTTACAACGATTTCAGTATACGAACCTACTTCGTTTTCAGGTTCGGTAAAATCAACATTATTTATTTTTAAGTACGTTTTGGCTACTCCAATAGTTGGCTTTTTTAAATAGAAAGATGCATGCGTTGCAATCCCCATATGACGATTATGTAAATAACCATTTCCATCAAACATATATAAGTCTGGAAAACTTTTTAATTTTTTAACTGTATCAAGCACTAATGGTAATTCTCTAAATGCTAGATAACCAGAAATATAAGGAAACTCAATTTTATCTATATGATGAACTTCTTCAATAATTGCCTTTGTAAGATAATCGAACACAACAATACAGCAGACTCCATAGTCAATTCCCTCATTAGACCAATAAGCAATATCTATTCCCGCTACTAATTTTATATCTTCTAGTTCAAATATATCTTTTAAAGAAATGTTACTTGATAATTGTTTTTGCAGTTTCTCTAACTCATTTATATCGTGTTTTTTCATAATTTTTCACCCGAATTTTTCACATAGTCCAAATCTAATAGTTAGCTCTTTTTTCTTCAACAATGTGATTATTTTTATCCCAAATCCTATACTGTATTTCTACTTTTGAGAAGCCGTTTCTCCAAACTATCCGGCATATGGATTATAATCAATTTCTACTTTTTTTAGACCTTCCAATACTTTTTTTATTCTATTAGATAAATCCGCGATTTCCTCTTTAGTTAACTCCTCTTCCGCATCTAACGAGTTAAACATACTTAAACACCTTGTTATCCTTTCAACAGTACCAACGAAAACTTTGTCATGGGTAATTAAAATCTCTCCTATAGCAGTATCCCTCACAACATCTTCTATCTCACCTAAATTCCAGTATTCATCGACTAGTCTTGCTATTGCATCTCTATATCCTCTATTTAAACTAAAAAAATCATTATAGTCCTCTTTGATCGCTTCAAATAATTCGTTGTATCCCCAGTATTTCACTAAATCTCCCTCCATCCAAAAATATTATGGCTTAATCCCTTATTGCAATCTTAAAATAAAAAACACTTGTTACCTATAAAAGACAATCAAGTGCTTTTTATTTACTTATATGAAAACACCTTTAGCTTTGTTGATTCCCGCATTGATATTAATTAATCGATGGTACTTCAATGGCGTATACCTCTTTGCTCAGCACCAAAACTTACAACTGTAACATCCCTATTAGAATACAAATCAAAACATTCATATAAACAAGATTTTGGTTTACTTACCTTATATAGCCGTACTTTTGAATACTGGGCCAGTCAATTCTTCCTTAAAATGTAATAGGGAATGTACTTTCAAAATCAATTATTACTTCTTCCCTTTCCCTAAAACAATCTAAGTATTAGATTTCCCCTATATTTTCAATAACCCTATTTAGTTTTTTATAAAATTCACCTTTTGTTTTTACATGTTTAAACTGATCTGGATTAATATGAGCCTTTTGAGAGAGTGCTACAATCTCTTCTTTTGTAATTGAATCTTTAGTATTTATAGATGCTATATTTGTATATTTTCCATCTTCTGTTTTTGGAATTTCTAAAATCCCTTTATTTACGAGATTCACTACAGCCTTATGCTCTGAAGAATGTGTGTCTACACCGGTAATTTTCCAATTATGCATAACTTTTGGCGTGTATACACCATTCTTTACCTCTTTTAAATATGTAATAGCAAGATTACGAATGGTTCCACCTGTTTCGCCAAAGGCATTCTCTTGTTTAGATGACCAAATCTGTTCAAACTTACGTCCCTCTAAAGCCCCTCCTTTCGCTTGAAGAGCCTCCATTCTATATGCATTCATTCCCAGAGTCATAACATCGCTCATTTTAATTGGTTTATTTGTACGAATAGATCGTAAATTTGTAATTCGGCTTCCATATGGTTTGGTTAAGTCAATTTCGTATTTCACGCCTCCGAAGAAGTCGTTCGTACTGTATTTAGACGCACGGCGTGTTTTATCAAAGCTAACTGTTACATCTCCGGCACGGGATGTGTTAAAATACCCCGCCGCCCACTCCATATAATCTTTTAAATCTTTTCCAGTTATCTTATATACTGTAATTTCTCCCAAGGCATATTGGTAATTATACGCAATATCTTTCTTCTTAATAGGACCTACATCTAAACGAGCATAATCGTTATCAATTTGATGGGCTACTACATCTGCTTTGCTGTAATAAAGCATAACCTCATGAAAAAAATCTGATAAAGGTGTCTCTTGAATTTGCACACTTGGAATACCCTTTATTTCATTTTCAGGAACAAGATTTCTCCCCTTTAATTGAGCGACTACAACATTTGCATCTCCTCTCGCATACTCGTGAAAAGGTGTTAATGTTTCTTCAAGTGCAGGATCGGATAATACCGTTGTTCCATCAGCATTTTTTACAGGTAAAGCGGTAGCTGTTTTATCTTTTAAAACCAGCTTCCCATCTTGCTTTGTAAAAGTAAGGTCAATACGTGAGATATGCGTTCCATATTTATCTGGTTCTGTAATAATAACACCATTTACAACTTCTTTTTTAACAAGTTTATGCATATGAGCTGCAAAAATAGCGCTTATTTCCGGACAAGCATTCGCAATATCTTGAACCCCAGTACCAGGGATTCCATTCTCGTTTTCTAGTCCCATATGCATAAGCCCTACCATTACATCTACTTTACCTTCTAATTCTTTAATTACCTTTTTTGTCTCTTCTACTGGATTTTTCACTACTAAACCAGCCAAATGATCTGTCCCTTTTTCAAAATCACTAATCATTGGTGTATTCATGCCAATAATCCCAACTTTAATTCCACCTTTTTCAACAATCGTATATGCAGGAAGAAAACGCTCTCCATTCTCCTTATAAATATTTCCTGCTAACGTCTTTCCCTTATATTGCTCACTAACTTTTTTCAATGTATCTAATCCAAAGTTGAATTCATGATTTCCAAATGCCCAAGCATCATATCCCATTGCGTTCATCGCTACCATCATTGGAGATTGTGGCTTATCATTGAATAATTCTACTGAGTTTCCTTGAATTGTATCCCCGGCATCTAATAATATGGTATTTGGATTTTCTTGACGTACCTTCTTTATAACCGTATAAAGCTGCGTTAAACTTCCACTCATATTTGCACCATCAAGCGCATAATCCCAAGGCATAAATCTACCATGAATATCTGCAGTACCCAATAATGTAATATTAACATCAGATTCCTCAGCTTTAGAGATAGCTGGTTTGACTGTTACTGCTGTTCCAAGAAGTATAAGAATAACAAAATAACATACATAGTTCTTCCATTTCATTTTTGGCATAATAACAATATTTCTCCCCTTTTTGTACTGTCATAAAGTTGCTTGAACTTTAAAAATGTAACTTATTATTTGGAAAACTTCAACTATAAAAGATAATTTTGGAGGTTCTGGTGCAAAAAAATCTCTTAAACTTGGACATACTGATATTACTACTCTAGAAAAGGTGTGTGATCAGTATGGAAAAGGAAAATTTGTTCAAATGGAAGCATTATCAGCCGGAACTAATCTTATTAACAGTAAGGTGGTACCTACGGTACAATTTGAGCTTTCGTAACCTGGTGGAAATGATGGAGGAAAGAGGCTTATCAATTGCTCACACAACGATTATGCGCTGGGTTCATCAATATGGGCGCCTCAATTAGAAGAAAAAGTACGATATCACCTTAAATCAATAAATGACTCATGGAGAGTCGATGAAATCTATATTAAAGTAAAAGGACAATGGTGTTATTTATATCGTGCCATTGACAAAGAGGGGCAAACGCTTGATATTCAACTGCGTAAAAAGAGAGAGACACAAGCGGCATATGCTTTTATGAAAAGACTGGTTCGAACTTATGGAGAACCAACGGTTCTGACTACAGATAAGGCTCCTTCTTGAATTTACGCATTTAAAAAATTACAGAGGATAGACTTTTACAAAAATACCTTTCATCAAAATTAATTATTTTGTGTGAATTTTCTTGAAAAATACCCTAAAAATGTTGATGATGTGGTAAGATTATAGATGAAAAAGAGTATGAATTCACGTTGTAGCGTGAATTCATAAGAAAGAAGCCAATTTGTATAGGAATTGGCTTCTTTCTTAAGTTCGAATAAAAACAGAATTGTCTTTAAATCTTTATTAGGGGAAAGTTTTAAAGAAGAATTCAGCTTGGTTATAGTTTCACATAATTGTTAGATAAAGTAAATTGATATTTTTCGAGCTGAATATTCAGAATATTAATTCGGAGTATATCCATCTACAAATAAGTAATTGATGAGTTTTATAAAAGTCAGGAAAGAGAAAACTGATGCGTTGCAATTTCTTTCATTCATCCATTAATGGAATGAATGAAAGAGCCGAGATTATTTACATTGGATAAGACTTCAGACAACATATGGTTACACTCTTCTTGCACACATTCTCTCTTGAACCATTCCGTTGTCTTCCCCTACTATTTTAACTTCAACACTGCGTTAACCGGGTTATGATCACTGTTTTCAAACTTCAAATCATGCCCTTGTACGCTCACAATCTCCACATTTGGAGACACTAAAAATCCATCGATAATCGTAACAAAGTTCTCATCTTCGACATAGCTCTTTACATTATCACGAACTGTCCAAACAGTATCATCAACAGCCCACTGGAATCCACCATCAGTGAAATCTTCTGGCAGCTGTACTAACCACTCTGGCCATTCTTCTTTAAACTTCGGATCTTTTAACTGCACATCAGATAATAGCTGATTCCAGTCTCCGCCAAGCACGAGATAATCGCCATTTTTATAATGCTTATTCATATACTCTTTCAAAAACTCAACTTGTTGCTTTCGAATGTTTCCGCCCTTATCATATGCAGATAAATGAACGTTCACCATTCGTAAATATTTCCCGTTATCAACTGGAACCTTATGCTCAACAATCGCTCGATCTAATTCGAATAATTGACGAAGCCACATTTCTCTTCCAGGAAGCTGATATCTCGTCACTTCTTCTACTTTATATTTTGAGAACGAACCAAGTCCACTGTTCGTATATCCGTGCGGCTTCTTAATTGGCACCGGCACCCACTGCGCATTAAAGTTATAACCAAACGTAGACGCATGATCTTTCAGTCCATCTTGAAACGCCTTATACTGATTCACATCAAATGAACGAAGTGACTTCTCATCCATCTCTTGCACTAAAATAAAATCAGCATCTTCCTTTTGTAAGAAAGATAGCATATTGCTGATATTCTTTTCTGTTTGCTCTTTACTACTAGAGCGTGAACCCGTCCCTCCGTCTAAGAAGAAATCTTGATCCTTATCTAAACCGCCGTAGCCAATATTAAACGTTGTCGCCTTAAACTCTTCCCCGACCTTAAGGACGCGCTCGTTATTATTTGCCACCTTCAACTTCTCAACATCCTTATGCTTCACATCCGTAATTACCACATACGTAATAAACGCCGCGAAAGTACCAAATATTGAGCCTGTACCCCATAATAAACCTTTCAATACCTTCTTCAAGCTCATGACTCCCTTATTCTCTTTATATAGTTTGCATACGTGGTTATTTTAACATGTTCTAGACATAAACATAAAGTAACTCTAAAATATACAATAAAAGTGGTTCTGTAGCAAAGTTTTCGAAATTCAAGTACACTTTGGAAAAAGATGACGGCACAATAAAAGGCATTGAAACCATTCATGCCCTATACCAACAAAGGCGAAGTCTTCAAATAGGCTCCGCCTTTTCGGTGTATAACGAATTACAGGAATTATTAATGGTTGCATAACCATTTAACGATGCAACCCTAGATTCTCTATGTTTTGGATAACTTTGCAGCAGAACCAATTGCTTTATATTCGCTTAATTCCTGTTGTTTCTTTTTTATAAAAGAAGGAATTTTATCTTTTTTGTCTAATTATATCTAGGTTTGTAAAAAGGGATTCTACAACTTTGGAGGAATTATCAGGGTGAAATATATTTCAATTCTTGGTTCAACTGGCTCAATTGGTACGTCTGCATTAGATGTAGTCACTTCTCATCCGGAACATTTTAAAATTATTGGTTTAACAGCAAATCACAATATTGACCTTCTTGAAAAACAAATATATACATTTTACCCTCGAATTGTAAGCGTAAGTACAAAAGAATTAGCAGATGCTCTTCGGAAGCGAATTCCTACAGATACAAAAGTCGATGGATTAATTGAAGTTGCAACTCACCCTGATTCTAATCTTGTATTATCTTCAGTTGTCGGTGTCTCTGGTCTCCTTCCACCAATTGAAGCATTAAAAGCGAAAAAAGATATAGCAATTGCTAACAAAGAAACATTAGTTGCGGCAGGACATATTGTGACAGAATTAGCGAAACAAAACGGCTGCCGCTTAATTCCAGTAGACAGTGAACACTCTGCCATTTTTCAATGTTTAAATGGGGAAAATAATCAAGAAATCGAGAGGCTTATTGTTACTGCTTCAGGCGGTGCATTTCGAGATAAAACGCGCGAAGAAATGGAAATCTTACAAGCTAAAGATGCCTTAAAGCATCCCAACTGGTTAATGGGAGCAAAACTAACCATTGATTCAGCTACATTAATGAACAAAGGCTTTGAAATCATGGAAGCACGTTGGTTATTTGATATCCCTTATGAGAAAATTGATGTTTTAATTCATAAAGAAAGTATTATTCATTCTTTAGTTGAATTTATAGATGGCTCTATCATGGCACAGCTCGGTGACCCTGACATGAGAATGCCGATTCAATATGCATTTCATTATCCAACTAGATTACAATCGGACTATAAAAAATTAAACCTATTAGAGATAGCTAGCCTACATTTTGAAAAACCAAATTTCAAAAAATTCCCTTGCCTACATTATGCGTATGAATCTGGAAAAATTGGTGGTACAACACCTGCTGTCTTAAATGCAGCGAACGAAATTGCAAATGCGCTATATTTACAAAACGAAATTTCATTTTTTGATATTGAAAAAACAATTTATTCTACTCTTGAAGCTCATCAGAGCATTGCAAAGCCAGATTTGGAAACAGTATTAGACGCCGATCATTGGGCTCGTGAATATGCAAACGAATTATTAATTAGAAAATGAAAAAAGAGCTAGAACAGAACGCGTCTTTTTTAGCTCTCCATTTTACATGTTCTTTTGTTTTAATACATTTACGTTCACGGAATTGTAAAGAAATGTATCTAAGATATCGCATACAGAAGGATTTATAGTGAGTATTAGTTATGGTCACTGGGAAAGTTCTTTTTAATTAATATA
>Ga0102589_1002040_pt1 | contig 24586 bp, 12 predicted proteins | sample AraplaMF_Col_mLB_FD_76858 | JGI IMG/M metagenome (GOLD analysis project Ga0102589, IMG submission 76858) | Arabidopsis root microbial communities from the University of North Carolina, USA - plate scrape MF_Col_mLB | ecosystem: Host-associated > Plants > Roots > Endosphere | place: USA... | reverse complement strand
TGCAGGTTTAATGGGGAAAGAGGTAGCTCGTGATTTAATAAAAAATAGCAAAGTGGAGCGTGTATTTTTAGGGGATATAGACGTGAGTTTAGCGCAGAACTTTGTGGACTCGTTAAATACAGATAAGATTGAGGTTGTGGAGCTTCATGCTGAGCGCGATGACTCGTTAATGGAGGTTATCTCAAAAGGTAATATAGTCGTTAATGCATTATTCTATTCCTTTAATGAGCGTGTAGCAAGAGCGGCAATCGCGGCTGGTGTTCATTCCGTGGATTTAGGTGGTCATATTGGCGGTGTAACTGAAAAAATATTAGATCTTGACGAAGAGGCAAAGGCAAAAGGTGTAACCATTATTCCAGACTTGGGTGTTGCTCCAGGTATGGTCAACATTTTAGCGGGCTACGGTGCTTCGAAATTAGATGAGGTAGAATCTATTAAACTATTTGTAGGTGGTATTCCTACAGAGCCGAAACCACCTCTTCACTACACACGCGTATTTTCTCTAGATGGTGTCTTTGATCATTATACAGAGCCATCAAAAGTGATTCTAAAAGGTAAACTTCAAGAAGTTCCGTCGTTATCAGGCGTTGAACCTATTTATTTCAAAGATTTTGGTGTGCTTGAGGCATTTTATACATCTGGCGGTATATCGACGCTGGATAAGACATTCCCAAATGTCCAAACACTAGAATATAAAACGATTCGTTATAAAGGACATGCAGAGAAATTTAAGCTATTAGCAGATTTAGGATTCCTCGATGCTAGTAATAAGGTAGAGGTAGAAGATCAAGAAGTTTCTGTGCGCCCAGTTGTTCGTGAGGCACTTAAAAAGAAACTTGAGCTTGGTACAAAACCAGATGCAGTGCTACTGCGCGTAATTGTAGCCGGTGAAAAAGCGCAACAACAAGTGACTTATGAGTTCGAAATGGTTGTGCGTAAAGATATGACAATTAATGAAACGGCTATGGCTCGTGCAACAGCAAATACAATTTCTGTCGTTGCTCAAATGATTGGGGAAGACAAAATTACAGAGCGCGGTGTATTTGCACCTGAATCAATTGTACCGGGCGACATTTATATTCAAGAGATGGCAAAACGTGGTGTTGTCATTAAGGAGACGTCTCATATATCAGCTATGATTGTGAAATGGTAGGTGCTTGGTCATGAATTTCGAATTTACCACTGAGCAAGAAATGCTACGTAAAACAGTGAAGCAGTTTGTGGATGCCGAGATTATTCCACATATTGCGAAGTGGGATGCTGACGGTGGCTTCGATCCGAAGATTTGGTCAAGGCTTGCTGAGCTAGGCTTAATGGGTGTTTGTGTACCAGAACAATATGGCGGTAGTGGGATGGATTACAATTCACTTGCCATCGTTTGTGAAGAACTTGAACGTGGAGATACCGCGTTTCGCACAGCTGTTTCAGTTCATATAGGTCTGAATAGCATGACCTTAATGCAATGGGGAACAGAGGCTCAAAAACAGCAATATCTTGTTCCACAGGCAAAAGGAGTTCGGATTGGAGCATTTGGTTTAACAGAGCCCGGGGCAGGATCAGATGTAGCTGCAATGTCTACGACCGCTGTAAGGGATGGAGATTTTTACGTTTTAAATGGGCAGAAAACATGGATTTCCTTATGTGATATAGCCGACCATTTTATCGTTTTTGCCTACACTGATAAATCGAAGAAGCATCATGGCATTAGTGCGTTTATCGTAGAGCGTTCCATGCCGGGCTTTACATCGAAAGCCATTAAAGGTAAATACGGTATTCGTGCTGGTAATACCGGCGAGATCTTCTTTGAAAATCTACGTATACCTGTAGAGAACCGCCTTGGTGAAGATGGAGAAGGCTTTAAAATTGCAATGTCTGCGTTAGATAATGGTCGTTTCACAGTAGCTGCAGGTGCTGTCGGTCTTATTCAAGCGTGTCTCGAAGCGAGTGTGAAATACTGTCATGAACGCGAGACATTCGGTAAACCTATTGGTGAGCACCAACTAGTAGGGCAAATGATTGCCAAAATGGAAGCGGGCTATCAAATGAGTCGCCTACTTGTATATCGTGTTGGAGAGTTGAAAAACAAAGGTGTACGCAATACGCGAGAGACATCATTAGCAAAGTGGCAGGCTTGTGATTTTGCCAATAAAGCAGCGGATGATGCTGTCCAAATTCATGGAGCATATGGTTATTCGGATGAATATCCAGTCGCTCGTTATTTACGTAACTCGAAAGCACCGGTTATCTATGAGGGTACACGTGAAATTCATACAATTATGCAGGCAGACTATGTATTAGGAAAACGTCAAGATAAGTCATTAACGAAAATGCTACCAAAATGGCCATTTGAAGAATAAGCGTTTTATCAAAAATTAAACATAAAAAAGAATCCGAATTCCGGGTTCTTTTTTTGTTTCAGTAAAATATTCCATTTCGTGACAATTGAACTGGTTTTTATGCTCCAATTGTGTCCTAAACGTTCAAATTATACAAGAAAACATTGTTATAAAATAACATTTTATATTGCTTTACTCTCATAATATGGTATTTTTAAAAAGGTGATATAGTTCTAAGTAATCAACATATTATCAAGTTATAAGTATAGTACAATAGGAGGATTAGTTATGAAGAAAAAGTTAAAACTCAATCAAGTGTTAATTGGAGTAAGTACAATGGCACTTTCTTTTGGAGCATTACAAGCAGAGGCATCAGCAGCAGAAAAAACGCCTTATAATGTATTGCAAATGAAGCCTATTGGCATAGTGAATTCGAATGATGAGGTTACACATTCTACAACGGCTGATGAAACATTATCATTTGAAAAACGTTTGGAAGTGGGCGATTTTTCGGAACACCCAGCTCCAACAGTAAAACTTGCTGAAACGAAGCAAGTGCAGGAACAGTACTCAATGGCAGAGCTTAATAAAATGAGCGATAGTGAGTTAATTAATACACTAGGAAATATTCGCTGGGATCACATTACAGACTTATTCCAATTCAATGAGGATTCAAAAGCTTTTTATCAAAATAAAGAACGTATGCAAGTTATTATCGATGAATTAGGGAAAAGAGGAAGTTCATTTACGAAAGATGATTCAAAGGGTATTGACACATTTGTTGAGCTATTACGTTCTGCTTTTTATGTAGGATTTTATAATAACGAACTAAGTTATTTAAATGAAAGAAGTTTCCATGATAAGTGTTTACCAGCATTAAAGGAAATAGCTAATAATCCGAACTTTAAACTTGGTACAGATGAGCAAGATAAAGTAGTATCCGCCTATGGTAAATTAATAGGTAATGCTTCTAGTGATGCGGAAACAGTTCAAAATGCTACGAAGATATTAAAACAGTATAATGAGAATCTTTCTACATATGAACGCGAGTATTCAAAAGGACAAGCTATATATGATTTAATGCATGGGATAGATTTTGACTTGCAGTCGTATTTGCATGATGAACGTAAAGAAGCTAATACGTCGATATGGTATGGAAAGATTGATGGTTTCATAAATGAAGTGAATAAAATTGCACTTTTACATAATGTTACAGATGATAATAGTTGGTTAATCAATAATGGCATTTATTATGCAGGGCGTTTAGGAAAATTCCATAGCAATCCGAATAAAGGTTTAGAAGTTGTTACACAAGCGATGCATATGTATCCATATTTAAGTGATGCTTATTTTGTGGCAGTAGAGCAAATTGCTACAAATTATGGTGGAAAAGACAATAGTGGAAATACAGTAGATTTACAAAAGGTACGTGAAGAAGGGAAGAAGGAGTATTTACCGAAAACATATACATTTGATAATGGATCAATTGTCTTTAAGACGGGAGATCAAGTAACAGAAGATAAAATTCAAAGATTATACTGGGCTGCAAAAGAAGTAAAAGCACAATATCACCGTGTAATTGGAAATGATAAGGCATTAGAACCAGGCAATCCTGATGATGTATTAACTGTTGTCATTTATAACTCTCCGGATCAATATCGATTGAACCGTCAATTGTATGGGTATGATACAAATAATGGTGGTATTTATATTGAAGAGACTGGAACGTTCTTTACATATGAACGTACGCCAGAGCAAAGTATTTATAGTTTAGAAGAGTTGTTCCGCCATGAATTCACTCATTATTTACAAGCAAGATTCGAGGTTCCTGGTCTATTCGGAAGAGGAGATATGTACCAAAATGAGAGACTAACATGGTTCCAGGAAGGAAATGCAGAATTCTTTGCAGGATCAACGCGAACAAATGATGTTGTTCCACGTAAGAGTATTATAAGTGGATTATCAGATGACCCATCACAACGCTATACAGCTAAACAGACATTGTTTGCAAAATATGGATCATGGGATTTTTATAACTATTCATTTGCACTACAGTCTTATATGTATACTCATCAATTTGATACATTTGATAAAATTCAAGATTTAATTCGTGCGAACGATGTGGAAAATTATGATGTGTATCGTGACTCTTTAAGTAATGATCCACAACTGAATGCGGACTACCAAGCCTATATGCAGCAATTGATTGATAATCAAGAAAAATACGAGGTGCCACAAGTATCAGAAGATTATTTAGTGAAACATACACCAAAAGCGTTAAACGAAGTTGAGCAAGAAATTGTCGATGTTGCTAACGTTAAAGATGTAAAAATGACAAAACATAAGTCACAATTCTTTAATACATTTACACTCGAAGGTACGTATGTAGGTAGTGGAACACAAGGTGAATCTCAAGATTGGAAAACGATGAGTAAGCAAGTGAACCAAGTACTAGAGGAACTGTCGCAAAAAGAGTGGAGCGGCTATAAAACATTGACAGCGTATTTCGTAAATTACCGTGTGAATGCAGCAAATCAGTTTGAATATGATATTGTTTTCCATGGTATTGCGACGGATGAAGGAGATCATCAAGCACCTATTGTAAATATAAATGGTCCTTATGCTGGAATCGAAAATGAAGAAATCCAGTTCAAGAGTGATGGTTCAAAAGATAATGATGGAGAAATAGTTTCTTACCTTTGGGATTTTGGTGATGGACAAACAAGTGAAGAGGCAAACCCTACTCATGCATACGGAAAAGAAGGCACATATAATGTGACGTTAACAGTAAAAAATGATAAGGGAATAAAAAGTAAAGATCATGCAATTGTATCTGTTCGGAAGGGAGCACCAACAGAGAATAATCATACAGATGAAGAGAAGATAATCCCATTTAATACACCACTAAAAGGCAGTTTGAATGATAAGAATGATACGGATGTATACACATTCGATGTTACGTCTCCAGAAGAAATAGATATTTCTGTTTTAAATGAAAATCAAATAGGCATGACATGGGTGCTTTATCATGAGTCTGACATGCAAAATTACGTATCCTTTGGGAAGGAAGATGGAAATAGTATAAAAGGTAAATTAACTGCAGAACCAGGAAAGTATTATTTATACATTTATAAATTTGATAATGAAAACGGGACATATACAGTCAATGTACAAAATGAAGCAAAAGCAGATAGTGAACCAAATAATAATCCTGAAGAAGCGAATATCATTCCATTTAATATGCCCCTAAAAGGTAGCTTGATGGATGATGATCATACGGATGTATACACATTCGATGTTACGTCTCCGGAAGAAATAGATATTTCTGTCGTAAATGAAAATCAAATAGGCATGACATGGGTGCTTCTTCATGAGTCTGATATGCAAAATTACGCATCATTTGGGCAAGAAGATGGAAATGTTATAAAAGGTAAATTTACTGCGAAACCAGGAAAGTATTATTTATATATTTATAAATTTGATAATGAAAACGGGACATATACAGTAAAAGTACAATAACATAAAAAAGAGCAGTAACTAACGTAACGAGAGGGATTCAGTTCCTCTCGTTATTTTTATGAGAAAAAATTCTGAACAATGTAACTCTTTGGCTTTTTGGTAGTCTAATTAATAAACAAATTTATGAAAGGTAGGTAAATTGATGAAAAATAAATGGATAGCAATTTTACTCATCGCTGTACTAACTATTTTGCCAGGAAGTTTTATGTTGATATCGACCCCAAAAGTAGAGGCACAGACTGCCAGTACGAGTATGACAACTCATAGCTGGCAAGTATCCTTTACTAAGACACTAAAAGAAAGCAAAATAACGGAGGATAATGTTTACGTAACAAATAGCAATGGTCAAAAGGTAACAGCAGCAGTAAAATTGGGAGAAGATAAAAAGACAGTTTTCGTAAGCGATTTAGCACCAGGGAGCTATAAATTACATGTGAATAAAGATGCGTTTCTACTAGGTGGACCTAAAACAACATCGCAAGTAATAGCGTTTACCATCATTGAAAAACTTGAAGCTGTAAAATCAGAAAGGCAACTACAACAATATTTCAAAACACTATTAGCTAATTCACAAAAAGAACCGGGCTATGAAGCAACCGCAGAAATTGAAAAGAGCGAAGACAAAGCGAGTGCAGACAACTCCTCTACAACAAATAATCAAGTCGAAGGAGTGGAAGAAGGAGATATTGTTGTTGTCAAAGATGGCTTTATTTATTCTGTAAAAGATCATGGCATTACTGTAGTAGATGCTAAAGATCCGAAAAATTTAAAGCTAGCGACAACTATCAAGCTCAAGGATTCAGAATATATTTCGAAGCTAGCATTATATGATAATTTATTAATAGTAATTGGGGATAAATATTTAGAAAAAGTAGGCACAAGCATGTCGACAGCTACTTTGTATAATATTTCAAACACAAAGAATCCGAAGCTCATACGTGAAGTGGGGCAAGAGGGGTATTTACAAGATATTCGAATTACAAATGACACATTATATTTAATCGGTAATATGTATCCGAATTACTGGATGCTTAAAGAGCAAAAAACGGTGGATTTAAAACCGAAAACATTTGATAGTGTAGAAGGGAAAGAATATAAGAGCTTACCTCTAGAGAAAATTTCTATTTTACCTAATACAATGGATGGGACATATAGCTTAATTACAGCGTTGGATTTGAAAAATGGTGCAAAGACAACTGCAAATACTAAGGGATACTTAGGTGGTAGTAGTGGACTTTATATGTCAGAGAATGCACTTTATTTAACAACACCAATTTATGATGGATATTCAGTTTCTGATGCTGGTCGCGTTATGGATAAAATCTGGATGCCAAGAACAACTGATACACAAATTTTCAAATGGAATGTTGATGGGACTGCCATGAATTTTGTAGGTACTACGGGAGTAAAAGGATCCGTGTTAAATCAATACTCAATGGATGAATATGAAGGCAATTTCCGCATCGTTACAACTGAAGGAAATGCATGGGATGAACAACAAATATCACGAAATCACCTATTTATTTTAGATAAAAACTTACAACAGCTCGGTGCAGTAAAAAATTTAGCTCCTGGTGAAAAAGTGTATTCTGCACGCTTTATGGGCGAAAAAGCATATGTAGTAACATTCAAGCAAGTAGATCCATTGTTTGTAATTGATGTAGCAAACCCGAAAAAGCCAACTGTGCTAGGTGAGCTAAAGATTCCAGGCTTTAGTAACTATTTACATCCATTAGATGATACACATTTAATCGGTATTGGCTATGATACCGAGCAACGCTATGATGAGTATTCAAAGCGTAATTTTACGGTTACAACTAATATGAAAATGTCATTGTTTGATGTTTCAGATTTCAAAAATCCAAAGGAACAATCAACAGTAAAAATAGGCGGAAAAGGCTCGTACTCCGAAGTTCAATACAATCCTAAAGCGCTATTCCGCAATAAGGAATACAATTACTTTGGTTTCCCAGTTGTCTTTTATGATGCAGGGAAGGGCGATGAAGTCGTCTACAAAGGTCAAGGCGCACAAATCTATGAAATCACTGCAAATAAAGGAATCGTACTAAAGGGGAATATTGTTAATAAAAGCACTGGCGAACAATACGAAAATTGGGAGCAGCGTGTACAGCGGGTAGTCTATATAGATGACGCTCTTTACACAATAGCTAACAATGAAGTAAAGAGCTATCAACTAAAAGACTTCAAACCACTTGATACATTAACAATTAAATAAGCAGAAAGTCCAATAAACTCAAGGTTTATTGGACTTTTTTGTGTTAAAAACCTATTATCTCAATGATTCTGCAAAACGAGAGGTTGATTTCCGTTCCGACTGGGCGCTTTCCTGGGGGCGTCCGATGAGCCGCTTCACTCGCTATGCTCGCTCCAGGGTCTCATCTGTGACGCTAATCCCCGAGGAGTCGCCCAGCCTCCACTCCAATCAACATATCCACATGACATACGTTTTACAAAATGTTATCCAACTTTTGAGTTTTATCGGAACACTTTTACGTTTTATCGCCCAGCCTTATTCCAATCAACCTTTTCACTTAGAACATATATTTTCTTTCATAAGCAACAATTGTTTTTTGTGCGAAAGCGGAGTTTCAGCAACAACAGATGTACAATCGCTTTCTCTGTTATAAGTCTATTCTGATCGATTATGGTGAGTAGCATATCTTTCACTTTTAACATTAAATTAAATTTATCAAAGTACTACGTTATTGCTGATTGGAGTGGAAGGCTAATCGACTCCCGTGGGAAAGCGAGACAGGCGAGACCCTGCACGGAGCGCAAGCGGAGGAAGCGGCTCGACGCTCGCCCACAGGAAAGCGAGTAGCCTGGAACGGAAATCACCCCCTTGTTTTGCAGAAGTTCATTGACACAATAGGTTTTCTGTAAAAAAAGGCCAATAAACTCAATCTTGAGTTTATTGGCCTTTCTCTTTGGTTATTTTTGGCGATATGGAAGGATTTCTGATACTGTAACGAATTCATAGCCTTGCCCTTGTAAATAAGCAAGTACGGCATCAAGACCATCAGCAGTCGATTGATGAATATCATGCATTAAGACAATGGCGTTATTGTGTAAATTATTTTTGACATTAGGTAGTAACTGTTGCGCATTGCGATGTTTCCAATCTAATGTATCAATCGTCCACAAAACAACAGGAATTGGAATTTGAGCGTTAATAGCATCGTTTGTTGCTCCATACGGTGGTCTAAATACAGTTGGCTTTTGATTAATGGCCTTCTCTATCTCCGCATCCGTAGATGTGTATTGATTTACTGCTGACTCTAGTGACAGTTTTGTTAATACAGGATGGTTCCATGAATGATTACCTATTTCATGTCCTCGTGCAAGTACGTCTTTTGCGATATCAGGATAATATTGTACACGACTACCAAGCATAAAGAAGGTAGCTTTTGCGTTATATTTATCAAGCGTATTTAAAATTTGTTCGGTAACCTTTGGATGTGGGCCATCATCAAAAGTTAAGGCAATACGTTTTTTGTTTGGATCACCAGTAATAATTGGCTTCGCCGGTTTTTCCATAGCAATCTGGAATTCAGAAGCTAACAATGGATTGATCAGTGAAAGGGGAAGCTTCACAATTGGAGAACCAGCTGTTCCGCTAGCAATCTCATACTTATCAAAATAGAATTGTAACGAATCATCAACGATAGCAAAGCGGTTGAAGTTAGACCACTTCGGTTCAGTTGATTTAATTAAATCCTCCTTGAAAAGCTCATCCTTTAACTTGAGGTTTTTTTGTAATTCATTACGTACATGAGTAGCTAATGCCGATAAGTTGTTTTTATCGTTATTTAACAATGTTTCAATAGAAATTAGTTCACCAGTTTCATGATTGATGAAGAATGTTTTTGTTGAAACCTCGGGGTTGGCTCCGCCTGTATACAACATTTTTGTTAGCACAAAGGAATAGTAATGCTTTTGATATGGGAAAGTTTCCAAACTAATATTAAGCTCACCCATTACCTCTTTATCTTTAGTTTCATTCATAGATGACAGATAGTTTTCTTTTGATTCCGTTATGTACTGTAATACAGCATCGTTAAAAGCTTTATTATCTGTTTCTGGATAGTGAATAGCAAAAGGAGTTCGCTTGTCGTTGGAAACATCTGATACAATACGTATACCTGGAAACGCAGAGCTTTCTGTGGATAGATTACTCTTTATTGAATCTGAAGTTGTCTCTTTAGAGGCACTAATTTTTTGAAACTTAAAGTCATCCTTTGATAGGATAATGACTAAAATAATAGTTGTTAATGTAATGATGAGGCCAATTAATAGGAAATCAATCATTGGGCCCCGTCTTTTTCTGCGTTCCGGCATTTTGATGGATACGCTCCTTTCCTTATTTATTTTTCTATACTTCTTATAAAATCAGACGTGTTAGTCATTGAAAAAGTTATACGAATCTATAAAGTTTTGCTATCAATTTATGAGAAAACCCATCTTCATGAATAAATTACCCATTTGCTTACCATTTCTAACTTATGAAAGCAAAATTACTTTGGTTAAAAGTAAAAAAATTTTTTTGTTGAGTTTTTATTTGCAGTTCGATACTATTGGCAAGGAACCTTAACTTATTTCAGTGGGTGCAAAAACACCCACTGAAATAAGTTAAAGCCTCCGGCGGATGTCACTGAATCGGAAAGGAGTTCTTTGTGCCAGCACAAAGCCGATTCCAGACGCAATTATGCCGAGGCATAATTGATAGGAGGGCAGATAACTGTAATGGTTTTACATGAAGTGGATAATGAATTTACGATTGACTGCTTATTGCTTGCAGGCCGAATTATGATTGAAAGTGGTGCAGAAACATACCGTGTGGAGGATACAATGCTACGCATGGCACATTCTCAAAATATGCTGGATGCGCAATGTTATGCCACACCTACAGGAATCATTTTTTCGTTGGGCAAGACACAGCCAACGAGAATTAAATCAATTTCCAACAGGGTAACAGATTTACAAAAAATAGCCTTGGTAAATTCAGTATCTCGGAGACTCACATCTCACATGATAACATTAGAAGAAGCTTATGACGAGCTAAAGTCGATACAAAAAACAAATTATTTTTTACCAATATATATTCAAGTCATATCAGCAGCTCTTGCGAGTGGTTGTTTCCTTATAATGTTTAAGGGAGGATGGTCTGATTTCCTTTTTGCATGTTTAGCAGGAGGGTTAGGCTTCCTAGTGCTTTTATTGATAAATGACTTAACAAAAGTGAAATTTTTCTCTGAATTTACAGCTTCATTAGTAGTAGGATATATTGCTGTCTTTTCAGTGAATTATGGCCATGGTGCGGAGATAGATAAAATTATTATTAGCTCCGTTATGCCACTGGTACCAGGTATTTTAATTACGAATGCAGTTCGGGATCTAATGGCAGGTCATTTTATTTCAGGGATGGCAAAGGGCGTAGAGGCCTTTTTAACAGCTTTTGCAATTGGTGCAGCTATTGCCGTCACTCTATCGTTTTAGGAGGCAGACGACATGGACTATATTGTACAGTTGATTCTTAGTTTTTTTGCGACTGCAGGTATTGCAGTTATTTTTAATGTACCTAGAAGAACCCTCATTTATTGTGGTTTTGTTGGGGTAGTAGGGTGGATGATTTACTTCATCCTAACAGAGCATGGTATGGATATAGTAAATGCCTCATTCTTTAGCTCTTTTATAATTGCTATCGTTTCCCATTTGTATGCTCGACGCTTCAAAATGCCAATGATTATTTTTATTGTCGGTGGTATTATCCCGTTAGTTCCGGGGGGCATGGCTTATAATGCAATGAGAAATGTTGTAGAGGATGATTATGTACAAGGGCTACAGTATGGATTAAAGGCATTTTTAATTACAGGTGCCATTGTTATGGGACTTGTATTTGCAGAGGTGCTTATACAGCTTATTTTCCGTTCTGTACGTACCGGTAAGGCAACATTCCAAAAGGTCTACAAGAAATAAGGCACCCCATCAAATAGAGGGGCAACGGCGGATTCAAAGCAAAAGCGAAATTAATAAAATCCACATTAAAAAAGTGCGAGAAATCAATGTTTCTAAAATTGATTTCTCGCACTTTTAGGTTTCTATTAATTGTGTCATAGCCTCTTTATATGATTTGTACAGATAAATCATAGTTAGTTATTTCTAATAAGAGGCTTTTTTTCACTTATAAGATGAAGGAATAAGCAAGTTTTTTCTTTGGTAGTTGATAGTAGAAATGAAACACATACATAACTGAGCACGAAACTTCAAGAAAATCGATTATCAAAATATGTTCAAAAACAAGAAAAAGTTGATTTGCTTACTTTTATTAAGATTGCTAATTTAATAACTGTAAAAGAATAGAGAGTATTTACCGTTTTAATGTAGGTATTCTTTGGTGTTTTTTAATTTGGTGAAAGGAGAGTTCTAAATGAAAAAAGTAAGTCTACTGTTAATGATCATCCTTTTAGTTTTTTCTCAATTATCTGTAGGTTATCAATCTGTTAATGCGATAAGTAATAATGAAAGTAACAGTGAAAATAGTAGTGAAGATTCTAGCCCGAGTGATGATGGCATAGTACAACCGAGTGATAACGATGATCAAGATAATGATAATAATTCGCTTAGTAATACAGAAGATCTAAACAGTGATCTAGAAGACGACAATGAACAACCGACTATTACAGAGGATGAAAATACGTCTTTAAGCGATGAAGAGATGACGAATTTACCCTATAGTGCCGGTGATTTTCGTACTGAACCTCGGGATAATGGTGTTGCCATTGTAGGATATTATGGAGATGAAAAGGATATTGTCATTCCCAGTGAAATCAATGGTCAATCAGTTATAGAAATAGGAAGCAAAGCATTTTATTATAATGAAAAAATCACAAGTGTAACGATTCCATCAAGCGTGATAACGATAGGAGAAAAGGCATTTTATCAAAATCAAATAGAAAGTGTGGAAATCCCTGAAAGCGTGACAACGATAGGAGATTCTGCATTTGCTTCTAATCAATTAACAAGTGTAGAAATTCCACCAAAAATGACAACAATAGGAGATTCTGCATTTGCTTCTAATCAATTAACAAGTGTAGAAATCCCACCAAACATGACAACAATAGGAGATTCTGCATTTGCTTCTAATCAATTAACAAGTGTAGAAATCCCACCAAACATGACAACAATAGGAGATTCTGCATTTGCTTCTAATCGATTAACAAGTATAAAAATCCCCTCAAACGTGATAACGATAGGAGAAAAGGCATTTTATCAAAATCAAATAGAAAGTGTGGAAATCCCTGAAAGCGTGACAACGATAGGAGATTCTGCATTTGCTTTTAATCAATTAACAAGTGTAGCCATTCCTTCAAGTGTGACAACTATAGGAGAAAAAGCATTTTCTTGGAATAAATTAACGAGTGTAAAAATCCCACCAAAGGTGACAACGATAGAAGCAAGTGCATTTTCTTGGAATAAATTAGAAAGTATAAACATCCACGAAAACGTGACAACAATAGAACAGTCTGCATTTTCTGCTAATCAATTAACAAGTGTAACCATCCCACCAAAGGTGACAACAATAGAAGATGAGACGTTTAGTGGTAATCAATTAACAAGTGTAAACATCCACGAAAACGTGACAACGATAGGACGTTCTGCATTTTATAATAATCAATTAGAAAGTATATACATCCCCCCAAGTGTGACAAAAATAGGGGGCTATGCATTTATGTTCAATCAATTAACAAGTGTAGAAATCCCTCCAAGTGTGACAACGATAGAAGACTTTACATTTTATGATAATAAATTAACAAGTGTAGCTATCCCAGCAAGTGTGACATCAATAAGAATGCATGCATTTCAGCTTAATCAATTAACAAATGTAGAAATCCCTGAAAGTGTGACAACAATAGAAAAGCAAGCATTTTCTTCTAATCAACTAACAAGTGTAGTCATCCCATCAAAAGTGACAACAATTGGAGTGAGAGCATTTAGATCTAATCCATTAGATGTTGTAACCTTTAAGGGAGAGCATGAATTCAAATGGAGTAAACAGGAGTATCCTTTTGTTCCTTATAAGGTGGGGGAGGAATATTTCTTCGGGTGGTTTGAAGATAAAGATTATACGACACCGTGGGAGTACTCTGTTAAGAAACCAATGACTATTTATGCGAAGTGGAGGATGTTTGTCAAGTTTGATGCCAATGGAGGAAGTGAAGTTCCAACTCAACCGGTAGTATATGGAGAATTGGTAACAGCTCCTAACGCTCCAGAAAAAAAAGGCTACACATTTAAAGGTTGGTATAAAAATAAAGAGCTGACAGAAGGGTGGAATTTCGATCAAGAGGTAGTGAAAAAAGATATCACGCTATATGCTAAATGGTCGAAAGAAAGCTATACGGTTACGTTTGATACAAATGGAGGAAGTGAAGTCTTAGCGCAAGAGGTTGGCTATAACGAATTAGTAAAAGCACCAGTTGCTCCAACGAAGACAGGCTATACATTCGACGGTTGGCACAAAGATAACAAATTGACAATACCTTGGGATTTTGCAAAAGACATAGTGACAAAAAACGTGACACTGTATGCGAAATGGACGAAGGATAATACGTCGGGCGGAGGCTCTGGTGGCTCAGAAGGCTCTGGTGGAGGTTCGTCTCACTATAAAATTACCTTTGACTCCAATGGTGGAAGTGAAGTGCCACCCCAAACAGTTGACTATAACGATCTCGTGAAAGCTCCAACTACTCCAGTGAAAGAGGGCTATCAATTTGATGGCTGGTATAAGGATAAAGAGCTTGAAAATGCATGGGACTTTGCGAAAGATAAAGTAACCGCAGACATCACGTTGTATGCGAAGTGGACAAAGGACTATACAGTTACTTTTGATTCAAAGGGAGGCAGTGAAATTCCGTCGCAAATAGTGCCCTATAAAGCTTTAGTGAAAGCACCTTCTGATCCAGAGAAGGAAGGCTACTTGTTTATCGGTTGGTATAAAAATAAAGAATTCACAAAAGCATGGGATTTTGCAAAAGATGTCGTTACAGAAGACCTCACATTATATGCGCGATGGATGAAGGAAAACCATGGCTGTGACATTACTTTCAAGGATATTGATCACAACTGGGCACAAGATATGATTAAAGAAGTTTCCGAGCGCTGCATTATTATAGGTTTTCCAGATGGCACTTTCCGACCGAATGATATGATTCAACGTCAACACGTTGTGCTTATGATTGATCGTGCGTTACAACCAGCACCAATTCGAGACGCTGTAGCCTTTTCGGATGTACCTAAAAGTGATGTGAATTATGAACAAATTACACGACTACAACGAGCGGGTATCGTGGACGGTTCAAATGGAGCGTTTCGTCCAAACGCTTCTATAACACGTGCCGAAATGGCAAAAGTGATGGTAATTGCATTTGGCTTAACACCAGAAGGCAATAGTACATTCAAAGATGTCGACCCATCACACTGGGCGAGTGAATATATTGCCACTTTAGCAGACCATAACATTGTACAAGGCGATGAAAACGGTCACTTTAGACCAAATGAATACTTAACACGTGCAGAATTTACGGCGATTATGTACCGAGGACTTGGTTTATAAGTTTTACTATAAAGGGAGATGTATCGTAATTTGATACATCTCTTTTTCTGAATTTCTCACATAAAAGCTAGGGAGATACTTTAAAAACGTATCCATAAATATAAGTAAATATTTAATCTGTGCGAAAGCGTAGCGACTGCAACAAATGTTTTCTGTAGCGAAAACAAAGCGGCAGCTACAAAACGCCAAGCCAGAACGGAAATCAACCCTACGCTTTGCAGAAGAGCCGTATTTTTATTGAAGATGACACCTTAACATAATAGTTTTTCAACAACAAAAAGGAGGTTACGTTCTTAAACGTAACCTCCTTTTAAACTATTTAACTAGTAGTGCTTCAATGTCCTCTGCATGGATTGGTTTACTAATATAGTAACCTTGAATTGCGTCACAGCCATAAGTAGTTAAAAGGTCTGCTTGTTCAGCAGTTTCTACACCTTCTGCTACAACTTTAAGTTCCATAGATTTTCCGAGTTGCACCATACCGTGCATTAGCTTTTGAGTTTTTTCGGATTTTAATAAAGAACTTGTAAATGCTTTATCAATTTTTAATGTATCTATTGGTAGAATCTGCATATATCTAAATGAACCATATCCGGTACCGAAATCATCTAGTATAAAGGCGATACCTTCATTTTCAAGCTTACGCATTTGTTGTGTGATAAAGGTAGCGGCTTCTGCTTCTAGGGCGAATTTCTCTGTAATTTCTATTTGAATAAGGCTTGCAGGACAGCCGGTCTTTGCCAAAGTTCCAAGGATTGACTTTGCCATGTTTTTATCACGGAATTCGCGTACAGAAGAGTTAATGGATACTTTTAAATCAAGACCAGCTTTTTTCCAGATTAGTGCTTGTTCACAAGCTTTTTCTAGCATAAAGGAACCGATATTATTAATAAGACCAGTTTCCTCAGCAATTGGAATAAGCTCATCTGGTGAGACAACGCCTATTACTTCATCTTCCCAACGAACTAGTGCTTCTACAGCTGTGATTTTACCTGTATTAACATCAATTTGCGGCTGATAGAGAACTTTTAGGTTTTTTTGATCAAGAGCCTGAAGTAAACGTTTTTCAATTAAGGCTTTACGATTTAATGCTTTATGTGTTGCTTTGGATAGTGAGACGACTTTATCGCCACCTGCTTCACGGACAGTTGTAATAGTAGCAATGGATGCCTTCATTAGTTGGGAGAATGTAGTTTGATCCTCTGGATAACGTGTAATTCCGCCACTAATAGAAATAGGGACAGCAACATTACTGTTATAAATTGGATGTTGTTGTAAGTAAGACAGGAAGCCTTGAATAAACCATTCACTTAATGGTGTAATCACGACAAAATCATTTTCGTTAATACGCGCCATTGTGCTATCTTGGAAGTACATTTTTATACGATTTGTAAACTCTACAATAAGACTTTGATCGATATGCTGATCATGTAACTCTTTTAATGTATAAAATTTATCAATACTTAAATAGACAAAAGAAAAGTTTCTTTCATCCTCAATCATATTAGAAATCACTTTTTCGAGTCGATGTGCATTCATAAGACCTGTTTCTGTATCGATATAAGCGATTTTTTCAAGCTGATGTTGTATTGTCTTGGACTTGGTAATATCCTTTTCAATTAATAAAAATTGTTGCTCATTTGTTTCAAGGTTAAATGTTGGGATAGCAGTAAGTAGTACCCAATAAGGCTGACCTGTTTTTGTAACTTTTTCAATTTCACCTTGCCATGTATGGCCATTGTTTAAATTACGCCAAATGGTATTTGTAATCTTTTCATTTTCTTTATTTTCAGGGAATAGCTGCCAAAACGTTTTTCCAATCACGCGTTTTGGTGTCCATTGACTCGTTTTTAGAAATTCATTATTACATTCTAAAATGAAGCCATCATGATCAAGTGTCACTGTCATAAATGTCGAGTCTAATCCTTGTTTTAAGTCTACGAGAGTGCTGCTACTTGAGACAGCATTAATCATTAACTCTGGTAGCATGAACATCATAAGAACGAAATGCTCCCCTTGTTCAGTAAATGGTTTAGCTAGTAGTGCTGTTGTAATTTCTTCATTTGTATACGTTTTCAGTTGAATTTGATTAATATACGTGCTGTCATTATTTTGCAAAATAGCTTGAAAGGTTTCTAATGAAAGCTGACGTAGTAAATTTTCATGAATGAATGAAGTGGTATGTTCTTTAATAGTAGTAGCTGAAAAATCAAATAGTTGTTCAGCAAGCTTTCCCAAAATTATAACTTGTCCATCTTGATTCATGACAATAGCAGGAAAAGGAAGTGAATTTAAATAATGTTCATCGATCGTAAATGATTTATGCATATGACTCATGATTATTCGATCTCCTTGAGTAATCTATATATACTATTATTATAGTTAATTATCGGGAATTAGTCATTATGAATATGATTGTAAATATTTGATAATACGAGATTTTGGGACTTTTTTAGCGGGGAATAAGGAAAAAATTGAAGAATAATAACATTTTTTAGTATATATATAGGAAGCGAGGATTGTATGAGTTGGTTGAAAGGAATAGTTTTTATCGTCTTCAGTGCGATGTTATGGGGAGCGATTGACCTTTAATGGAGTGGTTACTCAACCATACGCCATTGACAGTCTCCTTTTTGTTTAGCAATTCGTTTATCTGTTGCAGGTATTATATTACTTACATATTTATCTTCATTTAGAAGATGGTGAGACTCTCTTAGTTTAAAGAAACGGGCACCGAAAAATCAAGTGTTAGGGATTATTGATACACTTATAGGTCGTTTCCTCCTACTAACGAACGCTTCATTTGAGGCTTTGTTAGTTAGTAGCAAAGCCTTATTGCGGGAGTAGCTGTTGGTCTCGCGTTTGCATTCTGCACATTGTGTGTCCTGCACGTTTAATGAAAGAATGGAGTGGACTATTTGTTGTCGGCTGGGGAATGCATATTGGTGGATAATTGTGTTGGCCTAAAGCCTCCAGCCGTATAATTGATGTAGCATGAAATACATGACAGCAGATGAGACAAGTATCCATTCTAGAATTGAACCGCTAACAGCAATGGTTATTTCAGTTATCGTGTTTGGTACATCTAGGTTTTTGGCAATTAGCTGGTGTTTTCGTTATGCTTGTATATGTAACATGGCTTTCTGTAGGTATAGGAAAAGCATAAAAATACTATTTGTATAGGAGCTATTCACTATTTTTGAAATTTGTGGAACTCCTTTACTAAAAGCAAGGGGGAAGAATGTGAAAGAAATTTTTTCCTATGTAAAGCCTTATAAATGGACTGCATTTATTGCGTTTAGTTTAATGCTGTTGGAATTGTTTGTGGAGCTCGCTCAGCCACTTATCATGGCTAAAATCATAGATGATGGAGTACGAGCTCAAAATCAAGGGATGATTTGGCAATGGGGAATTGTTTTACTTGGCTTATCTTTCGTAGCCTTTATAGCTGGTGTCGTAAATTCATATTTTTCATCACATACAGCACAGAGTTTCTCCTATGATTTACGAAATGCATTGTTTGAAAAAATACAATCCTTTACATTAGCTACTTATCAGAAGTTCTCAACAGCTTCTCTTATTACAAGATTAACGAATGATGTGACGCAAGTTCAGACGGTACTGTTTATGAGTTTGCGTATTATGCTTCGTGCACCACTTGCTGTTGTTGGCAGCATCGTTATGGCCTTTATTTTAAATGCTAAATTAGCGTTATTTTTAGTTATTGGCGCACCAATTATTTTAATTTTTCTTATTTTTATGGTGGCAAAAGGCGTGTCTTATTTTGGACTTGTGCAAAAGAGAGTGGATCGTTTGAATCGTGTACTACAGGAAAATTTACAGGCTATTCGATTAGTGAAGGCTTATTTACGCGGTGCATATGAAGCCTCTCGTTTTGACGAAGTTGCCTCACGCTTAAAAATAGATACCGTTAAGGCTTTACGCACAATGGAGTATATTATGCCTGTGCTGTTATTCATCATGAATATGAGTCTACTTGCAGTACTGTGGTTTGGGACAAAACAAATAGCTTCAGGTACAACACCGCTTGGAGATGTTGTTGCCATTGTCAATTATGCAATGCGTATGACAGGCTCGTTTTCGATGTTTGCCTTTATTATTATTTTTTATGCGCGTGCGAAAGCCTCCGCAGAGCGTATGGCAGAAGTCCTTTCAACTGAGAATGAGATTGAGCTACCATCACCTTCAGAGAAAACGTCTAAAGGTTTGAATTTTGGAGAATTAGCTTTTGAGCATGTTAGCTTTACTTATCCTGGGGGAGACTCGCCTGTACTATCCGATGTAAGCTTTCGAGTGAGATCTGGTGAAAAGCTTGCCATTATGGGGGCAACAGGTGCAGGGAAATCAACACTGTTACAGCTTATTCCTCGTTTCTACGATGTGACAGAAGGCAAAATAGTAGTAGAGGGAAAAGATGCACAGCAATGGGATTTACAAGAACTGCGCGAAATCATCGGCTATGTTCCGCAACAATCTTTATTATTTACAGGAAGCATTGCTGATAATGTTCGTTGGGGCGATGCAGAGGCTGAAATGGATGCGGTGCTACAGGCTACGATGCAAGCGCAAATCCATGCTTCTGTGGAGGATTTCCCGAATGGTTACGAGACAAAAGTAGGTCAGAAGGGTGTCAATCTTTCAGGCGGTCAAAAACAAAGATTATCGATTGCAAGAGCGTTATTAAGAAAAGGGCATATATTAATGCTTGATGATAGTACAAGTGCGCTTGACGTTAAGACGGAGCAGGCGTTATGGGAAGCTTTGAGTGAGGAACAAGCAACAATGCTAGTGGTCACTCAAAAAATTCGGACAGCTAAAGGTGCAAGTCGCATCTTACTCATTGATGCAGGAAAAGTGGTCGCGTACGGGACGCATGAAGAACTTTTGCAAACGTCAGTGCTTTATAAAAAAATCGCAATCTCTCAACAGGAGGTGGAGGAATAATGGGATTTTTCCAAAAGCCTTTTGGCTATGAGCCGATTTTGACGAAAGATGATGTGAAGCAAGTTGTTAAGAAAAAGAAGGGACCACGTGCGACAGATTGGAAAAGTACATTACTACGTTTATGGAAGATAGTTGATGAACAACGTGTACTACTAATTATTGTGCTGTTACTTGTCTTGGCGAGTTCCATTTTGTCTCTCCTTGGGCCGTATTTAATCGGTAAAATGATTGATATGTACGTAACTCATGGAGAGCTTGCAGGACTAGAGAAAGGGATTATGCTGTTAATCGGCATTTATGCGCTATTAGCAGTATCGTTATTTTTACAAAACTATTGGATGATTGGTGTTGCCCAACAAACCATTTATAGATTACGAACGAGTGTATTTGCTCATTTCCAAAGGCTGCCGATTGCCTTTTTTGATCGTCGTCAGCATGGAGAATTAATGAGTAGGATGACGAATGATATTGAAGCAGTTAGCTCAACATTAAATAGCTCCTTTATCCAAGTGTTCTCTAGTGTAATAACGCTTACAGGAACAGTGATCATCATGCTAAGTTTAAGCCCTTTACTTACGGTATTAACAATGACGATTATACCAATTATGTTTTGGGCAATGCGTTGGATCACCCGGAGAACAGCACCTTTGTTTAAAGAACAGCAGGCGGCTATAGGAGCTCTGAATGGCATGATTGAAGAAACGATTTCGGGCCAAAGAATTGTGAAAGCTTTCTCACAAGAGGAACGCATGAAAGCGGAGTTTCGCGAAAAAAGTTTACGATTAAAAAGTACGGGCTTTTGGGCGCAGACTTACTCTGGGTATATTCCGAAGGTCATGAACTTTTTAAACAATATGAGCTTTACGATTGTAGCTGGTATTGGCGGTGTACTTGCTTTTTATGGGCATGTGTCAATTGGAGTAATTGTTATTTTTACAGAATACGCAAGGCAATTTACACGACCATTAAATGATTTGGCCAATCAATTTAATACCGTGCTGTCAGCGATTGCTGGTGCTGAACGTGTATTTGCGTTACTGGATGAACAGCCTGAAGAGGAAGCTACTTCAGCGCAGAAGCATAAGCTATTAGGCCAGGTGAGCTTTCAACATGTGTACTTTAAATATGAGCAAGCAGAGGAAGCTTACATTTTGAAGGATATTAATTTTAATGTGGAGCCCGGACAAACGGTAGCACTTGTTGGAGCGACTGGAGCAGGGAAAACAACGATCTTGCAGCTTATTGCAAGATTTTATGAAGTGTCAAAGGGTGAGGTTTTATTTGATGGTGTAAACGTTCAGCGAATAGAACGACAAGCATTGCGCTCGCAAATGGCCTTTGTGTTACAGGATCCGTTTTTGTTTGAAGCATCTGTACGTGAAAATATTCGTTATGGTCGATTAGATGCTTGCGATGAAGAGATAGAGGAAGCAGCGAAGCGTGCAAATGCACACGACTTTATCATGATGCTAAAGGATGGCTATGACACAGTACTTGCCGCAGACGGCAGTGGAATTTCGCAAGGTCAAAAGCAGTTATTGTCAATAGCAAGAGCATTGATTGCTGACCCGAAAATTTTGTTGTTAGATGAGGCGACAAGTAGTATAGATACTGTTACTGAGCTTGCAATTCAAGAGGCTCTTGATGTGTTAATGCAGGGACGCACAAGCTTTGTTATTGCTCACCGTTTAAATACAGTGCACAATGCTGATATTGTGCTTGTTATGCATAAAGGTGAGTTAGTTGAAGCGGGACCCCAACAAAAGTTAATGGAATCCGGTGGCATCTACGCACAAATGTTACAATCTTCATCCCACCATCTTGATGAGTAGTGTGAAAGTAAAGATGTAGGTGTCGATCATATTCCTCAAATATAAGAAAGGGCAATTTCAAAATTATGAGATTGCTCTTTTTTAGTTGAAATATTGACTTTTATCTCATAATCTAAATGTAATTTATTCGTAAAAATAGTATAATTATGGATGAAAAACTAAATGGAAATAACTCTCTTAGATGAGGGAGCGACTCGACGCTCACCCACGGCGGAAAATGGGCCTTAAATGGTAGGGTTGTTTAAAGATCTATACCTTATTCTAGTAATTTTCAGTTTATGACTGTCAAAAATTATATAAAACTTTTTAATCTCATTATATTTGGAGTAAAATTTTTAATAATTGGGAGAGACTAATATAATTTGTTGCCAGCTTATTTTCTTTCTTGCTACAATAGGGCAATAGTTTGATACAAGAACGGAGTAAATGATGAATATTTCTGTGATGACAGTGTCTTTTCCGTTAGATGGGGAAACATTAAATGAATTAAAATTATTGTGTGAAGAAGCGACTACACATGATTATCGTGTATATGAAACTGCTATGGGTTTGCCTATGGCGAGTTCCTTTGAATCGAAAGGCTTTATGGTACTTGCGTATGAAGATGACAAAGATGTATTAGTTGGTGCAGCTAGTGCAATAGATTTAATGGGGCTTCATACATATGAGTGGTCTTTAGTTGTAACACCTACGTACCGTCAAAAGGGAATTGGAACTGCTTTAATGGATGCTTTACAGACCGGCCTCGAAGAGCGTGGGGCAGAAGGTCAATTGGCGGTAGTGATAGATGGCTCGCCTTTTGGACATACATTTATTGAAAATAAGGGCTTTACATATAGCTTTTCAGAAGCCACTTTAGAAACAAGAGCAGAGTCAGTTGAATTAAAGAATGATATCGAAATCATTCCTTATACAGGTGAACAGGCAGAGCTGATTGCTATCTATAGTGCAGCGTTTGGAGATCTACCTGAAGAGTCTGAGGAGCTAATCACTTTTAATACATCAACGAATGGACGAAAACTGTGGGTAGCGCGGAAAGATGGAGAAATTGTTGGAACAGTAACGACTGCCCAGGAAAATGAAATTCAATGGGTTACAGCATTGGCAGTTCAACCAAACCGTGAGGGGCAAGGTATAGGTACTGCGATGCTTTCATTTTCGAAAGATTATGCGAGCAAAATTGGAGCGAAATTCGTCATGCTGGATGTAGAAATTGACAATAAAAAGGCGCTTTCAGTTTATGAGAAGGCAGGCTTTATGAAGGCTCAGCAAATAGACTATTATGTAAAACAATAGGTGAAGAGTGAGGAGTATGTGCTTTATGCATCGCTTCTCACTTTTTTGTTCAGCGTGAAGTCCAAACACCAGAGATAAGGAAGCGGAGAATTTTCAGCTGGGGATAGACGAACTACATAAGGGGAGGGTAAGTCCTTTCTTTTAAAGGAAATTCTAAGGGAACATCATTCGACTCCGTAATATAGGGTTGAAAATAATTTCATAGTGATCCAAATAAGAAGTTTATTAAATACGGATAACAATAAAACATTAAATAACTTTAGATTGTGAGTCTAATATTAAATTATTTTCTTACTAATAATATAGGAAGCTTCTCAATGAATTGAAAAACTATGAATTTTTTTCAGGAAAAGTGTTGACCTTTTATAATTAAGAGTGTAGTATTATACAAGTCGTTAAGACAGCTACTGAAAAACAACAAAGTTAAATAAAAAAGTTGTTGACACAGAGTTTACGACATGATATTATATAAAAGTTGCTACTGAGGAAGCGGCGACAAAATGAACCTTGAAAACTGAACAAGCAAAACGTAATCAATAAAGTTTTTAGTAGCTAACCTTGAGTTAGTGAACGGAACAAAATTTTGGACATCAAACATGATGCCAGCAAAACAATTTGAGCTAATCAAATTTCTTTTATGGAGAGTTTGATCCTGGCTCAGGACGAACGCTGGCGGCGTGCCTAATACATGCAAGTCGAGCGAACAGAGAAGGAGCTTGCTCCTTTGACGTTAGCGGCGGACGGGTGAGTAACACGTGGGCAACCTACCTTATAGTTTGGGATAACTCCGGGAAACCGGGGCTAATACCGAATAATCTATTTTACTTCATGGTGAAATACTGAAAGACGGTTTCGGCTGTCGCTATAAGATGGGCCCGCGGCGCATTAGCTAGTTGGTGAGGTAACGGCTCACCAAGGCGACGATGCGTAGCCGACCTGAGAGGGTGATCGGCCACACTGGGACTGAGACACGGCCCAGACTCCTACGGGAGGCAGCAGTAGGG
>Ga0102589_1002039_pt1 | contig 24591 bp, 21 predicted proteins | sample AraplaMF_Col_mLB_FD_76858 | JGI IMG/M metagenome (GOLD analysis project Ga0102589, IMG submission 76858) | Arabidopsis root microbial communities from the University of North Carolina, USA - plate scrape MF_Col_mLB | ecosystem: Host-associated > Plants > Roots > Endosphere | place: USA... | reverse complement strand
CGTGCTGCTGTGCACCGGCGACATGGGCTTCGCCGCGACCAAGACCTACGATCTCGAAGTATGGCTGCCCTCGCAGGACACCTACCGCGAGATTTCCTCGTGCTCGAACTGCGAGTCCTTCCAGGCGCGCCGCATGCAGGCCCGCTGGCGCAATCCGGCGACCGGAAAGCCGGAACTCGTGCACACCCTCAACGGTTCGGGCGTGGCCGTCGGCCGCGCGCTGATCGCGGTGATGGAGAACTACCAGAACGAGGACGGCTCGATCACTGTCCCCGAGATCCTGCGGCCGTATATGGGCGGCCAGGACAAGATCTCCTGATCGTTTCCAGGAACCCGGGTGCGGCCTTCGGCCTTACCCGGGCTACGTAGCCCGGGTAAGCGCAGCGCACCCGGGACGGCGTCACGCAAAAAAACCGGCCCGCACTGCGGGCTTCGCAAAAAAAACGGGCCTGCACTGCGGGCTTCGCAAAAAAAACGGGCCCGCACTGCGGGCCCGTTGCGTTTCCGGGCCCAAGCGGGGAGGGATGGGCCGGGAACGCCTAGTCAGACAGCCTGAATCAGGGAAGGGGAGTCCCCGGGGGTTATCAGGCGGCCTGTGCCAGAGGCGAACGGATGGAAGCATGGGCAGCGGCCAGCGCGTCGGTGCGGTGCTGCTCCGAGTAGGCCACGCCTTCGGCGCGGACGATCTCCAGCTCGGTCACGCCGAGGAAGCCGAACACCTGGCGCAGGTAGGCCTCTTGGAAGTCAGCCGGGCTGACATCGCCATAGATGCCGCCACGACCGCTGGCGATGATCACGCGCTTGCCACCGGCCAGGCCCTCGGGGCCCGCTTCGGTGTAACGGAAGGTGCGGCCGGCGACGGCGACGCGGTCGATCCACGCCTTCAGCGTCGAGGGGATGCTGAAGTTGTAAAACGGGGTGCCGATCACCACTACATCGGCATCCAGGAACTGCTGGATCACGGCTTCGCCGGCGTCCGCCTCGGCCTGGTCGGCCTTGGACAGGATGCGGCCGGTAAGGTGCGGGATCGGATCAGCGTCCAGGTCGCGATACTCGACCGTCAGGTCGGCGTGCGATTCCTGCCAACGCTTGACGATGGCGGCGCTGATCTCGCGGGTGATGGAATTGGCGCCCAGGGCGCTGGAGTCGAGGTGGAGCAGTTTCATGACGGGCCTCTGCAGCTGGATTCGGCGGGGGTGCCGGGTTGGACGCCAATCTATGCCGTTGCAAATGTGGGATAAAGCTGGTCAACTATCACTAACTGTTCTGGAATTGGAATTATCGCCATGCAGGACCTGAACGACCTCTACTACTTCGCCATGGTGGTCGAGCACGGCGGCTTTGCCGCCGCGGAGCGCGCACTGGGGATCCCCAAGTCGCGCCTGAGCCGCCGCATCAGCCAGCTGGAGACCGATCTGGGTGTCCGGCTGTTGCAGCGTTCCACCCGCCGGTTCGCCGTGACCGACGTCGGCAACAGCGTCTACCGCCACGCGCAGTCGATGCTGGCCGAAGCCCAGGCCGCCCACGAAGTGGTCGATCGACTGAGCGCCGAGCCGCGTGGCGTGATCCGCGTCAGCGTGCCGGTCGGCATGGCCCAGCAGCAGATGCCCAAGCTGCTGCCCGAATTCCTCGCACGCTTCCCGCAGGTGCGGGTGCAGTTGCTGGTCAGCAACCGTCGCGTCGACATCATCAACGAAGGCATCGACGTCGCCCTGCGCGTGCGCGCCAAGCTCGACGACGACGGCAGCCTGGTGATGCGCAGCTTCGGCCAGATCCAGGAACTGCTGGTCGCCAGCCCCGATTACCTGCGCCGCATGGGCCGGCCGAAGAACCCGGATGAGTTGAGCGACCACGTCACCCTCAGCATGAGCGAGGACGACGCGCGCCAGCGCTGGGAGCTGCACGGCCCCGATGGCGACGTGCGCCGGGTCGAACTGAAGCCGCGGGTGATGGGCTTCGACTTCCCGATGCTGATGTCGCTGGCCCAGCAGGGCGTGGGCATCACGCTGCTGCCGGAAACCGTCTGCGCCGAAGCCGTGCGCCGCGGCGAGCTGGAAGTGGTGCTGCCGAACTGGCGATTGCCGCAGGGCATCTTCCACGCCGTGTTCGCCTCCCGTCGCGGCCTGCTGCCGGCGGTGCGGGTGTTCATCGACTTCATCGCCGAAAAGGCCCCGGGCCTGGTCGAATCCGCGCGGCTGCAGTGCAAGGAGATCAAGGGCATGTCGTGCCCGGAGGACGCCACCGCGCCGGTGCCGCCGGCGGAGATCCGGATTCCGACGCAAGCGTGAGCGTGCAGGCTTGAGAGCTTGCCGGGCGGCTATGCGACAATGCGCGGCCCGCCAGGCGGGCCAGCAGTCGCCAGACAATCGGAGAGATGGCCGAGTGGTTTAAGGCAGCGGTCTTGAAAACCGCCGTGGTAGCAATACCACCGTGGGTTCGAATCCCACTCTCTCCGCCAATGCTTCCTTTGGCGCGACCTACTTGGCGCGCTCCGAGACATTGATCGAGTTCCACTCCCAGGTCTTGCCCTCATCGGCAGAGAAGGCCTGGCTCCAGATCGGGTGCTGCGGATCGCGGACGTCCCAGCGGAACACCACGATGATCTTCTTGCCCTTGTAGGTATCGCGGGCGAAGAAGTGGCCGATCTTGTTCTCGAACGAACCGACGACCGGCGGATCCAGCTTGCCGGAGTTGCCATCGGCCCAGTAGATGCTCCACAGCCGTGTCTTCGGATCGAACAGGCGCAACGCCACGCCTTCGTACGGCTTGCCCGTCGACTGTTCGGTGTACTTGTCGATATTGCCGATGCCGTCGAGGATCTGGTGCATCTCCACGCGCGACTCGAAGTCGATCCATTCCTTCGAACCGGTGAGCCGGGATTTCAGCTTGCGATTGCGCAGGTTCCAGTTCCCGACGAGGTAATCGAAGTCGTGCGGCGAGGAAGTTGCCGACGGGGTGATCGCGAGCGCTCCGTCGCTGTCGAAATGCAGCGCCGGGATCGCGATGGTCGTGTCGGGAACCAGCGGGTCACGTGCAGGTGTTGCAGCACTGCAGAGAACGGGTAGCGCGGACAGCGCGAATGCAACCCAGACAAGCATCGTTCCTGCTCTCATGATCCTTCCTTTCATGGGCCTTCCTCCGACGTCGGCGCGATATCACACACCCTTGCCGTTGAGATACTGTGAAGGATGGCCGTCTTGCCTGGTCCGCGCGGAGAGGAATCATGATCACAGGTCGATGCCTTTGCGGTGCCTCCGGATACGAATCGCCCGGACCGGCCTTGTTCTCCACCGTCTGCCATTGCAGGGATTGCCAGCGCGCTTCGGGAAGCGGCGGGGTGCCCGTGCTGGGTGTTGCCCGGTCTTCGTTCGTCTCCCGGGGTCCAATCAAGCGGGTGCGTACGAAAGGCGGAAGCGGACATGGCGCGGTACGCAACTTCTGCATGGAGTGTGGAAGCCTGCTGTACGGAACGCCGGAATCGGCACCTGAGCTGGTGACCATCTATGCCGGAACCCTCGACGACGCAGCGGATTTCCACCCTCGCGATGCCATCTTCGTGGCCCATCGACCAGCGTGGGCGAAGCTGGCGATGGAGCTTGTGGAGCATTCGGAATTCCCGGGCACGTAGCCTGTAACTCCATCGACCTTCATCCTTCACGCTGGGCAGACGCCATCTATAAACAATCCATGAACCGCTCTCCTCGGCCCGATGTGAGCGGCTGACCCGCATCGGAGATCGTCATGGCCCAGAAGAAAGCCCCCGCCAAGAGCGGACGAAGCGCATCCAAAGCCGCATCCTCCAGCAAGCCCAACATCCTCGTCATCTTCGGCGATGACATCGGCATTCCGCAGATCAGCGCCTACACGCGCGGTCTCATGGGCTACCAGACGCCCAACATCGACCGCATCGCCAACGAAGGTGCGCTGTTCACAGATTCCTACGGCCAGCAGAGCTGCACCGCCGGGCGCGCCTCGTTCATCCTCGGTCAGGAGCCATTCCGCACGGGCCTGCTGACGATCGGCATGCCGGGTGACCCGCACGGCATCACCGACTGGATGCCGACGATTGCCGACGTGATGAAGACCCAGGGTTATGCGACCGGACAGTTTGGCAAGAACCATCTCGGCGACCAGGACCAGCATCTGCCGACCAATCACGGCTTCGATGAGTTCTTCGGCAACCTGTACCACCTGAATGCGGAAGAAGAGCCCGAGGGCTACTTCTATCCCAAGGATCCGGCGTTCAAGAAGAAGTACGGTCCGCGCGGCGTGATCCATTCGCATGCGGGCGGCAAGATCGAGGACACCGGTCCGCTGAACGTCAAGCGCATGCCGACGGTCGACGAGGAATTCCTTGGTGCGGCGCAGAAGTTCATCAAGAAGAGCGTCAAGGACGACACGCCATTCTTCGTCTGGTTCAACACCACGCGCATGCATGTCTTCACCCACCTGAAGAAGGAATCGCTGGGCAAGACGGGCAAGGGCCTGCACGCCGACGGAATGGTCGAACACGATGGCCACGTCGGCCAGCTGCTGGACTTGCTCGACGAGCTCGGCATCGATGACAACACGATCGTCGTCTACACCACTGACAACGGCGCCGAGATCGCGCTGTGGCCGGACGGTGCGATGACCATGTTCCGTGGCGAGAAGGGATCGACCTGGGAAGGCGGCTTCCGCATCCCGATGGCGATCCGCTGGCCGGGCGTGATCCAGCCGGGCACGGTCATCAACGACCCGATCTCGCTGCTCGACATGTTCCCGACCCTGTGTGCGGCCGCAGGCGCGCCCGACATCAAGGAACAGCTGGCCAAGGGCACGACTTTGGGCAAGAAGAAGTTCAAGGTGAAGCTCGACGGATACAACTTCATGCCGTACTTCCAAGGCAAGGAGAAGAAGGGGCCGCGCGACGCCATCTTCTATTTCGACCAGGCCGGCAACCTCAATGCCCTGCGCTTCCAGGACTGGAAGCTCAGTTTCGCCGCGCAGGCGCACGGCAACATTGCGACAGGTTCACGCACGGTGACCAACTGGGCCATGATCTACAACCTGCGCATGGATCCCTACGAGCGCGGACTGGAAGATGGTGGCGGCGCGATCGATTTCCTGGCCAGGCAGATGTGGCTGATCGTTCCGGTGATGGGGGCTATCAAGACCTTCTTCTCCGACTTCATGGACTACCCGTATCAGGCAGGCAGCAATCTCAATGCCGGCTCGATCAACTACGGGCTGTTGAAGCAGGCCGACGCCCTCAAGCGTTTGAAGCAGATCGAATCCCTGCATCCCAACTGATGGCGCTACTGCCCCGGGCACGCCTTGCGCCCGGGGCAGGCCGGGCCATCACCGATTCTTCGGCAGCTCGCTGCGCGAACGAAGGTCCTTGCGCCATGCCCGTGGCGCCATGCCGAACTCGGCCGAGAACCAGCGCGTGAACGAACTGGGCGCCGAGAATCCCAGTAACCGCCCGACCACCTGCAACGAGTAGTTGCGGTTCTCCATGTAGCGGACCGCCAGGTCGGTGCGCACTGAATTGAGGATGTCGGAGAACGTCTCGTTGGCCTCCTCGAGGCGGCGCTGCAATGTGCGCACGTTCATGCCGCGGCCGTGCGCGACCTGCTCGATGGTGGCCTGGCCCATCGGCATCAGGATGTAGAGATCCTTGCGTACGTCGGTGGTGATGGAGTTCTTGTCGGGGGTTGGCAGCGACTCCACCAGGCGTTTGACATACACGGCCATCGCCGGGTCGGCCGAGGGGTTGCGGTAGGTGAGGTCGGCGGCGTCGCAGACGATACCGTTGAAGTCGCGGTTGAACTCGGTGGCACAGCGGAACACGCGGCGGTGGACCAGCAGGTTCTCCGGCGGGCCGTGGGTGAAATGCACGCTGTGCGGCTTCCAGTGCGGCCCGAGCAGGAACCCGCACAGCCGGTACAGCGCGCCCATCGCCAGTTCGATGGCCTGGCGCGAGGTCGGGCCCGGGCCGGGCACGAACTCCTCGCGGATCACCACCGTGCGCCCTCGCTCCTCGACATGGATCGCCAGCAGCTCGTTGAGAAGGTGCCGGTACTTCATGGTCGTCATCAGCGCATCGCGCAGCGTCGGCTGGTGGATCAGCAGCAGGCTGACCACGCCGAAGTCCGACAGCTGGCGCGACTCGGCCATGCGCAGGCCAAAGGTGTCGCACTCTGACTGCCGGGCGGAATCCTCCAGCAGCTTGACCGCGGCGGCGGCGGGGATGCGCCGCTCGGGGTCGGACAGCATGGTCCGGCTCAGTCCGGCCGTGCGCAGAAGCGGCTGCGGATTGAGGCCCAGTTGCTGCGCCACTTCGAAGTAGTTTTTCAGCGTGGCGGCGCGGATGAGGCTGCTCATGGACCGGTTCCAGGGCTCGGACGCCTTGTCATGATATGAGAAATCGGTGTCGCCGTTTGGAAAGATTTGCGCCCCTCCGCCTGCCTATAGTCGAAGCCGTCAGCCCCCTTGAGGGGTGCCCCGATTCATAGTTGAGAGGTTGCAGAAAACTGCCATGGCCCACGCTGTTCGATTCCATGAGGCCGGCGGCCCCGAGGTTCTGCGCTACGAGTCCGTCGCGGTCGGCGAGCCCGGCCCGGGCCAGGTGCGGCTGCGCCACGTCGCGGTCGGCCTGAACTACGCCGACACCTATTTCCGCAATGGCACGTATGCGATCCCGCTGCCTGCCGGCATCGGTGTCGAGGCGGCGGGCGTGGTCGAGGCCGTGGGCCCCGACGTCGACCAGGTCGGCGTCGGTGACCGCGTCACCTATACCGGTTTCATCAACACGCTCGGTGCCTACAGCACCGAACGCCTGGTGCCGGCCGCGCCGCTGATCAAGCTGCCCGAGGCCATCGGCTGCGAGACCGCGGCCGCCATGACCATGCGCGGCCTGACCGCGGCCTATCTGATGCGCCGCATCTATCCCTTCAAGGCGGGGGATACGATCCTGCTGCACGCCGCTGCCGGCGGTGTCGGCCTGATCGTCGCGCAGTGGGCGAAGCTGCTGGGCCTGACCGTGATCGGCACCGTGTCGACCGAAGCCAAGGCCGAGATCGCGCGTGCCCACGGCTGCGACCACGTCATCAACTACAGCCACGAGGACGTCGCCAAGCGCGTGCGCGAGCTGACCGGTGGCGTTGGCGTGTCGGTGGTGTTCGACAGCGTCGGCAAGACGACCTTTGAAGCCTCGCTCGATTCGCTCAAGCGCCGCGGCCTGATGGTCTGCGTTGGCACCGCCTCGGGACCGATCCCGCCGTTCAATCCGCAGCTGCTGGCCATCAAGGGTTCGCTCTACATGACCCGTCCGGCGCTCGCCGATTACATCGCCGACCCGGCTGAGAAGGCCGAACTGGCCGCTGAACTGTTCGACCACGTTGCCGCCGGCCGCATCCAGATTGGCATCAACCAGCGCTATGCGCTGCAGGACGCGGTGCAGGCGCATCGCGACCTGGAGTCCCGCAAGACCACTGGCTCGTCGATCTTCGTGATCTGAGGAAGGCCGACATGCGCGCCGAACTGCTGACCTGCGCCATCGGAGCCGAGCTGGTCGGCGTCGACCTGGCCGATGCCATCCACGACGATGGCCTGTTCCAGGAATTGCGCCGTTTGCTGGTGCAGCACAAGGTGCTGTTCCTGCGCGACCAGGACATCACCCGCGCCGAGCACGTCGCCTTCGCGCGGCGCTTCGGCGAGCTGGAGGATCACCCGGTCGCGGGCAGTGACCCGGAGCACCCGGGCCTGGTGCGCATCTACAAATCGCCCGAGCAGCCCAACGAGCGCTACGAGAATGCCTGGCACAGCGACGCGACGTGGCGCGTGGCGCCGCCGTTCGGCTGCGTGCTGCGCTGCGTGGAATGCCCGCCGGCGGGCGGCGACACGATGTGGGCGAACATGGTGCTGGCCTACGAAAAGCTGCCGGAGCACATCAAGCAGCAGATCGATGGCCTGCGCGCCCGGCACAGCATCGAGGCGACCTTTGGCGCGGCGATGCCGGTCGAGAAGCGTCTCGCCTTGAAGCAGCAGTTTCCCGATGCCGAGCATCCGGTGGTGCGTATCCATCCGGACACTGGCGAGAAGATCCTGTTCGTCAACGCCTTCACCACGCACTTCACCAATTTCCACACGCCCGACAACGTGCGTTATGGGCAGGACTACACGGCCGGTTCGCAGCAACTGCTGCAGTACCTGATCAGCCAGGCCCATGTCCCCGAGTTCCAGGTCCGCTGGCGCTGGACGCCCAACAGCATCGCCATCTGGGACAACCGCAGCACCCAGCATTACGCAGTGATGGATTACCCGCCTTGCCATCGAAAGATGGAGCGCGCGGGAATCATCGGCGACGTGCCCTGTTGAGCGGGCCTTCAACGTCCTGCACCTGACCCATCCGGCACCGCCGATCCGACTGCACCACCGCCGCGCATTTCACGGAGATACCCATGAACTTCCTCGATGGATCGTTGTTCCCCGAGAACCAGCCCAAGCTGGTGATCACCGCCGCGCCGTACGGCCCCGAGTGGCTGCCGGCGGACTTCCCGGAAGACATCCCGGTGACGATGGAGGAGCACATCCAGAAGGCGGTCGACTGCTACAACGCCGGCGCCACCGTGCTGCACCTGCACGTGCGTGAGCTGGACGGCAAGGGTTCCAAGCGCCTGTCGATGTTCAACGAGCTGCTGGCCGGCATCCGTTCGCGCGTGCCGGACATGATCCTGCAGGTCGGCGGTTCGATTTCGTTCGCGCCGGAAGGCGAGGGCAATGTCGCCAAGTGGCTGTCCGACGACACCCGGCACATGCTCGCCGAGCTGACGCCGGCACCGGACCAGGTGACGATCGCCATCAACACCAACCAGATGAACGTGGTCGAGCAGATGTGCGAGGCCGACCTGGCCGGCACCAGCCTGGGCACGCCGGAGGGCTACCGCGCCTACCGTGAGATGACCATCCCGGCCGGTCCGGAATGGGTCGAGGAGCACATCCGCCGGCTGTCGGCCAATGGCATCCAGACCCACTTCCAGCTCGCCAACATCACCCAGCTGGAGACGGTCGAGCGCATGATGCGCAGGGGCACCTGCAACGTGCCGCTGATCCTGACCTGGGTGGCGATCGGTGGCGGCTTCGACGCGCCGAACATCTACAACCTGGCCAACTTCGTCCGCGGCTGTCCCGATGGGTCGGTGCTGACGCTGGAGTCGTCGATGCTCAACGTGCTGCCGCTGAACATGATGGCGATCGCGATGGGCCTGCACGTGCGTTGCGGCAACGAGGACAACATCTGGACCCAGCGCCGCGACCGCAAGATGGGCAGCGTCGAGCAGATCGAGCAGCTGGTGCGGATCTCGCGCGAGTTCGGCCGCGAGATTGCCACGCCGGCGCAGGCGCGCGAGATCTACAAGATCGGCACGTTCTACAAGAGCGCCGACGAGACGCTGGCGGAGAATGGTTTTGCGCCCAATCGCCGTCCTGTCTGGAAGGGCGTGCCGCAGCCTGCCTGACGCACACCGCATGACCTCCGCCTACTGAACTGCAGGTTCGAACCATGGCCTACCACTCCCTTCCGGATCACGGCAACGACGACCCCGGCGCGCGGATTCCGCGACGGTACGCCTGGGTCGTGTTTGGCCTGAGTTTCGGCCTGCTGCTGTCGGACTACATGTCGCGGCAGGTGCTCAATGCCGTGTTCCCGCTGCTCAAGCAGGAGTGGGCGCTGACCGATGCACGGCTCGGGTTGTTGAGCGGCATCGTGGCGTTGATGGTGGGCGTGCTGACGTTCCCGCTGTCGCTGTTGGCCGATCGCTTCGGGCGGGTGAAGAGCCTGGCGCTGATGGCTGGCATCTGGAGCCTGGCGACGCTGGGCTGCGCGGTTGCGCAGCAATACCCGCAGATGCTGATCGCCCGTTTCTTCGTGGGCGTGGGCGAAGCGGCTTACGGCAGCGTCGGCATCGCCGTCGTGCTGTCGGTGTTTCCGAAGGACATGCGGGCAACGCTGACGGGCGCCTTCATGGCCGGTGGCATGTTCGGCTCGGTGCTTGGCATGGCGCTAGGCGGGGCCGTGGCCGCGCACATGGGCTGGCGCTGGGCATTCGCGGTGATGGCGCTGTTCGGCCTGGCGCTGGCGCTGCTGTATCCAATCGTCGTCCGGGAGAAGCGCATCGCGCCGTCCATGCCGACGACCAAGGCCAATCTTGAAGCGCTACCGGCTGCACGCGTTCCGCTGCGCAGCCTGGTCAACAGCCGCTCGGTGGTGGGGGCCTACATCGGCAGCGGCTTGCAGCTGTTCGTCGGCGGCACGGTCATCGTCTGGATTCCCAGCTACCTCAATCGCTATTACGGCATGGCCACCGACGTCGCCGGCGGTGTCTCGGCGATCATCGTGCTGGTCAGCGGCATCGGCATGATCGCCTGCGGCATGCTCAGCGATCGCATGTGCCGCAATGCGCCGCAGCACAAGTTCAACCTTGCCATTGCCTACGCCCTGGGCAGCTGCGTGTTGCTGTCGCTGGCGTTCGCGCTGCCACACGGCACGCCGCAGCTGGTCATGATCGCCATGGGCATGTTCCTCGCGGCTGGCACCAGTGGGCCGGCCGGCGCGATGGTCGCCAACCTGACGCCGCTGCCGATCCATGGCACGGCATTCGCGACGCTGACGCTGGCCAACAACCTGCTTGGCCTGGCGGCCGGGCCGCTGGTCACCGGCCTGCTCGCCGATGCACTGGGCCTGGCGAAGGCCTTCCAGCTGGTGCCGCTGATCAGCGTGGCCGCCGCCGCGGTGTTCTACTTTGCGAAACGCCATTACCTGATCGACGTCCAGCACGTCGGAACCCAATCGCGCAGCTACGGGGCTGGCATGCAGGCACAGACGTGAGCACCGGCAACAAGCTCACGATCGGCATCCACTTCGACCTGATCTGCCCCTGGTGCTTCATCGGCAAGCACCAGTTTGCGATGGCGCGGGGCAAGTACACGCAGATGTTCCCGACGGTCAACGTCGAAACCTTGTGGCACCCGGTGCAACTGCTGCCCGATGTGCCAGCGTCCGGGCTGCCATTCGCCGAGTTCTACGAACGACGGCTGGGCTCGCCGGAAGCGGTGAGGCGCCGGCAGAAGCAGGTGGCGCAGGCGGCCAGCAGCGTCGGGCTTGAGCTCGACCTGTCCGCCATCAAGCGCATGCCCAACACCGCCATGGCCCATCACCTGCTTCGCCGGGTTGCGACATCAGGCGGGTTGGCGGTGTACGAGGCGCTGCTCGATCGCCTGTTCGCCGCGTACTTCCAGCGTGGCGAGGACATCGGCGACGCGGCGACGTTGCAGGCGCTGGCGACCGAAGTTGGCGTGCCTTCGCATGTGGTCGACGCGGCGCAGGCGGACCTGGGCAATGTGGCCACCACCGCCGCCGTCGAAGGCGTGCCGCATTTCGAATTCAACGGGCGCCTGTCGCTGTCCGGCGCGCGCGATGCCGCGATCCTCCTGATGGCCATGAGCAAGGCCATGCCGGGTACGAAGGAGCTGCCATGAGCATTCAATCGACCGTACTGATCGTTCCCGGGCTGCGCGAGCACGTGCCGGAACACTGGCAGACGCTGCTTGCCGCCGGGCTGCCCAAGGTGCACACGGTGCCGCCACTGGAGCAGGACAAACTCAGTTGCGCCGCGCGGGTGGAGGCGCTGGATCGGGCGTTGGCCGCCATCGACGGTCCGGTGATCCTCGTCGCCCACAGTGCCGGCGTGATGATGGTGGCGCACTGGGCGCTGTCGTCAGCAGGGCATCGGCCTATCAAGGGCGCGCTGTTGGCCGCGCCTGCCGACGTGGAGATCCCGTTCCCGGTGGGCTATCCGACACTGGACACGTTGCGCGACCACGCCTGGTTGCCGATACCGCGCAACCGGCTCGGCTTCCCGAGCCTGCTTGCGGCCAGCCGCAATGATCCGCTGTGTTCGTACTCGCGCGCCGAATCGCTGGCGCACGACTGGGGCAGCGAACTGGTGGACCTGGGCCAGGTCGGCCATCTCAATCCGGCCGCAGGCTTCGGCAAGTGGCCGCAGGCGATGGAACTCATCGCCCGCCTCGACGGCGAGTAACCGCAATGCCGTAGCCCGGGTAAGCGAAGCGCACCCGGGTTGAGGCGCCTGCGATCCCGGGTGCGCTTCGCTTACCCGGGCTACCCGGGGCTCGGCGTATTCAGGCCTCTTCGGGAAAGCGATAGTCGCGGTACTGCTCGCGCAACACCGCCTTGTGCAGCTTCCCTGTCGCCGTATGCGGTAACTGCGGCACGAACAGGACGTCGTCCGGCAACCACCATTTGGCGACGCGGTCCTCGAGATAGCGCAGCACGGTCTCGCGTTCCATCGTCTGGCCAGGCTTGACGACCACCAGCATCAACGGCCGCTCCTGCCACTTCGGGTGGGCGATGCCAATCACGGCCGCCTCGGCGATGGTCAGGTGCCCCATCGCGGCATTCTCCAGCGCGATCGAGGAGATCCATTCGCCGCCGGACTTGATCACGTCCTTGGCACGGTCGGTGATCTGCATGTAGCCGTCGCTGTCGATGGTCGCGACGTCGCCGGTGTCGAAGTAGCCCTCGTCGTCGAGGATCGAGCCGCTGTCGTCACGGTAGTAGGCGCCAGCGATCCACGGGCCACGGATCTTCAAGTGCCCGGCAGCCTGTCCGTCGTGCGGCAGGCGACGGCCTTCCTCGTCGGTGAGCTTGAGGCTGACGCCGAACACCGGCCGACCTTGCTTGGCCTGCACCTGCAGGCGTTCGTCGAGGGGCAGGGCAGTGTGCTTCGGCAACAGGTTGCACACGGTGCCCACCGGCGAGGTCTCGGTCATGCCCCAGGCATGGACCACGAATGCACCAAAGTCGCGTTCGAATGCCTCGGCCATCGCCCGTGGTGCCGCGGCGCCACCGATCACGACCCGGCGCAGCGCCAGTTCGGCGGACGGCTGCAGGCCTTCGGCTGCCACATGCTGCAGCAGCATCATCCAGACCGTGGGCACGCCCAGGGCGAGGGTGACCCGCTCGTCGCGCAGCAGCTGATAGACGCTCGCGCCGTCCAGGGCCGGACCCGGCAGAACCAGCTTGGCGCCGCTCATGGCGCCGGCGTACGGCATGCTCCAGGCGTTGACGTGGAACATCGGCACGACCAGCAGCGCGGTTTCGTTGCGCGATACCGCAAGACTGTCGACGGTGCAGGCGCCGTAGGCGTGCAGCACGGTCGAGCGGTGCGAATACAGCACGCCCTTGGGCATTCCTGTGGTGCCGGAGGTGTAGCACAGCGATGCGGCGGCGCACTCATCCAGGTCCGGCCAGGGAAACTCGCCGGTCTGCGCCGCGAGCAGTTCCTCGTAGCACAGCAGGTCGGGAATGGCGGATTCGGGCATGTGTGCGCGATCCGTCATCACCACGAAGTGGCGAACGCTTGCCAGCTTCGGCAGCAGCTTCTCCACCAGTGCCACGAAGCTCAGGTCGAAGAACAGGACCGTGTCTTCGGCGTGGTTGATGATGTACTCGAGCTGTTCGGGGAACAGGCGCGGGTTTGCGGTGTGCAACACCGCGCCCATGCCGGAGACGCCGAAGTACAGCTCCATGTGGCGATAGCCGTTCCACGCCAGGGTGCCGACGCGATCGCCGCGCTGCACACCCAGGGCGGTGAGAGCGCTTGCGGCCTGGCGAGCGCGCCGATGGATGTCGCGGTAGGTGCAGCGGTGCAGCGGGCCTTCGACCGTGCGCGAGACCACTTCCGCGTCGGGGTGGCAGGCCACTGCGTGTTCGATCAGCGACGAAACCAGCAGCTTGTGGTCCTGCATCAAACCGAGCATGTCATGCCTCCACTTTGCGCAGCAGGAAGTGCGAGAGCGCGGGAATCAGGACCAGCGCGCCGATCATGTTCCACAGGAACATGAAAGTCAGCAGGATGCCCATGTCGGCCTGGAACTTGATCGGCGAGAACGCCCAGGTGATGACGCCCGCAGCCAGGGTGATGCCCACCAGGGCAACAACCTTGCCGGTGAACATCACCGCATGCCGGTAGGCGGCGGCGAGCGGCACGCCCGCACGCTGCTGGCCCAGCTGCACGCTCAGCAGGTACAACGCATAGTCGACGCCGATGCCGGCGCCGAGCGCGATCACCGGCAGCGTGGCGACCTTGACGCCGATGCCCAGTCCCACCATCAGCGCCTCGCACAGGATCGAGGTCAGGATCAGCGGCAGCACTGCCACGACGACCGCGCGCCAGCTGCGGAACGCGACGAAGCAGAGCAGGGCGACCGCGCCATATACGTACAGCAGCATCGAGCGGCTGGCGGCGTGGACGACTTCGTTGGTGGCCGCCTCGATGCCCGCCGAACCGGCGGCCAGCTTGAAGGTCACGTCGCGGTCGTTGTGGCGCGCGGCGAAGTCCTCGGCGATGGCGGCAACGCGCTTGAGCGAATCGGCCTTGTGGTCGGACAGGTAGGCGATCACCGGCAGCACCGAGCACTCGGTGTTGAACAGGTCCGGGTTGAGCACCGTGGCCTGCTGGCCGGAGTAGTTGATGACGTCCTGGTTGCGGCTGATGGTCAACCACTTGGGATTGCCCTCGAACGAACCGGCGGTGATGTTGCGTACCGCGTCGACCAGCGACACGGTGGTCTGCACTGCCGGGTCCTGCTGCAAAGCCCAGCCCAGGCGGTCGGCCTGGATCAGGGTCTTGTAGTTGAGGCAGGCGTCCTTGGGCGTCTTCACGATCACCGCGAACAGATCGCTCGACAGCGCGTAGTTGGCAGTGATGAAGGCATTGTCCTGGTTGTAGCGCGAGTCCTTGCGCAGCTCCGGCGCGCCCGGATCGAGATCGCCGACCTGCAGGCCGCGGCTGACCCACAGGCCACCGGCCGCGAGCAGCACCGCGCCGGTGATCGCCGCGATCGCCCAGCGCCGTTCGGTGAACTTGTCCAGTACGTTCCAGAAGGCGCCAAAGCCGCGTCCGCTGGCTTCCTCGCGCTCTTCGCGCAGGCTGCGCGTGGCGGCCGCCGGGCTGACGCCGACGTACGACAGCAGCACCGGCAGCAGGATCAGGTTGGTGAACACCAGCACGCCGACACCGATGCTGGCGGTCAGCGCCAGCTCCTTGATCACCGGGATGTCGATGGTCATCAGCACCGCGAAACCGACCACGTCGGCCAACAGCGCGGTCAGGCCGGCGAGGAACAGGCGACGGAAGGTGTAGCGCGCGGCGACCAGGCGATGCGTGCCGCGTCCCACGTCCTGCATGATGCCGTTCATTTTCTGCGCGCCATGGCTGACGCCGATGGCGAAGATCAGGAACGGCACGAGCACCGAGAACGGGTCCAGCTCGAAGCCGAGCAGGCGCACCAGGCCCAGCTGCCAGATCACGGCGACCACCGAGCAGGCGACCACCAGCACGGTGCTGCGCACGCAGCGGGTGTACAGGAAGATGATGAGCGCGGCGATCAACGCTGCACCGAGGAAGAAGCTGGCGACCTTGACCAGGCCTTCGATCAGGTCACCGGCGAGCTTGGCGAAGCCGATGACGTGGATCTTGACCTTGCCCTTGCCGGCGGCCTCGTACTTGGCGCGCACACGCTGCTCGAGCTGCTGCGAGAACGCGTGGTAGTCCAGGCGCTCGCCGGTCTCGGCATTGCGCTCGAGCAGCGGCACGAACACCATCGTCGAACGGAAATCGTTGGCGACCAGGTTGCCGACGATGTTGGCGCGGCGGATGTTGAGCTTGAGCGCATCGACGGATGCGGGCGTGCCGTCGTAGTTGTCCGGCATCACCGGCCCGCCGACGAATCCTTCTTCGTTGACCTCGCTCCAGCGCACGGCCGGGGTCCAGATCGACTTCATCCAGGCGCGGTCGACGTCCTGCATGAGGAACACTTCGTCGTTGACCTGCTTGAGGACTTCGAGATATTGCGGATCGAAGATGTCGCCTTCAGTGTTCTCGACCACCACGCGCACCGAGTTGCCCAGGCCGCGCAGGCTGCCGCGGCTCTCCAGGTAGTTCCTGATGTAGGCGTGGCCGTGCGGAATCATCTTCTCGAAGCCGGCATTGATCGCCAGCTTCGTCGCCTGGAATCCGAGCAGCACGGTCAGCAGCGCACAGGCGACGACGATCAGCAGCCGGTGGTTGAAGATGGCGCGCTCGAAGAACTGGCCCGAGCGGTGGTCGAATTCCTCGATCGAGCGGACGACCGGCATGTCGAGGGGGGGGTCTAGCTTGTTCAAGCGCAAATCCTCTCGGAAGTCGGTTTACAGTTCAGGGCGTACGACGCGCACGCCACGAAGTCCGGTGAGGACCACGGCATCGCCGGAAACGGCCAGGCCGGTGCAGGGCATGGCGCCCTTGAGATCCAGGCGACGGAATGACGCGCCGTCGTCGCTGCTTGTCAGTACGTCGCCCGCCATCGAGCACAGCAGCAGGCCCCCGTCGGGCATGACCTGGCCGGCGGTGATCGACGCGGTGGTGCCGGTGTTCACAGGTTCCCAGGTCTTGCCGCCATCCAGCGAGCGAAAGGCGGTTCCCTTCAGCCCATAGGCGAGCACCAGCCCGGGCTTGGTGAGCAGGCCGAAGTAGCTGCCTTCGTACGGCGTTTGCAGCGCGTTGAAACGCGACGTTGCCGGATCGAAGCGCAGCGCCAGGCCCAGTTCGCCGACGATGTACAAGCCGTCACTGCTGCCGCGGATGCCGTACAGGTGGTAGAAGCGATCGTTCTGGGTGTGGTCGATCCACGGTTGCCAGGTCTGGCCGCCGTCGCTGGTATGGAAGATCAGGTTGTAGGCGCCCACGACGAAGCCTTCGTTCGCGTTGGCGAACCAGACATCGAGGAACGGTCGGCTAGGACCCTCCGTCGATGCACGCTCGGTCTCGGCCTTCAGCGCGTCGAGCAGGGAAACGTCGGTCGTCGCCGGCAGCTGCCGCACGTACGCGAGCATCAGCGCGTTGGCGCGACGGCCATCGAGCTGGACAGACCAGGATGCGCCGCCGTCGGCGGTGTGCAGGACCACGCCTTCGTGGCCGACCGCCCAGCCCTGGTTCGCGTCGGCGAAGTGCAGCGCGGTCAGGTCGGCACTGACCGGAACCTTGGCCTGGTGCCACGATGCACCGAGGTTGTCGGAGTAGACGATGTGCCCGCGTGCACCGGCAACGACCAGGCGCTTGCCGGCCACGGCGCTGGCCTGCAGCGCCCGCTGCGTGGCGAGCGCGCTGGTCTTTGCCGGCTGGTCGAGCACATCCGTGAACGTCGTGCGGCCCGTGGCCGACGACGCGGCGGCGGTGACCAGCAGGGTCGCCAGTGCTGCCAGGGCGACGTGTCTGTAGCGAAGATGGTTCATGACTTGGTTTCGTTCAGCGACAGGACTTTGAAACGCTGACCTCCGGCGGCGGAAGAGCGCCGCCGGAGATCGTGTCCGTCAGGACTCAGCGCACGCCGGCGCCGGCCAGTGCGTCGGGCGACCACTGGTTGACCGGGAGCGGGTTGGTGTAGCGGATGCCGTCGTACGGACCCATCAGGAAGCTGATGTTGTAGACGCCCGAGGTCAGGTCGTAGAACACCTGGGTCTCGGCATTGGGCGTGCGCGTGTCGTAGCTGGGCGACATGTGCGCGAACGATGCACGGTACAGGCGGCCGTTGGCGTCGTACTGGTCGGCGGCCAGTGCGGTCCAGCTGTCCTCATCGAGGTAGAAGGTGCGCTTGGCGTAGATGTGGCGCTTGCCCGGCTTGAGCTTGGCTTCCACGACCCACACGCGGTGCAGTTCCCAGCGCACCAGGTCGGGGTTGACGAACTGCGGCGTGGTCACTTCCGCGGCCTTCTTCGCGTACGTCAGGCGATAGGTGTTGTACGGGACCAGCACTTCCTTCTTGCCGACGAGATTGAAGTCGTAACGGTCCATCGAACCGTTGAAGATCCAGGCGTCGTCGTAGGTGGCCGAACCGGCGGTGCCGGGGTTGGGCGTGTCGTAGGAGATGTCGGGTGCGAGCTTCACGCGACGCTGGCCGGGCAGGTACAGCCAGGCGCGGCGCGGACGCTTGAACGGATTGACCACGTCGACTGCCATCAGCGCTTCGCCTGCGCGGCGCGCCGGTGCGTTGTAGAAGATCTTGGTGCGGAAGTAGACGTCGGTCTCTTCCGCCGGCTTGGTGGCGGCCGGATCGTAGTAGGGGTATTCGACGAACAGCTTGCCGCTGGTGGCCAGCGCCGGCGTGCCGGACGAATCGACGTTCCAGTTGTCGTACTTGAAGTTGCTGGCGACGCCGACATAGCGCAGCAGGTGGTTCCACATCGCCTCGTAGCCGCTCTTCGGGATCGGGAACGGATAGCCGCCGATGGCGCCGGAGATGCCCAGTCCGCCGTCCTTGGTGCTGGCGCGCGTGGCATTGGCGGCAGTGTTGTCGAGCACGCGATCGGGCAGGGCGACGGTGCGGTGGGTCGGGTACACGTCGATGCGGTAGTTCGGGTACTTCTTCAGCAGTGCACGCGCGCCGACGGTCAGCTGGCCTTCGTACTGGGCCATGTTCTTCGAGGTGATCGTGAGGCGCGGCTTTTCGCTGGCGAACGGATCAGGACGGATCGAGGTGCCGGCCTTGAAGCCGGCCGGTGCCGTGGTCAGCCCGCCGGTGTAGGCGGGGATGGTGCCGTCGGCGTTGGCGCCGGTCTCGGCGCCGACGCGGGTCAGGCGGGTGCCGAGCTGCTTGGCCTCATCGGCGGTCACCGCGGCTGCGGCGTTGCCGATTACGGCCAGCAGTGCACCGGCGAGGAGGGTCTTGGCGAATGTCATGGTGTGTTCCTCTGCAAATGTCTGGAGTGCTTCAGAGCGTGGTCTTGAAGGTGAAGACCACGAAGCCGCGATCCGTCAGCAGCGAGTTGGCGCCACCGTACGAGGTGATGGCGTTGGCGGGGTTGGTGGTGGCGTTGCCGAGGAAGTCGACGTACTTCAGGTCGAAGCGGTACTTCGAATGAAGATCGACCGCGACGCCGACCGAGTAGCTGCCGGCGCCTTCGTTGCCACCCAGCAGCACCGCGGAGTTGCCGCTGATGCCCTGCGAGTAGCTGATCGGCACCGACAGGTCGGCACCCGGGAACACCTGGTACTTGGTCGGCGTGAAGTTGACCGCCAGGCCGTAGTAGTCCTTGGTCACCTTGTCTTCCGGCGTGACCGGCGTGCCGCCGGGGCCGATGACGGTGTAGTTGCTGCGGCCCTTGAACACGGCAGCGCCTTCCTTGACGTCGCTCCAGTGGTTCCAGGTCAGTTCGACGATCAGGTTCGCGGCATCCCAGACCGGGGTGTCGGCGAAGCTGGCGAAACCGTTGAGCACGCCGTGCCAGGTCGAGCCGCGCGCGCCGCCGGTTTCGCCTTCGGTCGGCGGAGCGAACAGGCTGCCTGGCGGCAGCGAGGCGGCCAGCGGTGCCAGCGATGCCGGCAGCACGCTGACGGTGTCGCTGAGGAGCGGCATGTTCTCGCGGTAGTTCAGGTCGGCACCGACGCTGACGCCCCACAGGTTCTTCGACAGGCTCAGACCGTAGATCTTGATGTCGTCGGCGTAGGCAGCGGCATAGCGACCGATGGTGCCGCCGAGCACTTCCGGAACCGTCGCGGCCGTCGGATTGATGTAGCAGGTGGTCGCGTTCAACGGCACCAGGCCCAGTGCGCGGCACAGCGTTGCCGGCGTGCCCGGGCGAACCGCCGGAGTGGCGTTGCCCTGCGGCAGCACGTCTGCGGTCTCGCGGTAGTAGGCACCCAGCGTGCCGTCGAGCCACATCGGGCTCCAGCGCGCGGACAGGCCGAAGTCGCCGTGCTTGTCCGGCTCGCTGTCTTCGCCACGCACCAGGCGGTTGACGCCCAGCGGGTTGGCGGCGGTCACCGCCGCGGCACTGAAGATGAAGGACTCGCCGCCGCGCAGCAGGTGGTCGTTGAAGCCCAGGAACGAACCGGCCTCGGGAATGCGCGCCTGTTCCCAGTCGAAGAAGTACTGGCCGGCGAAGGAAAGCTCCGGCGTGACCTGCATCTGCGCCGACAGCGCTTCGCGCGGCAGGAACAGTTCCTTGGCTTCGGTGCCGGGCACCGAGAACAGCTTGCCCAGGTCCAGTGCCGACTGGCCGTAGCTCAGGCTGTGCACCGGGCTGAGCATCGCCTCGCCCCAGAACACGGTGTGGCGGCCGAGCTTGACGTTGACCGGCATCGAGCCGACGTCGAACTTGCCGAACACGAATGCATCGAGGATTTCTCCCGACGGCCCGTGGAAGTAGCGGTCGGTTTCATCGCTCAGGCCGATCGCGGCGCGACCGTCGCGCATGTGGTTGGACGAGACGAGATTGGTGTTGTCGATGTTCTCGTAGGCCAGGTCGTACCAGCCGGCGGCGCTGACGCGGAAGCCGAGGCGGTCCTGGTAGACGAAGTCCAGTTCGCTCAGCAGGTCGAAGCGCTCCGACACCATGCCGGTGTCGAAATTGCGGTCGCCGTCGTCGTAGTTCGGGCTGTTGAGGATCTTGGCATCCTGGCTCTCGACGCGATTGGCCAGGTTGACGCGGATGGTGTTGTCCCAGCGGAGGACGATGTCCGGATTGCCCGTGTTGATCTCCACTGCGCCTGCGCTGCCAGCAGCGGCCAGCGTGGCCGTGATGATGGCGCTGAGCAGGCGCCGGGGCGCCTTCGATACTGCCTTCGTTGCATTCATTGACTTCACTGCACCCCGCCCCCGTGGTTGTGTTCGAAAGTCCATCGGGCCGACCGTTCTTTCGCGGCGGCAACCGAATGGAGCGATCGACTATAGGGAGGCAGTGGGCTGCAGATTTTTACAAACAGCGTCAGCGACTTGGCATTTCATGACAAGGCCACCGGAGCGTTTTCATGAATAGCGACGGCGTGCAGCGGCGCCTGTCCGCACATGCGCCATGTGCGAAAACGGCTTGAATTCAAGGGTATTCCGGGTCGCCCGCGACACGGTGGATAGGCCCCGGAAACACCCGTTCAGGAAGCCAGAAACCGTCCTCGACGCACTTTGCGTCGACGGGCGCCTTTACCAGGTCCGCGGCGATCAGCGATCCGCGAAAAGTCCGTTGATCGCCCCATACCCCATGGCATCCGCCGACGCAGGACTGCGACCGCTGCGCAGGAACTCCCGTGCGCCGGCGCGCGTGTGGGCGAACGCCTCTTCGGAGAGGTTGGACCCGGCACTGAGCCGGCGCACGCCCAGCGACTCCAGCGTCGCCGTATCGGGCAGGTTGGGGCGCAGCATCACGTTCAGCGGCATGCCGGCGCGGGCGGCTACCGCACCGATCTCGTCGGCCTCCGTCAGGCCCGGCACGAACAAGCCGTCGGCGCCGGCGTCGCGGTACTGCGCGGCGCGGGCGAGGGTGGGCTCGACACGCTCGCCGGCGGGCGCGAGCCCCCGCAGGTACACGTCGGTCCTTGCGTTGACATAGACCTCCAGCCCGCGCTGCGCGCATTCGCGCTTGATCCGCTCGATCTTGGCGCAGAGCAGTTCCGGCGCGCCGGCGCCGTCTTCGAGATTGATGCCGACCACGCCGTTGCCCGCCAGCCGCACGACGTTGTCGGCCACGGTCGCCGGATCATCGGAGTAGCCGCCCTCGACATCGACGCTGAGCGGAATCGCGATCACGCGCGCGATCGAGGCAGCCGTGGCGACCAGTTGCGCAACAGGCAACTGGTCGCCGTCGGCATAGCCGTTCGCCCAGGCAACGCCGGCACTGGTGGTGGCGATGGCCTTGGCCCCCAAGCTCTCGATCAGTCGCGCACTGCCGGCATCCCAGGCATTGGGCAACAACAGCAGTCCAGCTGCATGAAGTTGACGGAACTGCGCTGCGTGGCTGGCGTTGCTCGACATGGAAGCCTCACGATTGAATGGGGGCGAAAGCGTTGGACCAGAGTGGCAGGAACAGCTGGCGATTACTGGCCGTTTGCGGACGTCGTAGTGCCTGCCGCCGGTGCCGTCGCGTCCCAGCCACGCAATGCCTTCTCGACGGCATCCACGCCGCGCACGGCAGCGGTCGCATCGACCTGGTCGACGGTGTCCTTGTCGCTGTGGATGACCTCCATGACTTTCGCAGGCGCGGTCGGCTTCTTGCCGGCGTAGGCCTCAAGCACCAGCTTGATCTCATCGGCGCCGACCAGCGAATACGACACCGCCGGCCAGCCTGCGCGGATGAAGGGCAGGTGGTCGGTGGGCGGGTACTGCTCGCCCGGCGAGAAGCCGATGCCAACCGCCTGCGTTGCGGTTTTGCTGCTGTCGACCAGCGCCTGCTGGCCCGTTGCCGGCGCCATCATCCACAGCGTGTCGCCCCAGCCGAACACGTCGAAGTTCACGTACAGCGCGGGCTTGGTCTTGCCGGCCGCGACGTATGCCTTGGAGCCGAGCAGCCCGAGTTCTTCCAGGTCCCAGAATGCAATCGCGACGCGATGGTGCTGCAGCGGTTGCGCACGCAGTCGCTGCGCGAGCGCGAGCACGGTGGCGCTGCCGGAGGCGTTGTCGGTGGCACCCTTGCCGTGTTCCACGCGGTCGGAGTGGGCGCCGATCAGCAGCAGCGGTGCACCTTCCGGACCACCCAGATCGGCAATCAGGTTCTCGCCTTCGCGCTTGCCGTCGACGAAGGCTTCCTTGCGCCAGGCGATGCCCATCGCATCCATCCGCTGTGCGATCGCGGCGCGGCGCTGTGCGTTCTCGCCGGCGTCGGAAATCGCCTGGACGTCGCCGAGCCACTGCCTTGCCGCGGCGGGCTTGGCAGCAGGAGTAACCGGCACGGGCGCAACGACCGCGGCGGCGCTTGCGCGCGTTGCCTGCGAAGTCGGCGCACATGCGGCAACGAGGAGCAAGGCGAGAGCGGGGGCGAGCTGACGCATCTGGTGGAATCCTTGTCGGGAAAACCCGCAGTGTGCCCAAGCTTGCGCCCAGTGCAATGGGCCATTGGGCCTGGCGGGTTGCGCCCCCCGAAAGTGGCGCGTAGCCTCGGGACCCGGCGAGAAACTGCCCGGGGAAAAGGATGAGCATCCGAGTTTTCATCGTAGACGACCATGCGCTGGTCAGGACGGGCATGCGCATGATCCTGTCGGCTGAGACCGACATCGAAGTAGTGGGGGACGTGGAGAACGGCGAGCTGGCATTGCCGATGATCCGCAAGCTGCAACCCGACGTCGTGCTGTGCGACCTGCACCTGCCCGGACTGAGCGGGCTGGAGGTCACCGAACGCGTCGTGCGTGGCGATCACGGCACGCGCGTGATCATTGTTTCCGTGCTCGAGGACGGGCCCATGCCCAAGCGCCTGCTCGAGGCCGGCGCGTCGGGATACGTGGGCAAGGGCGGCGATGCAAGCGAGCTGGTGCGGGCCGTGCGCGATGTCTCGCGCGGCAAGCGTTACCTGGCCAGCAGCATCGCGCAGAACCTGGCGCTGTCAGGCATCGCCGGCGATTCGTCGCCGTTCGACGAGCTGTCGCCGCGGGAACTCGAAGTGGCGCTGCTGCTCGTGCAGGGCTTGCGCCAGGACGATATCGCCAAGCGCCTGAGCCTCAGCGCCAAGACCGTCAACACGCACAAGGCACGGCTGTTCGAAAAGCTCGAGATCCACGACAACATCGCGCTGGCACGCATGGCCAGCCGCTATGGCCTGGTGGATCCGGTCAACGCGCTCTAACTCGTCGCGCCTGCATGGCAGGCGCTGATTCGTACCGCTGAAACAAGACTGGCCGCCAATGGCGGCCAGTGTTGCTGGTGCGAAACCGGGAAGGCGAACGCCGGTCAGGCGTGGCCTTCCTCGTGCTTGGGCTCGCTGCCGCGCTTGTCGAGTTCGTGCGCGGCGAGGTCGGCAGGCTCTTCCACAGCAGGCTCGACCGCGGTCTGTTCGACAGCGTCCGCTTCCGCGGTGGCATCGGCACCCGCGACGGCGGCATCGGCCGCAGCGGCGACCGGTTCCACCTCGACCGGTGCAATGCCTTCCTGCGGCAGAGCGTCGAACAGGCCAGCCGTGCGCGGAATGTCCGCGACCGGGGCAGCCGGGGCGACCGGGCGCGAGTCGGTGATCTGCACTTCGTCGACGCGTGCCGGCTCGTCCTGCACGTCATCCTGCACGGACGGCGCTTCCGGCTGTGCCTGTGCGACCGGCGCTTCGATCACCGCCGGCGCTTCGACAACGACCGGTTCCGGCACGGTTTCGACGACCGGTTCTGCTACCGGTTCGGCGACAGTTTCTGCGACAACGTCGGCCACCACGACGGGCGCTTCGACGACCGGCGCTTCGACCACCGCAACCGGGGCAGGGGCCACGTCAGCAACCGGTTCGGCCTTCACGGCCTCGGCCACCGCCGGCGCAACCGCTGCCACCGCCGCAACCGCGACCGCGGCCGGAGCGACGGCCGCGGGCCTGGTCGCCTGCGTGCCGACATCGGCTTCGTCATCGAAGTCGAACTCGGGCTGCGAACGGTTCGCGGCGACGGCCGGCGCCGGAGCGTGTTCGCCGCCAGCGTCGTCTTCGTCATCGAGCAGATGCTCATCCTGCATGCCGGCTTCTTCGCCACCGGCCGTGCCTTCACCACCACCGCCACGACGACGGCGACGACCACCACGACGACCGCGGCG
>Ga0102589_1002038_pt1 | contig 24602 bp, 27 predicted proteins | sample AraplaMF_Col_mLB_FD_76858 | JGI IMG/M metagenome (GOLD analysis project Ga0102589, IMG submission 76858) | Arabidopsis root microbial communities from the University of North Carolina, USA - plate scrape MF_Col_mLB | ecosystem: Host-associated > Plants > Roots > Endosphere | place: USA... | reverse complement strand
ATGTATGTGCATTCATATTATTTAAAAGGAGAGTATTCATGAAAGTATTATATTATTTGTTAGCTTTTATAGCAGGGGCTTCTTTAAGTATTGAAGGAGCAATCGGTGGAACATTGGGAGAACATATAGGAGAAATAGAAACTACATTTTATATGTTTACGATAGGGTTTATGACGGTAACACTCATTACCTTGTTCTTTGGTAAAGGAGATCTAAGTCAAACGTTTAAAGTGCCAAAATGGAAATTGCTTGGAGGCACTTTAGGTAGTTTCTATAATTTAATGCTTGTCATTAGTGTACCGGTTATTGGAGTAGGACTTGCAGTTATCGCTGCTCTTTTTGGTCAAATCGCTATGAGTGCATTAATAGAACATAAGGGTTGGTTTGGATCTTCGGCTATTAAATTCAGTAAAAATAAGGGTATTGCGATTGTATTATTAGCATTATCGCTATACCTTGTATATTAAAAGGAGAAATATGTAATGGGTATTATTATTGTTGTTCTTACGCTTATATCGGGTGCCGTATTAGGGGCTCAGTCTGCCATTAATCCAGCTTTTGCAAAAAAAGCCGGATCATTAGAAAGTGCAATGGTTAACTACTTCTTTGGGGCTGTAATAATGGGAATTGTAGTTGTATTATTCGGAAAGGTAGACATGATTGCTATATCTGAAGTGCCTACTTGGCAGCTTCTATGTGCATTTTTTGGAGTAGGATATGTTGTTTTAACAATACTTTCTGTTCCAAAAATTGGAGTAAGTACCGCCGTTATTTTAATTATTGTTGGTCAATTAGTAACAGGTATGGTTGTTGATAACTTTGGCTGGTTTGAAAATTCGGTCATTCATTTTGACATGAAACGTTTAGCAGGGATGATTTTAATGTTTATAGCGTTGTATTTTAGTTTGAAAACTGAACCTAAAAAGAAGGGAGCTCAGCAATACGAAGTAGCAAAATAATTCAAAATAAAAAGGAATGTATAAGTGAATTAAGGAAAAGGAATTGTTCTATTGTATGCATTTATAGGCGGGACTATTGTGAAAACTCAATTAGTAATCGCCAAATAATTGAATATTAAAGGAGTCTGGCATCTTTAAAGCTCAAAATACAGAAAATATAACATCTACAAATTAATTTTATAGAATAGATCATAATTTACTGGGTGCATTACTTCAATTTTCGGAGTAATGCTTTCTTTTTATAAATAATCTAAAGGAAGAAGTATAAAGATTATTCAAATTAAGAAGCCTGAACTCAATGTACTGCTGATAATATCTTAGAAATTAAAGTCATCTTGGTTAATCAATTATTATGCCCTTCTTATTTTCTTGCATTATTTACAAAGGTAAATAGAAAGTTAAGAATGAATAAGCAAAGTGAAATAGTTATAAGATCTAAGAGAATTTTGCTGACTTTTAGAGGATAAATTCGGCATTGATGCTTACAATAACTCACAAAAGGAGTGAAACTTGTGACACAAACAAAGTTTGATTCAAAAGTTCTTTCAGTTCTAGAGGATAAAATTCAATTAATAAAAATAGATAAACGAGCCATTTATTTAGTTGGCCCCATTCGACTCCCAGTGAACTTATATGGAGAGACAATAGTGTTTAAATGGTATTGCTGGCTAAATTGTGACGAAGTAACAGAAAACTATGAGAGAATTATCGAGAAATTATCTTCTGTTAATTTAGCTGAATTGCAGCAATCAAGTGTGTTAGTATATGGTGACTTTTCAGATCATGATGATGCTATTATCAGAATGCACTCCATTTGTCATACAGGCGATATATTTGGTAGTAAGCGATGCGACTGCGGTTATCAATTAAAAAAATCCATGAAAATGATTGTGGAACATGGAGTAGGCGCATTGTTTTATCTAGCCAATCATGAAGGAAGAGGAATTGGCCTCTTTAGTAAGGCTCTGGCTTATATCCTTCAGGAAAATGGCTATGATACAGTTGATGCTAATAAAAAACTAGGTTTTGTTGATGATTCTAGAAACTATAATGACGCGATACAGGTGCTGAAAGCACTAAGATCTAAGTCAGTTACACTTATAACCAATAATCCTAAAAAGTTGGAAGCATTAAAAAATGCTGGTTTGGAGGTTTCAGGTAGAAAGCCTTTATGGGGAGATATTTCAGAGTTTAATGAGAATTATCTCCAGACAAAGATAAAACGTTCAGGTCATTTAGAGGAGAAGGGAATTTGTCCAAATGACTAATCTCATTTTACTATTATACCTATAGCTGTTTGGATCTCATTTCCTAAACAAATAAGAACACATTATATACTTAATTAAATCTACATTTAAGATGTCTACTTTTTTGGAATCTTATTAATTGAAATGGTAGTTATTTTATTTGGAAAGATAGAGATAAGTACTATATGTAAAGTGTACCCTTTGCAGCTTTTATGTGCGGTTTGGAATTAGTATATGTGTTATTAAAAATTATTGTTATTATAATTATAACAAATACTTCTGTTAGCTTGGCATCCCTAATTTCAAGTAAACACACAACTGTGCCATACTGATAGATGCTCTTATGTATTTGAAGAGCACGCATTATCAAAGTGATATCAAAAAAATTTGACAGTAAAATAATACAAGTTTATAAAAAAGACTGCTCCTTAGCCATAGGAGCAGTCTTTTTTATATTTACCTTTTTCCTACTTTTAATAAATAATCTCTTTTTCAGTTGGAAATTATTTTCCTTGGTAAGTAAAACAAGATAACTGAAATCATTAGTGACAAGGATTTAGTTTAATCGTGGGGCAACTGACATGTTGAATTATAAGAGATAATTTTTTAATCTTTCTAATCCTATTTCTAACTCATCTAATGATTCTGTAGAAGAAAGCGCAATACGCAAATACTTATTAGGTGTGGTCGATCCACTGAGAAATCGATCCGAATGAAAGACCCGAATACCGTGTTTCTCCAAATCTGCTTCCAATAGTAGCGCATCATTATGTTCTTCGATAGGAAGCCAACGATAAAAGCTAAGAGGGTGTCCAATTTGCTCTCTTTGAGGAAAATATTTTAAATAAGTATCATTTGCTGACTGTGCAAGCTGTTGCTTTTGGGAAACAATTTCATGAGCTTTTCCTGATAAAATCAGTTCTGTAATAATCTCTGCGTCTAGAGACGAAGTTTTTACATTGATATTAAAAATAGCCTGTAAGATTTTCTCTCGGAATGCATCTCCATGGACTATATAGGCAACTCGTAACCCAGAGCATATCGACTTAGAAGTACCGCAAATGTATACGCTTTGTTCTGGAAGTAAATTGAACATTGGTTGCTGATAATCAGAGATAATACCTGCTGTTAGAAACGCATATATATCATCCTCAATCAAGATTAAACGATGCTTTTGAATAACTGTTGCTACTTCTTGCTTTCGAACATCTGACATCATAACCGTTGTAGGGTTATTGCAAGATGGCATCAGAAAAATCCCCTGAATATTTAGTTGCATACACTGCTTGTCAAGTTCATCGGGTAGCATACCGAATTCGTCTCCTGGAATGGGAACTAATTGAATGTGAAGCATCTTTGCTAATTCAATAAAGTTTGAATATGTATATAAGTCAGTGGCAATTCGATTACCGGGCTCAAAGAGTGCAGTCAATATAATAGCTAATGCATTCTGTGCACCAGAAACAATGGAGATATGCTCTTGATCTGCCTGAATTCCAAACGATTGCATCCAGTTCAGTCCAGCAGCCTTTTGATGAGCAATACCAGTAGGATCATTGTAATTGAGTAGCTGTTCCAAATAACTCTTACTCATAACCTTTTGCATCGCCTCTGCTACAATTCCGTTAGACTGCTCAAATGAAGCGACAAAACCAAGATCAATGCGGTTTCTAATTTTATCTGTAGAAATGGTAATGGAACGAGCAGCATTAGGAGAGACAAACGTTCCTTTTCCAGTAACGGCATATATTAATCCCTTTACTTCGCATACTTTATAAGCGCGAGTAATCGTAGTGAAATTTAAGTCAAGAAAATCTGCTAACTCCCTTTGTGGAGGTAGCTTTGTCCCGGGTGCTAAAAAGCCATTTATAATATCTTGTTCAAGCAATGCTGCAATAGATTCGTAAAAAGGACGCTTTAGTTCTTTTTTTTCAGGCTTCCACGACATCGGATAATTATCAAATGAGTTTACTGGCATAATCCACCTCTATCATCTAGATTCCAAACAATCCTATCATTTAATGTATGGAGTTCTCCTCAAAATATTTTATAATGTAAAAAAGTTTCGTCTAACAGAGTGTGACTATTATAAGAAGAGTTATTAGTCATAAAAGCTTGTTATCTTATCATAATACAGAATCTAAGTGCTTATCTAAAGAGAATTGTAATGCATACAATTCTCTTATTTTTTGTATGGGTTGTGTATGTTAAATTAAAATTAAATTAGCTACTTAGGATGTGAGTTACATGAAAACAAAAAGCGAGAAATGGACTGCATGTCGTGCAGCTTTTCCTTATACAGTTCCTATATTAACAGGGTTTGTATTTTTAGGGATTGCCTATGGAATCTACATGCATTCATTAGGATTTAGCGCTATTTATCCAATTCTAATGAGTTTAATCATATTTGCAGGATCCATGGAGTTTCTTGCAGCCAATTTATTACTTGTTCCCTTTCATCCATTCAATGCCCTTTTCTTAACGTTAATGGTAAATGCCCGACACTTGTTCTATGGTATTTCCATGTTAGATACGTACAAAGGAATGGGAAAGAAAAAGTTTTATTTAATTTATGGGCTGTGTGATGAATCTTTTGCGATTAATAGTACCGTTAATATTCCCAAAAATGTTGACAAGGGATGGTTTATGTTCTTTGTGACATTCCTCAATCATTGCTACTGGGGTATAGGCGCAGCAATTGGTGGGATTTTTGGGTCTCTTGTTCAGTTTAATACTGAAGGACTAGAATTTGTCATGACTGCTCTTTTTGTCGTTATCTTTATTGAACAATGGATGAAAGAGAAGAAACACCATAGTGCTCTTGTTGGACTTGGGCTTTCAACTATTAGCCTTATTATTTTTGGAGGCAACCATTTTATCATTCCGGCTATGCTACTGATTCTAACGGTACTAACCTTCTTGAGAAAACCATTAGAAAAAGTGGAGGTGACAGCATGACCATGGGTATAACTCAACAGGTTATTACGATTGCGATGGTTGTACTGGGTACAATGCTTACAAGGTTTTTACCATTTATCGTTTTCCCATCAAATAAACCGACACCAAAGTATGTTCAATATCTTGGAAAAGTGCTGCCCTCAGCAGTGCTAGGTTTATTAATCGTTTATTGTTTCAAAGATGTAAGTTTACTATCTGGTAGTCGTGGTATTCCGGAATTTATTGGTGTGGCAGTAGTGGGACTACTTCATCTCTGGAAGAGAAAGATGTTCCTCTCCATAGCAGGAGGAACAGTTGCCTACATGACTTTAGTTCAATTAGTTTTTCACTAATAGAGCATAAGTATATTATCCAATCCACTAAGCACTTTTAACAATGATTGCTTGAATCACACACTCAATAAATGCAAGGGGGAATTCAGAGTGAAGAAAAAAGTAGATGAGGTTAAAATTCACGAAATGTACTATAAACAAATTTTAAAAGAAGTGAAAAATGATCCCTATGCTCAGTCCTTAGGAATCCAGATGACAAAATTTGAGGCTGGCTTTGCAGAGGCAATGCTAGAGGTACAAAGTCATATGGTCAATGCCTATGGTACCGTTCATGGAGCCGTCATTTATGCGTTAGCAGATCACGCTTTTTCCTTAGCATGTAATGCCTATGGAAAAACGTCCTTAGGTCTTTCTACAACTATTCAATTTATTGAGTCAGCCAAACCTGGAGATAAGCTAGTGGCTCGAGCAACAGAATTAAAAAGAAATTATCGTACAGGTTTTTATCGAATCGATATCTTACATGAGCAAAATCTGATAGCAACCATGGAAGCAGTATCATATCGTAAAGATCATTATTTTATTGAACTTGATGACCTAGTCTAAAATACGCTATTAAATATTCATTTCATCAAATGAAATTTTTTCATTCAACTAAAGAGGCCTTCAATGAGGCCTTTATTTATTAAGAATAACTACATCGGAGGATTTATTATGTCAAAAAAAATTCCTATTTCTTTTATTATCATTATAGGCTTTATGCTGTTTGCATTGTTTTTTGGAGCAGGAAATTTAATCTTTCCACCAATGCTTGGTCAAATGGCTGGAGAGAATATATGGATAGCCAATGCCGGGTTCTTAGTTACTGGAGTAGGCTTGCCGTTACTAGCTATTACAGCTTTTGTTTTTTCAGGCAAAAGTGATTTACAGTCTTTAGCTAGCCGCGTACATCCATTGTTTGGAATTGTTTTTACAACTGTGCTTTATCTAGCCATTGGTCCTTTTTTTGCTATACCCAGATCTGGTAATGTATCGTTTGAAATCGGAGTAAAACCCTTCTTATCAAATCATACAAGTTCCGTACCTTTAATGATATTTACCGTTATATTTTTTACAATTGCATGTTTGTTATCACTGAACCCGACCAAGATTATTGATGTGGTTGGGAAGTTTCTAACACCTATTAAATTAACATTCATTGGGTTGCTCGTAATTGTGGCTGTTATTCATCCCATTGGAAAGTTTCAAGCACCTGCTGAGGGATATTCATCACATATATTTTTCAAAGGATTTCAAGAAGGTTATTTAACCTTAGATGCTCTTGTAGCGTTTGTTTTCGGGATTATTATTGTGAATGCCATTAAGGAAAAAGGGGCTACCACTAAAAAACAGCTCATGATTGTATGTGGAAAAGCGACAGCTATTGCTGCCACGCTATTAGTTTTAATTTACACTGCACTTTCCTATATGGGAGCTTCTAGTGTTGAAAAGTTAGGCCATTTCGAAAATGGAGCTGAGGTGTTAGCAGGGGTTTCATCTTATTATTTTGGATCTTATGGTTCGATCTTGTTAGGCTTAATGATTACCATAGCATGTTTGACTACAAGTGTTGGTCTTATCACTGCTTGTTCTTCGTTTTTCCATATACTATTTCCAAGCATATCTTATAAAAAGATTGCTATCTTTTTGTCTGCTTTTAGTACACTGGTAGCAAACATTGGGTTAACACAGCTCATTAAGGTTTCAACTCCTGTATTGATGACCATGTATCCTGTTGCTATTTCGTTAATTTTCTTAACGTTTTTACATCCCTTATTTAAAGGGAAGTCGGAAGTATATCAAGGCAGCTTACTATTAACATTCATTATAAGTCTATTTGATGGATTACATGCTGCTGGAATAAAAATCGAAGTGATTAATACTTTTTTTAATCAATTCTTACCTATGTATAGTGTAGGATTAGGTTGGCTGTTGCCAGCTATTGTAGGAGGATTAGGAGGCTATATATTTAGCATAGTCCGTAAAAAAAATCCTCTTACTACAGGTAAAACTCGCTTAAATAAATAATTAATGAGTCATCTAATTATTTTAAAATACTCTCAAATAATATTTGTCTGAATATTATAAAAATTATTCTTACCCATTTAATTAAAGGGTGATTAACTATAAGAGAAGTCTAGAAATTATCATTAGGCTTCTTTTTTACCGCATTTGTAATTAATGGGATATATAAATCAACTTTAGAATAAATGAGTTGGTGTAACTATTATTAAAATAGCTAACTGAGGATTGAGATAACATGAAAAGTTTATCGGAAGATTATACCTTTAAAGAGGCCGCGTTATTTAGTTTACAATTAATGCAATTAAGTAGAATTCTTTGGAAAACGATTGAAAATGACTGGGAGAACTCATTGAAACCATTTGGAATCAATATTAATGAACATCATATCTTATCTATGGCGTACAGTTCACCATATATTTCTATAATGGAGCTTGCTGAATTAGGTTCTATGCATATTACAACAGCTTTTAATTTTTCGAAAAGCTTGAAGCAAAAAGGGTATTTACAAATCATAAAAAAGAACTTCAAAAAGAAAAATAAATTTATAGAATTAACAAAAGGAGGAGAAGATTTATTATTTGAGATTTTAAAGAATTTTAATCCGCATGAACATGAAATTTTTTTAGGAGCTCTTTCAACAAAAGACTTATATGGAAAATTACCTAACTTTACTGAATTAGTTACTCTTATGCATAATATATACGATGAAAATTTAATAGCACTCATCGATCGTTGTTCGTCCAGTATTGAAAGAAACTTAATTGAAGAGGATGGAATGCTTAAAAAAAAAATTAATAAAGGTATTAAATAATAAATTAAAACTAGTTAAAGAAAGGTCTTAATTAACATTGAATTAAGATTTTCACTTAGCTTATCAAGATGCCTATGGGCATCTTTTTTATTATTCATCTGTATACAAAGGATAGATATCAACAATAAATCCCCTAGCTTCCTATATCCATTCCCTAATTAAAAGTAGATGAATTGTTGTATAATAGGACTTGAACATTATGTCTGAATACATTATGATAATTGATTAAAGTGTTATATATAGGATAGAATAGGTGGAATTCACATGACAACCAATCCCCAAAACGAACTTTTAAATAATTGGCTATCCATTACTAATATTCAAATGGGTATTGCCAATGAGCTTGAAAGTGCTTTGCAAAAAAATTATGATCTCTCTTTGAAAGAATTTTACGTTCTTTACTTTTTATCTCAAACCAGTGATAAAAAATTAAGACTACAGCAATTACAAGAGATGGTCGGATTAAGTCAAAGTGCTATGTCGAGATTAGTAGGTAGACTTGAAGCAAAAAGTTGTGGAGCTTTAAAAAGACATATATGTGAAGATGATCGTAGAGGTATCTACACCAGTTTAACTGTAAAAGGTGCAGAAAAACTACAAGGATCTTTAGAGACCGTTTATAAAATTCTTCAATCTGCGTTTTCAAAAGAAAGTCTACAACATGAATTACAATCTCTATTACAAAAATTATAATGTGGTTTATGCATTTTTTTATAAAGTAAGTTATCTTATTGTTAAATAAAAATTGAGTTTTAACCCCTTTAGCCCAGTAAAATTTGCTTGGGCTATTTTCATTTAAACCTCGATCCCATATGTATATTTAACGTTCAAATACAAGTCATGAACGTATAAGTTGACAAGGAATAAAAAATGATATAAATTAAATGCACCTGCATACATATAATAATATGGAAAGGAGAGTTTATGATGAAACATTTATTTAGCACTTATAAGTTTAAAGGGTTGGAATTAAAAAACCGTATTGTGATGCCTCCAATGTGTCAATATTCGGTTGAAAAGAAAGATGGGGTTGCTACAGATTGGCATTATTTACACTATGTAAATCGGGCAATAGGTGGTACTGGTTTTATTATCATTGAAATGACAGATGTTGAACCCGATGGGCGTATTTCAGATTACGACTTAGGGTTATGGTCAGACGAGCAAATACCTGCTTTAGCACGAATTGTGGAAACTTGTCATCGCTATGGAGCTAAAGTGGGGATTCAAATCGCTCATGCCGGCCGTAAAGCAGAAGATGCCGAAGTACCAGTTGCTCCTTCAGCTATCCCTTTTGACGAAAATTCAAAGACACCTAGAGCACTTTCAACCAATGAAGTAAAAGAAATGGTGGGAAAATTCCGTGGAGCTGTACAACGTGCTATAAAAGCAGGCGTAGATGCTATTGAAATCCATGGTGCTCATGGCTATTTAATTCATCAATTCCACTCTCCATTAACAAATAAACGAGAAGATGAGTATGGTAAGGATCTCACTAAGTTTGGACGAGAAATTATTGAAGCTGCAAAAGCTGAGATGCCAGAAGATATGCCATTAATTATGCGTATATCGGCAAAAGAATACGTAGAAGGCGGATATGGAATTAACGAAAGTATTCAATTTGCCAAAGAATATCAAAAAGCAGGCGTAGATATCTTTGACATCTCCTCAGGTGGTGAAGGTCCTATTAGTCCTTCTGGGAGACCTGGTACGCACGCTGCCTATCAAGTACCACTAGCTCAAGAGATTAAGAAAGCTCTCAATGTTCCGGTCGTGGCGGTTGGAAGGTTAGATGACCCTGTGTTGGCAAATGCTATTATAGGAAATGAAGAGGCAGATCTTGTAGCTGTTGGGAGAGGAATGCTACGAAACCCTCATTGGACATTAGAAGCTGCAACTACATTGAAAAAAGAAACGACTGTGCCAAAACAGTATGCACATGGTTTTAGAATATAAGTTCAAATGAAAAAAGATAGAAATCTAAAGAATGAGGGAGACTGAACTTGTCAATATTTACTGGACACTAAGTTAGGTTATTATGATGAATAAGCTTTTTCGTATTCAATAGGGGAAAGATAATGTAGAGAAGAATGCATTCTTTTGGTATTGTAATAGAGCTCTATATATTTAAATACTTCTTTTCGAGCTTGTTCTGGTGTCGTAAATTTGGCACCATGAATAAGCTCTCTTTTTATGATCTTATAAAAAGATTCCATTAACGCATTATCATAAAGAACCGGAACTTTTTAATAAATCAAGCTCTTTTCTAAGTTCTTCATTCTCACGCTTGAGCTTTTTCATTTCATACTGAGAATTATAAAGTGCGCTTCCACGGCCTGGAAACGCACTTTCCCCATATTCTTCATATTCACTTATCCAACGATATAGGGTATTGAGATGAATAGATAATTCTTTCGCAACCTCTTTTACAAATAGGTTCTCTTCCAGTACCAACTGAACTGCAATCATTTTAAATTGACGATCATAAGCTTTTCTACCCATAAACTGAATCACTTTTTTCTCTTAATTTAGCGTCCATTTTATCGTAACATCTTCAGGGGTGAAGTTCATCTCTGCTCAGTAGGTTTTCCCCCTTTTTAGGTTGTATATGAGATACAAAATTAATTTGCATAATTACTCTCTACGGAACTTCACATAAAAAGAACCTTAAAGAGGGGTCTTTTAATTTAGTTCGTTTTCTTTGTTATTCTTTACAATCTCAACTGATTGATAATCATCTATCTACATCAACCAAGAGATCAAAAAGGGAAGGGTGACAAGAGACATAAGCGCACTAATAACAAAAGCAGAGGCTGTCTCACCTGCTAGATTGTCAAACCTTACCGAAATCATAGCTGCTACTGCAGATCCTGGGAATGCTACTAATAAAACTAATTTTGTTACGTCACCTGAAGATAATCCTATTGCAAGCGCAATTCCAAGCATGACAAGTGGTTGAACAATTACTTTAAGAAGCGCAATCCCAACTGCAATTGGGCTAAATTGAATTCTACGAATTCCGATTGTGACCCCAACTGCAAATAACGCTGCACCCGATGTAATGGAACCAATTTGATCTAAACTATTCGCTAATAAATCTGGTGAATGGAACCCGAATAGCACAAGAACAACCCCAACTAAAGGAACGCACGCTAACGGCTCTGAAAGACCATGTAAAATTGATTTAACAGTTACTTTAAAAAGACTTTCTTCCTCGTCATTCTTTTCATTTTGATGTTGACCTACTGTACCAATAATAGTAGCTAATGGATCTAGCATGGCATTCACAACGATTCCTGTAATGGCAATTGGAATCGCAACCGCATCTGCTCCAAACAAACTTCCTAAAACCGGAATTCCCATAAATGCAAAAGTTGGTTGGGTTGAGTTTAAAGAAAACATTGATGCTCCTGTTAAAGAAAACTTAAATACGTATTTAGCTATTAATAGGAAAACAATATAAAAACCTAGAATACCAATAACTAAGGCAAGTAAAAATGGCCATTTTTCAATTAATGTTTGCTTAGATGTTGTTGTAATTCCTACAAACAGATGGGCTGGTAATGCAAATTTAGTTACTAATGTATTTAATCCTTTTGATGTCATCACATCAAATTTTTTAAAATAACCAGCTAAATATCCTAATGCGATGACAAAGAAAATAGGTGTTAGAATAATAAAGATTTGACTAATTTCCATTTTAAAATCCTCCATACTTCACTTTGATTTAAACATACATATCCTAAATTGCGATTTAACTTCAAGGTGAATGATTTTTAATAAATACTAATGCCTATCATGATGATAGGCATTAGTTTAAACCTACATAGCTATTTACGAATTTTCACTGACTTTGATTGATTTATAAATTGGGTGCCACATCGCATCTTTTACAGCTTGTTCAACATCTTCTGGAACATGTTGAGCCACACCCTCTTGAATAGCTGCTTTTGCAACTTCAATTGCTACTGCTATAGAAACAGAACGCAAGTCCTTTATACTTGGAAGTAAAGAAGCGCCAGTTTTGCGATGATCTGTCATATCAGCCACAGCATTTGCACTAGCAGTAAACATACCTCCCGTAATCACTTTAGCTTTCACGACAATCGAACCAAGTCCTAAACCAGGGAATATAAATCCATTGTTAGATTGACCAATTTCATATACTTTGCCTTTATAAGAAACGGGCTCAAATGGACTTCCTGTTGCAATTAGTGCTTTTCCATCTGTCCAAGTAAGTAAATCTTGTGGAGTTGCCTCTGCTAATGGAGTTGGGTTTGACATTGGTATAATGACTGGATATTCCACATATTTGGCCATTTCTTTTACAATTTCTTCTGAGAAGGCTCCTGGTACACCTGATGTTCCAATTAGAATAGTTGGCTTGACTTGTTTAATAACTTCCAGAAGAGTTATTTTGCCAAATTCATCACGCGTCCAATCTTTTACGCCTTCCGACTTTTGTACATAAGGTTTTTGGAAGGTTAAAATACCATCCATATCGTCCGTTAAAAGTCCGCGTTGATCAACAGCCCAAAATCTACTATAGGCTTCTTCTTTTGAAAGACCATCAAACACCATCGCATTATGAATTTGATCAGCATTCCCAATCCCTGCAGATCCTGGTCCAAATACCACTATTCGATGCTCTCGTAACGGAATGTCAGTAACTTGAACAGCAGAAAGAATAGCTGCTAATGTAATAGCTCCAGTACCTTGAATGTCATCATTAAATGTTAAAATCTTATCTCCATATTTCTCCATAATGTTGCGAGCATTAACATTACCGAAGTCTTCCCAATGTAATAAAGCATTTGGAAACATTTCTAATGCTTTATTAACATATGTATCAATAAATTCGTGGTATCTTTCGCCTCGAACACGTTCATGTCGATTTCCAATATAAAGAGGATCCTGTAACAATTCTTCGTTGTTTGTTCCTACATCTAATACAACAGGCAACACACGACTTGGATCGATGCCAGCTGCTGCCGTATAAACGGCCAATTTACCGACTGCAATATCAATTCCATTTGCTCCCCAATCTCCAATACCCAAAATACTTTCAGAGTCTGTAGCTACAATTAAATCAATATCTTCTGCCTTAGCTTCACTATTTGCAAATGCTTCTTCAATTCCATCCATATTATTAATAGAAAGATAAACACCGTCTGGACGATGATATTCATGACTATACTCTTGAATCGCCTCTCCAACAGTCGGAGTGTATATGATAGGTAACATTTCACTAAGATGATCTGTTAGTAATCGATAGAATAATACGGTATTACGATTAAATAAATCATTTAACCAAACATTTTTCCGTAAGTTGTTTGATTGTGCTTGAAATTGTAGATAAGCACGTTTAACCTGTTCTTCTAACGTTAAAACTGTTGGGGGTAATATCCCTTCTAGACCAAGATCTTTACGTTCTTTCTTTGTAAATGCTGATCCTTTATTTAATAAAGATTGAGCAAGAAGATTTTTCCCCTTCAAATTTGTTTGAATAGATCCGTCCTTAGAAAGATTAAATGTATTCATGTAATTATCCCTACTTTCTTGATGTTTTATTGTATTATTTTTCATAAATGTTTTACCTGAATTTGTTATGTTGTCATACAATTTTGTGTAAAAAAGTTAGTATTGTATTTGAAACATCAATTGTCAAATTCAAATAGATGGTACCCGTTACCTCAGCAGTCTGTCACAGATGCAAAAGAATTTATTTTTCAAAGTAAGTAGGTCTATTTTGAAGCTCGGAGTTTCAACTAATTCATTAGATTTTTTATGCAGTTTAGCGCTTTAACAGTTTAACCTCTTCTTTTTTTCAGGTTGCAATTGGTCTATTTACATATCGATAATTTCCTATCTTCTTTCTATATAGACGCTTACGAGCTAAATAAATATTTTACTTTGAAAGTGATTAAATAGATCATCTACAAACACAAAAATAAATTCATGCGCATGCATGTAATTTACAGAATTTATTTTTGTTTGTCAACTGATAGAGATATTTAAGCAAGTTTTACAAAGATCATGGTCTTTCTTTGTCTAGAAATAATCGCTTGAGAGTGAGCTGTACCTTAATTGATTGTGGATAAAACTCTAGCTGTAGAAATATTTTTTGTAAAAACATACATTTGAATGGATGACTCTAATTTACTTTACATAATTGGTTGGACAGTCTTGGATTTCTCGTTCATTGCATGAAAAATAAAGGTCAAAGGTTTCTTTTTTATTTTTTCAGTAGACAGGAAAGCTTACTGAATATAGTTCTAATTATATATTTATATTTAATTTTTTAGGAATATAACAGTTATTAAGACTAGTTATGCTTTATACATAAAAAAGAAACTACCTTTGGATTTGAGTCAATAAAGAGGTTGATATTTTATAGAAAATAATATGTCTAATGAAGTGTTGGCTGAATTGTTTTTAAATCAAGTTATAAAGGATTTTAAAAAAGGAAGACCCATGAGGAAATTGACCAACCATTAAAAAATAAACATAAAGAAACTTTTTTACATTTAAAAGAGGAACTCAAATCCGTATCTTGATAAAATAGATATATAAAGAGGGACTATCAGATAAAGACCTCATTGATAAGCATATTATGACATCATTAATGGCTGATTTTTCAGCTAATAACCTTGTACAATGCATACGGGACTGTTAGCCAGCACCAATTCTATTTGTTTGCCCTTTTAAAGTAAAACAAATAGAACTTAATTGTGTATATCTCAATATGATAAGTTCAACAAGAATATCTCTCTTGACATGCATAGTGGACACTTAAATGCTGACTTGCTTTCACTTACTTATTTAGCACTTTTTACTTTTTCAGTATGTCAATCTTAAAAAAGATTACAGAATATGATTCTACTTAAGCTTGAATTTTAGTAAACAAATTCCTTATAGCTTGTATCTTTACAATAGAAAAAGGTACGACTTTATTCTAATGACTGGTCAAGAGTACGGATTTTGGGATACAGGAAATAAACTGATTAATAAATTCATCAATTTCTTCTTTTGTAATAATATAAGGAGGGAGTAAACGAATAGTATTTCCGTTTGTGATGTCTACTAGCATGCCCTTATCCAGTAATTCCAACTGTAGTTTTTTTACGTTTTTATTAGTGTCATGAATACTGATTCCAAACATCATTCCACAATGACGTACTTCTTTAATAAAAGAAGAGTTTTCTTCCTTGATTTTTTGAAGTTTTTCATTTAAATATAAGGACATTTCATAAGACTTTTGCATTAAACCCTCATCAATTAATGTGTTTAATACTGCTAATCCTAAAGCCGTACCGATTGGAGAATGTGCGAATGTTGTTCCGTGATCTCCTGGTGAGAATATATCATAAAGTCGTGAACCTACAATTATTCCTCCTAAAGGTATACCGCCTCCTGCCCCTTTAGCAAATTGGATAATATCAGGTGTAATATCGAAATGTTGATAAGCAAACAATTTTCCCGTTCTCCCTATGCCACTTTGCACCTCATCAACAATAAATAACATATTATACTGTCTACAAAGTTCTTCCACACCCTTTAAATATTCTCCAGACAAAGGGTATACCCCTCCACTCCCTAATATTGGCTCTATCATGATGGCAATAGGATTTTCCCTGAGTATGGTTCTTTCTAATTCCTTTAAACTCTCTCGTTCCACTTCATATACAGGAATAGACGTACAAGGGAAATTCTGATATACACTTTCTTGTCTCGTAAAATGAAGGGCACCTAATGTACGCCCATGAAAACTTTCTTTGAGTACAATGACTCCATCACGTTTTTGATTTGTTATATGTCTGTACTTGTGGAGGAGTTTTAAGGTTGCCTCAGTAGCTTCCGAACCAGAGTTTGTAAAATAGACTTTCCCATCCCTTAAAGAATAATCGACTAATTTTTTTGCATATTCAATAGCAACTGGATTTAAAAAATGAAAGGGAAGATGTAAGCAGCTTTTAACTTGCTCATAGGCAGCCTTTATAATATTAGGATGATTGTAGCCTAATATATTCACTCCCACACCAGAAAATAAATCAAGATACTCCTTCCCATTCACATCATAAAGCTTACAACCTGCTCCCTTTTTTATAGCAACTGGCATTCGACGATACGTAGACATTAAATATTCTTTATCTAATTGAAACCAATCGGTCATGAATTCTTCCCCCTAGATGTAGTCACAATGACTTTATTGTTTTATTACGATAATTTGAATTTTATTTACGATTTAACTCTGCATTTAATATACTATTAGAAACCTTCGATTTTCCTAATCTGTAAAGAGGTTTCAATAATCATATCCAATAGCTTGTTATAGTGGATTCCCGGAGCATGAGCACTTTTGGGCAGTAAGCTATTTTTTGTCATCCCAGGAAATGTATTCACTTCCCTAACATACGGAACTCCATCTTTTATAATCATATCTACTCTGGCATAAACATTGCATTTTAATGCTTTATAATAGGCCATTGCGCTTCAGTGACACGTTCATGTGCTGTATCTGAAAGTTCTACAACCTCTTCAATCGTAGCTAAATCATCGTATGTTGCATGATAATCAAAAAATTTAGCCGTATGCTGAATCGTACCGTCCTCTCCATATTTTCCGTGAAGGGCTAATAGGGCAATATCAAGATTTCCTACCTGTTCAACAAGTTCTTTTTTGTCACTTAATTTTAAAGGCACGACTTCGTACTTACTCTTATTCAAATTGGCAACCATTTCTTCCCCTGTCACGAGGGACACTTGTTTTTCGGAGGAAACCCCTCCCATAATAACGCCAACTTTCATTTTTTTAAATCCCAATTTTCATTTTTTAATGTATTACCAATTATCCTAATCCCATGGACAATATCTTCTTCTGTTAACCTAGAAAATCCTAATCGAAATGTATTAGTTCCTTTTCCATCCGTGTAAAAAATATCACCAGGAGAAAAAACAACTCCTTTTTCATAGCATTTTTTCAAAAGTCTACGCGAATCAATTCCTTTTTCTAACTCTATAAAAAGATGAAGTCCTCCATCCCCAGTCATTCTATGTAATGGAATATACTGATTACAAGCATGACGGGCTAGTTCATATTTTTTCTTATAAACTGCCTTGGCTTTTTTTAAGTATTTTTCAAAATAGCCATCATGTAAATATTGAAAAAGCACTGCCTGATCCAGTGTGGATGTGTGAATAGTTCTTGCCCTTTTCATACTTTCCAGCCAGTGAATTAATTCCTTATCTGCTAAAATCCAACCAACACGTAAGCCTGGAAAAAGAATTTTTGAAAAGCTGCTGATATAGATAACATTGTTTCCAGGTCCGGCGAAAGTCAATAAAGGCGCTAAATGGGAACCTGAATAACGTAACTCCTCATTAAAACCATCTTCCACGATAGGAACTTGATATTTTGAAAAGAGTTTCATAATCTCAGTCCTTTTTTCAGAGGAGGTAACAATCCCAGTTGGATTATGATAAGACGGGATTAGATATGCAAAATCAAAATCTCCTTCAGATAAGCTTTTTTCAACTTGAGCAATATCAATACCATCATCTGTCATATCTATCCCGTGAATGTCAAGTCCATGTAATCGAAACAGCTTTAATGCGGTGTGATGGGTAGGATTTTCGCATATAATACGCCCTGATTTTTTGTTTAAAGAAGACAATAAAATATCAAGCCCCTCAGTGAAGCCATTCGTGATAAGAATATCCTTGTTGGAAATATCTATCCCCTTCATTTCCATATAGTGAAGAAGGTAATTAATTAGAGGTCTATAACCTTTTGCATATCCGTAGTTTAAAATGATATCTCCTTCAAGGGACATCCGGTTCAGAAAAGCCTTTTTAAAATTTTCAACATCAAAAAGCTTTTCATCTGGGGCAATGCTATTGAATGAAATCATGCCTTTTTCCCAGCGAACACCGTGTTTCATTAAATCTAATTCATCAGCTAGCAAGATACCTTCATTAAGCTTTTCTTTCCAGTTTATTTCGATGGATGGTGTTTTGGATGCATCTACCTTTCCTACAAAATTCCCTTTTCCCTTTATTGCATAGATTAGACCTTCTTGTTCCAAATCTGCATAAGCAGTGAGAACAGTATTTCTGCTGACGGATAATAATTTACTAAGTTCTCGTGTAGACGGGAGCTTCTGGTGCTCCAGAAGGTGTCCGTTCATAATCATTTTTTTAAAATAATCCTTTAATTGAATATAAACCGGACGGTTATCGGCAAGCTTAAAATCATTAAACACTTCTTTTGCCTCCTTGCTATCATTTTTACATAATTATAACTATCTCAAAAGGTCCACCACATATGGATTTTCTTTAACTAGTGGTATGGTTTTAGGTACTGTTTATACAACTTTGATATGGAGAATGTGGTAAGTTTAAACTCACTTCACCTTCTTATCCAATAATAATTAAGCTTTATTAGTTATCGAATTTTATTTTAATGATACATTAGTTGGTGTTGCGCAATCTACAAGTACATCAAAGGGGTAGAAGAAGACCGTCACAAAGAATCCCTTGCTTCAATGAGAAAAGGCCTTAGGATAACCCTTGAAAATTTTTGAAATATAAACACAGATAGTGATTTATCATGCAAATGATAATTATCCATATTCTTATGAGGGAAAAATGTGAACTTTTTCTACAAGTTGTATAAATGTAAAGACTATTACAGAAAAAGTATTTTACTATTTACTTAACGTTATAGAGTTTCCATACATTTTTCTCTCTATAATCTATATATTTACTCCAACGCTCTCCTTGACTAATATAATCCTCAAACGTATTGTTTCTGACTACAATATAACCACCACATTCATCCGCGGTCTGTTTTGCAATAGACTCTTCGTTAATGAGAAATGTACCATCTGTATCAAGGTACTAAAAGGATTATGATGAGATTTTTATGACCAAGCCTTTTTTAAGAGTTCCACACCTCTCGTAATTTCATCGCGAGAAAGGTTGCTAAAGCCAAGCTTAATAATTGGTTTATCGGGATTGTTTTTAATCACGTAAAGTGAGATGGGATACACTTTAACACCATAAAGGGAAGCTTGTCTGATTAGCCATTCTTCTGAGTGATTCAGATGTACTTTCACTAATAAATATAAACCAGACTGTTCACCAATAATGGATATACTTTGATCAAACTCTTTTTTTAATACTGATACTAAGTGCTGCATTTTTCGTTTATAAACCAGACGCATGCGTTTGATATGACGACTCCATTCTCCCTCTTCCATAAATTTAGCCATTGTGAGTTGGCTAAGAATTGAAGTGGTACTTTCGAATTGAAGAAATTTATTTTTGTAATGATTTAAAATGGGTTGAGGTAATACCATATAGCTTAAACGGATTCCTGGGAGAAAGGCCTTCGAAAAATTCCCTAGATAGATGACTCTTGCAGAATCAATAGAGGCAAGAGCAGGAAATGGCTTTTGTGTATAGCGAAATTCACTATCATAATCGTCTTCAATAATATATCCATGCATCTCATTAACCCAATGAATAAGCATTTGCCGTTGTTGAATAGACATGCTTACTCCAATTGGACTTTGATGGGAAGGGGTTACATATATTAATCGTGATTTCATTTGTTCTAGTTGTGAAAGATCAGCACCTGTTTCATAAACGGGCAAAGTTTCAAACATAAAATGATGGAATTGAAAAGCTTCTCTAGCACCGTCATAACCAGGATCTTCAACTATAATACTCTGGAATTCGTCTTTCATTATATGTCCAAGATATACAAGCATTTGTTGGGTACTACTACCGATGATAATAGAATCTGTATCTGCTTTTACTCCTCTAGATTGAAGCAGGTACGTAGTAATTTGTTCGCGCAGGCATTCTTCCCCAAATGGTTCTCCGTATCTAAAGCTGTCCTGTAATGTTAATACTTGATTGGAAATTCGCCTCCAAATTTTCAGTGGAAAATGTGTTTGATCAACGGCATCTGCCCTAAAATTAACTACTGGAGATTTCTTCGACTCTTTTCGCTTTTTATTATGAGAGATTAATGATTCCTGAAACATTAGGGGTTCTAACTCATTTGCAAAATAACCTTTTCGTCCCTCCCCGCGAATATACCCTTCAGCAACCAGTTGTTCATATGCCATTAAAGTTGTATTGCGACTTACTTGTAAGGAATCTGCAAGTTGACGAACGGAGGGCAATTGCTCATTTGCCAAAATGTCTCCCTGTTCAATAAATAATTTAAATTTCTCATAGATTTGTTTGTATTTTGGAGAATTATATTCAAACGTAAAAATAGTATTATTCATTTGCATCCCCTCTGTCATGTATATTTGTTTGATATTGTACCTTTTTTTATGTCAGTTTGTATAATATTATTTTTTTATTGAATATTTATTTTTAATGTTTATATTAAAAACTTAAATATAAGTTGAAAGGATGATTATGGTGTACATTCCTAAGCAATATCGTATGAATCATGATGAGGCTGTTCAAATTATGAAGTCTAACTCGTTTGCTTTATTGATTACTGTTAATGAACATCGTCCCTTGGCTACGCATATCCCCTTGGAAATTCGGGAAGATGAAGGGAAAATCTATGCAACTGGGCACATTGCATACGGAAACATGCAGAAAAAAACTTTAGACAATAATAGCGATGTGTTACTCATTTTTCAAGGACCTCACGCTTACATTTCATCTAGTTGGTATCAAGGTGAAGAGGTTCCTACATGGGACTATCTAGCTGTCCATGCTTATGGAACAGCACGTATAATCTCTGGAGATGAGCTGAAATCGGCTTTGGATACTATGCTTAAACACTATGAGTCTCACCGAGAAGATGGTCGGACCTGGGATACATTTGACCCAGAGTTGCTTAAGCGTGAAATGAAGGGAATAGTTGGCTTTGAAATTGAAATCACATCTATTCAAGGTGCAGCTAAAATGAGTCAGAACCGAAATGAGACCGATTATAAATCGATTGTTGCAGAGCTTGAAAAATCACATAAACAAGAGGAAGTTCAGGTTGCACAGTGGATGCGTGAGCAACGTAAAGAGTTATTTAAATGATTGGTTTAGTATATTTTGGGTTAGTTCATATCGTGGACCCTATTTAGTAAAGTACGTTCAAAGTTACAAAATTGGATAACTTCGGATAACTGGTTATTTTTATATTGTTCTAGGGGCATTCTCCGTGCTCTTCCTTTAAATACTATCTTTCTAAGAGGAGCTTATGTTTGAAGAAAAAGTAGGTATTATTATAGGTGGGATATCGGGGATTGGTCTAGCTACAGCAGAATTATTAGCAAAAGAGGGCATGCATGTCATCGTATTGTAGCCTCTCGAAGTGCTGAAAAAGGAGAAGAAGCCCTTTCTATAATAAGAAAGTGGTCACCTAAATCGATTTTTATTAAAATCGATGCTGCTATATAAATATTTTATAATTAAAGGAGGAGCTTTATATGTCAAGAAAGGCTTTTAATGCAGATGGAGCCGTTGCTGTTGGCCCATACTCACATGCAGTTGAATCAGGGGATTTACTATTTTTATCCGGGCAAACCCCTATAGACTCACAGACTGGAAAGCTTGTAGAAGGTGATATTGTTAATCAGACAAAGCAATGCTTTAAGAACCTTTTTAATGTATTGGAAGCAGCTGGTTTAGTCCCTGACGATGTAAAAAAAGTAAATGTGTTTTTAACTAATATGGATAACTTTACAGCAATGAATGAAGTGTATGTACAACAATTTTCTGCACCATATCCTGCTCGTACAACTATAGGCGTAGCATCCCTACCTCTAGGTTCACAGATTGAAATAGAAATGATAGCTAAAAGACCATAGAAATAACTAGGCAACATCCCGTGATAAAAAAACACGGAATGCTGCCTAGTTATTAATTGTTTTTTAACTCGTAGCCTTTGAATTGATACCCGTAAACCTCAGTTAGATCAATAAAGCTCTTATAGGAATACGTAATCGCAATAGGTGTATCCACTTGAACTTGATCATAAAGCTTTTCAATATCTGCATTATACATTCTCACACATCCTTGACTCACATTGTTGTTGCCGTGAATGCCATATGTATCGTTTATATTTATTCCTAACCAACGTTCCCCTGATGGATTATGAGGGTTTCCCCTAGGAATACGGCCTTTATAATAAGGAATCATAAGGAAATAGCACGTGTAAATTTAAAGTACTTAAAGAAATAAAGTAATACTAGAATTATAGAGAGCCCTGCCAATTTTTTAATTGGTAGGGTCTTATTACATTAGAAAGGGAGAAATAAAAAAATGTATAAAAAGATTGATTACTTTTTATAAGTAAAATAAGGTTTATTTTGTAAATTAAATAGACATTTTGTTATTAATTTTTTATAGTCTCAAAATGTGTACCTTTTTAGTCTATGTATATTGAATAAAGCTAAATATTAACAAAATAAAAAAGGGGTGGCTGGCCACCCCTTTAATTTTTTGTTCCACAAACGCGCCCGATTGCTTTATAACTAATTTAGAAACTCGTTACGAGTAAATATACCCCAGTAAACATTAAAATTATATACGTGATAATGCGAAATACTTTTTGACTAATCCATTTAAAAAATAACTGTCCTAACATAATTCCTGCAAATAAAGGGGGGATAGCTATAAGAGAAAAAATCCATGTCTCTTTGCTGGTACCTCCAAACGATATTTGCATAACTAAACTAACAAAGTAAACAAAGAGATAATAAGCCAATGTTGTACTTCGAAGTGTGGTTTTATCTATTCCGGCTCCAGAAAAATATAATAAAAGGGGTGGACCTGGTACACCAATACTTGTCGTTAGTAATCCTGATATTCCCCCAGTTATGAAGTCCTTGTTTTGCGTTCGATTTATCGTCAACTTCAAAATAAGTAGTATTGTTAAAAAAAGAATAAGAGCACCAACAGTCATTTTTAATAACTGAATATCAAAAAATAGATAAATAAAAATGCCAAAAATCAGACCCATGACACTACCTTTAATCAATCTAACTAACAAAGCCTTGTCTATTTCTTTTCTAATTTTAAAAATCATAAAAGCAGAAAGACAAATAGAGAGTATAATATTAATTTGGATTGCCATGTGAGCAGGATAAATCAGTAATAAAAAGGGAGTACCAACAATAGAAAAGCCATAGCCAGTACTTGTTTGTAACAATGATGCTACCAACACAATTATAATAAGCACCATTAAATCTTCCATCGTACGATTTCACCCACTTCAAACATCAAGGTTAACTTTTTTCTTCTGCTGCATAAAATTATGTATAAACTAAGCCTTTATATTGAACTTAAACTCTATTTCATTCTTTAAAATTTCTGCCCCTCTTGGACTTAACACTAAACCTTTTGCATATTCCCTATTTTGAGGAGTGATGTCACCTGTTACTATACATTCGTTATAAGACATGTATTTCTTTAAAATAATTTGATTCCCATCAACAAAGATTTCGATAGGGTCTTTTTCCTTAATAGCAAGAACCTTTCTTAGCTCAACTGGAATAACAACTCTTCCTAATTCGTCTACTTTTCGTACAATACCTGTTGATTTCATTTCATATTCTCCTCTTCTTGCTTCAATATTCTACTTTATTTGGTTTTCTATTAATAGATACATCAATTCAACAAAGGAACCTTAAGTGCTCCTTTCTACATTATATAAATGGTACTAAACCAGGCCTAAGCCTGTTTATGTAGTCTCAAGGCTGTCGGATGTTTAAAATAGCACCATTCTATAACTACCCTAGCCATCTTATGATTCATCTTTTGTTTCTTCTTGCATCATTTTCTTATTCTTACGAATAAACGAAGGAATTTTGCTAAAATAGTATCTCTTCACTTCACCATAAGGTATCCAGATTTCTTTTTCCTCAATGAGGTCATACACTTCATCTAAAATTTGATCTCGTTTCTTGGGGTTTAATTTGACATGAGGATAATTGATTGCACTAATATAGCGTTGTCTTAATTCGTTCGTTATCCATTCTTTCTGCTTTTGCTTTAATGCTGAAAACTTTTTATTCGTTTGAATTAAGCGTCCATTTTGATAAATATGATTTTTCATATCGTTTCCCCCTTTTCTCCGTGGTCTCCTATAAAATCATTGAATCTTCATTTATCTAGTAGGCTTTTTTCTTAAATTGTTCTTTCACATAGATACAATTTCGTTTATGTTCACGGGAAAAGAAATGATCGTGTTTATAATGTACTGTGACTTCACACGAAGGACAGACAAAAAAACCCATTCTTATTTTATCTTGATTGACCTC
>Ga0102589_1002037_pt1 | contig 24609 bp, 23 predicted proteins | sample AraplaMF_Col_mLB_FD_76858 | JGI IMG/M metagenome (GOLD analysis project Ga0102589, IMG submission 76858) | Arabidopsis root microbial communities from the University of North Carolina, USA - plate scrape MF_Col_mLB | ecosystem: Host-associated > Plants > Roots > Endosphere | place: USA... | reverse complement strand
GAACGTTTATTTCTGTACTCAAAATGTGATGAATTAACTACATTTTTTCAAAATATGAAAAGTCATTTTTCCGAAAATGGGGAGGCACTTATTTAATGAATTTTAAAGATTATATTACGATTGTACCTAACTGGCCAAAAGAAGGCGTTCAGTTTAAAGATATTTCTTCATTAATGAATGATGGAAAAGTCTATAAAGCGGCTACTGATAAAATCGTAGAGTATGCAAAAGGAATGGATGTTGACTTAGTTGTTGGACCTGAAGCGCGTGGATTTATCGTGGGTTGTCCAATTTCTTATGCATTAGAAATTGGTTTTGCACCGGTCCGTAAACCAGGTAAATTACCTCGTGAAGTGATTAGCTATAACTATGACCTAGAATATGGTACAAACACTTTAACAATGCACAAGGACGCAATTAAGCCAGGACAACGTGTACTAATTACAGATGACTTATTAGCAACTGGTGGTACGATTGAAGCGACAATCAAGCTTGTTGAAGAGCTTGGTGGTATTGTAGTAGGTATTGCTTTCTTAATCGAGCTTTCTTATTTAGAAGGTCGTAAAAAATTAGAAGGTTATGATATATTTACACTAATGACTTATTAATATTTAACATAATATAATGTCATACGATGGGGTACTCTGAATAAATCAGAGTGCTCTTTTTCTATCAGAAAACTGCAAAAAAAAATGAATTTTGACGACTCCTGCTTTACAAAAAACGAAATATTCACGATAATATAAGAAATAAAGATTTAAGGTGATTAAATGGCTAATGAACAAGTTTTGACAGCTGAACAAGTTTTAGAGCAAGCGTCCCATTATTTAAAAGAAGATGATGTGGCGTTTATTAAACATGCTTATGAATATGCTAGAGATGCACATAGTGAACAATTTCGTAAGTCAGGTGAACCATATATAATACACCCTATTCAAGTTGCTGGGATACTTGTAAGCCTTGAAATGGATGCAACCACCATTAGTGCTGGTTTTCTTCACGATGTAGTAGAAGATACTGAAGTTTCTAAAGAAGATTTAGAAAATCAATTTGGTAAAGAAGTTTCTATGCTTGTCGATGGCGTTACGAAGCTTGGTAAGATTAAGTTTAAATCGAAAGAAGAACAACAAGCTGAAAATCATCGAAAAATGTTTGTCGCAATGGCACAGGACTTGAGAGTCATTTTAATTAAACTAGCCGATCGCCTTCATAATATGAGAACGTTAAAGCATTTGCCGCAGGAAAAGCGAATTAGAATTGCAAATGAAACTTTAGAAATATTTGCTCCACTAGCTCATCGTTTAGGGATCAATAAAGTAAAATGGGAACTAGAAGATACAGCCTTACGTTACTTAAATCCTCAACAATACTATCGTATCGTTAATCTAATGAAGCGAAAAAGAGCCGAGCGTGAACAATATTTAGACGAAGTCATCAGTGAGATCGAGTCGCAACTAGAAGATGTAGAAATAAAACCCGAAATTTCAGGTAGACCAAAGCATATATATAGCATTTATCACAAAATGGCTAAGCAGAATAAACAATTTAATGAAATTTATGACTTATTGGCTGTACGTGTAATCGTCAATAGTATTAAAGATTGTTATGCTGTTTTAGGTGTCATTCATACTTGTTGGAAGCCGATGCCTGGTCGATTCAAAGATTATATTGCAATGCCAAAAGCAAATCTTTATCAATCACTTCATACGACTGTAATTGGTCCGAAGGGTGATCCTTTAGAGGTTCAAATCCGTACAAAAGAAATGCATCAAATCGCTGAGTACGGGGTAGCAGCACATTGGGCTTATAAAGAAGATAAATCAAATGCAAATGTACCTACCCAGAAATCCTTTGAAAATCGCTTAAGCTGGTTCCGTGAGATTATTGAATGGCAAGATAACTCTACGAATGCAGAAGAGTTTATGGAATCAGTAAAGATGGATTTATTCTCAGATATGGTTTTCGTATTTACACCAAAAGGTGATGTATACGAGTTACCGTTAGGCTCTGTGCCAATCGATTTCGCATACCGTATACACTCAGAAATTGGGAATAAAACAATTGGTACAAAAGTGAATGGAAAAATGGTACCGCTAGATTATAAATTAAAAACTGGCGATATTGTTGAAATAATGACTTCGAAGCATTCATATGGGCCAAGTCAGGACTGGTTGAAACTTGCTCAATCTTCACATGCGAAAAATAAAATACGTCAATATTTTAAAAAGCAAAGACGTGAAGAGAATGTTGATAAGGGAAAAGAATTAGTTGAAAAAGAAATAAAAGCACTAGATTGTGATATAAAAGAAGTTTTAACTTCTGAAAATTTAAAACGTGTAGCTGAAAAGTTTAACTTTTCAAATGCGGAAGATATGTATGCAGCAGTTGGATATAATGGCATTACTGCAACACAGATTGCACATCGTTTAACAGATAAATTCCGAAAAAGACCGGAAGTAGATTTAGAAGAGCGTTTAAAAGAATTATCATCAGATCTTAAAAAAGCTCCTTCACGTCGTAAAGATGCTGGTATCTCTGTTAAAGGTGTAGATAACTTACTAATACGACTTTCAAAGTGCTGTAATCCAGTACCCGGTGACGATATCGTTGGATATATTACAAAAGGCCGTGGAGTATCTGTTCATCGAAGTGATTGTGTAAACATGCTCAATGATAGTGAAGAAGATCGCTTTATCGAAGTTGAATGGGAAGAAAGTCCAACATTTGAACGCGATTATAACGTTGATATTGAAATCTTCGGTTATGACCGTCGTGGACTTTTAAATGAAGTATTGTCAGTTGTCAATGAAACAAAAACAAATATTTCATCAGTAACTGGTAAAAATGATCGAAATAAAATGGCGACTATTACAATGAGTTTGTCCATTCGAAATATTAACCACCTTCAAAAAGTAGTGGATAAGGTAAAACAAATTCCAGACATTTACTCTGTGCGACGAATTTTCCACTAGAAGAGGAGGGGGAAGTCATGAGAGTTTTATTACAGCGTACAAAAGAAGCTAAAGTTGTAGTTGATGGACAAGTAGTAGGACAAATACCTAAAGGTTTGTTATTACTTGTAGGGATCACGCATGACGATACAATTGATGATATGAAATACTGTGCTGACAAAGCAATTAATCTTCGAATTTTTGAAGATGGCGAAGGTAAGATGAACCTGTCTTTAAAAGAAGTTGAAGGTCAAGTATTATCAGTATCTCAATTCACACTATATGGTGATACTCGTAAAGGAAGACGACCAAGTTTTACGGATGCTGCAAAGCCAGATATTGCAAATGAACTATACGAACAGTTTAATGCATATATACGTGAACAAGGTTTTGAAGTACAAACTGGTATTTTCGGAGCTGATATGGACGTATCGTTTACGAACTGGGGTCCGGTTACAATCATGATTGAAAGTTAATAGCATCATAAAAATGACCTTCTTCCGTCATGTGGGAGAAGGTTTTTTTCCCTTTTCATCATGACTAATCTTTTGATTCTAAAGACATAAAGTCTGTTTTGAAGTTGTACTTTTCTATTTTACATATATTATCAATCTGTTATGAATATAGATAATATATATGGGTTCTATTTTAGAATGCATAGGAGGGTATGAAATGGACTCGATTACAGTCATTTTAATCCTGATCGCAGGTGTCATTTTATTTACGATTCTTAAAAGCTTTTTTAAGGCAATTGTATTTGTTGTGTTAATCCTACTGATTTATTATGGATTAATGTATTTACTTGATGGCTCAGTACAAAGCTCTATATCTACCATTCCAAAACTTTTTTAACCCATGGGAATCCCCATGGTTTTTTTATTTTTAAGGCTCTGTTAAAAAAGAATGTTGATTTCCATTCCAGGTACTTCGCTTTCCATGGGGCGTGACTTGAGCCTCCTCGGCAAGCCTCCGGGGTCTCAAGTTTCCCGCATCTCCCATAGGAGTCTTCGCACCTTCCATTCCAATTACATTCGAACCGGCTATTCTCTTTTCATACTCTTAATGTATTTAGCTAAAACCAACAATTATTATTAACAGAACCATTTTTAAAGAAAGTTTATAAATGAAAAATGCCCTTCACCACTCATTTTTTGTGTTTAATCGTGGCAAAACTTGGACAAACTAAATATTATGATATTGGAGGGAGACTTTCACCATGAGAATTAACAATCGTAATAGTTTGGGTTCAAATCGTAGGGGCGTTCTCAATATGGATTTTCATGAATTTCAATCAAGAGGGCAAGAGTCAAATTCATTAGAGATGGCAAGTGAGTTCGGATTAACGTTGAGAGAAGTACGCGATTTAAAGAAACAATTAGAACGTTCTTAAAATTTTTCTTTTTTGAGTTCTTGACAATTATTGTAACCAAACGTAAGATATAAAATAACATATTGATACATAAAACTTACCAATGACGGAGAAAAGTATAATAGGATCTCTTGAAGAGAGAGGAAATGTCGTGGCTGAGAGCATTTCCACAAGTAGACTATTTGAAAGACACTCCAGAGGCTTTATTCTGAAAGAGGATTCTAGTAAGGATAAACGTAATCGGCGTTAACGATGAAAGTGGAAGGATGATGATTCATTCTTCAATTAGGGTGGTACCACGGGCTTATAACTCTCGTCCCTACTGGTTTTTTTCAGTAGGCACGGGAGTTTTTTGTATATATAGGTTTATTTTAGGAGGATTCACAATGTCGATTAATATTCCAAGAGGTACGCAGGATATATTACCTGGTACAGTTGAGAAATGGCAGTATATTGAAAAGTTTGCAAGAGACTTATGCAAACGATATAACTACAATGAGATTCGTACGCCGATGTTTGAACATACGGAAGTATTCTCAAGAGGTGTAGGTGACACAACGGATATTGTACAAAAGGAAATGTATACTTTTACAGACCGTGGGGATCGTAGTTTAACTTTACGTCCTGAAGGAACAGCATCTATTGTACGTTCGTATGTAGAAAACAAAATGCACGGAAGTAGTAATCAACCAACAAAATTATATTATATTGGACCAATGTTCCGTTATGAGCGTCCTCAAGCAGGGCGATATCGTCAATTTGTTCAATTTGGTATTGAGGCATTAGGTAGTAATGATCCATCAATTGATGCAGAGGTTCTTGCATTATCAAGAGATTTATATCGTGGCCTTGGTTTGAAAAATATTAAACTTGTGATCAATAGTTTAGGTGATTTAGAAAGTCGTAAAGCTCACCGTGAAGCGCTTGTTAATCACTTTAAACCTGTTGTACATGAGTTATGTGGTGATTGTCAAAATCGTTTAGAATCTAATCCACTTCGCGTGCTAGATTGTAAAAAGGATCATAATCACCCTTCAATGGAATCAGCACCTTCAATTCTTGAATATTTAAATGAAGAGTCTGTGAAGTACTTTGAAGATGTTCAATCATATTTAACAGCAATGAATATTCCTTTTGAAGTCGATCCGAATTTAGTTCGTGGTTTAGATTATTACAATCACACTGTTTTCGAAATCATGTTAGAAGGAAAAGGATTTGGTTCAATCTCTACGTTAAGTGGTGGAGGCCGATATAATGGCTTAGTTGAAGAATTTGGTGGACCAAATACACCAGGTATGGGATTTGCATTAAGTATAGAGCGTTTATTATTAGCGCTTGAGACAGAAGGGATCGAGCTTCCGATTCCACAAGAAATGGATGTATTTTTAATTGCCTTAGGTGATGAGGTAAAAAAAGATGCAACTTCATTATTATATCAATTGCGTAAAGCAGGTCTGGTATGTGAAAAAGATTACCAAGATCGTAAAATAAAAGCACAATTTAAAGCAGCTGAGCGTTTTAAAGCGAAATATGTTGCTGTTTTAGGTGAAGAAGAATTATCTCGTGGCGTCATCAATTTAAAGGATCAAGAAACGGGTGTTCAAGAGGAAGTTGCATTAGATATATTTGTTAAATACGTTAGCTCTAAATAATGAACTGGGGGATATGGAAATGGAACAACGAACGCATTTATGTGGTCAATTAAGAGAATCACATATTGGTCAAAGTGTAACACTAAAAGGTTGGGTTCAAAAAAGACGTGACTTAGGAGGATTAATTTTTATTGATTTACGTGACCGTTCTGGGCTCGTACAAATCGTATTTAATCCTGAGTTATCTAATGAGGCTTTGACATTAGCTGAAACTGTTCGAAACGAATTTATACTTCAAGTGCAAGGAACAGTTGTTTCGCGTGGAGAAGGTACTGTAAACACTAATTTAGAGACTGGTGCAATTGAAGTTTCTGTTGAAAAACTAGAAATTATCAACAAAGCAAAAAATCCTCCATTCGCTATTGAAAATAAAACAGAAGTTGCAGAAGACCTGCGTTTAAAATATCGTTATTTAGATTTACGTCGTCCTGTTATGTATGACACATTTAAATTACGTTCAAAAATTACAAAATCCGTTCGTGATTTCTTGGACGGCGAAGACTTCTTAGAAGTTGAAACGCCAATTTTAACGAAGAGTACACCAGAAGGCGCTAGAGATTACTTAGTACCAAGTCGTGTACATCCAGGTGAGTTCTATGCATTACCGCAATCACCTCAAATTTTTAAACAATTATTAATGGTTTCTGGTTTTGAGCGTTACTTCCAAATTGCTCGTTGTTTCCGCGATGAGGATTTACGTGCTGACCGTCAACCTGAATTCACTCAAATTGACATTGAAACTAGTTTCCTTTCTCAAGAGGAAATTATGGAAATGACAGAAAGAATGATGGTTAAAGTAATGAGCGAAACAAAAGGAGTGGAATTAGTAACTCCTCTACCTAGAATGAGCTATGAAGAAGCAATGAATCGTTTTGGTTCTGATAAACCTGATACTCGTTTTGGCTTAGAATTAATCGATGTTTCTTCTTTTGCAAAAGAAAGCGGATTTAAAGTATTTACTTCAGCTGTAGAAAATGGTGGCCAAGTTAAATGCTTAAACGTTAAAGGTCAAGCGGCTAATTACTCACGTAAAGACATTGATGGTTTACAAGAATATGCTTCTCGTTACGGAGCAAAAGGACTTGCTTGGTTAAAGCTTGAAGAAGATGGATTTAAAGGTCCAATCGCAAAATTCTTTAGCGAAGAAGAATTTGCAACGTTAAAATTAGCTGTAGAAGGTGAAGTTGGAGACTTAATTTTATTCGTCGCTTCAGATGCTTCAGTTGTTGCTAACAGTTTAGGTGCACTTCGCTTAAAATTAGGTAAAGATTTAGAGTTAATTGACCAATCTAAATTTAATTTCTTATGGGTAACTGATTGGCCATTACTTGAGTATGATGCAGAGTTAGATCGTTATTTTGCTGCTCACCATCCATTTACATCACCAGTTCGTGAAGATCTAGCAAAATTAGATAGTGATCCAGCTAGTGTTAAAGCTCAAGCTTATGACTTAGTATTAAATGGCTATGAGCTTGGTGGAGGATCTGTTCGTATTTACGAAAGAGATATCCAAGAAAAAATGTTTAAGTGCCTTGGTTTTTCTGAAGAAGAGGCACAAGCACAATTCGGTTTCTTAATGGAAGCTTTTGAGTACGGAACTCCGCCACATGGTGGTATTGCATTAGGTTTAGACCGTATCGTTATGTTACTTGCGGGACGTACAAACTTACGTGACACAATTGCATTCCCGAAAACAGCATCTGCAAGTTGTTTATTAACAAATGCACCAAGTCCAGTTTCTGTATCGCAATTAGAAGATTTATCTTTAAAAACTACTGTAGAAGAGTAAAATAAAACGGAAGGATGAAAGGAGCAAATTTCCTTAAATCCTTCCATTTTTCTTGTATTGTTTTCTTTATTGTCTAAAAATAACTTGTTTTTTGAATTCATGCTTGATGAAAACAACGTAAATCATGTATATTTAAATCATTGTATTCTGATTAAGTTAGTGGGAGTTGAATGGATGTTACACCAATTTTCTCGTAATGAGCTTGCATTTGGTAAAGCAGGTTTAGAACGTTTACAAAAAAGTACGGTAGCAATTTTAGGTATTGGCGGAGTGGGCTCTTTTGCAGCAGAAGCGTTAGCGCGTTCAGGAGTCGGCCGTTTAATATTAGTTGATAAAGATGTAATCGATATCACGAATGTTAATAGACAGATTCACGCATTATTATCAACGGTTGGAGAACCAAAAGTAGAAATGATGAAACAACGTATTCAAGATATTAATCCTGAATGCGAAATTATTACACATAAAATGTTTTATACAGAGGAAACTTTTGAAAAGTTTTTTGAGATTCCTTTAGATTATGTAATCGATGCATCTGATACGATCTCATATAAAATTCATTTAATAAAAGAATGTCGTCGTCGTGAGATCCCACTTGTTTCAAGTATGGGTGCTGCAAATAAGATGGATCCAACTCGTTTCAAAGTCGCAGATATTTCTAAAACAACTCATGATCCAATTGCCAAAGTAATCCGAACTAAGCTTAGAAAAGAAGGGATTCATAAAGGGGTAACAGTAGTCTTTTCAGATGAGAGTCCAATTGTAATCAGAGAAGATATTCGTAAAGAAATCGTACCTGATGAAAACACAAAAATTCGCAAAGCGAAAATGCCACCTTCATCTAATGCATTCGTTCCTTCAGTTGCTGGTTTAATAGCTGCAAGTCATGCTGTACGAGAATTGATAAAAGATATTGAAATTAAACGTGTTGGTAAAGAATAAAAGGCTGTAGGAATATATTTCCTACAGTTTTTTCTTTTTAGACCTGACATTCGCATGGTGAAGTGGAACTACCTCAATTACTAAAGAAAGCACCAATCCAAAATAATCCCTTACTTATAGTAAAGGGGAAATTTAAAATAAATTGCATATGACTATTTAATTTAGAAATACTACCTCAATAAGGAGGTGTGTGACTTTGAAAAAATGCTTAAGACTGATTGGTCCTTTTGTTATTTCAGTTGCACTTTTAACTGGTTGTAATAGCACTAGTGATGATCAAAAAAGTGAGAAACAACAGCGAGTTGATAATTTATCGAATAAAATAAATACAAACTATAAAAAGAATAATGGTGTTGTTGAAAAAGATGGAAAAGTCCACAAAAACGGTGTTGTGAATGATAAAGAATCAAGAAAAATGAATAATAAATAAAAAATAACCCCAGATTTGAATTCTGGGGTTATTTTCTGCAGTGGACCTCAATTACATATCTACATCATGTTGCTTTGTGCTTTTTTTACGATTTTTTACTAGTCTTCGCCCTATATAAGAAATAGCTAATAAAACTAATACTAGCATGAGTATTTCAGCAAAATTTAATTTAAAATATTTTGCACCAGTGACTATTAATAGTGTAGAAATTGTACCTTTCACAATAAAAAAGATCAGAACCCATAATCCGCCTTTTTTCCAGTTCATCTTGTTACTCCTCACTGTTACATACATTCGTTTATACATTTTCATTATACAGTAGGAATGTTGATAAAAAAATGAATAAAGTATGACAATCATTATTACATACCACTAATTTACAATATTTTTTTAAAAATTTTGGTTATTTATAATTGATGTTTTTAGCTGTAAAATCTTATCAGTTAATACGTCATTTTCTTTTTGCAGTATTTTAATCGACTGTTTAAGGTGGATATTCTGATCGGAAAGTTGCTGATCACTTTCATATTTCGTTAAAAATAGTATAACTTTTTCTAAATCGATATCTGGCACGAAATGATTTTCTTGTTTAATACTTACTGCATTATTTACTTTTTGCTTTCTCAATAATTGGTATCTTGAAGCACAGGCAGCTTTTGAGCGGTTAATGATATTTGCAACGGTGACAAATGCATCTTGCTTCGATTTGCCTTTTATTAAATAGTTTTCAACTAACTCTAAAAGCGTTGCTTCTTCCTCGATTGACCACTTTGATTTTTGTGTATTCATATGACACCTCTTTATATCATCTATCAATAGCTTGACCAAATAAATTGAAGTAAATGAGAAATTTTTTGAATCCAAGATGAAAAATATTTCCAATTCATTTACAATAGAATTAATAGTTTGCAGAAATAGGAGGGCGAAAAATGAGTCATGAACCTCTTGCATATCGGATGAGACCAAGGACAATTGATGAGTTAATTGGTCAGGAACAAATAATAGGTAAAGAATCAGCTTTATATCGACTAATTCAAAATGGACGAGTTCCTTCAATGCTTATACATGGAGAACCGGGAATCGGTAAAACATCTTTTGCATATGCAATTGCTGGTACTGTAGATAAAAGATTTGTTACGGTAAATGCAACAACATCAGGTAAGAAAGAGTTAGAAGATATTGTGCATGAAGCAAAAATGTTTGGTGAAATTATTTTATTTGCAGACGAAATTCATCGTTGGTCAAAATTACAACAAGATTATTTACTGTCTTATGTTGAAAGTGGATTTATTACATTGATTGGAGCTACAACCGAAAATCCATATCATGATGTAAATAGTGCGATTCGAAGTCGTTGTAATCATATTTTAAAATTAGATCCACTTCTACCAAAGCATATTTATAAATTACTAGATCGCGCACTAAGAGACGAAGATAGGGGATTAGGCAATTTACAAATCCAAATATCCGAAGAACAAATTTTAAAAATTGCACATGGTGTAAATGGAGATGCAAGATCATCTTTAAATATATTAGAATCCATAGTATTTGGTTCTCCAAAGGAATCGGATGGAACAATTATTGTTCAAGATGAAATCATTGAAGAATTTTTAAGATCAAAAGGATTTAATCATGATAAAAATGGCGATTTTCACTATGATACATTATCTGGGTTTCAAAAAAGTATTCGCGGTAGTGATGTAAATGCGGCACTTTATTATTTAGCAAGATTAATTGAAGCCGGAGATTTGACGAGTATTTGTAGAAGATTAACGGTCATTGCATATGAAGATATCGGTTTAGCAGGTGACCCTTGGAAAGTTGTGTTAGCCTGTGAAGCAGCAAAACAAGTCGGTTTTCCAGAGGCTAGAATTATTCTGTCAAACACTGTTATTGAACTTTGTCTATCTTCTAAATCCAATTCGAGTGTGTTGGCAATTGATCGGGCACTAGGGGATGTCAGAAGTGGTTTGCATGATGATATTCCATCTCACTTAAAGGATAGTCATTATGCTGGCGCGAAAGATATGGGACATGGTATTGGTTATGTTTATCCTCATGATCACCCTTTAGGAAACTTTGGCGGTTGGGTAAATCAGCAATATTTACCGGACAGATTGGTTAACCAAGTTTACTATAAGCCTAAAGAAGCTGGAAACGAAAAGCGGTATGGTGCAATCTTTGAGAAGCTTGAACAATTTAAAAAGGTACAAAAAAAGGAGAGTTAGCATACGCTAATTTCTCCTTTTTATTTTAAGCACTTAAATCATTTTCATATACATCGATGATTGGTTGTTCCACTAAATGGTTTGTTAGCATTTGGATTTCAGCCATTAACTGTGTAGTGTTAATAAACGTAGAAGGTATTGATAAGATCTCATTTTCATCTTTATCATAAAAAACAATATATTTAACTTTCAGCTGATACGTCGCATTTTTTCCATCGTTTTTTCCCCATTTCCGCAGCTCAATGGTCATTCTGTAAATTTTATGAAGTTCAATCGTAATACTCTCATTTGCTTTAACGAGTGTTAATTGTCTTCTTTTTAAAATGACCTTTGCTTCTTTTCTTAGCTTAATTGTCGCATATACTTTAAAAAGAAATACGCCCCAAAGTAATGCTAAAAGTAAGAAGTAAATCGGATCATTGTTTGAAAATGATGTCCACGTACGAACAGCGGTTATAAATCCGAGAACAAAAGTACCGTAGTGCCAAGTAGGTTTAGATTCTAAAATTACTTCCGAATCATGTTTTGCATAGTCATCCTTGTTAAATTGTTCAAGCTGTTGAATATGTTCCACCTCAGTTAACTGATCCCAACTAGTAAATGTAGTGATTGTGTCTTCAAACATTTTTGGACTAGGAATTTGTTCAGTTAAGTATGCACCGACATATCCAGCCATCCAGCCCTTTTCAGCCCAATCTTCACGTTGACTTTTAAACTTAACAAGATAATAAGTAACCTCTTGTCCATAATAATTAGTTGTGTCATGTCGTTTCACTACTTCAATTTCATCAGGAACAACACCAAATTCATCATGGTCTACTAAATAATGGAAAAACCTATTCTTTACAAAGCTATGTTGTATTTCTTCATTAATTTTATAAAAGTGTTCTTTTGAACTTTCACTTAACCTAGTGTAGAACCAGACACAAGCTTCAATATTGTAAGCACAAGCTTCAATTATTTCACGAGATACATTGTATCCTCGTTCAAGTAATGAAATAACAGCATCAACTTTTAAATAGGCATCTTTAAATTGTAATGCTTCAAGTAAAAATGCTTGCATTTCCTCATCAAAAAAGTATTGCATTAACTGTAAATAGATACCCATTTCTGAGCGAATCATAACATATGACTCTTTCCATGCCTGGTAAACGAATTGTAGACTATAATCCTTGTCATATGATAAATACGCAACTCTTTTGCTTTGATAATTACGTTTGATTTGTTCTATTATTAGGTTCTTTTCATCACTCGTTAACGACAATTCTATGCCACTATTTCTTAAACATAAAAGCATCATATGGAATATCGAGTCGTTGAGATTTTCCTCTTTAAGTAATGGTATGAATTTTTTTACTAATTTTGGAGCCCACTCTGTTTCCTCAAAGATATATGCTACATCTATTCCTAGTTCATATTGTTTTGAATATTTTTCAATGATACGAATGTATGCATCTCTTGCCATGTCTGTTTTAATCGTAATTAATAAATAGAGTGCCTGGAGTTTTGCACGTTCACTATAACGTTCAAAGTTTTTTTCTATTGGCTTAACTAATTCGGTATGAGGATATTCTGAACAGAAGCCAACTAAATGATAGCTTCCATCATCCCAATCTTCTAATGAATTTGGAAAGCTTTTACCCGCTGCTTCTAATAGATAAATTAATGAATCCAGATAAACATCCTTATGAAGAGACTTTCTAAGTTGGTCAATTCCTTTTGCTCGATTGTAAAGATCTGTTGATGATAGTTTTTTAACAATTTGTTTAAATTTAGTTTGCGTGGCCAACTTAACACCTCCTCTAGCTGCCTTTCAATACAAATATAACATATGTGGAAGGGCGGGATATATAGTAACGAATAGTATGATAGTACAGTAATTTTTGAAACCCTCATGGGACTCTTACCTTATTTTTTGTCACAATTGGATATATTTAACAAATTCTTTTGATAATTTTTTTTTACGCTCTTATAATAATAGAAACAAGCAGTCTATATGGAATAATCGTTCTCGTTCAATCCTAATCACTCTTTCGTCGACGTTCTTTTTCGAAGGATATTAGGAATTCTTTTTGCTTTTAAACTTTATGAGGAGGATGAAAATGGTCCAGCTCTATGTGTTGGCACTTGTCATTGGTGGAGTAACCGGCTTAATTTTTCACATCCTGTTTAACAAAGGGACAATCATGTTACCTGTAAAACGAAAAAAGGGCTTCTTCTTAGGGTTTCTTGCAGATATACTATTTGGAGCAACAGCTGCTGCATTGTTTGTTTCATTATTTATTCCTGAAAATATGCTGAAAGATATGCGAATGGTGATTGGCTATTGTATTTTAGCGGGTCTCTCATCACAGAGCTTTTTATTAAGCAGAGCACTCAATACCGAACGTGAGAGAGTCGCTTCGCTACACAACATATCGAAACAAATTGTGTAATAACCTTATTATTTTCTTTAACAGAATTGAAGGAGGCAGATATGTTGAAGCAAGCTCTCACACCCGAAGAGAAAGCGATTTATCTTGAATTATTACAGGATTTAATCAATGCCGGTACTGAGTTAGAAATTAAAAGAATTGAAGACGAAATCCTCAAGTTTTTATGTAAAGCAAGGGAATTGCCAGTCAGTATTGAGGCGAAAGACGAGAAAGCTGCAGCGGCCCACTATATTCGTGCAGGAATCTTGAAAAATTGATTGAATTAAGAGATAATACACTTTTCCAATTGGATTAGTGTATTTTTTTTGGGAAATGTGAAAATGCTTTTTAAATAGTGTACAATAATTGTATAAATACTGTATTAGAGAAAGTATAAAATAGATTTGATCATTGAAATAAGTTATTGAACGGAGTGAATAGATGAAAATTTCAACTAAGGGAAGATACGGTTTAACAGTAATGATTGAGTTAGCTAAGAGATATTGTGATAAGCCAATCTCTTTAAAAAGTATAGCAAATGCACAAAATCTATCAGAGCATTATTTAGAGCAAATTATATCATTGCTACGTAATGCAGGACTTGTAAAAAGTATTCGAGGAGCATATGGTGGGTATATTTTAACAAAGGAGCCGAATGAAATATCGGCAGGAGAAGTCATTTCTGCTTTAGAAGGTTCATTATCTCCAATTGAAAATATTGAAGATGAAAATCCAGCACAAAGAGAACTATGGACTCGTGTAGAAAAAGCAATTAATGATGTTTTAGATCACACAACTCTTGAAGATTTAGCAAAATTAGAATCAGATGATTTAAATGGATATATGTTTTATATTTAATAGAATTGCATTCAAAACGGAATTTGAGTGCTTCATCAAGAAAGGATTATGAGAATGGAACGTATTTACGTAGATCATGCAGCGACTTCACCTATGCACCCAAAGGTAATTGAAAAAATGATTATTGAAATGAACGAAACCTTTGGTAACCCTTCTAGTATCCACTCTTTTGGCCGACAAGCTCGCCAAAAAGTAGATACAGCTCGTTTGGTATGTGCAAGTAGTATTGGCGCAAAAGTGAATGAAATAATATTTACAAGTGGCGGAACGGAAAGTGACAATTTAGCCATTAGAGGTGCGGCATATGCAAATCAAAAGTTAGGTAAGCACATTATTACCTCTGCTATTGAACATCATGCTATATTACATACATGCCAAGCGCTTGAAAAAGAAGGTTTTGAGGTAACATATTTGCCTGTAGATCACACTGGGCGAGTGAATATAGAGGATGTTAAGTCTGCATTGCGTGATGACACAATTCTTGTATCTATTATGATGGTTAATAATGAAATAGGAACAGTTCAACCAATTCAAGAAATTGGAGAAATCTTAAAAAGTCATAAAGCATTGTTTCATACAGATGCTGTTCAAGCATACGGGTTAATCCCAATTGATGTAAATGAATTAGGCATAGACTTTTTATCCATATCTTCACATAAAATTAATGGTCCTAAGGGCGTAGGATTTTTATATGCGAATGAAAAAGCTACATTTTCACAACAACAGTTCGGTGGTCAACAAGAACGTAAACGCAGAGCAGGGACTGAAAATGTACCTGGACTTATAGGTATGGCAAAAGCTATAGAATTAATTCAAACTGAACGAGAAGTGCGAGTTGAAAACTATTTGCGCTTCCAAGAAATCTTCATCAATGATTTAAAAGAGAACGACATACGTTTTGAAAAAAATGGAAACGAGACGTTTTTTGCTCCACATGTGTTAAACTTATCATTTGATGATATTTCGATTGAATCGTTTTTAGTTAATTTAGACATAGCTGGAATTGCAGCTTCAAGTGGTTCTGCTTGTACAGCGGGTAGTGTAGATCCTTCCCATGTACTAGTTGAAATGTTTGGCATTGATTCGCCTAAAATTCGCTCTTCAATTCGATTTAGTTTTGGTTATGGAAATACAGAGGAGCAAATACATGTTCTTGCAAAACGTGTTGCTTCTATCGTTCAACGGTTAGTTAAAATTTAAAAAATGCGAGGTTGGAAACATGATAAATAGAAAAGATCCAAAAGACACTCGCGTAGTAGTAGGAATGTCAGGTGGTGTTGATTCATCTGTTACGGCATATTTATTAAAAGAGCAAGGCTATGATGTCATCGGTATTTTTATGAAAAACTGGGATGACACAGATGAATTTGGCGTATGTACAGCTACTGAAGATTATGAAGATGTAATTGCAGTATGTAATCAAATCGGTATTCCTTATTATGCAGTGAATTTTGAGAAACAATATTGGGACAAAGTATTCACTTATTTCCTAGATGAATATAAAAAAGGACGCACACCAAATCCTGATGTAATGTGTAATAAAGAAATTAAATTTAAAGCATTTCTTGAACATGCGATGACACTAGGTGCTGATTATGTAGCAACTGGTCATTATGCTGGTGTTGAGTATCGTGATGGAGAATATAAAATGCTTCGAGGAATAGATAGCAACAAAGACCAAACATACTTTTTAAATCAACTTGGTCAAGACCAACTTTCAAAAGTAATGTTCCCACTTGGCGAATATACTAAGCCTGAAATTCGCAAAATTGCCGAAGAAGCAAACTTAGCAACTGCTAAGAAAAAAGATAGTACAGGAATCTGCTTTATTGGGGAACGAAATTTTAAAGAATTCCTAAGTAATTATCTACCAGCTCAACCAGGTGATATGATGACGATGGATGGAGAATTTAAAGGTAAACATGATGGACTAATGTATTATACAATTGGTCAACGTCATGGACTAGGTATTGGTGGGAATGGAGATCCATGGTTTGTAGTTGGGAAAGATCTTGAAAAGAACGTTTTACTTGTAGAACAAGGCTTCCATAACGACCTATTATATAGTAATGAAGTGTTAGCTTCTGATATTAGTTGGACTTCTGATGTACCAAAAGAAGGTTCATTTACATGTACAGCAAAATTCCGTTATCGCTCAGAAGATAATGAGGTAACTGTACAAATATTGGATGACAACTCTGTTAGAATTCTATGCCATGAAAAAATCCGTGCTATTACACCAGGACAAGCAGTTGTATTTTACGACGGTACAGATTGTCTAGGTGGCGGTACGATTGACCGTGCATTCATTGATGGTAAAGAATTAACTTATTTAAGATAAAAAGTTTGTTTAACAATTTGTTTCATATGTAGATTGACCCCATCCATTTTATAGGTTGGGGTTGTTTTTTTGTCATAGATGGTCTTTGAAATGTGTCCTACTGTATGATAGTGTTAAATACATATGATGTTTAGAATAATTGAAAGAAAAATACATAGAGGTGTTACAAATGACAAATTTTGAACGTGGTGTGTCTGCTTTACAGGAAGGTAATCTAGAAGAAGCAGCAAATTATTTAACAAAGGAAATTGAAGAAAATCCAACTAATTCATTAGCATATGTAAACTTTGGGCAGCTTTTACTGACGATGGGTGATGTTGAACGAGCTTGTCGTTTTTTTGAAAAAGCGTTAGAAATTGATCCAGAATTGGCTGCAGCTCATTACGCAGTAGGTACAGTTTATTTTGAAGATGGCAAATTTGAGCTAGCAAAGAATCATTTTCAACATTGCGTAAAATTAGGAATGGATGATAGCGATGTGCATTTTATGATCGGCCTTTGCTGTGTGAATAATGGAGAAGACCGTTTTGCACTGCCATTTTTCCAACGAGCAATTGAATTAGATGAGTCAGATCTTGATGCATTATTTCAATATGGATTAACGCTAGCGAAATTAGAGATGTTAGAAGAAGCTAAGCAAAGCTTAGAAAAGGTTTTGACTATTGACGAGAGTCATTCCGATGCACATTACAATTTAGGCATTATTGATATGTTTAATGATGATGTAGACGGTGCGAAAGAACACTTTGAAAAGGCAATAGAGCACCAACATGATCACATGCTGGCAATGCATGCATTAAAGGTAATTGAAAATAAAGAGTCATAAAATATGATGAACAAGTTAGGTCGGGAGGTGGAACCTTAGTGCAGGCACAAAATGAGATGGAATTGTTTGTAGATGAAACACCTTATATTAAAGGTAACGTAACAACAGTTATCTTTTATAATGCTGAAAATTTTTATACCGTTGCAAAAGTAAAAGTCGTTGATACAAATTTATCGAACTGTGAGCAGGAAATCACAATTACCGGAAACATCCCTCGTATGAATGAGGATGAGTCCTATACATTTAAAGGGATTTTAAAAGATCATCCTAGATATGGTAAACAATTTCAAATCTCATCTTTTGCTAAAGAGCTTCCATCAACTAAAAAAGGCGTTATTCAATATTTATCTTCAGATTTGTTTAAAGGAATCGGAAAACGAACAGCTGAAAAAATCGTTGAGCATTTAGGTGAAGGCGCTATAAATAAAATATTAGATAATCCAGATTGCCTGGAATCTGTGCCACAACTTCCTAAAGCGAAAGCAAAAGACATATATGATACGATTTTATCTCACCAAGGCTTAGAGAAAGTCATGAGCTTTCTAAGCGGTTATGGAATCGGAACTGCTTTATCAATCAAAATATATAAAACATATAACGAGTCGACATTAGAGGTTATCCGAACAAACCCATTTAAACTGATTGAAGATGTTGATGGCATTGGCTTTGGCAGAGCTGATGAAATTGGTCGTGCGATCGGGATCACAGGTAATCATCCTGACCGTATTCGAGCAGGGTGTGTATATGTGTTAGAGCATTTATCGATGCAGGATGGGCACGTCTATATTACTCAAGATCAATTTATCGACGAAACAAGACTATTATTAATGAAGCAAGACCCGGAGCTTGTGGAAGCTGTCGACATTTCTCGGGAAATGAATCGATTAGTGGCAGATGGCAAACTTGTGCTAGAGGATGACAGAATTTATTTAGCAGCATTATTTTATGCGGAAAAAGGTATCGTTAAAGCGATTCAAAAGCTTTTGAGTGAAGCACCTGATTTAGGTGAAATGACTGATAGTCGGTTTAAAAAAGAATTAGAAACGCTAGAAGCAACTATGAATGTAAGCTATGCCCCTACTCAAGCAGAAGCAATAAAGAAGGCCGTTGAATCACCAATGATGGTATTAACAGGTGGTCCAGGTACTGGTAAAACGACGGTCATAAAAGGAATCGTCAATTTATTTTCAACAATCCATGATTTATCACTTGATCAACATGCTTATCCAAAAGACGTCCCGTTTCCATATTTACTTGCAGCACCGACTGGAAGGGCTGCAAAACGTATGAGCGAAGCAACTGGATTACCAGCGGTGACGATACACCGTTTATTAGGTTGGACTAGAGAAGGGGAATTTAGTCATCATGAAGATAATCCACTTAATGGAAAACTACTGATTATAGATGAGTTTTCTATGGTTGATGTTTGGTTAGGGAATCAATTACTGAAAAGCATCCCACAAGGTTGCCAGGTTATTTTTGTAGGTGATGAAGATCAGCTGCCTTCAGTTGGGCCAGGGCAAGTATTAAAAGACTTATTAAATTCTGGGACAGTGCCAACGGTAAGATTGAAGGACATTTATCGTCAATCTGAAGATTCCTCGATTATTACAATGGCACATTATATTAAAGATGGAAAAATATCAGAGGATTTATTTCAACAAAAAAAAGACCGTTCATTTATTGGGTGCTCGAGCGGGCAAGTTGTAGAAGTTGTTAAAAAAGTATGTGAAAATGCAAATAAAAAAGGTTTTCCTGTTAGAGATATCCAAGTATTAGCACCAATGTACCGAGGCCCTGCTGGAATCGATGCATTAAATCAAGGACTACAGGAAGTATTTAACCCAAAACGAGAAAAGCAACGTGAAATGAAATTTGGCGATACGACTTTTAGAACAGGTGATAAAGTTCTCCAATTAGTAAATGTTCCTGAAAATAATGTTTTTAATGGTGACATGGGAGAAATCGTTAATATTTTCTTTGCAAAAGAAAATGTTGAACAACAAGACATCATCATCGTTTCCTTTGATGGAAATGAAGTTACTTACACCAGACCAGATTTTACGCAGCTTACATTGGCTTATTGTTGTTCTATTCATAAATCACAGGGTAGTGAATTTGATATTATTGTGCTACCAATCGTAAAAAGTTATTATCGAATGCTTCGCAGAAATTTAATCTACACTGCAGTAACAAGAAGTAAAAAATTTCTTATTTTATGTGGTGAACAAGATGCCTTTATTCAAGGGATTGGACGGACCGACGATGGTCAACGTCAAACAACACTTTGTATGAAACTAAAAGGTATTGAAAATGAAGAGATTTTATTAGATGATGATTTGCCTTTTCAGCTATCTGATGAATTACCAAATCTTTCTCCTTATGATTTTATGTAATTGACCAATAATACTTAGTGCAAGACGATTCCTGTAATTTACGTATATTTTCCTTTTTACTTGGCCACAATGCTTAGAAAGATTGCCTTTTTTAGGCTAAGGGAGCGAGCGTTGTGATTTGTCCAAATTGTCAAAGTAAAGACTTGGGTAAAATTGGTGTAAATCAATATTATTGCTGGGGATGTTATATAGAACTTTCAATTAATAAAGGCATGATTTACACACACCAAGTTGAAGAGGATGGTACGTTAAGTTCGTTAGATGACTTATTCGACGAAGAGGATCGAAAACTTAGTATGTAGGAGTGGTTAAAGATGGCTAGAAAAAGCTCTTTATTAGGTTTAGGTTTAGGTGCAGGTGCACTTGCGATGAAATTAATGTACGATAACAAATGGTATTCTCAAAAAAGCATTAAAAAAATGAGAAAGTCTTTAAAAAAGATGCTTTAATGTAAGAATGTATGTAGCACATGTCCAAGTGGGGCATGTGCTTTTTTGTGTCTTTCTATAAGAAATTGCCAAATACTATCTTTTCATTATTAATTAATTCATTTAGTATAAGTCAAAATTACATAATTTATATTAAAAACCTCCATACTAATTCCAGTATGGAGGTTTGTTATGGACGGATTAAAACTTATGTGGATTTATCGATTATGTCTTATTTTATTAATAGGACTAATCGGAATTGTATTTTATTATTTAAAACCGGTTTATTATCATATCATTATTGGTATTTTAAAAGCATTGATTCCTTTTTTAATTGGGCTCATTATTGCGTATTTATTACATCCAGCGATTGAATACATACATAAAAAAGGTTTAAAAAGGGTATATGCAATTCTCTTAATATATTTGTTATTTTTTGGTGGTGCAGTATTAGGATTGTACTTATTAATACCGATCTTTAAACAACAATGGAATGATATTCTTCTCTCCTTCCCAAAGGTACTTTCGTTATATGATACGTTTCTATCGAAAATTGAACGAAAAACCTCTAGGATGCCAATCTTTTTACATAATCGAGTGGATTTAATGATTAATGGAGCAGAGCAATTTGGTATTTCTTTAGTCAATCGAACCGGGGATTGGATGAAGCATTTTGTGAATAATTTCATCTCAATTATCATTATTCCATTTATTGTTTTTTATTTTTTAAAGGATTATAAAGTTCTAGCAGATATATTAATCAAGTTTGTTCCAACTAAATGGAGAGATGAAACAAAAGGTTTGGCGGTTGAGTTGGACAATACATTTGGAAAGTATATTCGTGGTCAAATTTTTGTTTGTTTTTTATTATTTATTATGGCAACTATTTTCTTATGGATTGGTAAAATGAAATATGCACTAGTGTTAGGGTTAATCATTGGCATCACAGATATCATTCCATATTTCGGACCAATTATTGGGGCATTGCCTACTTTATTTTTAGCCGCATCAGAAGGTACGAGTCTGATCATTCGGGTTGGTATTATTCTTATTGTGTTGCAATTAATTGAAGGGAATGTATTATCTCCTTTAATTATCGGAAAGTCGATTCACACACATCCTGTGATCATTATGTTTACATTATTAGTAGCAGGTGAAGTTGCAGGATTTACTGGTTTATTATTAGCGGTACCTGGTTTAGTTGTTGTTATTTCAATCCTGAGGTATTTCCACAATAGAAAACAACATCTATCATCTTGACTTTCAATTTTTACAATGATACTATTTTTTCATACAATAAAATTTGCAAAATTTTGAAGGAAAAAGTATGTTACAGTCCATTAAGCAATATTTGCGTAGAGAGAAGTTTCCTTGGCTGAAAGAAACTTTAATGAAGGGTGACAGAACAGCTACTCCTGAATGCAGCTAATCACTGACGTCTGGCCACGTTACGGTCTCTTGAGGTGATGAATAGACATAGAGGCATGTATTGGCCTAAGCAATTGCTTTCTATTCATAATCAGGGTGGTATCGCGAGTACATCTCGTCCCTGTTTTAGGGACGGGATTTTTTTGTTTTTTTCGACAAAATAATTTACATAAATATGGAGGTATATACAAAATGAAAAAGCTAACTGCTGCTCAAATTCGTCAAATGTATTTAGATTTCTTTAAACAAAAAGGTCACTCTGTTGAACCAAGTGCATCTTTAGTACCTGTAGATGATCCAACATTATTATGGATTAATAGTGGTGTTGCAACATTAAAAAAATATTTTGATGGTCGTGTCATTCCGGAGAACCCAAGAATTACAAACTCTCAAAAATCAATCCGTACAAATGATATCGAAAATGTAGGGAAAACAGCTCGTCACCATACTTTCTTTGAAATGTTAGGTAACTTTTCAATTGGAGATTATTTCCGTGAAGAAGCAGTTACTTGGGGCTGGGAATTATTAACATCAGATGAATGGTTTGGATTTGAAAAAGAAAAATTATATGTAACTGTATATCCAGAAGATAAAGTGACGTATGATTTATGGATAAAATTAGGCTTAGACCCTGATCATATCATTCTGTTAGAAGGAAACTTCTGGGAAATTGGCGAAGGTCCATGTGGTCCTTGTACTGAGATCTTTTATGACCGTGGAACGAAATATGATCAAGAAAATATCGGCATTAAATTGCTAAAAGAAGATTTAGAAAATGATCGTTATTTAGAAATTTGGAATATCGTATTTTCTCAATTCAATTCAAAAGACGGCTTAAATAGAAATGAATATCCAGAATTACCAAGTAAAAACATTGATACGGGCATGGGCTTAGAGCGTATGGCAAGTGTTTTACAAGAAGTAGACACAAATTTTGATACAGATTTATTTATGCCAATTATCAATGTTGTAGAAACAATCTCTGGTCAATCATATAGAAATGGTGATTTAGATAAAGATACTGCGTTTAAAGTAATCGCAGATCACATCAGAACAGTATCATTTGCTGTAGCGGATGGTGCACTTCCATCAAACGAAGGAAGAGGATACGTTTTACGTAGACTAATTCGTCGTGCTGTACGTTTTGCGAAGAAGTTAGGTGTAGAGCGTCCATTTATGTTTGAATTAGTACCTGTTGTGGCTGAAATAATGGAAAGCTATTATCCAACAGTGAAAGAGAAAATACCTTTTATTCAAAAAGTTATTAAAAACGAAGAAGAACGTTTCCATGAAACATTACATGAAGGATTAGCACTTCTTACAAATGTAATGAAAGGTGCGAAAGCAGAAGGTAGTACTGTAATTAAAGGGGAAGATGTGTTCCGTCTGTATGATACTTATGGATTCCCAATCGAATTGACAGAAGAGTACGCTGAAGAAGAAGGCTTAACAGTAGACCATGATGGTTTTGAAGTTGAGATGGAGAAGCAACGTGAACGTGCTCGTGCTGCTCGTCAAGACGTAGACTCTATGCAAGTACAAAGTGAAGCACTTCGTGAAATTAAAGAAGTATCTTCTTTCGTAGGATATGGTGAAGGTACTGTTGAATCATCTGTTCTTGCTTTAGTAAAAGACGGCGAAAAAGTTGAAGATGTTGCAAGTGGTGAAGAAGCACACTTAATTCTTGATGTAACTCCTTTCTACGCTGAAAGTGGTGGCCAAATTGCAGATAGAGGAACTTTAACAACAACTGGTTTAAAAGTAGAAGTTCTTGATGTACAAAAAGCACCTAATGGACAAAATTTACATCGTGTAAAAGTTGTTGAAGGTGCACTGTCAGTCGGTTCAAAAGTAACTGCTACAATTAACAAAGCTAATCGTTCTAGCATTGTTAAAAACCATACAGCGACTCATTTATTACACCAAGCTTTAAAAGATGTATTAGGAACTCACGTGAATCAAGCTGGTTCATTAGTAAACCAAGAACGTCTTCGTTTTGACTTTTCACATTTTGGTCAAGTTTTACCTGAAGAACTTGAAACAATTGAGAAAATTGTAAATGAAAAAATTTGGGAGAGCATTCCAGTTCATATTTCTGAAAAAGCAATCTCTGAGGCAAAAGCAATGGGTGCGATGGCATTATTCGGAGAAAAATATGGCGATGTTGTAAGAGTTGTTCAAGTTGGTGACTATAGTCTTGAGTTATGTGGTGGCTGCCATGTTGATAATACAGCATCAATTGGTACTTTCAAAATTATTTCTGAGTCAGGTATTGGTGCAGGAACTCGTCGTATCGAAGCTGTTACTGGAAAAGCTGCTTATGAATATATGCAAGAGCAAATCGGTCAATTGAAAGATGCTGCAGGTCTATTAAAATCAAATACAAAAGACGTTGTATCTAGAATTGAAATTTTACAATCAGAATTAAAGCAAGTACAAAAAGAAAATGAATCACTTTCTTCAAAATTAAGTAACATTGAAGCAGGGAATATTAGTAACAATGTAAAAGAAGTAAATGGAGTGAAATTTGTTGCTGCTAAAGTAAATGGTGCAGATA
>Ga0102589_1002036_pt1 | contig 24635 bp, 21 predicted proteins | sample AraplaMF_Col_mLB_FD_76858 | JGI IMG/M metagenome (GOLD analysis project Ga0102589, IMG submission 76858) | Arabidopsis root microbial communities from the University of North Carolina, USA - plate scrape MF_Col_mLB | ecosystem: Host-associated > Plants > Roots > Endosphere | place: USA... | reverse complement strand
GTTCCGCCCCGACCAGCCGCTGATGCCCAACTACAAGTGGGTGCCCATCGGCTACCACGGCCGCGCCTCGTCCATCGGCGTGAGCGGCCAGGTCTTCAAGCGCCCGCAGGGCCAGACCAAGGCGCCCGACGCCGACGCGCCGAGCTTCGGCCCCTCGAAACGGCTCGACTACGAACTGGAGCTGGGCTTTCTGGTTGGCCGCGGCAACGCGCTCGGCGAGCCGATCACCATCGGCGAGGCCGAAGACCACCTGTTCGGCGTGACGCTGCTCAACGACTGGTCGGCGCGCGACCTGCAAGGCTGGGAATACCAGCCGCTCGGCCCGTTCCTCTCGAAGAATTTCGCCAGCACGCTGTCGCCGTGGATCGTGACGATGGAAGCGCTGGGGCCGTTCCGCGCCAGGTTCGAGCGGCCTGCGGAAGATCCGCAGCCGCTGCCCTACCTCGATGCGGCGTCGAACCGCGAGCGCGGCGCGCTCGACATCACGCTCGAAGTGCTGCTGCAGACCGCGAAGATGCGCGCCGAAGGTGTTGCGCCCGCGCGCCTCACGCGCGGCAACACCACCGAGGCCGCCTACTGGACCGCCGCGCAGCTCGTCGCCCACCACACGGTGAACGGCTGCAACCTGCAGCCCGGCGACCTGCTGGGCTCGGGCACGCTCTCGGGGCCGAAGCCCGACGAGGCCGGCTCGCTGATGGAACTCACGCTGGGCGGCAAGCAGCCGATCACGCTGCCCAACGGCGAAAAGCGCACCTTTCTCGAAGATGGCGACACGCTGGTCATCCGCGGCTACTGCGAGCGCGCGGGTGCGGTGCGCATCGGCCTGGGCGAAGTCAGCGGGACAATTGTCTAACCCCCAGGCTTGCCCACTTCGTGTGGCCGCCCACCCCCTTTGCAGGGGGCAATACCAGTGGCCCGGCAAAGCCGGTTCCACGGTATTCCTGAAAGAAAGCTCGTCGCCCCGAACAGTCAGGGCGCGGGTGCGGCGGCCGCGGCCGGCCACGCCACTTCGCTGGCCACGCGCGGCTTGCCCATCGGTGCGGCCGCCTTGCCGATCCTGATGGCCGCCATGTCGACCTCGCTCGGGTACTGGTCCATCAGCCAGTAGTCGAACACGCGGCGTGCAATGGGTGCCGCGGCGCCTGCGCCCCAGCCCGCGTTCTCGACGATCACCGCGACGGCGATCTTCGGGTTGTTGACCGGCGCGAAGGCCATGAACAGGGCATGGTCGCGCTGATGCTCTTCGAGCGCGCGGGCGTTGTACTTGGTGTTCTGCGCCTGCGTCACGGCCTGCGCCGTGCCGGTCTTGCCGGCCGCCTGGTAGCCCGCGCCGGCGAACACGCTGCGCGCGGTGCCGCTGGTGACCACGCTGGTCAAGCCCTCGCGGACCACCGCGACGTTGGCCGCCGTGAAGCCGAGGTTTTCCGCCGGAGGCTGCGGCAGGGGCACCACCTGCCCGCTCACCGTGTTGCGCGTGGCCAGCACGAGGTGCGGTTTGTGCTTCAGGCCGCCGTCGGCCACGATGGCCGTGGCCTGCGCAAGCTGCAGCATCGTGAAGGCGTTGTAGCCTTGGCCGATGCCGAGCGAGATGGTCTCGCCCGCATACCACTTCTTCTGCTCGGGCCGCTTGTAGGCGTTGCGCTTCCACTCGGTGCTCGGCAGCACGCCGCGCACCTCGCCGCCCAGGTCGATGCCGGTGATCTGGCCGAAGCCCAGCGGCTTCATGAAGTCGTGGATCAGGTCCACGCCCATCTCGTTGGCCAGCGAGTAGTAGTAGATGTTGCTCGACAGCTGGATCGAGCGGCGCATGTCGACGCCGCCGATGTTGCCCTCGGGACTGCCGAAGCGGTGGCCGCCGAAGTTGAAGTAGCCGGGGTCGTTGATCACCACGCTGGGCCCGCGCTTGCCGGTCTGCAGCGCAGCCAGCGCCATGAACGGCTTGTAGGTCGAGCCGGGCGGGTAGGTGCCGCGCAGCGCGCGGTTCAGCAGCGGCTTGTCGAGCGATTCGGTCAGCGCCGCCCAGCTTTCGGTGTCGATGCCTTCGACGAAGAGGTTGGGGTCGAAGGTGGGCTTGCTCACGAAGGCCAGCACCTCGCCGGTCTTGGGGTCGATGGCCACCAGCGCGCCGCGGCGCTCGCCGAACATGTCTTCCACCAGCTTCTGCAGCTTGATGTCGAGCGACAGCATCACCGTGTTGCCCGGCGTGGCCGGATGGCTCGCGAGCCGGCGCACGGCGCGGCCGCCGGCGGAGGTTTCCATCTGCTCGACGCCGGTCTGGCCGTGCAGCGTCTTCTCGTAGCTCTGCTCGATGCCGAGCTTGCCGATGTAGTCGGTGCCCTTGTAGTTGGCCTGCTCGTCCTCGTCCCAGTCTTCCATCGCGGTCTTCTCGCGCTGGTTGATGCGGCCGATGTAGCCGAGCACATGCGAAGCGAGTTCGGCGTGGGGGTAGTTGCGGAACAGGCGTGCCTTGATCTCCACGCCCGGGAAGCGGTAGCGCTGGGCCGCGAAGCGCGCGACTTCCTCGTCGCTCAGGCGGGTGCGGATCGGAATGGAGTCGAAGCTGCGCGAATCCTCGCGCAGCCGCTTGAAGCGGCGGCGGTCGCGCGGCGAGATTTCGAGCACCTGCGTGAGGTTGTCGATGGTCTCCTCGACATCACCGACCTTCGAAGGCGTGATCTCCAGCGTGTAGGCCGAGTAGTTCGAGGCCAGCACGATGCCGTTGCGGTCGAGGATCAGCCCCCGGTTGGGCACCACCGGCACGATGGCCGTCCGGTTGCTCTCGGCCTGCTCGGCCAGGTCTTCATGGCGCGCGACCTGCAGGTAGACCAGCCGTGCGCTCAGCAGGCTGAAGGCGAACAGCACCGCCAGCCCGATGACGATCACCCGGCGCTTGAAGCGCGCGAGGTCGGCGGCGACATTGCGGATTTCGGTCATGGCGACGGGAGCTTAGGCGCGCGCAGGTGCAATGGCAAATGCGGACCCCAAGCCGCACAAAAGCGGCGCGGACCCATCGTGGAACACCGCGCAACGGGCTTTGCCCGGCCGCAGGTGTCGCCCCCGGCGAGGGGGTGGGCGCAGCGACACGAAGTGCGCGAAGCCTGGGGGCGAGCTCATAGTGGACGGTTCTCGTCCGGTTCCGGGGTGCGGCGTTGGGGTGCCAGCAGCAACGCGGTCGCCAGGGGCCACAGGGCGGCCTCGACGGCCGGCGAGATCAGCACCGTCCAGCCCGGGAACACGCCGCCACCGATCATCCGGGTGATGACCTCGACCAGCTGCGACAGCGCGAAGAGCGGCAGCACCTGCAGCGCCTGCGACGCCACCGGATACCAGAGCAGGCGCCGATGGATCGTGATCGCGAAGAAGCCCAGCGTCGTATAGGACAGCGCATGCTGGCCCAGCATGGAGGCCTGGTGCACGTCCATGCACAGGCCGAACACGAAGGCCGCGCCGATGCCCACGCGCGAGGGCTGGTGCACGCCCCAGAACACGATCACCAGTGCCAGCAGGTCGGGCATCCAGGCCGCGCGACCGATGGGGATCATGTTGATCAGCAGCGCCACGACGAGGCTGGACCACATGAACAGCGGGCTGACGGGCAGCAGGAGCTGCTGCTGGCCGGGGCGCTTGATCATCGCGTGCCTCCCGCGGATTTCTTCTCGTTCTTGCCCGCGCCGGGCTTGCCCTCGGGCCGCTTGCGCTGCGTGGCCGCCGGCGCGGGCGGCGGCGCCGTCGGGGCGCCGGTGGGCTCGAGCACCAGCACGTAGCGCGCGGCGGTCACGCGGGCGAACGGCACGCAGTAGATGCGGGCAAAGGCCGAATCGGCGCGCCGCTCGATGCGTTCGATCTTCGCGACCGGCAGGCCGGCCGGATAGATGCCGTCGACGCCGCTGGTGGAGAGCAGGTCGCCCTCCTGCAAGTCGGCATTGGCGGCCATGAAGCGCAGCTCCAGGCCGCCGCCGTGGGCCGATGCGTCGCCGAAGGCCACGCTGCGCACGCCGGTGCGGGTGTTCTGCACGGGAATCGCCAGGTCGCGGTCGATCACCAGCGTGACCTCGCTCGTGAAAGGCAGCACCTGCGTGACCTGGCCGAGCACGCCGCGCGCGTCGATCACCGGCGAACCCGGCGCCACGCCCTGCGCCAGGCCCTGGTCGATGACGATCTTGCGGGTGTAGGGGTCGGCTGCGTCGTAGAGCACCTCGGCCGCGCGGCCCGGCGTGGTCGTGGTCTGGCGCAGTTCGAGCAGCTCGCGCAGGCGGGCGTTGTCCTGCGCCAGTGTGTCGGCCTGGCTCGCGCGCTCGGCCTGCATCATCAGCGCCTTGCGGGCCTCGGCCTCGTTGCGCTGGGCGGTCTGCAGGTCTTCGAGATAGCGGCCGCCGCCCATCGCGATCTGCACCGGCTTGAGCGCCACCCATTGCACCGGGTAGAGCACCGCGCCGATGGTCGCCCGGATCGGCTGCACGAGATGAAAGCGTGCATCGGCCACCATCAGGAAGAGCGACAGCGCGCCGAAGAAGATCAGCTTGCTGAGTGCCGACTGCCCCTGGTTGAACAAGGGTGGCGCTGTGCGATCGAGCGTGCCCAGAGGCATGGATTCAGCCTAGTTTTCACCGCGCGTTGCGCGAGTTGCGACGCAAGAAATTAACACAGGACCATGCCAGAAATACCGCGGAACCGGCTTCGCCGGGCCGCTGGTATGGCCCCCTGCAAGGGGGTTGGCGCAGCGACACGAAGTGCGCGAAGCCTGGGGGTGTACGTCAGTTACTCGCTCGTGAAGATGCTGCCGAGGCGGTCCATGCGCTCGAGCGCGATGCCGCAGCCGCGCACCACGCAGGTCAGCGGGTCTTCGGCCACGAGCACCGGCAGGCCGGTTTCCTCGGCCAGCAGGCGGTCGAGGTCGCGCAGCAGTGCGCCGCCGCCGGTCAGCATCATGCCGCGCTCGGCGATGTCGGCGCCCAGCTCGGGCGGCGTCTGCTCCAGCGCGTTCTTCACGGCCGAGACGATGTTGTTGAGCGGATCGGTCAGGGCTTCCAGCACTTCGTTGCTGCTGATGGTGAAGCTGCGCGGCACGCCCTCGGAGAGGTTGCGGCCCTTGACTTCCATCTCCTTGACTTCAGAGCCCGGGAAGGCCGAGCCGATGTTCTTCTTGATGACTTCGGCCGTCGGCTCCCCGATCAGCATGCCGTAGTTGCGGCGGATGTAGTTGATGATGGCTTCGTCGAAGCGGTCGCCGCCGACGCGCACCGAGCCCTTGTAGACCATGCCGCCCAGGCTGATGACGCCCACTTCGGTGGTGCCGCCGCCGATGTCGACCACCATCGAGCCCGAAGCCTCGCTGACCGGCAGGCCGGCGCCGATGGCCGCGGCCATGGGTTCCTCGATGAGGTAGACGGAGGTGGCGCCGGCCGCCTCGGCCGCATCCTTGATGGCGCGGCGCTCGACCTGGGTCGAGCCGCAGGGCACGCAGATGATGATGCGCGGGCTCGGCGTGAGCAACGTGCGCGGGTGCACCATCTTGATGAACTGCTTGATCATCTGCTCGGTGATCACGAAGTCGGCAATGACGCCATCCTTCATCGGGCGGATCGCCTCGATGTTGCCGGGCACCTTGCCCAGCATGGCCTTGGCCTCGCGGCCGACGGCCTGGATCACCTTCTTGCCGTGGGGGCCGCCTTCATGGCGGATGGCGACGACGGAAGGCTCGTCCAGCACGATGCCCTTGTTGCGGGCAAATATCAGGGTGTTGGCGGTGCCGAGGTCGATCGCAAGGTCGGTCGAAAAGTACCGACGGAAAGCTCCAAACATGTGCGGAATCCTCTGAGCACGGCCTGCGCATCGGCAGGTCGTCGCTCTATTTTTTGGTCGTTTGACGGGGTGAATTGATCGTTTTTGGCGCAAAAGCCGGCGCGTTCGCGGGGGTTGCGGCAAAGGCGGGATAATACCCGAATCCCCTCTGATTCCCGTGTTAGCACCCTCTTCGGCGTGCGATTACCTTCGGTTTTTTTGACCGGTCCGACCCATGTCCCTTAGCGCCTCAGACATTGCACGCATCGCCTCCCTGGCGAGGCTGCAGCTCGCTCCCAACGAAAGCGAGCGCATGCTTAGCCAGATCAATGGCTTCTTTGACCTGGTCGAACGCATGCGTTCGGTCGATACCGCCGGCATCGAGCCGCTGGCCCACCCGGTGGCCGCGATCGAAGACATCACGCTGCGGCTGCGCGACGACATCGTGAGCGAACCCGACAACCGCGAAGCCAACCAGAAGAGCGCCCCGGCCGTCGAAGCCGGCCTGTTTCTCGTGCCCAAGGTGATCGAATGACGAGCGGCGAACTGCACCAGATGGGCGTGGTCGCCCTGGCCATGGCATTGGCCGAGCGCAAGGTCTCGGCCGTCGAGGCCTCGGAGGCCTTCCTGGGCCGCATGAAGGCCCACGAATCGCTCGGCACTTTCGTCGACGTCGATGAGGAAGTCACGCTGGCCCAGGCCCGCAAGGCCGACGCGCAAATCGCCGCGGGCAACGCCCCGGCGCTGGCCGGCGTGCCGATCGCGCACAAGGACATCTTCGTCACCACCGATTTCGCTACCACCGCCGGCTCGAAGATGCTCGCGGGCTACCGCTCGCCCTTCGACGCCACCGTGGTGCGCCGCCTGGCCGAGGCCGGTGCGGTCACGCTCGGCAAGCTGAGCTGCGACGAGTTCGCGATGGGTTCGGCCAACGAGAACGTCGCCGTGCCCGCCGTCGGCCACGACAAGGCCATGCCGGTGCAGAACCCGTGGAACCGCGAACGCATCCCGGGCGGCTCCTCGGGCGCCAGCGCGGCCGCCGTGGCGGCGCGCCTCGCCCCCGCGGCCACCGGCACCGACACCGGCGGCTCGATCCGCCAGCCGGCCTCGTTCTGCGGCGTGACCGGCATCAAGCCCACCTACGGCCGCGCCTCGCGCTACGGCATGGTGGCCTTCGCCTCGAGCCTCGACCAGGCCGGCCCGATGGCCCGCTCGGCCGAAGACTGCGCGCTGCTGCTCTCGGCCTTCTGCGGCCCCGACCTCGACCGCGATTCGACCTCGATCGACAAGCCCGCCGAAGACTTCGGCCGCTCGCTCAACGACTCGCTCGAAGGCCTGCGCATCGGCGTGCCGAAGGAGTTCTTCGGCGAAGGCGTGGCGCCCGGCGTGCGCGCCGCCATCGATGCGGCGCTCGCGCAGTACGAGAAGCTCGGCGCGAAGCGCGTCGAGGTCTCGCTGCCGCGCACCGAGCTGTCGATTCCCGTCTACTACATCCTGGCCGCGGCCGAGGCCTCGAGCAACCTGAGCCGCTTCGACGGCGTCAAGTTCGGCCATCGCGCGAAGCAGTACAAGGACCTGTCCGACATGTACGAACGCACGCGCGCCGAAGGCTTCGGCGACGAAGTCAAGCGCCGCATCATGATCGGCACCTACGTGCTCTCGCACGGCTACTACGACGCGTACTACCTGCAGGCGCAGAAGGTGCGCCGCATGATCGCCGACGACTTCCAGCAGGCGTTGAAGCAATGCGACGTGATCGCCGGCCCCGCCGCGCCGACCACGGCCTGGAAGATCGGCGAGCACGGCGGCGACCCGGTGGCCGACTACCTCGCCGACATCTTCACGCTGCCGGCGTCGCTCGCCGGCCTGCCCGGCATGAGCGTGCCCGCTGGTTTCGACCGCGGCATGCCTGTCGGCCTCCAGCTGATCGGCAACTACTTCGGCGAAGCGAAGCTGCTGAACGCGGCACACCGCTTCCAGCAGGCCACCGACTGGCACATGCGCACGCCGGAGGGCTTTTGAGATGAGCGAGACCGTGAACACATTCGAAGCACAGCAACAAGGCCGCCCGACCGGCCCGCTGGTGCGCGGCTATGAAGTCATCATCGGCTTCGAAACGCACGCGCAACTGTCGACCGCGAGCAAGATCTTCAGCCGCGCCTCCACCGCCTTCGGCGCCGCACCCAACACGCAGGCCTGCGCGGTGGACCTCGCCCTGCCGGGCACGTTGCCGGTGATGAACAAGGGCGCGGTCGAACGCGCCATCAAGCTGGGCCTGGCGCTCGGCTCGCACATCGCGCCGCGCAGCGTGTTCGCGCGCAAGAACTACTTCTATCCCGACCTGCCCAAGGGCTACCAGATCAGCCAGTTCGAGATCCCGGTCGTACAGGGCGGCTCCGTGTCGTTCTTCCTCGGCGAAGAGAAGAAGACCGTGCGCCTCGTGCGCGCCCACCTCGAGGAAGACGCGGGCAAGTCGCTGCACGAGGACTTCATCGGCCAGAGCGGCATCGACCTGAACCGCGCCGGCACGCCGCTGCTGGAGATCGTGACCGAGCCCGACATGCGCTCCACCGCCGAGGCCGTGGCCTATGCGAAGGAGTTGCACAAGATCGTCACCTGGATCGGCATCTGCGACGGCAACATGCAGGAAGGCAGCTTCCGCTGCGATGCCAACGTGTCGGTTCGCAAGCCCGGCGAGAAGCTCGGTACGCGTCGCGAGATCAAGAACCTGAACAGCTTCAAGTTCATGCAGCAGGCGATCGACTACGAGATCCGCTGGCAGATCGAGGAGATCGAGGACGGCCGCAAGATCGAACAGGCCACCGTGCTGTTCAACCCCGACACCGGCGAGACGCGTGCGATGCGCGCCAAGGAAGACTCGGCCGATTACCGCTACTTCCCCGACCCGGACCTGCCGCCGCTGGTCATCGCGGCCGACTGGATCGAGCGCGTGAAGGCCACCATGCCCGAACTGCCGCGCGCGATGGCCGAACGCTATGTGGGCGACCACGGCCTGTCGGAATACGACGCGGCGCAGCTCACGCAGAGCCCGGCGCTGGCGCGCTACTTCGACGACGCGGTGAAAGCCGGCGCCACGCCGAAGCTCGCGAGCAACTGGATCACCGGCGAGATGGCGCGCCGCCTCAACGTGCAGGAGATCGGCATCGAGGCCGCGCCGGTCAGCGCGCTGCAGCTCGCGCAGCTGGTGACGCGCATCGCCGACGGCACGCTGCCGAACAACGCCGCGCGCCAGGTGTTCGAGGCGCTCTGGACCGGCGACGGCAGCGACGTGGACGCGATCATCGACGCCAAGGACCTGAAGCCGATGAGCGACACCGGTGCGCTCGACACGATCCTCGACGAGGTCATCGCCAGGAACCAGAAGAACGTCGACGAGTACCGCGCCGGCAAGGAAAAGGCGCTGAACGGCCTCGTCGGCCAGGTGATGAAGGCCAGCGGCGGCAAGGCGAACCCTGCGCAGGTCACCGCGCTGCTCAAGGCCAAGCTGGGTTGATCGAAACCCGGGGCCCTCGCGGCCCCGGCGGGTTCATTCAGCGCTGCACGTTCGCGCTCTGGGGGGGCGACGGGCCCCAGAGCTTCTTGAGTCGCGCGTGCTCCTCGTCGAAGCGCGCATTCACCCGCTTCTTCTCTTCTTCCTGCTCGGCGATGAAGCGGGCCTGCACCGCCAGGCTCTGCATGTTGTCATCGAGCTTGCGGCGCAACGCACCCGGCGCCTTGCTCGTGTCGTGCTTGTAGAACTCGAGCTCCTCGTCGATCTTCTTGCGGTCTTCGCCCAGCTCGGCAACGCGCTTCTTCGCCGCCTGGATCACCGCATCGACCTGCACCAGCGCCTCGTTGCGCTCGCGGTCGTGCGAGGCGGCGCTGGGGTAGCGCACCAGCAACGCGCGCTCGCGCCGGCGCTCGTCGGTCAGGCGGGCCGCCTGCACGGCGGCGTCGCGGGCCCGGTCTTCGCGCTCGGCCATTTCGCGCGCCGAGTAGGTGGGCTCGATCTTGCGGCGGGTGAGGCCGTTCGGGCTCAGCTCGCGCTGCTCGCGGTCGTTGCAGTCGGCAATCGGCCGGTCCGCCGTGAGCGTGCGGCCGCGCGCGTCGGTGCAGGTGTAGATGCCGCCGGTGTTGGGGTCCGGCTTCGTCGCCTGCGCATGCACCGCGCCGGAGAAGAACATGGCCACCAGCAAGGAAACCGATGCCGCCGCCAACAGGCGGGCGGGCTTGCCGTGATCGCGCGTGCGCATCGCTGTCGAGCCTCAGCTGGCGCCGTAGCGCGTGCGGTAGGCCAGCACGCGCTCCCGGTGCGCGCCGAGGTCGGCGGCGGCATGGCCCGAGAGGTAGCTCAGCAGGTCGTCGAGCGTGGCGATGGCGATCACCGCCAGGCCCAGCTGGTTGCGCACGTACTGCACGGCGCTGTGGTCCACGTCGACGCCGTTCTCGGTGGCTTTTTCCTGCCGGTCGAGCGCGATGGCCACGGCGTGCGGCGTGGCGCCTGCCGCCTGGATCGCAGCGATCGATTCGCGCACCGCGGTACCGGCGGACATCACGTCGTCGACGATCAGCACGCGGCCCTTGAGCGGCGCGCCCACCAGGTTGCCGCCCTCGCCGTGCGCCTTGGCTTCCTTGCGGTTGTAGGCAAAAGGGTAGTTGCGGCCGCGCCTGGCCAGCTCGGCGGCCACCGTGGCGCCCAGCGGGATGCCCTTGTAGGCGGGGCCGAAGATCATGTCGAATTCGAGGCCGCTCTCGATCAGCCGGTCTGCATAGAATCCCGCGAGCCGCGCGATCTTGGCGCCGTCGTCGAAGAGCCCCGAATTGAAGAAATAAGGACTCATCCGCCCGGCCTTGGTCTTGAACTCGCCGAAGCGAAGCACGCCCGCGTCGAGCGCGAACTGGACGAAGTCCTGCGCCACCGCGCTGCTTTTCTCACCATTTACAGCCATTGGAAATTCCTTGTGTTCAAACTGACCAGTCTCAATCTCAATGGCCTGCGTTCGGCCGCCACCAAGGGCGTTGCCGACTGGGTTGCCGAATTGGCGCCGGATTGTATTTGCATGCAGGAGATCCGAGTTCAGGCGAGCGACATCGAAGGCCGCTTCGAGGAAATGGCCGGGCTCAAGGGGCACTTCCATTTTGCCGAGAAAAAGGGCTATGCGGGTACGGCTATTTACACGAGACACATTCCGAGCGATGTGGTCGTGGGCTGGGGCGACCCCGAATTCGACGCCGAAGGCCGCTACCTCGAGCTGCGCTTCGACACGCCCGGCGCCAGGTTCTCGGTCATCAGCTGCTATTTCCCGAGCGGCAGCTCGGGCGAAGAGCGGCAGCAGGCCAAGTTCCGTTTTCTCAAGGGTTTCTTCCCGCACCTGATCGCGCTCAAGAAGGAGCGCGAATTCATCCTTTGCGGCGACATCAACATCGCCCACAAGGAAATCGACCTCAAGAACTGGCGCGGCAACCAGAAGAACAGCGGCTTCCTGCCCGAGGAGCGCGCCTGGATGACGAAGCTGCTCGACGCCGGCGCCGACGGCGCGGGCCTGGTGGACGTCTACCGCATGCTCAAGCCCGACACCACCGCCGAGGCCTACACCTGGTGGAGCAACCGCGGCCAGGCCTACGCGAACAACGTGGGATGGCGGCTCGACTACCACCTGGCCACGCCGGCCATGGGCGCGCTGGCGCGCACCGAATCCATCTACAAGACCGTCAAGTTCAGCGACCACGCACCGATCACGGTGGAGTACGACTTCACGCTGTAAGTCGCCCGCCCCACCGATGCCGATTCCGCCTCCTTCCACGAATCCCCCTCCGCCCGCCTCAGCAGCAGCAGCGACGGCGGTGTACCTGCCGCGCGACGTGGTGAACGCGCCCGAGGTCAAGGCCGCCATTGCGCGCCGCAGCGCCGAGCGCGGCGACGACGCCGACATGGCGGCTTGGCTGCTGAACCACTTCTTCCGCTGGGCCATCGGCAGCTTCGACAACGTGCTGCCGGTGCAGTCGGTTGCCGACTACCTGGCCGCAGCCGGCCCCGACAAGCCGATGCCCGAGTGGCTGGCGAAGCAGCTCCAGCCGCCGCCGCGCGCAGCAGCCCCCACGGCCACGGCATCCGCCCAGGACAAGGACAAGTCGAAGGGCGGCAAGGCCGAGTCGCCGGCCGCCGAAGCCCGCCCGAAGACCTTCTATTACCTCGACCCCGAACACCTGCTGCTGGTCGACCGCGAACGCATGCTGGTCGAGTTCCTGCGCTCGCGGCGCGGCACGCGGCTGGCGCAGAAGCTGCAGCGCATCACCTGCTTCATGGCCATGGCCATGTGGGAGCAGGAGCACCAGCGCATGCAAGCCAAGCGCAACAAAGGCTGGGTGCCCAGCAGCGGCCTCGCGCTGAAGGAACTGCTGCGCACGCCCAACGGCGTGATCTTCGAGTTCGTCGGCAGCCATGCGGCGCTGCGCGAGGAGATGGCCTACGAGTCCTTCCACATGCAGCATTGCCTGGGCCAGTTCGCCAACATCAAGAAGCTGAACGGCGGCTACGGCGAGCAATACGCCACCGCCGCGCAGAACGGCCGGCTGCGCCTGTTCACGCTGCGCAGCGCGGGCAACCTGCCGCACGTGACCATCAGCCTCGAAGTGCATGCCGACGGGCTGCGCGTCGACCAGATCAAGGGCAAGCAGAACCGCCATCCGGTGCGCAAGTACGCCGACGACGTGCTGCAGTTCCTGCGCACGCTGCCGCCGCGCGGCGAGCGCCACAGCGACTGCGAAGGCATGGGCCTGGTGTTCGAGCCCGAGACGGCGGACGATGCCACCCGGGGCCAGTGGAAATTCGTGACCGACGTGCAGAGCCCCGACTTCCTGCTCAGCGTGATGAGCGGCAACTTTCACCTGATCGAGCACTTCGAGCAGCCGCCGCCGGCGCTGCAATGGCTGCTGCTGCGCATTGCCCCGCATGAGCTCGCACGGCTGCGGCAGATGGACGTGGCCGTGGCCGCCGCCGCCCGCCTGACGCTGCCCGCAAACCGGCTGCCGCCGTCGCTGCAGGCGGCCCCGGCCGATGCAGCGGGCGCGCCTGGCACTTCCGCCGCGATGATGGAAATCGAAGGCATCTCGCTGAGCGCCGCCGTGTGCGCGCCGCCACTCGGAGCCGCATCGCCATGATGCAGGCCATCGTCATCCTGATACTGCTGGGACTGCTGTACCTCGGGGTGCGCGTCGTCTGGCTCATCGTGCGCACCACCTTCCGCATCGCCATGCGCGGCTCGGACAAAGTGATCGGCCACCTGGAAAAAGCCAACGCCGAACTCTCGGCGCGCACGGCGCAGGCCAAGGCCGACGCCAGCAAGGTCGTGCCCAACCGCCGCCGCTGGGCGCTGGCGCTCGGCGACATCCTGCTGCTGCGCAACGGCCTGCGCTGCGACAGCGATGCGCTGGCCCTCGACCTGCCCGCCGAGCAGCGCCAGCGGCTGGCCAGGCAGGTGCTGCGCGAAATGAACATGGCAGCCGACCTGCCCGAGCGCGACATCGCCACGCAGATGCAGGCCGCGCTGGTCGGCTGGGTCAGCGGGTTCGGCCGCACCCACGCCAACTTCTACGAGCAGCTCGCAGCCGAAGGCAAGGTGCGCGACGCGCTGGCCTTCGACTGTGCGCGCACCGCCTTCCTGGTGCGCTGCATCGCGCTGCTGGGCTGGGTGCCCGAGTCGCAGGCCTGGCTGGTGCTGCTCCTCAACGCGCAGCGCGCGCAAGACAGCTTCGAGAGCTGGGAAGACTTCGGCCACGCCTATGCACGGGCGCGCCTGCACTGGCTGCGCATCAGCAGCCAGGACGGCCCGGCCTCGTCGCGCGCGACGCTGGAAGTGCAGGAACACCTGCAGAACACCCAGGGCAACTGGCTCACGCTGCCGTGGAAGCACTACCGCATCTTCGACCCCCAACCTGCCCCCACCTCCATGCCCGTCCCTGCCGCGTCGGCCTGACGCGCGACCGCCCATGACCACCTACACGCCCCCCGCCGCAGCGACCGTGATTCCCCCCGCGCCCGCGCGCTGGAAACTCTGCGACATCGACGCCATGCTGCGCGCCGGCGACCACGCCGCGCTGGACGCGCGGCTCGACGACGCGCTTGCCGCCAGCTTCCACGACCGCGACGACGAAGAGCGCTACTACGGCGCACTGCCCGACGACCTGGCCGGCTGCACGGCCGACGGCGCCGAGGGGCTGGCCCGCCTGGCCGCGTGGCAGGCCGCCAACCCGCAATCGGCCCACGCCTGGCTGTGCGAGGCGCATTACTGGTACCACTGGGCCTACGAATACCGCGGCTCGGGCTGGGCCAGCTCGGTCACCGAGCTCGGCTGGGAATGCGCCCATGCCTGCGCCACCCGCTGCGCCGTGGCCGCCCTGCGGGCCCTGACGCTTGCGCCCACCATGTGGACCGCCTGCGCGCTGCTGCTGCAAAGCACTTCGGCCTTCAACGAGCCCGACTGGCTGAGCGAACTGGTGCGAAGCGGCCGCGGGCCCGGCGCCCCGCTGCAGCACGCGCTGTCGCTCGAAGACCCGGCCACCCGCGAACAACTGCTGGCCATGCTGGCGCGCTCCGGCCTGCGGCACGACGAACGCATCGCCTCCCCGGAGATGGTTCCCGCCGCGCTGCCCTCGCCGGTGCAGGGCAGGAAGGTGATCGGCGGCACGTCCTACTGGATTCACGCCACGCTGCATGTGCACCCGCGGCTGTTCTTCTTCATGCGCCAGTGCGTCTGGTTCCAGCAGCCGCGCTGGGGCGGCAGCCACGAGCGCGTGCGCGCCTTCATTGCCTCGCCCGCCTGCGCGCACCTGAACGAGATCGAGAAAGACCGGCTGCGCCACGAGATCTGGCGCGACGAATACCAGGGCAATGCGGTCGACAAGGACGAAGACCCGGCCGAAGCGCGGCAGCGCATGGCCGCCACGCGCCGGCGCGCCGACGAGGCGCTCTACCCCTACCACCGCTGGGAAACCCTGCGCTGGCTGGCCATCAGCCACTACATGCTCGACCAGCATGCCGAGGCGCTGGCCTGCCTGCGCGAGGCCGAGAGCCACCACCCCATCGACGACGACTACGCGATGAACATGGCGGCGCACATCGCGCTGGAGCAGGAGCCCGAGGGCCAATGGCTGGGCCGGGCCATCTGCAACAGCGCCAACGCCTACGAGTGCAACACCGCGCTGATCCTGCACGCCTACGGCAGCCTGAAGGGCGCCTTCGGCTTCGTGCCCAACGAGACGACCGGCAACGCCTGGCTGGCGGCCGCGCGCGAGCGCAACGCCGGCACCGAGAACTGGGACGACCTGGCGCGCGCGCTGTGGCGCGTGCCTCGCAACAAGGAAGCCTTCGACATCCTGGAGATGGGGCTGGCCGCGGGCGATACGTCGTGCCTGCTCACGCTCGGCATCTTCCATGCCGGCGGCCTGCACGGCACGAAAGACCGGCAACAGGCGATGCGCTGCTACGACCAGGCCGTGGGCGCCGGCAACAGCGTCGCGGCCTACAAGCTCGGCTACCTCTGCCACGACATGGCCTGGGAAGACGCCACGCCCGCGGCGCAACGCCCGATGCTGCAGGCGCAGGCGGTCGAGGCCATGCTGAAGGCCCGCGAGCTGGGCCACGAAGATGCCACCGAGGGGGCGTTGATGTTCATCAGCGACCTGTCCGACCTCGGCGCGCGCCACCGCCACCTGGACTTCGTGCGCGAGCATGCGACCCAAGGCGACGCCATCGCCATGGCCACGCTGTCGACCCTGCTGGCCGACGCCAACGACAAGGTGCTCTACGACTACCGCGAGAGCGTGCGCTGGATCATGGGCGCACAGGCCGTGGCCCCGGAAGACGAGTTCGTGGTGAACGTGACGAAGAACACCCACCAGGACGGTTTTCTGTCGTCCACGCTCTACAAGCTCACGCGCCGGCAGATCAAGGCGCACGAGATTCCGGGCGGCGACAACGCGATGGTCTGAGCGCTCAGCCCTTCTTCGCGTCCCGATAGAGCTTCTCGACCTTCGGCAGGTTCGCCTCGAGCTTGGCGATGCGGTCGGGCCCGCTCGGGTGGGTCGAGAGGAAACTCAGGGCGCCCTGGCTCTTCGAGGCCGCGGCCATCTTGTTCCAGAGCGTGACCGAGGCCTTCGGGTCGTAGCCCGCACGCGCCGCGAGTTCGAGGCCCACGAGGTCGGCCTCCGTCTCGTCGCTGCGGCTGAACTTGAGCGTGAGCAACTGCGTGCCGGCGCGGGCCGCCAGGTCGCCCACCTGGCCGAGGCCGAGCAGCTGTGCGCCGATGGAAAGCGCAGCGCCGGTGCCGGCGCTCTTGGCCAGGCGGGCGCGGGCGTGCTCGCGCAGCGCGTGGGCCATCTCGTGCCCCATCACCATCGCGACCTCGTCGTCGCTGAGCTTGAGCTGCTCGAGGATGCCGGTGAAGAAAGCGATCTTGCCGCCGGGCATGCAGAAGGCGTTGATCTGCTTGCTGCCGATCAGGTTGACCTCCCACTTCCACTCGCGCGCACGCGTGTTCCAGGGCGTCGCGAAGGGAATGAGCCGCTGCGCGATGGTGCGCAGCCGCTGCAGCTGGGCGTTGCCGTCGCCCGCGAGCGCGCCCTTGGCGCGGGCCTGTGCGAGCAGTTGACCGTATTGCTGGACACCGGCCGCCTCGATCCGGTCCGCCGGCACCAGGTTGCGCGCCATCGAGGCGTTGCCGACATCGACCTGCGCGAGCGCCGGCCCGCCCAGGGCCGCGCCGGCTGCAGCCAGCAGGAAGGCCCGCCGCGGCTGCCAGGGCGAGGCGGAAGAGGCCGGAGGGCTGGCGGAAAGGAGGCGTTCGCATCGTGTGCACATGGCTTCGGATGATAGGAACAAATGACGACGAAAGGGCCGGCCGGCCGATGCCCCCGGCGGCTCATGGACAATCCGGGGTTCATGTCCGCCCAGCCCCTCGACACCCCCACCGCCCCCTCGCCGCCCTGGCGCGACGCCCTGAAGGTCTACCTCGAGCCTGCCACCCTGCGCATGCTGGCGCTGGGCTTTTCGGCCGGGCTGCCGCTGCTGCTGGTGCTGGGCACCCTGAGTTTTCGCCTGCGCGAAGCGGGTATCGACCGCACCACCATCGGCTACCTGAGTTGGGTCGGGCTGGCCTACGGCTTCAAGTGGGTCTGGGCGCCGCTGGTCGACCGGCTGCCGCTGCCGCCGCTGACCACGCTGCTCGGGCGCCGGCGCGGCTGGCTGCTGCTGGCGCAGGGCGTGGTGATCGCGGGGCTGATCGGCATGGCGCTGAACGACCCGCGCAACGGGCTCACGCCGCTGGTCTGGTGCGCGCTGCTGGTGGCCTTCGGCTCGGCCACGCAGGACATCGCGCTCGACGCCTTCCGCATCGAATCGGCCGAGACGCGCAAGCAGGCCGCGCTCGCCGCCGCCTACCAGACCGGCTACCGCCTCGCGATGATCTGGGCCGGCGCCGGCGTGCTGTGGGTCGCGGCCTGGGCCGAGGTGGCGCCTGCGGCGGCCGCCACGGGTGCGGCGGCCTATCAGAACGGCGCCTGGAAAACGGCCTACCTGGTCATGGCGGCCTCGATGGCGGTCGGCGTGCTCACGGTGCTGCTGTCGCCCGAACCGGTGCGGCGCGAACTGCCCAAGGCGAAGAACGCGGCCGAGTGGCTGCAGAGCGTGCTGATCGAGCCCTTTGCCGACTTCATCCGCCGCTACAGGTGGCAGGCCGCGCTGATCCTTGCGCTGATCGCCATCTACCGCATCAGCGACGTGGTGATGGGCATCATGGCCAACCCCTTCTACGTGGACATGGGCTTCACCAAGGACGAGGTGGCCACCGTCAGCAAGATCTACGGCGTGGTCATGACGCTGGCCGGCGCCTTCGTGGGCGGCGTGCTGTCGATGCGCCTGGGCGTGATGCGCGTGCTGATGCTGGGCGCGGTGCTGAGCGCCGCGAGCAACCTGCTGTTCGCCTGGCTGGCCTCGCGCGGCCACGACCTGACGGCACTGATCGCGGTGGTCTCGGCCGACAACCTGGCCGGCGGCATCGCCTCGGCGGCCTTCATCGCGTACCTGTCGAGCCTCACCAACATCAGCTATTCGGCCACGCAGTACGCGCTGTTCAGCTCGCTGATGCTGCTGCTGCCGAAGTTCATCGCCGGCTATTCGGGCGCCTTCGTCGACGCCTACGGCTACAGCAGCTTCTTCACCGCCACGGCGCTGCTGGGCGTGCCCGTGCTGCTGCTGGTGGCGCTGGCCTCCCGGCTGACGGCGACCACAAGCGCCGCCGACCGTCAATAGGGCCACCGCCCTGGGCGCCGCCTACAGGAAACAGCCGACACAAGGCAGTGCGCACTGCTGGTAGGCTGTACGCAATTCACATTCATTGCGCCAAACTTGCGTTCGTTGTCTTTTTCCTTGCCTTCTGTCCGCCTGCCAGCCCCACAAAGATCGTGCCTTCCCGTATTTCTCCCCTCCAGATCAGCGCCTACACGGCCACCTCGGCCGTCGGCGTCGGCAAGGCGTCGCTCGCCGAAGCGCTCGAGCAGTCGCGCAGCGGCCTGCGTGCCAACGATTTCGGCGACGCGCCGCTGCCCACGTGGATCGGCCGCGTCGACGGGCTCGAAGACATCCGCCTGCCCGAGGCGCTGGCCTCGTGGGACTGCCGCAACAACCGGCTCGCCTGGCTGGGCCTGCATGCGGATGGCTTCATCGAGGCGGTGGCGGCGGCACGCGAAAAGTACGGCGCCTCGCGCATCGCGCTGATCCTCGGCACCTCGACCTCCAGCATCGGCGAGACCGAGCTGGCCTACACCCGGCTCGACGCGAACGGCATGTTCCCGGTGGACCAGCGCCGGCCCGCGGTGCACACGCCCCACTCGCTGGCCATGTTCGTGCAGCAGGTGCTGGGCCTCGACGGCCCGAGCGAGACGATCTCGACCGCCTGCTCGTCGAGCGCCAAGGTGTTCGCCTCGGCCGAGCGGCTGATCCGCCTGGGCTTGGCCGACGCGGCCGTGGTGGGCGGGGCGGACACGCTCTGCGGCAGCGTGCTGTTCGGTTTCAACTCGCTCGAACTGGTGTCGAGCGAACCGTGCCGGCCCTTCGATGCCGGCCGCAAGGGCATCAGCCTCGGCGAAGCGGCAGGCTTTGCACTGGTCGAGCGCGTGCAGGCCGGCGCGGCCGCCTCGCCGCTGCACCTGCTGGGCTACGGCGAAGCCAGCGACGCCCACCACATGTCGACCCCGCACCCCGAGGGCCTGGGCGCCGAGCGCGCGCTCGACGAGGCCCTGGAACGCGCCGGCCTCGCCCCCGAGGCCATCGACTACATCAACATGCACGGCACCGCGAGCCAGAAGAACGACGAGGTCGAAGGCGCGCTGGTGGCACGCCGCTTCCCCGCCAGCACGCACGCGAGCTCGACCAAGGGCTTCATGGGCCACACGCTGGGCGCAGCGGGCATCGTGGAGGCGGTAATCAGCCTGCTGGCGATCGAACGCGGCCTGATGCCGGGCACGGTCAACACCCGCACGCTCGACGAAGGCTTCGGCCCGCAGATCAAGCTCGAGCCCGCGCATGGCGAGGTGCGCTATGCGTTGTCCAACTCCTTCGGCTTCGGCGGCAACAACTGCTCGCTGGTGTTCGGCAAGGCGGAGGCCGCATGAGCACGACGCCGACACCCCCGACCCTCTACATCGAAGGCCCGGCCTTCTGGACGCCGACGCTCCCCGGCTGGGACGCCGCGCGCGCGGCCTTCCGCGGCGAGGGTGCTCTGACCGATCCGCCCGCCAAGCGGCCCTCGCCGCAGGTGCTGGCACCGGCCGAACGCCGCCGCGCGCCCGACACCGTGGCGCTGGCGCTCGAAGTGGCGGCCGCCGCGATGACGGCCTCGGGCCGCAACGCGGCCGACGTGCCCTGCGTGTTCGTCTCGGCGCACGGCGACCTTTCGATCAACGACTACATGTGCAGCACGCTCGCGACCGACCCGACGGTGCTGTCGCCCACGCGCTTTCACAACTCGGTGCACAACGCCGCCGTGGGCTACTGGACCATCGGCACCGGCTGCATGGCGGCCAGCAATTCGATCTCGGCCTACGAGAACAGCTTTGCCGCCGGCCTGCTCGAAGCGGCCGTGCAGTGCGCGGCCGACCAGAGCCCGGTGCTGCTGGTGGGCTACGACACGCCCACGGTGGGCCCGCTGACCTCGGTGACCGACAGCCGCGGGCTGCTGGCGGTGGCGATGGTGATCGCGCCCGAGCGCACGGAACGCACCGTGGCCTCGTTCGACTGGTCGCTGGAGAGCAGCGGCGTTGCCAACGCCTCGACCGCACCGCGCTCGGCGGCCGCCGGCACGCTGGACAGCATCAACCCGATGGCGCACGCGCTGACGCTGTTCGAATCGCTGGCACAGGTCGAAGGCAGCGCCGGGTCGCCGGTCGACCTGCCGCTGTCGGGCGCGCTGGCGCTGCGGCTGCAGCTGCACCCCGCGGGCTGACGGGGCGCGACCGGTCGGCGGGGGGCGCCCCCCGCGCGTTGCTGATTTGCGATCGAATGAGGCATGTGGCGCCCATGGATACTGGGCAGGGCGCTATGTTTTTCGCAGCACTTCCGGTTGACCGCCCGACGCTGCGTTTACCCAACTTTACGGAGCGTTCAAGCCCGCTTGCTCCCCGTGGACGACCATGAAGCGCATGAGCACCCCCCAACTCCTGATGATCGAAGACGACGCCCGCCTGGCGCAGATGGTGGGCGAGTACCTGACACAGTCGGGTTTCGCCTTCAACCATGCCGGCGACGGCGCCAGCGGCCTCGAGCAGCTGCAGCAGCACGCGCCCGACCTCGTGATCCTCGACCTGATGCTGCCCGACACCGACGGGCTCGAGGTGTGCCGCCGCATCCGCGCCCTGCCCGGCCCCATTTCCAAGGTGTCGGTGCTGATGCTCACCGCCAAGGGCGACCCCATGGACCGCATCATCGGCCTGGAGATCGGCGCCGACGACTACCTGCCCAAGCCCTTCGAGCCGCGCGAGCTGCTGGCGCGCATCCGCGCCGTGCTGCGCCGCCGCAGCGAGAACGCCACCGAGACCGAGGCCTCCACCGTGATGCGCTTCGGCACGCTGGAGATCGACCGCAACGCGCGCACCGTGTCGGTGGCCGGCGCGCTGGCCGACCTCACCTCCTACCAGTTCGACCTGCTGGTCGCGATGGCCGAGCGCGCGGGCCGCGTGCTCACGCGCGACCAGATCATGGAAGCCGTGCGCGGCCGCGAACTCGAGGCCTTCGACCGCTCGATCGACGTGCACATGGGCCGCATCCGCGCCGCCATCGAGGTCGATGCGAAGAACCCGAAGCGCATCCTCACCGTGCGCGGCGTGGGCTACGTGTTCGCGAAACAGCAGGATTGACCGGCCGATGCTGCGCGGCCTCTATTCCCGCCACCTCTACGTCCGCATCTGGCTCGCGGTGGTGGGCGGCGTCGTCATCCTCACGCTGATGGCCAACTGGATCGTGCGCGAGGCGGCCGAGGCCGAGCGCGAGCGCCTGGCCCCGGTGCCGCGCAACGTGGTCGTGCTCGATGCGCAGGACAGGACCATCGGCAGCGGCAAGGCGCTGCGCGTGCCGGGCCAGGGACTGGAATTCGACGTGACGCTCAGCGACGGCAAGGCGATCACGCTGCGCGTCGCACCGCGCGACCGGCCCTCGGGCAGCGGCGGCTTCATGCCATGGCGCACGCCCTTCGGGCTGGGCTGGATGATCGCGCTGGTGGGCGTGGCGGTGGCACTGGGCGTCTATCCGATCGTGCGGCGCATCACGCAGCGGCTGGAATCGCTGCAGCGCGGCGTGCAGCGCTGGGGCGAGGGCGATCTCTCGGTGCGCGTGACCGAAGAAGGGCAGGACGAAGTGGCTGATCTCTCCAAACGTTTCAACGCGTCGGCCGAACGCATCGAACAGCTGGTGCGTTCGCACAAGTCGCTGCTGGCCAACGCATCGCACGAGCTGCGCTCGCCGCTCACCCGCATCCGCATGGGGCTGGAGCTGATGGGCGAGCGCCCGAGCCCCGCCGCCCGCGAAGAGATCTCGCGCAACATCGGCGAGCTCGACCAGCTCATCGACGAGATCCTGCTGGCCAGCCGGCTCGACGCCAGCGAAGCCGACATGGGCACCATCGAGGCCGTCGACCTGACCGGCCTCGCGGCCGAGGAATGCTCGCAGGTGAATGCCGAGCTCGACCTGGCCGAAGGCACCGACAACGCGACGCTCACCGTGCCCGGCGTGTCGCGCCTGTTGCGCCGCGCGATCCGCAACCTGCTCGAGAACGCCCGCCGCTACGGCGCCGGCGAGATCAGCGTGGAGCTCGGCAGCGCCAACGGCTTTGCCACCGTGCGCGTCAACGACCGCGGCCCCGGCGTGCCGCCGGCCCTGCGCGAGCGCATCTTCGAGCCCTTCTACCGCCTGCCCGGCGCCAGCGAGCGCAACGGCGGCGTCGGCCTGGGGCTGGCGCTGGTGAAGTCGATCGCCGAGCGGCACGGCGGCACGGTGCGCTGCGAAGACCGAATGGGCGGGGGCGCGAGCTTCGTGATCCGCCTGCCCGTGGCCGCGTCCGCCCACTGACCCCCCGGTCTCGTCCACGGGACGCCGCGGAACCGGCTTCGCCGGGCCGCAGGCGTCGCCCCCGGCGAGGAGGAGGGGGAAGCGACACGAAGTGCGCGAAGCCTGGGGGAGCACCATGCCAGTCAGGTTGGGGCCACAAGCCCCACCTAGAATCCGGCCCCTATGCAGAGATCGCACATCGTTCGGCCCGCGGCCATGTTCTGGGGGCTGGTGGTGTTCATGCCGGTCGGCGTCACCTACCTTTCCGCGCTGCTGCTGCTCGCCACCATGGGGCTCGCCGGCGGATACCGCGAACGCTTCACGCGCCTGCGCGCCAACCCGCTGTGGTGGCCGGTGGTCGCCTACCTGGCCTGGACTTTTCTCGTGCTGGCCTTCGGGCCGCACTACCCCGAGACCGGCTCCAACCTGTTCCACGGGCTGCGCATCGGTCTCACGATCCTGATGGCCATGGCGCTCGCGCGCGAAGAGGCGATCTGGGCGCTGCGCGGCTTCCTGTTGATCGCGGCGCTGAACATTCTGCTGATCGTCCTTTATTACGCCATCGGCTTTCCGATCTGGTCGCCGCTGCGCGCGGTGGTCATGGAGGTGGGCAACAAGTCGATCAGCAACGCGCTGCTGTTCAGCGTGGTGGCCTCCACGGCCGCCGTGTGGGGCCTGGCGCAGATCGCCGCGCACAGGCCGCTGCGCGCCATTCCGGCCTTCGTGCTGATGCTCGGGCTGGGGCTCGTCGTGGCGCTGCCGCTGACCTCGCGCACCTCGGTGCTCGCGCTGTTGCTGGTGGTGCCGGTGGTGTGCATCCACCAGTGGCGCAATCATCTGAAGATGCTGGTGAGCGCGCTGGTGCTGGGGGCCGTGGTGCTGGGCGCTGCGCTCTACCAGTTGCCGCAGCTGCAGCACAAGGTCGAGACCGGCGTGCAGGAAATCGAAGAGGCGCAGGCCGGCGCCGTCTTCAAGGGCAGTTGGGTCATCCGCTACTACATGTACCGCGAAACCGGCCTCATGATCGCCGACCGGCCGCTCACCGGCTGGGGCATCGGCGGCTGGACCGACCAGTGGCACAAGCGCGGCCCGGTGCTGTTCGCGGATTCGAACATGCCGCACAACGACTTCCTGTGGGTGGGTGCGCAAGGCGGCTTGCCCGCGCTGCTGAGCCTGCTGGTCATCATGGTGGCGGCCGTGTGGCAGGCGTGGAAACGCCCCGACATCGCGGGCCGCTATGCATTGGGCGCGACGCTGATCGCGCTGATCGCCTCGAGCGTCAACTCGGCGCTGCGCGACGCGCAGATCGGGCTGGCGCTGCTGTGGATCGCGATGGTGTACCTGCGGCTCGCGCAGGAAAAGCAGGACCCGGCGCCCTGGCGCGACCTGTGGCCGTGGCCGGGAAAATCGGATTTCGCCGCACGAGCCTGAAGGACATCGCATGCGCGTCCCTCGCCTTCGGTTCAAGTCCAAAGGCGCCGGGCCTCCTCGACCGCCGCGCGGCACGGAAGGCCCCGCAGCGTCAGCTCAGTGCCGCGCCGAGACGGTTTCGCCGGCCTTCAGCCGGTACACCGTGCCGCAGTACGGGCACTTGGCTTCGCCGGTGCGCGCCACGTCGAGGTAGACCTTCGGGTGGCTGTTCCAGAGCTTCATGTCCGCCTTGGGGCTGGGGCAGAACACGCCGCCCTGGTGGTTGAGCTCCTTGGCCAGGAGTTCGACGACTGCATTGGTAGACATGGGATTCAGACTTTCGTGAGCCAGTGGGCGTATTTGGGGTTCTTGCCGTTCACGATGTCGAAGAACGCCGCCTGGATCTTCTCGGTGACCGGGCCGCGCGAGCCGCCGTCGCCGCGGTTGCCGATCTCGACGCGGTCGAGTTCGCGGATGGGCGTCACTTCGGCGGCCGTGCCGGTGAAGAAGGCCTCGTCGGCGATGTAGACCTCGTCGCGCGTGATGCGCTTCTGCACCAGCTCCAGCCCCAGGTCCTTGCAGATGTGCAGGATGGTGTTGCGCGTGATGCCGTTGAGCGCGCCGGCCGACAGGTCGGGCGTGTAGACCACGCCGCCCTTGACCACGAAGATGTTCTCGCCCGCGCCTTCCGACACGAAGCCGCTCGCGTCGAGCAGCAGCGCTTCGTCGTAGCCGTCGTCCAGCGCTTCCATGTTGGCCAGGATCGAGTTGGTGTAGTTGCTCACCGTCTTGGCCTGCGTCATCGTGATGTTGACGTGGTGGCGGGTGTAGCTCGAGGTCTTCACGCGGA
>Ga0102589_1002033_pt1 | contig 24671 bp, 27 predicted proteins | sample AraplaMF_Col_mLB_FD_76858 | JGI IMG/M metagenome (GOLD analysis project Ga0102589, IMG submission 76858) | Arabidopsis root microbial communities from the University of North Carolina, USA - plate scrape MF_Col_mLB | ecosystem: Host-associated > Plants > Roots > Endosphere | place: USA... | reverse complement strand
TGGACATTTTACGAGAGTAATTTATGATAAAACACCGTACCTTATCATAGATGCAGCATGGTTTGAAAATCCTATGATTTGTCTCGGAAACGAGGCATGGGCTGCTCTGGAACATTTCGATGTGCAATGGTTCAGTGCTTATTCAAAATATCCACCAGGTGGCGGTATTAATACGTATGATGGTCCTAACGGAAATTATACAGGTTTTGTAGATGGGTCTGTTCCGTATAGACTTTTAGGACGAAAAGATGGTTACCTGGGTATTGGAAATAATGCATGGGTAAAAGAAGAACATTTTAATGTGAGATAGTATTTTGAAATCTATAAATATCAAATTAAATGGAAGAAGCAGTGTGATACTTTTCTATGAATTCGTTTAAAACGATTATGTAGGAGTGTAGAGAGGAATTAAAGGAAGAGCAACTGATAAACAGTTGCTCTTTTTCTTTTTTAGCAGGTGAAGACAAGGAATTTATTAGAGAAAATGCTGGCCGTATGGAGATTAGGTTACTAGATGTACTAAATAATGCAGTGAGAATTTTAAGTAATAAAAACGAGAGAATAAAAAGGAGATGTTCAGTAATGGAGATTAGAAAAAAATTAGTGGATTCAAGTAAATATGCTATAAAATGTCCTAATGCAATGAAGCCAGAATTCATCACAGTACATAATACGTACAATGATGCATCAGCTGAAAATGAAATTTCTTATATGATTGGAAATAATAATGCAGTTTCGTTCCATGTTGCAGTAGATGACAAAGAAGCAGTACAAGGTATTCCGTTTGATCGTAATGCTTGGCATGCTGGTGATGGTAACGGAAATGGTAATCGTAAATCCATCGGAGTGGAAATTTGCTATTCTTTAAGTGGTGGGGATAGATATTATAAGGCGGAAGATAATGCAGCAATTGTTATAGCTCAGTTAATGAAACAATTCAACATTCCAATTAGTAATGTACGTACACATAAATCTTGGAGTGGGAAACATTGTCCACACCGTATGCTTGACGAGGGAAGATTGGATCAATTCATTGAGAAGGTAAATAAAGCATTTAACAACAATAATAATAAACCAATACAGCCAGTAGGTCTGGGGATTGCTGTAAATAAATATCCGAATAATGGAGGGATTAATCTATATAGCCAACCGCAAGGAGGATATTTTACGAGGGTAATTTATGATAAAACACCGTATCTTATTATAGATGCAGCGTGGTATGAAAATCCTATGATTTGTCTAGGAAACGAGGCATGGGCTGCTCTGGAACATTTCGAAGTACAATGGTTCAGTGCTTATTCAAAATATCCACCAGGCGGTGGTATTAACACATATGATGGTCCTAACGGGAATTATACAGGTTTTGTAGATGGATCTATTCCATATAGAGTTTTTGGACGACACAATGGTTATATTGATATTGGAAATAATACATGGGTAAAAGAAGAACATTTTGATGTGAGATAAGATTAAAGAATTAGAGTCACCAAAGAAATGATCATTCAAGATTTTAGATTAGTAATTTATATATTGGTTTGCCAAAGGTGATATGATTTAAATAAAAATCAGCAATGGTGAGCTTGTCTTATTAACGCCATGGAATGGTACATGTAAGTAGCTTTTTATTCCTGAAGTATAAGCAGTAAATAAACGATTGATCAAGTTAATAAAGACATTGTATTAACAAAAAAGAATAAAATTATAGAGTAGAAGGTATAAAAAGACGATTTCTAAAGTGCAATTAACAACTGAAGAATTAACAAAAATAACAACTGAGAAGAAAGAGAAAACATAGGCTGGTTTATTTTCGGTTGTTTACAAGGAGAAATAACAAAATAACAAATCAAACTCCAATCCAAACACAGAATACAAATTCAGGAAACAATCAATTACAGAACCAAATTATTAATTAAATTAAACCATACCAGCCCTAGAGAAGTTAGTTATGCAATTCATTCAAAATCCGGCTCCAAATAAAGATATGACACCAGGTAATGATATATAATTTATGAAAGTTAATAACTTTGTAAATATTTTATTGAATGCAGGAAATTTTATTGAAGTATATGTATACAGCTGATAAACAAAAAATAATGAGATGTAAAGCAAAGCGTATGTAATGTAGGCTTTTTTATGTTGAATTAAATAAGAAGTGGGAAAGAGGTGGCAAAATGGATAGTTTACAAGAGGTGAAAGGTGATATTCAGGAAATAAGGCAAGATATTAAGGATATACGATTAGAGATTAGAAGTTTAGAAATGCGGACGACAGGTAATGAAAAGGACATTATTAATATTAATAAGCAATTAGACAAAATCAGTGCTAATACAACTTGGATCCTACGCCTTATTATTGGTGGACTAATTGGAGCTGCTCTTACCTTCTTTTTGAAAGGAGGAGGTATGTAATGATTGAAATTACGGCAATGATTGGAGTTGTTGTAGGAATTTCTCAAATTGTAAAAACAACGGGACTGCAAACAAAATATATTCCGTTATTTAATTTAACACTTGGCATTACGCTAGGTGTTTTATTTTTGTCTCAAGATATTAAAGTGAATTTATTTCAAGGAATGATTATTGGATTGTCAGCTAGTGGATTATTTGACCATACAAAGATTGTAAAAAAGGATGCCGATAGAAAATGAAAAAGAAATACAAGCATATTTTATCCATAGTTGTTGCAATGATTTTAGTAGTATCAATTGAAACAAATGTATTTGCTGATAGAATTCTATTTATTCCTGATTTACCAAAACAACCATACCGTTATGGTGTTGGAGCTTATGAAGGTGTTGTGGCACATTCTACAGCTACCCCAGAGGCGCCAGCAATTAATATTCAAAAATATGAGTCTCGTACATGGCGTTCAGCGTTTGTTCACTACGCAGTAGATTGGGATGAAAAGGTTCAAATTGCATCTACAAAACATCAGGCATGGGGGGCAGGTCCAGCAGCAAATGCTAGATTTGTTCATGTTGAATTGTGTGAGACAAGTGATCCATTGAAATTTAAACGTTCATATGAAAAATATATAGAATTAATTGGGGAAATCTTGCGAGAACGAAATATTCATCCCTCTAAAGGATTATGGACACATAGGGATATTACGTATAAATTAGGTGGGACAGACCATGAAGATCCACTTGATTATCTTCGTAGTCATGGTGTATCTGAGGCTAAGTACCGAGCAGACGTGTTAAAGGTTTATAACGGGAGCACGATTACAGTGGATACCAAACCACAAAAAACAAATGAAATATCTGGTACAGTAGAGTCGAATGGTATTGCATATATTGAAGGATACAATGTAAATCTCCGCTCTGGACCATCAACAGAAAATAGTGTTATTCGTAAGCTACAAAAAGGTGAGGCTTATAAAGTATGGGGTAAATTAGGAAACTGGTTACTTCTTGGTGGTAACCAATGGATTTATTATGATTCCTCATATATTCGTTGCCAAGGCAATGAACCTGCTACAGTAATTGGTAAAAAAGTTATTTCAAAAGTAAATAATTTACGTTTCTATGATTCTCCATCTTGGCAGGATAAAGATGTTGCTGGTACTGTAGATATGGGTTTAGGATTTATTATTGATACAAAGGTAATTGTAAATAATTTATCACAATATAGAGTGCACAATAGTAAAGGTAAAACATATTATGTAACAGCAAACGAAGCCTATGTGTATGTGAAGTGAAAGAGAGGATCTGCTCTACTATGGGGCGATCCTCTTTTTTTATTATGTATAAATTAGGTTTAATGGTGAAAAGAGGAGTCTATGAATGATTTTTAGTTTGGAAAAATATTCTTGATAGAAAAATAATATAGTGTTATATTTTAATTTAATAATGTATCTTTCAAAATGGGTTTTTGACATGCTATAGATTTACTTCAAGATGCCGATTCTGTGAAAACAGAAGGTAAGGTATTAGATAAAGAGACATAGTGTTTATAATGGGTGTTAATCCTGTATTATAATTTAGGAGAAATATATCAAGTAAGGAGTTTTTTTATGCCGAAATGGGCAAAGCGGATTGCCATGTTTATGATTTTTATCTGTAGTATTTTAACTATCGACGCTCTTGTTGGTAGCAAAAAAGGTATAAAAGCCATTACAGCAGCAGTTGAGGAATTAACCGCAGATGAAAAAAATATAGGAAATCAAAAAGAAGTAAAGCAAGGAGCCGAAACAAGTGATTATAAACATTTAGACAAGCAGCATTATGCATGGGTAATGGATGATTATTTAAAGGACCTATCTGATGTGGCGAACCGATTTAGCATTTTAGAGGCTGATGCAGAAATTAAGGGTACTATAAACAAATCATGGGTTTCAGATGTAGGCGATGTTTTCTATAAAATGTCTTATCTTATCTCTAGTATACGATATGTAGAACCCCCAACAGAATTAAAGGGTCTACATTCATCTATTTTAAAGGCGATGGATAACTTGCAATTTGTTATAGACAACTATGGAGATGCTGCGAGCCAAACAGATTTAGCGAAATTAGGTAAATGTTTAAAATCATTAAGAATTGCTAGGGATACAATAGACGAGGCGCGTAGTGAATTATCAACTTATGAATAATTATCATAAAAAACCAATTAGTATTACAGACAGAACATCCTAAAAAGTATATATGAAGTTTAGCGTTTTCTTTGCGGTTAAGGAAACATTAGTCTCAAAGGTTTCAATTCTAATGCTTGGTATATGAAAGAGGATAACAAGTGAGGAATGGAAGGTTGGAAAGATCAAAGCTGTTGAGTTCATGGACAAGGATGGCATGAAGAAAGCGACATTTTATAAGAAAATACGAGGAAATTAAATCTCTAAAACAGTATAAATGGATGTTAAAATTTTTGTATTTGACAATGCAACCACAGTCATTAGAGAGGATATAGTGGTCTGTGTAGCAACGGAATCAAAACTTACGTTAAGTATTAGCGTGATTTGGTTCTATTGCTATACAAAGGCCATCATCACCATACTGAATAAAGTGAACAAAATATAGATTTGATTCATAAGTCGGAGGAAGGCACCTCAGGGTGTCTTTTCTTTTGGCCATTACAGCCATTGTTTACTCATTGATTTTTTATGTTCATTTGTTATAATTATTACTACAGTAGTATTACAGTAATACCTTGGGTATATAATAAAAGAAGAGATACTCGATACATCTCTTCTGGTAACTGTTGCCGTAAGGCGGGTAGTTACTAAATAAAGTTAGTTTCTTTTTCTAGAACTTCCCTTTTGCTTCCGACGGCGTAGGGAGGTTCTTTTACGTTTTTTGCTAATATTATTCACCAGTTTGTTTCCATAACCGGTAACAAGAATTGTCAAAAATACTTTCAACAAATCCTGTAGCAAAGAAAGTAAATATTCCATCATAGGAGTCACCTCCTTTCCCTCTACATAAAAAAAGAGAAAGGATAGCAACCAACCACCCTACGTCATACAGTTAAATCTATTTTATCATAATAGTACAATCTTACCAATATAAACAAGACCACCATTATTGATAGTCTTTTTAGGTAGATTTAGAACAATTAATTACAACATGTTTATAGTGTGATTAATATATAATAATTTCGCCTTATGACCTTTCTCATAAACTAAACTATTACATGGGATATATTTTTTGTACCACGCTTTGTTAATGCATTTAACCTTCGTAGGTGTTGAAGGTTTAGAATTATTGTTTAGTATAGTCATATCATTAGAACATCCTGCGGTATTTAGACAGAATGTAACTAATAAACACGATAGTAATAATTTATTCATATAATCACTTCTAATTCTTTATTAGTTAACATTTTTTCATGAAATACGTTCTTTACTAATTTTACATTACATTAAAGTTCAGGAAATATTCTTATACTCATAAATTGTTACATTTGCTCTAGGGGAACTTTGTTAATAATAAAAGTCATTCTAGTCGAAGAAAGGCATCTTATTACTGATAAAGGTAAAACTGTTAGTTATCTAATTCTCCCAGTAATTATGTATTTGAAGTATGTAACACAGGAACTAATAGCAGAAAATGACTGAAAGGTACATAAATAGGGATAATATGGAAATTGATCTTTTGATTATTTATTGTACTATAGTTTTTCTGCAAAAAAAAGTATGTGCAGAGACTAGATTATTAAAATTACAATGTAGGGAGCTGGGGAGGGAGTTAAAACAGGGTGATAAAAAAGTTTTAGAAAATATACATGTGACAATTTTGAGTGTCATAGGTGTATTAATGTTGTTTTGTATATTAAGTTAAAATACTATAATAAACTTTCTTTAATTTATAAAGAAATTTCACCTTCATTAGCTAATAATGTAGGGCCGATCCATATGGAAAATATGTTCAAACCTTTACTTGAACATGGCCATGTTTAGAAGATTAATATAAACATGGAAAAAAACGTCTTGAATTGGGCGTTTTTTTAAGTTTATACTTTTAAATTCAAGAAGTCTAAACTTAGTGTGATCAAACTGAAAACATCCTCATAAAACCTAGTTTTAGTCAGTGGTTTAATATGAATTATATTTATAATAATATAAAATGTTAGCAGGTAATAAATGAATTTTCTACAATCAGTATCAAACGTCAAATTCTTGTAGTAGAGTTAACGTCTTATGCTCATCAAGTTAACAAAATAAAATTCTATCTTAAAATGAAATAATGCATATGTAGATACAGTTTAATTTAACTGCAATAAATATTATAATAAATAAATATAAAATATAACACTATGTGATAAAGAATATGAAATGTGTATACGTTTGTAATAGCTAGTTTTGACAAATTTATATTAAATTTATCAAAAAGAAAGAGGAAAATGAGCGATGAAAATCAGTTCAAGCATAAATAACAGGCTTTATCCTTTAAATACTAGAGTTTTAAAGGAAACAGGTTCAAGTACTACAGCTTCACATTTGGTGAACAATAATCAAAAATATATTCCTGAAAATAAGACTGGGGATAATCAACTTTCTGAAAAAAATATAGAACAATATATTAATAACAAATATAATTCAATCAACTCACAAGGTCTCTCTATATTTGAATTTCTTAAAATGTTATTGGATAAAGGTGTACCTATGTCGATAATAACAGAAATATTAGTGGGATTTGTAGAGGGGCACAGTAAGAAGAATGAAGAAACGGAGAAAGAGGTAGAAAAAGGATTAGAGAAAGAATTAGTAAAAGAATCAGATAAAGGATTAGAAGAAGGAATAGTGAATGCTCGAAAATAATAAAATTTGTTAGCATTGAGCCGTTCAATGCTAACATAGAAGATAGATTTCACGGGCTTGTTTCAAGTATATATTTTTTTTGCATGTTAGTAATAAATATATTAATTTCTGTTTATCGATTCCTTACTTTAATAATATAACTAGATGGATAGCGTTCCATCTAGTTATATTATTCCTTTTAAATTAATTATAGCTATCAGCTATTACCATAAACTCTTTTAATAATACACCGCCTTCATACACTTTAACTTTTATTTTTCCAGCACTTAAATTAGTTAATCTCCCTTTATGAGAATCAACTTCCCAATGTCCGGTTTCACCAGATAATTTATAGTAATATTCGTTACTACCTGTATTTTTATTATATTTTACAGGTAAATTATAATACTGAAATTCCTTTATTCGATAACAAACGGTATTATTTGGACATGCTTCTTTTTTAGCTAATTTACTTGTGGGTAATTGTTGGCTATTATCTGCTGCAAATACTCCAACTGATCCAGAGAATAAAATGCCTGTAGTTAATACACCGCCTACTATTTTTTTGAACATATTTACATCTCCTTTGATTTTAAAAAATTTTTAAATTAACTTGTTTTTTTCTCTAAATAAAACCGAAAACTAACATATTAAATTGTTAACTACTCTTAAAAACGCCTTTTTAATTTTGTGAAAGCTTCCTTGCATCATTTAAAAGCTGTAATATACCAAATAGCAACAACATTTCCATTTTTATCGAGTACTCTGCCTTCAGCTGCTCCTTCTTCATATGCTGTTACTACACCAGTTTTAGGGTTTACATAAATTTTGTTTTCACTAAATAAGACATATTTGTATTGTTTTCCGCTTGGCGTCATTGACCAAGGTTTCCCCACTTTAATATGCATAAATTCACCTTGCACGTCAGATACTTGATAAACCGATTTTGTTGATTCTTGATTGTTTACTGCAGCGTGAGTCTTAGTAGTAGCAAAAGTTCCTAAACCTCCTAAACCTCCAATTCCTATGGTAGCTGCTAACGCAATTCCAACAAATTTTTTCATTTGATAATGCCTCCTTCTTTAATTCATATCTGTATATTAAACGGTTAGTCTTTCATGTCACTTTCATTTACCTTACAATAACCTTAAATGGATTTTTTGAAAATTCTGACCGATGCGAGGGAGAGTATGAAAAAAAATATATTAATTGTTGATGATGACAAAGATATTATTGATCTTTTAAAGCTTTTTTTAGAAATGGAAAATTTTTTTGTTGTAGAGGCTTCAAATGGCGAAGTTGCCTTAAAGTGTCTAGAAGAAAATCATATTGATTTAGCTATTGTTGATATTATGATGCCTAAAATGGATGGTTATCAATTAATTAAAAAGATTCGTGAGACATTACAATTTCCGATACTTATTTTGTCAGCCAAATCTCAAGAAGTAGATAAAATTATCGGTTTAGGGATTGGAGCAGATGACTTCATTACAAAGCCATTTAGTGCTTTAGAAATTATAGCTAGAGTTCAAGCTCACCTTAGAAGGTCCTATGAATTTAATGATAAGGCTGTAGAAGGTACGGAAAGGCAAATTCATATGGGTGATTTAGTATTAGATCATCATTCTTGTACACTCTATAAATCAAGCGAATCCATTACTCTTAGTGCTACGGAATATAAAATCTTAACACTTTTTATGAAGGAACCAGGGAGAATATTTACTAAAAAACAAATTTTTGAAAATGTATGGTCTGATTATTACTGTGCAGATGATAATACAATTATGGTTCATATTAGTAGACTACGAGAGAAATTAGAGGATTCTCCTAAGAATCCAGTTTATATAAAAACAATCCGGGGACTTGGGTATAGATTTGCTAGGAAGGAAGAACTTTATGAAAAATAAAGTTTTATATATCTTAATTAAAAATTACGTTATATTTGCACTAGCAATAGGTTTCACGGTGATAATCTTATTTATATTTTTGATGTACCAAACAGAAAAGCAACTAGGAGAGCTAAATAATTTAAAAGCAAGTGAAGTAGTGCGTGAAAACTTTGAAACTATTAATTCAGAATCAATAGAATCATTTGGTGGTTGGGTAGAAATTCTTAATGAAAATTTACAAGTTATCTATACCAAAGGGGAAAAAAAGGATAAGCTTTTATCATATTCACAAAGAGAATTTATTACTTTATTTTTTGATAATGATCAACTTCCTTATTATTCATCTGTAGCAACATTTGTAACGAAAAAAGGTGAAACATTATATTGCCTTGTTAAGGTTCCTAAAAAAGCAATAAAGTATGAATATACGTTTTCTGATAAAAATGAGGAATACGTATATGTTTTTTATAAGATATTACTTTCTACAATCGTTTTATTTTTTGTATTTTTCTCTATGAATGTATATATATTTAGTAGGCAAATTGCTAGAAAAATAACCAGACCATTGGATAAACTAGCAACTGGATTTGAGGAAATTGCTAGTGGGAAATATGATAAAAGGTTAAACTATGAAACATATTTTGAGTTAATGCAAATACAGCATTTGTTTAATGTTATGTCGGAAAAACTCGATAAAATAGAGAAAGAGAAGAAGAGGTTGGAAGAAACCAAGCAGAAGATGCTTGTAGATTTGTCTCATGATTTAAGGACACCAATTACAACCGTTCAAGGTTATGTTGAAGCATTACAACTAGGGATCATTACAGAAAAAGGTGAAAGAGAAAGAACTTTGAATGTAATATATAATAAGATTCGAATCATTGCGGTATTAACTGAAGATATTTTTGAACTGTCTAAATTAGAGCATTCTGATTACCCTTTTGAAGTACATCCAACTGATGTATCTGAGTTTATTCGTGAATTGCTTGTAGAATATTATGATTTATTCCAAGCGAAGCGCTTAATCCTTCAATATCAAATACCCTCTAAAGAAGTGATTGCTCCAATTAACAACAGGTTACTATACCGTGCTATCTCTAATATAATATCTAATGCTCTACAGTATAATACGGCAGGTACGACCGTGTTTGTATCGTTAATTGAGGATGAAAGCAAAGTGTATATAAACATTATAGATAATGGAATTGGAATACCTGAGGATATGAAACAAAGTATTTTTGATGCATTTGTTCGAGTAGATGATTCTCGAGAAAATAATGGGGGATCAGGTCTTGGATTAACTATCGCTAAGCATATAGTAGAAAAACATGGAGGGAGCATAAATTTAGATAGTACAAAGAAAAAAACACATTTCTGTATTTCTTTACCTAAATGCAGTGTGTAAATATCTTATGAAAAGTGTTAGTAAGTTAAATGGTTGAATAAAGAGAAAACGCACGATTTAGTTCCTTTAAACTTAACTCTGGTTCATATAAAATTGTATAAACATAGCAACTTAAAACTGCTCTTCTTTTTGTTAAACTTCGTGACTTTATCGGAAATCTATATTAGCATTTATGTATATGAAGTAAGCATAAAAGGAGATACCATATGAAAATAACAAAAATAACATGTAGTATGATGTTTAGTTTAATACTATTAACATCATGTGATATATCGGATAAAGAAATTAAACAAAAAGCTCAAAGTTATACAAAATCGCAGTATGGTTTTTCTGTTAAACTAAATGAAGTTGAAATACCGGGGAATTATAAAGATTTACTGGGGCCAGATGTACGGATAGCTCATGTACAGCAAGTAAATGAACCGTATTTGCAGTTTCAGCTAGCTTTGGATGGACGAATCTCTCCAAAAGTAGATAGTGATAATTATAAAATCAAAAAAGAAGCGAATGATTTAAAGGAAAAGTTCAATACATATTATGCTGGAAAAGAGAATAACGATATATTCACGTTTGAACAAATGTATACGGGAAATATTGTTTTTGATAAAAAGGAAGAAGCAGAAAAAGAAAAGAAAAATGTAAAGAAATATGTTACGGCAGTTTTTAGAAGTAATATATTTTTGGATGTAAACAATCCTGTGCATATGGAAAAATTAGCAGAGCTGGCAAGAAGTATTCAAGAATTTAATAAGATAAATGGAAATAATAAGAGTAGTGTGGAAGATATAACGATTCAGTTGCCAAATGCGGATAAGGAGCTACTACAGAGCATTACAGTAGATTATATATTAACAGCTGATGATGCAAAAAAAGCTCTTGAGAGAAAAGAGCATTATATGGAAGCTTTACTGCTTATAAAATAAAAAAGGGGCTCATTTCGATTTCTTGTTTTATCATTTTAGTCAAGGTGATTCTTTTAAAACCTCGTATAAGTAATCAGTACGATAAAATGGGAGACATTAGTCATTGCTTATCGATGGTAAAGTAGACGTATATAATTTAATAAAGAACCCATGCAACAATACAAATAATAATTTATATGTGAACGTAAAAAACACCAAGATGGCCCTGGAGAGGAGAGAGGCAGTCTTGGTATTTTATAGTTAAGATTACGATTTTTTAAGTAATTTTCATATTCTGTTCACCACACTAACATCAAGTCCTTTAATTCAATCGTTTCAAGTTCGCAAGTGTATTCTTCATCTTCCACATATCGGTGGGTAATCTTTGTATAAACTGATCTTATCTCTAAATCAGAATTGTTACCCCATCACCATCAAGTTAAAGTTTTTTAGGTCCCAAAAATGAAAAATATGCTATTCCATTTGTAGAATTATAGGAAGGGTGGCGTATTTTTCTTTTTGTTTTGCTAACTTGATGTTAATGTGGTGTAACCTTAAGTATTTAAAAATTAAAAAAGTCCCTTAATCATGTTAAAGGGAACTTGCTCACGCAAATGATCTGTAAATCAATTCATTTTTGATATACAGATCATTTGTATGATGATTTTTATAAATAATTGCTAAATAGTGAATTTACATAAATGCTTTTAGAAGTTCTTGAATTAATGGGATTGCTCCACCTATAAATTTTAAAACTGCCATTGCGATTTCCATATTATTCGCTCCTCTTTTTTCTTATTAAGATGTGGTGAATCTTTATAGTCTTATTATAGTAAGCGTTTACAATTATAACAATAAATTTATTTATGCAATATTGCATATTTATACATTAGGCCTCTATTAGCCATTTTTTAATGTTACCATAGCAAGGTGAGAGTCTATAAGGGTTCTCCTTAATAGGAGGAAATATGGAAAGAGTGCAAGCGATTTACAGTAATCAAAAATTTAAGAATTGGGTTAAACAGGTATTAGCTGTAGGAGGAGTAATAGGGAGCTGCTATTTGGTGTTATATGTTTTCTGTTTCTTAGTTATTACGTAAATATTATACAACTAAACTAGTAGAGTCTTGCCTAGAGAGGTAAGGCTCTTTTATTGTAGTACCTGGAGATGAGCAAACTACATACAATACCTCTCAGGTTTTTCAGATCACTTTGTATAGTTCCTTGTTTAGAACACTAATTCCTAGCATTGAAAACAGAATTCTATTGATAAAAAATATGTTTGTACTAGATACATATTAAAAAGACAAGCATAAATTATATTAGATTTTGGAAAAATCTTATTGACTTGGAAAAGGATTTAAATCTTACTTATAGATTTGATTCCTTTTCATATACCATAATCCTTATATTGCTACGTAAACATAATACAGTAATAATGATTTAAAAGCAAGAATTTTAGTAGCGGTACGTTACACATCCATCAATTTAAGAGATTTCTTCAGGTAAGCTAATAAGAAGTTATTACAGAACATTGCAGTAGATTTTGCTTGCATTAACCGCTGAGGATACAAAAAAGGCTCTTGAAAGAAAAGGGGAATATATGAAAGCTCTACAGCTTACAAGGTGAAAAAGAGACTCATTTTAAAACTGTTTTAACATTTTATTCTTATTAAGGAGTAAAATAGAAAGTGAAGGGTAGTAGTTTACAATTAATGAGGGATAAGCAAAAATAATTGTTAACAATATTAAGTGCAGCATCTTAATTGTAAAATCTTTTATTTTTCTGCAAGTACAATCCCTGTTAAATAAAAAATACATCTCTATAGAGATGTATTTTTTATTGTTTTTCTATTTTAGGGTGTTAAAAAATTTTTAAGTTAATGGATGTGGAGTCTCGCCACATAATAAAAAGGTAGGAATATATTTAATATATTTCTACCCTTGATTTTATTGAGTTTAGCATCTATGATCTAAATATCACAGAAGGTAGTTTTCTTTTATACTTCTATATCTTTCCCTTCTGCTACCACTGTATCTCGCCACAACACAAGTAGTTTTCTAAATTCAGAGGTCTCAATTTTACATTGGTTATTTGGAGCACTCATAAATAAGTTAATAGCACTGGTGTAATTAGGTTCAATGTAGACTGCTGCTACGTTCCCTTCTATTTCATATTGCGGAATTTTTTGGTCTACTACATTATCTAAAATTTGTATATACTCATCTGCTTCATCATCTAAAATATCTTCCAAGAAATGAGAAATTATAGAAATTTCTTTTGGCAAACGTATTCTTAATCCGCCAAGTCCATCACGATAAAATTCGTATGTATATTTCATTTTTTACCTCCTAGTATAAACAGGATATGCTGTTATTATCTCATTATTTTGTATAATCATTTCTACTTTAAATCCGTGGGATGTTTGTCCTACATATCTAACTGTATCGACTTGAATCTTATTATCGTATGCTTCTTTGATAGAATCAAGTACCTGTACTCTATCCCAATCCTTAGGGAAAAATGAAGAAAGCGCATTTTTTGTTTCACCGTCTACTTTTATTTTTGCTCTATATACTCCCGCAGAATTTGGTGCATGGGTAATTCTAACTATTTCTCCTCCACCCATCATACTTTCATGGTGATATCCAACAGCTTTTAGTCCCCACCATTTTTGTTTTAGTTCCCCGTGAAAAAGGTGCTCCATAAGTGATGAATCAAAACTATACGGAACATTGCCACCATTAGTTCTGCTACTATTAATTCTTCCACTACTAGCAAATTGATAGGTAGAGAGTTTTTCTTCAGCTTGTTTAAAGTCTGGTGTGTCAAATCTAGATCGCAAACCATCTCCACCAGCAAAAGCAAATCGATCTTTTAATGGTAAGTGGCTTGAAATATAAGGTGTATCACCTGAAAATTTTGTTAACTTTACAGAGTCTCCAAGGGAAGTTACTTTTCCAATTTGGCCTGCTCCTTTATCTCCAAGCCATCCTAAACCAAACTCCATAAAAATATTTGTTCCCCATTGTGTACGACTTTCAGCATCGCCATGCCAAAATTCATTCATAAAAGTGTCTGAAAAAGTATTTATCATGGTATATGCGGTTTCTATAGGATGACCTGCAGCATATTTTAGGTTTTCCTTTGTCACTGTATCGTCTAACGAATTGTATGTCTCTACTAAATCACCAATAAATTTTCCAGATCCATTCCAAACCCCTTTTATAAACTTTTCTAGTATATTCTTTTCCGAAGAACTACCTAATAGTATACCAGATTCAATTAGATTATTTGTTTTTATACTATTATCTAATCGAATATTATTATCTAGATATTCATGAATAGAATTTGCCCATTCCATATTTATTCTTTGTGTACTAAATGTACCGCTTGCAGGGCTAAAGCCTTTTCCACTTTGAACTTCAGCTAGGCCTGCAGCGATACTAGCCGCTAATTGAATCGCAGTAGCATAGTTATTACTAGATGTTTGATTGAATTCATATAGATGTTCTAACTTTTCCTGGATTTTACGGCGCATCTCAATAAATAGGTTAACCATTGCATCCATATCCGGTAGTGGCATAATTTGTTTTGTAACTTCAATACTTGCTATCATTCGGTCAATCTCTCGGATTTGTTCTAATAGTTCTTGTTCAACTATATCTGTTGAGGCGACTCTTGATTGAAACTCAGCAGGAAAAGATTCATTTTGATGGAGTAATTCTTCACATAGGTAAATAATCCCCTGTGCTAAAGGAAGAAACGTTTCTGCAAAATACATTTTCGCACTATCATAAGTCTGACCCTGTAGGACAGAATCACCAACAAAACTGTCGATAGACTGGATTACTTGCTCCATACTTTGTATAGTAGCAGTACAAAAAGCATACATAGTGTTTGTTTGGGATTGTACCTCTCCAAGATACATATTTAAACTCATAAATTGGCCTCCCTAGCAAGTTTTTGTTTTTGATGAGTGAGGTCATTTTCTAGAGTGTATAATTTTTGTTTCTCTTGAATTAATGTTTCCTTTTGTTCTTCTAATTTATAAGAAAGGCTTCTTTCAATTTGTTGAGTTTCTAATTGTATATTGGTAAAAAAGCGAAAGAGTTCTTTATCACCATGCCATGTTTCTAAAATACGATGAAAAAAGCGATGGCTGCGTATTTTTAATTCTTGAAAGTCTGCTTCTGCTTGTTCTTGTGTTTGTATTGCGCGTTGATTTTGGTATTGTTCCTCGGATAGATTCATTAGATTTTGACTCAAGACCTTCATTTTTTGTTCTATTTCTTGATTCATTTTTTCCGCCTACCTTTTTGCTTATATATAAGTTAACAGAAGGGATAAAGGAAAAATTCTTAAAAAAGCTAAAAATTCTTCTGTAATTCGTTGTCCATTCGTTCAAACTCTGTTGCTACAGACTGTATATTGTCAATGGATTGCTGAAAGGCAGAAAGAAATTGTCTAGTTAATTCTAATGCTTGCTGGTTTGCTTCCTGCGCTTTGAAATTCACGATTAAAGTTGTACGTGTTGCGTGCGTTATTGATTTACCTGTTGCATTTTGAATTGCGTCAGAAGCTGCTCTCATTTGAGTAGCAATTTGTTCAGCTTTTTGAACATTACTTTGAAAGATTGCCATTATAATATAACTCCTTACTTCAATATGTTTTTTAATAGTAAAAAGAAAGGGCTATGTATTTTATTATGTTTAATATTAAATTAGCAGTATTTTCATATGTTATAAAACATAGCCTTATATTAATTGATTGATCCATAAAATGGAATGCAATATTAATTATACCAATAAATCACTAGGTTTACTTAGGCGAATTTTGGCTTTAATACAAAATCATCTATGATACTTAATAATTAAATTCTGAAGGAGTAAAAAGGTATGAAAATTTGGCAATTAAAAAGCTTATTTGATAACTATCAATCTTTTCAGCTACTAAATTTAAAAGAAGACCGTAAAAAATATTTTGATGGGAAAATTCATTTGGCAATAAAACTGTCTGATTCGTGGGGAAAAATTTTTATTGAATGTGTAGAAGGTGATAAAAAAAGTGACTGTCCTATGTTCTGGGGAGAACTTGGTACACCAATGATTAGCAGAAAAGCAAAAGAAATATTAGAGCCTCTAATCTGTAATAATGTTGAGTTCCTTCCATTAATTCATGATGTTACAAGTGAAGTTTATTACCTAATAAACGTTCTAAATACAGTTGATGCAATTAACTACAATAAAGCAGTTTTGGAAAAACTAAGTACAGGGTTAATAATAGGGTTCGAAAAATACGCATTTTTAGCCAATAAAGTTGAGGGGCAGATAATATTTAAAACATTTTTAAATCAAAGATTACATTCTTCTACTGTCTTAGTATCTGATGAATTTAGAAATACAGTTTTAGAAAACAATTTAAAAGGTTTCGAATTTGTTGAGGTATGGGATTCAAAAGATCGTGCGTAAAGAGATCTAATAAAATTAGTTTACTGATGTAAATTTATACCCAAGAGAGTAATAAATGTAATATAAGAAGCTTATGTATTTGCATAAGCTTCTTCTTAGAATTAAGCGCGGAAAGGTATAGTACTTAATATTTACTATATATTTTGGCTTCACAAAATAAGTTATTATCCTGCTTCAGGAAATAAAAATATGTCAGCTGATAATTAAATACAATTGGCATCATTCTATACAACAAAATGAATGGACTGTAAAGGATGATGAGAGTGTTGTAACGAAAAGAAAGCTCAAACGAAACCTTTACTATCAAGTTCTGGTTTACCTCATGCGAAAATTTCTGCTATGCAAAGAAAGCGAAGAAGGCTTGAAGGATATGATACTGATATAAATTATGAATTTAATGTAAGCTATAGAGAAATGATTGAGGCAGGAGTTGATCAGAAAACTGCAAGAAAAGTATTGGTAGATGCTTATAAATATTTTGATAGTTTGGGAGGTTTTGTGAAAAAATGATAAATTTATCTAATGTTTCTGGTTTAATAAAAAATAAGCCAGCAAATGATATTGAAATTCAAGAAATAGAGGATGTAATGAAAGTTGAATTACCAAATGTACATAAAGATTTATTGAAGTATACAAATGGTTTTTCTATAGGTGGAGGATTAATAATTTATGGTACTGATGATATTATAGAAAGAAATGAGACTTGGGAAGTAATAGAATATGCAAATGGTTATGTTGCTATTGGTGATGATGGTAGTGGCAATGTTTTTTTTATGTCGCAAGGTGCAGATGTACGAGAAGTAAGAGCTGTTGATTCTGGTGATATGAATCCAAATCATGCCACTGTAGTTACATTAGATTTTATTGAGTGGGTAAATACGGGTTGTTTGAATCAAAAAATACAGAAAATAAAAGAAGAAATCCCAGATACGTGTAATATAGTGTTAATAGAAATTCCTAATGGAGGATTAAAAGATTTAGTAAAGATAAAAAGTGTACTAGCAATTGATATTTCAACAGGGGAACTATTAAAAGGATCGAAAAACCTTCCTTTTACATTAGTAAAAGGAGCTCCATATGGTAAAGCAAAAAAAATAATTGAAAAATTAGGATCTATTGGTTTAGCAATAAATATAATACCAATAGATAAAAATAATTAATGTTAAACATAATTTGAAATTCATTTTTAACTTATTTCCCGAAAGAAGTCTCCTTCCTCAAGCGTGTGAAGGGCGTAGCCCGACGATAGGTGGGAGACGAATTTCGGTTTGGCGGAGCCAAAAGGCTTTGCTTTTTATTTTTCCTCTGATAGAATCAGTCTTATAAAGAATAAAGGTTGGTATATCAATGAAACTAGATAATAATAATCATTCGGTGTTCTTGCTATATTATCACCTTGTATTGGTTGTGAAATACAGAAGAAATGTGTTCAATGATGATATATCAGACTATGCAAAAGACATGTTTGTCAGGTTATCTGAGAATTACAACATAACATTGATAGAGTGGAATCATGATGTAGACCATGTTCATATTTTATTCAAGGCTCATCCGAATACAGAAATGACGAAATTTATTAATGCTTATAAAAGTGCAAGTTCTCGACTCATCAAGAGAGACTTTCCACGAGTGAAAACGAAACTTTGGAAAGAGATGTTTTGGTCAAGAAGTTTTTGCTTATTAACTACTGGGGATTCTCCAATAGACGTAGTAAAGAAATATATTGAAAATCAAGGCGAAAAGTGAGGTGAAATGATATGCCAAAGCACAATAAAGTATATAAATTCCGTTTGTATCCAACAGAAGAACAAGCATATCTTATGCATAAAACCTTCGGTTGTGTACGTTTTGTATATAATAGAATGTTAGCTGAACGAAAAGAAGCGTACGAAAAATACAAAGATGATAGGGAGCAACTAAAGAAACAAAAGCCTACAACTCCCGCGAAATATAAAGCAGAATTTGAGTGGTTAAAAGAAGTGGATTCATTAGCTTTGGCAAATGCTCAACTAAACTTGCAAACTGCCTATATGAATTTCTTTAGTGGTCAAAATGACTTCCCAACATTCAAAAGTAAAAAAGACAGAAAGTCTTATACAACGAATGTAGTAAACGGAAATATTTTGTTGCTGAATGGTCATATCAAATTGCCAAAACTTAAAATGGTACGTATCAAACAACATAGAGAGATACCACAAGATTATAGAATCAAGTCATGTACGATTTCTATGACTCCTACGGGTAAATACTATGTGTCCATCTTGACTGAATATGAAAAAGAAATGGTACAAAAAGAAGTAGAAACAGTTGTGGGGTTAGACTTTGCGATGGATGGATTATACGTTAGTTCTGAGGATGAGAGAGCCAATTATCCTAATTTCTATCGTAACATGTTAGACCAGTTAGCAAAGGCACGACGAGTATTATCAAGGCGTAATAAAGGTTCTGAGCGTTGGCATAAACAACGTATTCGTGTAGCTAAGTTACATGAGAAAGTAGCTAACCAACGTAAGAATTTCCTTCATCATGAGTCTAAAAACTTAGCTACTCATTTTGATGTCGTAGCTATTGAAAATCTTAACATGAAAGGAATGTCGCAAGCACTTCATTTTGGAAAAAGTGTCACTGATAATGGATGGGGTATGTTCACTTCTTTCTTAGCTTATAAACTAAACGAACAAGGAAAACAACTTTTGAAAATAGACAAATGGTTTCCTTCCACCAAAACATGTAGCAATTGTGGAAATATAAAAAATATGACTTTGTCTCAACGAATTTATTCTTGTATATGCGGTGTAAATCTCGATAGAGATTATAACGCAGCTATTAATATCAAAAATGAAGCAATACGCCTATTAGCGTTAGGATAAATTGCAATAACAAAACCTTTGGAACAAGGGAGTTAGCTCGGCTGTCTAAGGACAAATTCGTTAGCTATCAAAAGTAATGATTAACCGAGAAGCCGCCACTTCAAACAGTCCGTTAGGACGTTAAGTGGCGGGTAGTTCACTTGCCTGATATTAATTTAATGATTTATTAAAAACGAACTAACATTTTAAAGGTTAGTTTGTTTTTTATTTTTTTACAAGAATTAAATAAGGAATGTGAACTCAGAGAGTGTTACATGGATAAGAAGAGATTTATTAGAAGACAATTTACGATTAAATGAACCCAAGAAATAACTATATAAATGGTAATAATAAAGGGGAATATATATGAAGATTTGGCAATTAAAAAGCTCGACTGATGATTATGAAAGCTTTCAATTATTGAACTATGAAGAGGATAAAAAATATTTTAAAACTAGTTTTAATTCTATGGTGAGTTTGTCAGATTCATGGACGCCTAAGTTTATTGAGGTAAAAGATGAAGGGAAATTAAGCGATTCCCCTATTTTTTGGGGAAAGTCTGGTGTACAAATAATTAGTGAAAAAGCCAAGAATGTTTTAGAACATATAGTAGGAGATAATATTGAATTTTTACCATTAATTCATAAACAAACAAATAAAAAATACTATGCTATGCATGTTTTAAGGGTGTTGGAAGCACTTGATACTAATAAAACAATCTTTGATAAGTTAAGTTCAGGTTTAATAATAGGATGTGAAAAATTTGTATTTATTCCTTATGTTGTCCAGCACGAACCGATTTTTAAATTGAATATAAATGGGAAGGTACATCCTAACTATCTTTTAGTATCAGATCAATTCAAAAATGCAATTTTAGAGAGTGAATTAAAAGGTTTTCAATTTACTGAAGTGTGGGATTCAGAAGAGGGTGCGTAAAGAAATCTAATTTAATTAGATTATTAATGGGAACCCATATCTAAGAGAGTAAAAAATAAAAAGCTTATGCACTTGTATAAGCTTTTTATTATGAATAAGTATAGTAATTCATATTCAAGATATATTTTAGAATCACAAAGTAAATAGTAGTAAACGATTTTTTGTTACTTAATATTCTATTTTATTTTAGAAGATAAAAGAATAGTTAAGGGGAATAAGCATGAAAATATGGGCATTAAAGAGTGTATTAGATAACTATGAGTCTTTCCAGTTATTAAATTTTGAAGAAGACAATAAAAAATATATTGATGGAAAAATAAATTCGATAACTCATTTAGCAAATTCATGGGGAAATATATATATAGAGTGTATTGAAGGAGATATTCATAGTGATTTCCCTAAATTTTGGGGAGGAACTGGTGCACCAATGATTAGTGAAAAAGCCAAGCAAGTACTTGAACCTTCAATAGGCGATAATGTTGAATTTTTACCACTCTTACGCAATTCAACTAGTGAGGTATATTACTTGGTCCACGTGTTGAATGTACTAGATGCAATTGATAGTGATAAAGCAGTTTTTAAAAAACTGATTACAGGTTTAATAATAGGATGCGAAAAATTCGCATTTAATAGTAATACTGTTCAAAATGAGATGATTTTTAAGGTTTATATAAATGGGAAAATTCATCCCACGGCTGTTTTTATTTCAGATGAATTGAAGAATCTTATTGAACAAAGTGATTTAAAAGGATTTGAATTTATTGAAGTGTGGATTCAGAAGAGCTTTCGTAAATAAATTCTAAAATTATAAATGGTCCTGATAAGTTTACGATAAAAATTTAAGTCCCCTTGTTATACAAAGTAGGGGACTATTTATCCTGCATTAACGAGCAGTAAGATTCCCACCTCAAAATTCGGCTGAAGCAAAGAGGCGAGGTGAGAGATCAATTGCTTGTAAAAGGCTAATAATTCCTGGAGATGAACAAAACTTCCGATAAAAAATATTATTTTTCATGCACCAGCATCGAAACATCATCATTAATTAACGTCCCAACATGTTCACCTAAACAAATTCTTTTCATCACGCCAGGCTCATCAAAGTTAAAGACATGTGCTGGTAAATTATAATCACGGGCAAGTAGTAAAGCGGCTTGATCCATGACTTGAATGTTTTGCCTAACAACATCATTATAGTTTAGTTTGCTGTACATTTTTGCTGATTTATTATACTTTGGATCACTTGTAAAGACGCCATCGACACCTTGTTTTGCGACTAATATGGCATCGCTATTCATTTCAATAGCTCTTTGTACGCTTGGATAATCTGTCGTCACGAAGGGTTGCCCGTTTCCGCCTCCAAAGATAACGATATAGCCGTTATCTAAATGGTGGACTGCACGCAAGCGAATGTATGGTTCAGCTACTGCATTAAATGGAATGGACGTCATAACGCGTACTTCTCTATTTGTTTTACTTGTTAAAACACCACGAAGCATTAAGCTGTTAATGATTGTACCTAGTGTACCGATATTATCAGCTTCTACGCGATCAATTCCCCATTCTTCAGCTAGGTGACCTCTAAAAATGTTACCGCCACCGATGACGATGGATACTTCGATATCTAAATCAACAATGGATAAAATTTCGTTTGCAATATGTTCTAATCGTTTGGAGTTAAAGCTATTTCCAGTTTGATCGGCAAGTGCACCGCCGCTTAATTTAATTAAGACACGTTTATATGGTCTCATAACAATTCCCCCTATATAGATCGCAGTCAACTCCCCCCACTGAGATGAAGCGTTTCAGTGGGGGGCTTGAGTTAGAACACTAGGTCTTTTCTTCTATCACTAGACAGTTTGACGCTCTAGCATTCATGCCACCCTACGGTAACACCCCAAGTAAGTTTTTGGTTGGTACTGGCAACGAACGATAGTTTTCCCACTTGCACCACCCTTTCGAAAAAGAGCAGTTCTCCCTTGTGGAAGAAACCACCACTCAGATGAATCCGGCGTGTGCTACAAGCCCCGACAAGTCGAGTACACATGGATGGTTGACGCACCCACTAAGCTATGCACGAAGCAACAGCCTTACGTTTTTGCACTTCTAATAGAATCGGCGTTTTCACTCTAAGATTGTCATCCCATTCTACAACTCTTGATTTTTCCAATGTATTCAATGCACCATTAATATCAGCATGAATACATGTTCCTACTTTACTTTGGTACAGACCACGAGTGATTCTTTTGCCACTAAAGCGATAATGCGTACTATCATCCTTAGACCAAACTGGAACCGGATCTTTGTCTAGAAAACTGGCCTTTGAAGTATAGCTTTCTTCTTGTTTCAAAAATCGGATGCCTTCTTTTACGCATTTATTCTCAATTGCTGCAATCAGTTTATGGAACGGGATTTGAGCAAATGTTTGATTGTTCTTTTTTCCTATATGAGATTTTTGTTTCCAGCCAGTGTTATCCCCTATGACAATTGTATCTATGTTATATGCTTTCACTTCTTTAAACAACAGGCCTACAGTTTGTGAAATGTAACCATTTATTTGTCGTTCTCGTTTATGCCAAAGTGCAGCCATTTTATTCGTTACAATACGATTTGAAATTCCATTGTCCATATTTTTCTGTTGCAGATTACGTATCATTTTGTTGAAGTATTGATTAATGGATTTTAATTTTTTTCCATCAATTAAAAATGTATCACCTGTATTTGTTACGCAACTTACTAATCTATCTACACCTAAATCGCAACTCAAAGCGTTACTCGTAGTCGTGGATGGTTTCTTCATTTGAGAAATGTGCATTTCATATGTGTAATGCACCTCAAAGAACCGACCTTTTTGCTTTGGTACAATCTCAATGTAGGAGATTTTTTTATTTCTTACGTTTTTCGGCATACGTATTTTAATGGAACCGAATTTTTTCCTGAATGCCACATTCATCGGAATCATCCAATACCCGTTATCATCAACTTTTGGGACTTGATAGATTTCAATAATTCGTTTGTCAGTGGAACGAGAATAATTGGGAAACTTAGGACGCCCTGTGAACTTCTCAGGTTTTTTCTTCCACTGTTCCAACGCTTTAAAAAAGCTCTTCACTTCTGTAAACAAGGCTCTACGAATCGCTTGAACAGAATTTGATTGAATGCCCCAGTAATTCATATCGGCTTGCATGGCAGTATCCACTTCTTTTATAGTAGCCATTTTATTATGATTCAAGTAACTTTGTTTAATCGTGTACAATCCAACATTTCGCAATGCTTTTGAACTATGTGACATGCGTTGCAGTAAGCGGAAGTCTTTAGCAGTCAAGCAAGCTCGCCCGATATTTTGTTTTTGAGTGAATCGTTGTATGATTTCTCTTTTCTTTTGTTTACGTAATACTTTCACTGCTTTCTTTCTGGCCATTGTTTTCACCGCCTTTCTTAGAGGAATCATTAAAAATTTTTTAACAAATCCATATTTGGAACGAAATGAAACAACATGCGAACATGTTCTTCATCGTAATTCCTTTTGACTCAAGTAGCTGAATGATAATCATTATCCAATTTCGTTGTCTTACAATCTATTCCCTCCTCTCCTTATCTACGCAGATTATATCGTAAGACAAAAAAACAAACATTCGCACTCAAAAAATTATTATGAGCGAAACAAAAGAGTTCAGCCTACCTTCTGACAGCAATTCATCTCCACCTGAATTGTTGAGTTTCACCCGTAACACAAATCGGAGGGAGTCTTCTTGCCGAAAAGGATAAAAAAAGGAACAAAGGCAAATGCCCTTGTTCCTTTTTAAGAAAATGAAAAAGAAAAGAAGAAGATAAGACGAATTGCTTTGTATAGTTTTTCATATCATCCACTCCTTTTCATTTCGATTTGTTGTAAGTATATATCTTTTTGATTATACGAAACAATCTGATTACTTATCAAGTATATTTTATTTCTTTTTCATGAAAAGGTGTCAATGAAAAAGAAAAG
>Ga0102589_1002032_pt1 | contig 24678 bp, 29 predicted proteins | sample AraplaMF_Col_mLB_FD_76858 | JGI IMG/M metagenome (GOLD analysis project Ga0102589, IMG submission 76858) | Arabidopsis root microbial communities from the University of North Carolina, USA - plate scrape MF_Col_mLB | ecosystem: Host-associated > Plants > Roots > Endosphere | place: USA... | reverse complement strand
TCGTGGATACGATGATTGACAAAGAGTTACTTCCACATCAAGAAATCGCTGATTGGATTAGCGGCTTAGCGCAATGCTGCAATTTGCCGAGAAGTCGCAGTCAGGTGATTGCTCGCGTGAACAGCAAAAATTTTTTACGCAGTCTCTATTTCAGAAGGGGAAAAGATAGCCGAGGGAATGAGCTTAACACTGTCATACTTAGTACTGAGGCAATTTTGAACAGGTTTTCTTTCAGTTAAAGGGTTAGAGGGGCCGTCCCAAAAGTCATGGGAAATTGGCTGAGGGATTTTGCCCCTTTTTATGTCAAGAAAAACAAAAAGAAACCATCCATTGGTAAAATGGAAGTACCACCCACCACGCACAAAAGGAGAGGCAAGGGCTGCAATTAAGGCAGTTTTTTCTCATTGAACTAAAGGGCAGCATTTCTATAAAGCGTATTGAATTAACGAATGCTTTAGTTCAATAAGGCCTAAAAATGTGTTTTAGTACATGTACAAAAAAGGATAGATAATGCATAATACTTTCTGCTTTATCTATCCTCGTCTTTTCGTTTAAAGTGGTGGTAAATCAATCTTACCTTCTTCAAATAATTCTTTTATCATATGCTTCGTATAACCAGCTGCTTGACCAAATGTGATTTTTGCTGGCATTGGTGCTTCGTTAGCATCTACAACAACATCAATAATACATGGTTTATTTTGTTTTACCGCGTTTTCAAAAGCTGGGAGTAATTCATCTATATGTTCAACACGGTATCCGATACCTCCGCATGCCTCTGCGTATTTTGCGAAATCAGGGTTTGTTAAGTCTGTACCAAATTCGATATTACCCATAACTTCTTGCTCGAATTTAATCATGGCGATTTTATTATTATTTAAAACGACAACAACGATTGGCAGTTTATATTTAACAGCTGTTACAAAGTCGTTCATTGTCATTCCAAAACCACCGTCACCACAAACTGCAAATACTTGTTTATCCGGGAAAGCAATTTTTCCAGCAAGGGCACCAGGTAAACCGCAGCCAAGTGTTGCGAGCCAGCTAGAAATAATAAATTGCTGATTTGTCATACGGAAGTGCCTTGCTGTCCAAACGGTTACATTTCCGACATCGACTGATAATATTGCATCATCATGAGCTACTTGTTGCAGTGCATGCATAACACGTTGTGGCTTAATTGGAGTAGAAGTATCGTCTTCTTGATCGTGTAATTTTTCCTCCCACTTTTTCATCATTTCTTGATGATGCTCTAAGAAGGAATGGTCCTCGTGTTTTTCTACATTTTCAATTAACCATTTTAATGTTTTATCAGCATCGCCAGCTAAGCCAATATCTGTTACGTAACGTTTTCCGATTTGGGCAGGATCAGTATCGATATGGATTGTTTTTGCTTTTTCGGGTAAGAAACCAGTGAACGGATAAGAAGTACCAACCATAATTAAAGTATCTGCATGTTTCATTGCATCATAAGAAGGTTTCGTTCCAATTAATCCTAATCCACCGATGCAAAGTGGATGTTCATCAGGGATAATCCCTTTAGCTGGTAATGTAAGTACGATTGGAGCACCAATGTGTTCCGCGAAAGTAAGTAAAGATTCTCTCGCATGTTTCGCACCTTTTCCAGCTAAAATAACAGGCTTTTTCGCTTCATTTATTGCGAGTTTTGCAGCATGTAAATCTTCTTCTTGCGGAAATAACTCAGGTAATGTAAAAGAAGTATTTGTAACACGAGCCCCACTTTTTATTTCAAATTTCGGAACATCATCTGGAATTGTAAGAACAGATACACCTTTTTTCGTATAAGCCATTCGAATCGCTTGATTCACGACAGCTGGTAGCTGTTCTGCTGACATAATGCGCTGGTTATAAACCGCAACATCATCGAATAATCTTTCTAAGTTTACTTCTTGGAAAAAATCCGTCCCGAGTAAATCGGTTTCTACTTGACCTGAAATTGCTAGAACAGGGGCTTTATCGAGTTTTGCATCATACAAACCATTTAATAAATGAATAGCACCTGGCCCTGCGATTGCCATACAAACGCCGAGTTTTCCTGTTAACTTAGCATAGGCAGCAGCAGCTAGTGCGCCAGCTTCTTCATGGCGAACTTGAATAAATTTGATTTTATCTTGTTTTTTTCTTAAAGCTTCAATTATAGAATTGATGGAATCTCCAGGCATTCCGTATATGTGTTCTACTCCCCAGTCAATTAATAGGTCAACTAGTGCTTCACCGGCTGTTTTCTCAAACATAATTTTTTCCTCCTTATAATTAGGTAGATACTATTATGTTTTGGAGAAAAAGGAAAAATATACAAATGATAAAATATATTAGTTTTAATGGTGACCAGTGAATAGTATAAATACTATTATAAGTAAAAATCCACTAGTAGCCCACGTAAGAAATGAAAGGAAAGAGAGCTGTTTCTTTGCTTTCCAAAGCATTTCATGAATTGTGACATAGCCAAGTGAACCGATAGCGCTCCCCATAATGAGCCCTTGTAAATGTAGAGCCTTTCCTTCCATCAAAATGCCAAAAACAGTACCAGTTCCGAGAATAAGTGAAAGTAATAAAGTCGTTAATAAAAATGAAATGTATTTATGCTTTGTAAAGAGGAAGGGGATGATTAATGCTAGGCCTTCAGGAATATGGTGAATTACAATCGCAAGTAAGAAAGGAATGGCAGAATCATTATGATTTATAAATGCTGTACCTAATGCAAAGCCACTCGGCAAATTATGAATAAATATAGCAAAAGAAAGAAAAAGGAAAGTTTGCCATGCATGTTGATCTTTTTTATGTATCATTGGATGATGACAATAGTTATCTAATAAGCTCATAACTAAAATACCGATAGCTATACCGAGTATAGGGCCGATTATTTCATAGCTTGCAAATGTTTCAGGAATAATTTCAAGGGATAAAAGCCCAAGCAAAATTCCACCACATAATGCATATAAACGATGCATTTTTTCCTCAATTAGCTGGCGCATAGCAATGCCGACAGCACCGCCTAATAGTAATCCACCGAATGAAAAAAATGTAACTATCATAGGAATCCATAATCGTTCCATCGTATCACACTCCGATTCTTCCACTTATTTTTAGCTTACGAAAAGGAAAGTTAGATTAGTCCAAGTAATTGTGTTTGATTATAGAGAAAAAACTAATAATTCGTTATAATTTATATATTAAACTTAAGTGGAAATATGAAATGGGGAATACGTTTGCAAACAAAGTGGAGTCTATCTGAATATGAAAATCCAAAACGATATGATATAGAAAATAAAAGTTTATCAGATTTTCCGTTTTTACTATCATGGGCAAAAAAACTAAATATACAAAATGAATGGATTCTAGATATTGCCTGCGGTACAGGAAGGGTTACAATTCCATTTATAGAAAATGGATATCAAATGATTGGTGTAGATATACATGAAGGCATGCTTGCTGAAGCAAAGACAAAAACTACGGATTGTAAGAAGGTAAAATGGTTACAACAAAACTGTTTACAATTAAGCATGAATGAAACAATTCCGTTAGCATTTATGGTGGGGCACGGATTCCAGCATTTCCTTACGAATACAGATCAAGATCAGTTATTAACATCTATTCATCACGTATTAGCTGAAAATGGTATATTCATATTCGATACACGTTTTCCTTCAAAAGAAGAATTAATACAGCCATCTACAGAAGAATATTGGACAACTATTAGTGATGAAAAGGGAAGAAAATGTGATTTATATACTGAAATGATATACGATTCAATTCAGCAAATACAGCATTACATAACAACAAGAAGGTTTTATGAGGGCGATGCTCTAGTAGAGGAAATAAAAACAACGATAGATCTGCGTTATACGTACCCGCAGGAGTTAGAAAGATTATTAGTAGCGAATGGCTTTGAATTATTACATATATATAATGATTGGGAAGGCAATGAGTTAGGGGAAGATTGCTATTCTATGGTAGTAGTCTGCCGGAAGAAAAAATAGTATTATTTTAAAAATATGAATGTGAAAAGCCTTTAAGGAGAGGAAAAAATGACTTGGTACTTAGATAATGTTTATGAATTAAATAAAGAAGCGCCCTATACATTCTACCTTCCTAGCTCAGAAGTTTTAGAGAAATTAAAGGTTGGAGATTTGGTAAAGCTAATTTTTGTATCTAAAAATGAGGAAGAAGATGGATTTAATGGTGAAAGAATGTGGGTTGAAATCATTGAAAGAAATGAGAAGAAGTTTGTAGGGGAACTGAGCAATGAACCATATCGCTTAGATTTAAAAATAGGTGATAAAATTTCATTTGGGATTGAAAATATATGTGATACGGAATATAACGATTCATCTTCAAAAGATTGGGATTTTTATTTTGATACGAAGGTAATTGTTAGTAATGATGTACTTGAAAAAAGAGAATTTAACTTTATGCTTAAAGAAGATTCAAGAGAAAAAGGTGACTCTGGTTGGTCAATTTTAAGTGGCTATGAAAGTGATGACTATGTGAATGATCCTAAAAACTTTCAAATTATTTCAATTGGAGTCATATTGAATATAGATGATACTATTTTGAAATTTCTTGAGGAACCACCTTTATGTGCATATGAAAGGAATGATAAAGGTAGTTTTTATAAGATTGAAGACTATGATTGGGATACTTATTTAAATGGATAGAAAAAGTTATTACGTTTTAAAGAAAGCAATATAATTTCACTCTATGTGCTTGATAAAGATTCTACAGATAATAATTCAAGAGATTAATAGTAAATGGAGGAACAAATGATGCAACAAATTAAAAAAATAGGAAACTCATTTTGGTATATGACACCAGTTTCTGAAACAGATAGACCTATATTAGGAATGGTTGTTGGACAAGAAAAAACGTTAATGATCGATGCAGGGAATTCAGAGGAACATGCACAATTATTTTTAGAAATGTTAAAAGAAAAAAACGTATCGAATCCTGATTTTGTAGCACTAACGCATTGGCATTGGGATCATATTTTTGGATTATCTGTATTACAGAATGCATTAACTATTTCACACGCTGAAACGAAAAAAGAAATGCAGGCAATAGTATCTTATGAATGGACAGATGAAGCGTTGGACGCACGCATAAAAGAGGGTACGGAAATTGCATTTTGTGCGGATTGCATCAAAAAAGAGTTTGAAGAAAAAGCGAGAAATATTAAAATTATTCTTCCAACCTTAACGTTCCAGGATCAAATTGAATTAGACCTTGGCGAGGTGACCTGCGTGTTAAAACATGTGGGCGGAGATCATGCACATGATTCAGTTGTTATGTACATAAAAGAAGAAAAGATATTGTTTTTAGGAGACTGTATATATGCAGATATTTTTTCTTCGAAGTGGAACTATACGACGAAAAGAACGTTTGCATTAATAGATGAATTAGAAAAATTTGATGCTGAGACATATATTCTCTCTCATGGGGAAGCGATAAATCGAGAGGAGTTTTTACAAGAGATTCGTATGTTAAAAACAGTAGGAACTTATACTGAAATACATAAAGGCGATGAAGGAAAGATAAAGGAAGCGTATAAACGAGACATAGATAGAGAATTAAATGAAGATGAACTAGAAACAATAACGTTTTTTGTAAATGGTTATGAAATGAATAATCAATAAGACACGACATGAATCCAATATAATTAATTTGCACAAAAAGAGTATTGAAATTTAATTCAATACTCTTTTCAATAGTTAAATATGTAGTTTCAACCAAATTCTAAATGGGGAATCATTATCTGGAGGGGTGTCATTCTATTTATTTTTCGTATAGATAGTGGTTCAAGTAGAAGCTTTCTTTGCTAATTCAGTTATATAGTTGAAAAATCCATTGTGGTTTACATCATATACTACATTTACAGGTCGCCCACCATAAAATTCCACTGTACGCCCCTGGCTTGGTCCGTATGTATGAACGATACTATTAATCGTTTGAGTTTTTGCGAGGTTAGTGTTTCCGACAAGAGCAGTTGTTAGTACATCCCACAAGTAGTAAGTAGAGTTCGTTGAAAAGTGAACGAGGGGAGGAACCATCGCATAGCATTGGCCAAGGAAATCTAAACCAATATACTTTCGTTCTTTTGCCCAACGTTCACGTATGTCTATAGTTAATGGAACTTGGTTTGTACTTTCTAGTGTCACTAAGTCGATTTCAATTTTTGATTCCCATACACGAGCTACTGCTTTAGGGTCCCAAAATGAATTCCACTCAGCTGTTCCATCATGCTCTGGTTCATGTACATTGCCTGCGGTAAGAAATGTACCCCCCATCCAAACGAGACGTTCAATTTTATCTTCGACTATGGGAGCTTCATATAATGCACGAGCAAGGTCAGTTAGGGGTCCCGTAAATAATAAAGTTGTTTTTCCTTCTGTTTGTAGAAGCGTTTCTATTAAGTGATGATGTGCAGGCTTTGCTGCTACAGGTGTTATAACTTTTCCAGCCTCATTTAAAATTGGTAAAGCATCTACATAAAATGCATGCATCCGCCAGTCTTTTGGAAATGGATTTTTCGCACGGGAATTTGATGCGGCTACTTCAATATATTCTTTGCTGAAGCGATCAATAATTTTGCGACTTGCAGACATTGCTGGTTCCAAATAGCAATCAGCAGGGATAACTGAAACACCTGCAAGTTTGACATTATCCATCTGAAGTAATAAAAATAGTGAAATTAAATCATCTACACCACCATCATGATTGAAGTACACTTTTTTCATCATTGTAATCTCCATCCTATTTGATTTAGTTAGAAATTAAACATGAATTGAGGAAAAGTCATCAATAATTTCAACTACTTCAATTTCGCCATTAATGAGTAGTTCAGGGAGTTCGTTATTCACATTTCCTTTCCAATATTCTCTAGCTTGTTCCATTTTTTGAGAAAAAGGAATAGCATCTTCTTTCGGTAAAAGATTCCCGTCACCTTCAAAAGAACTTCCGATTACTCGTAGTTTAACAATCTGCAAAACTTCTCGATTGTAAGAATCAAATAATGCTTTCCATTTTAAAGCATCTTCATAGCTTTTAGCGGCATATAAACAAGACAACCTTGATGGATAATCAGGATATTCTTGCAGCCTAACCATTTCCACAATCGTTTCTCTAATGGCTCTAATTGTTTGATCCATGTAATTCATAACTACTGTAGCATTTTCATTCTTTATATGTAATTCTTCATTTGTATAATGTTCTTTTAAAATTTGTATAGAATCCTCACCACTAGAATTCAAATGTTCTCTTTCAAAAAAGAAGTGGAATAGCGTATTAGTTTGATTTTTATTAAATTGAATGCTTTGTCCGATCTTCACTTTTTTCCTTGTTACGATATGATATACGAAAAATCCTTGTTCATTCATGGTTCTCCTCCAAGTAGTAATGTTTAAATTTAGTAATTCAACATTGAAATATATAAAACCTTTATAAGTAAAAGTAAGAATTTGAGTTGAAAGTAAAGAAAATATATGAAAACGTTTTAAATTTGTTCACAAAATGTTCACTTACGAAGAGGTTTCCAATATCGATATAATGACAAAGACTCAAAGAGAAAGGATGATGAATTTTGCCATCAACAAGAAAGGAAAATCTCCAATTTGGTATGATGATGTGCCTTGGGATGGTTATCGTAATGACGTTTTACAATTTACTAATGAATGGATCAGGAGGGCCAATTTATATTAAGGAGATTGCATTAGAACTACTAATTGGATTTATTATTGCGCTATTAATTGAAATATGTATCGTTGGACCTTGTGCGAAAAAACTTGTCTTTACGTTACCATTTGATAAATCGAAAAAAGTAAATATTATTATTGCGATGGCGACAGCTATGGTTATTGGAATGGTTTTCTTCATGTCATTTTATGGAATGGCTATAACGTATTTTCATAATGGGTTACATGGTGAATCATTCGTTTCAATGTATTTCAAGATTTTTATTAAAAATTTCATTATGGCGTATCCATTACAATTAATTATTATGGGGCCGCTTGTGCGTTTCTTATTTGGAAAGTTTGTTTTGAAGAAGAAATCTGTTAATGTAGCGTAGTCGTAATTACTAAAATTATATATATAAATAAAAAATAAAAGCGCATCTCAAATATTTTGAGGTGTGTTTTTTTGTGGGCATTCGCAGTTATTTTCTTAGTTGTTGTGACATTTGTCCTTTTGCTTATATAGGATTATAGCTTTTAATTAAGTCAGAAATAAAAGATTAGGAGATGATTTTTTGAAAGGCATTGTATTTGCTGTATTTGCTGGCGTATTTATTACACTTCAAGGCACATTTAATGCGAAACTTAGTTCACATATTGGTATATGGTCGACGAGTATTATTACGCATTTTATTGGATTCCTTATTGTAACAACAATATTTTTGTTAAAGAAAGAAGAGAAAGTAACGGATTTAAAGCGTGTGAAAAAAATATATTTAGCAGCGGGTGCATTTGGTGTATTAATTATTTGTGCGGAAACGCTGGCGATATATTCACTAGGAGTTACATTGACAGCAGGTACACTTATGGTTGCACAATTGTTAACAGCAACTTTTATTGAGATGAAAGGATTATTTCAAATGAAAAAGATACAGATGGAGAGAGATCATATTGTCGGAACAATAGTAATGATTATAGGTATTGTTGTATTTAATATGTAAATAAAAGGGGGAAACGAAAGTGGAGAATAGATCAGATTTAATTATTCATTATTTAAAAACAAATAAAAAGCTTGAGGCTTTTTCAGAAATAGATACAGCTTATTTTCAATTAAATCATTATGAAAAAGGTGAGCTTATTTGCAATATAGATGATGAAATGGATCGTTTATATTTTGTTGTTAAAGGTAAAGTAAAAGTTTACACGATTACACCAGAGGGAAAGAAACTGATCCTTCGTTTTATTAATCCATTGGCGGTTGTTGGTGATATTGAATTCATACAAAATAGTAAAGCGCATAATGCTGTTGAAGCTTGTTCAGAAGTTGTAGCAATCTCTATTTCTCATATGGTTATTAGAAATAAGTTATTACAACATCCTAAATTAATGAATTTCTTACTTGAAAACATTGCGAACACATTAAAAATATCGACTCGTTTTACAGCTCTTAATTTACTTTATCCAGTAGAAGTACGTGTAGCAAGTTATTTACTTTCTATTTCCACTGACAGTAACGGGAATATGTATAAAGAAGATTTGGATGCGACTTCTGTATCAAGTATTGCGGATTTTATAGGTGTAAGTTATAGGCATGTAATTCGGGTTTTACAAAAATTTTATAAAGAGAAATTAATTGAAAAGAACAATGGAGTTATTGTAATTAAAGATTTTTTGAGAATGAAGGAAGTTGCTAAAAATAATATATATGAGCAATGAAAAGGGGAGAGGGAGTATGATTGGATTTAGTTTAGCTATAGTAGCAGGAATATTAATTAGCGTACAATCTGTTTTTAACGCAAAGGTAAATGAAAGTGTAGGACAGTGGTTAACAACAACATGTGTTCTTGGAATAGGTCTCATAAGTTCTATTCTATTTTATATTATTGCAGAAAACAGTATTAGCATTAAAGTGTATACTACAAATTACTTGTTTTATGTAAGTGGATTGTTTGGCATCGGTTTAATTATTTGTATCATGGGTGCAATCAAGAGTTTAGGACCAGCGTATACGGTGCTCATTAGTCTTATTACTCAATTAGTTGTTGCTCTATGCATTGATACATTTGGATTATTTGGAATAGAGAGGGTTCCCTTACAAATAAATAAATTAATTGGAATTGTTCTATTAATTGTAGGGGTAGGGATTTTTAAAAATCTATTTTCGAATAAGAAAGATATTAATATAAATGAGGATAGAGCTTAAATACATTACAGGGAGAGTTTTGAATGATTAGAGTAATAGTAGTGAATACTCTTTTTGTGAAGGTATTACATTTATTTGAGGAAATCGTAAGTTATCAATTAGCACAGTTGAAAAATAAGTAAAGAAGCCTTAGATAAATTGTGATCTTATATATGCACTTATTCTTTTGAAGTTATGTGAACTATCGTAATAGGATAAGTATCTATAAAGTAGTCTATGATTAAAATTAAATATTACCTAGTATATTTAACTAATGAATACAATGTCTTTTTCAGTTATTATGCTGTAAAAAAATTTATGGTAAAATCTAAAACATAATGAAATAAAGGGGTAGTATTATATGGGTTATTTCTCAAACAGTTTATTAGTGTTGTTTGTCCTGATCGTCTGTAGTTGTATGATTTTTGGTTAATAATATAATGATGGATTTATATAAAAGAAGTTAACTGAGGAGAAGTTAGCTTCTTTTTATTTTATGTTGAGAAGGAATTATATTGTTGTTATGGAAGTTTGTTTATATTTTATAAAATTACCCTTTTTATAAAATATAAACAATCGATAGAGTTAGGAGTATTTACATGAATAATAGTATAAATTACACAATAGAACACCCAACAAATTTCAATGGATTATTAACTGTATATGAATCTTTAGGTTGGAATTCTCTTCAATTAACGGTTAACGAATTAGAACAAATGTGTAAACAAAGTTGGTATGCAATGTATGCTTTTGATGATAAGAAGCTAGTAGGGATGGGGCGTATTATATCAGATGGTGTAATTACGGGCGTTATTTGTGGTGTTTGTGTATTGCCAGAGTATGAGTACATTGGTATTGGAAAAGAAATAGTAGAACGATTAATCCAGCACTGTGAACAAAACAAGGTTATTCCCCAACTTATGTGTGTGGAAAAATTACAATCTTATTATGAATCTATAGGGTTTCAGGCGTTTTCTGTTGGCATGACAAAACATATTATAAGATAGTAGAGCTTTATATTTCCAGTTTAATCGTACATATCTTCAAACTTCAGTATAAAGGAGAGTTGCTATATGGAGATTGCTAAAGGGGTAGAAATGTTACAACTTGAGTTTCAAGAATTTATTATTCACCCAATTCTTTTATGGGATGATGAAATGGCAGTTTTAATAGATACTGGTTTTCCTGGACAATTTGAAGATATACAAGTAGGGATGGAAAAGGTTGGGGTATCATTTGATAAGTTAAAAGTGGTGATTTTGACGCATCAGGATATAGATCATATAGGTAGTCTTCCGGAGTTATTGCAACGCTGTGGAAGTAATATTAAAGTTTATGCGCACGAGTTAGATAAGCCATATATTGAGGGAGATTTACCTTTATTGAAGGATGAAAAAATTGAGAATCCACCACAAGGAAAAGTGAGTAATACTGTGATTGACGGGCAAGAACTTTCGTATTGCGGTGGGATACTAATTCTACATACTCCAGGGCATACGCCGGGGCATATTAGTTTATATTTGAAACAAAGTAAAACTCTTATTGCAGGAGACTCGATGTATAGTGTGAATGGAAAGTTAGGAGGAATTCACACCCCAACAACTTTAAATATTAAAGAAGCACAGCAGTCTTTGAAAAAGTATTTAAATTTAGATATTGAATCTGTAGTTTGTTATCATGGTGGATTAAGTAAGGAGAATATAAATGTTCAAATTCAAAAGTTGTAAAGGTGTGAAGGGAAATTTTTTTGTTAAATAGTGCTAAAATATAATTTAATTACGAGTATATAAATAATAAAAAAGCATGTTTGAATTTTTTCACACATGCTTTTTTATTAAATGAAATTTAGTAATATTAACATCCTAATCCGTTCCAATAAAAAGAAACGATTTCTTGCGCTAATTCATCTATATTTGTAAGAATAGGATTGTGATTTTCATCTTTAAAGTTCCCAATTGATAATAAAGATACGAAAGCATGAGCCGCAAACTTAGCATTTCCTTTTGGGATTTCTCCAATTTGCATCGCGTTATCGAGTGCTTTTTCTAGCACTTCATACATGCTATCTTCAGCATTTTTTAATTGTTTCAATTGTTCTTCAGATAACGATAGTTTTGCATCTTTCATAAAATTTTTCATATCAATATCCATTGTTGCGTGTAAGTAGACTTTAGCGAAGTCCAATAATCTTTCTTTTAAAGTCTTATTTGTAGAAAGGATTTGAGACATATTCTCGCGTATACGTACCATCATTTGAATCATAGTAGCGGTAAATAAATCTGCTTTTGTTGAATAGTAATAGTATACGGTTGCTTTCGTAACACCACAAACTTTTGCGACTTCATCCATGGAAACGACTTGATAATTTTGAGTAAGAAATAGCCGAGTTGCCACTTCCAAAATGGTTTCTTTTGTAGATTTTGTATTTTTATTTTGACGAGGCCTTCCAAGAGGACGTTGTTTTTGTTCCAAATCTATTCGCTCCTGACATGTATTGTTGAGATAATTATAACACAAATTTTTATTCATTCTTGATTAATTAACCGACCAGTATATATAATTAAAAGTGGAAGAGAAAAGAAAGGTGGGTTTTTATGAAAAAGCACCCGTTACATATGTTAGGGAGGCTTGTAGCAGGGAAACATACACAATGGATAACTTTATCGGTATGGATTCTTATTACATTAGTACTTTCATTTACGTTACCACAAGTAAACAGTACGAAAGAACCGAATCCGAAAAATTTACCTGAAACAGCTATGTCGCAGCAAGCGGAAGCAATTATGAAAAAAGAGTTTCCGAATAATGCAGGGAATCCTTTATTAGTAGTATGGTATAGAGATGGTGGATTACAGTCGCAGGATTATAAACTCATACAAGACGTTTATAAAGAGTTAAAAGCTAGTCCTTTAAAGGAACAATCAACATTACCACCATTTGATACAATCCCGGAACAAGTATTATCAAAAAGTGCATCAAAAGATGGTACATCATTTGTTACACCAGTATTCTTTAACAAGGCTGCTGGAACAGATATATTAAAAGGAAATCTTGATGATTTAAGAAAGATAGTGAATAGTAAGGTCGATGAAGATCCATTTAAACAAAAAATAAGTGATTCTGGATTACATGTTCGATTATCTGGACCAGTAGGTATTCAAACAGATGCAGTTAGTTTGTTTAGTCAAGCAGATGTGAAATTATTAATTGCAACTGTACTACTCGTATTAGTCCTATTAATTTTACTGTATCGTTCACCAATTTTAGCAATTTTACCTTTACTTGTTGTTGGCTTTGCATACGGTATTATTAGTCCTACACTTGGTTTTTTAGCTGATCACGGATGGATTAAAGTAGATGCCCAGGCGATATCAATTATGACAGTATTATTGTTTGGTGCTGGAACGGATTATTGTCTATTTTTAATTTCGAGATATCGGGAGTACTTGTTAGAAGAAGAAAATAAATATAAGGCATTGCAACTTGCAATTAAAGCTTCTGGCGGAGCAATTATAATGAGTGCATTAACTGTTGTACTTGGATTAGGAACATTATTACTTGCTCATTATGGTGCCTTTCATCGATTTGCAGTACCATTTAGTGTTGCTGTATTCATAATGGGAATTGCTGCTTTAACAATTCTTCCTGCATTTTTATTAATTTTCGGTAGAGCGGCATTCTTCCCGTTTATACCGAGAACAACTTCGATGAATGAGGAATTAGCAAGAAAGAAAAAGAAAGTAGTAAAAGTGAAAAAATCAAAAGGTGCCTTTAGTAAAAAACTTGGAGATGTTGTAGTACGAAGACCGTGGACAATAATAATGCTCACTGTATTTGTATTAGGTGGATTGGCATCATTTGTACCACGTATTCAATACACATATGACCTATTAGAATCGTTTCCTAAAGAGATGCCTTCACGCGAAGGGTTTACGTTAATTAGTGATCATTTCTCTGCTGGTGAACTAGCACCAGTAAAAGTTGTTGTTGATACGAAAGGAAAAGAGCTTCCTATAAAAGAAGAACTAGAGAAATTTTCTTTCGTAAATACAGTGAAAGACCCAAAAGAGGGTAAAGAAAATAAGCAAATACAAATGTATGAGGTTTCTTTAGCTGAAAATCCATACTCAATTGAAGCGTTAGATCAAATCCCTAAATTGAAAAACAGTGTAGAAAAAGTATTAAAAGATGCTGGGGTTAATAATGCAGAAGATCAACTATGGATTGGCGGAGAAACAGCGTCATTATATGATACAAAGCAAATTACGGAACGTGATGAAGCAGTTATCATTCCAGTAATGATTAGTATTATAGCTTTATTATTACTTGTTTACTTACGATCAATTGTTGCGATGATTTATTTAATTGTAACTGTTGTATTATCGTTCTTCTCGGCATTAGGAGCAGGGTGGATATTACTTCACTTCGGTATGGGGGCACCGGCCATTCAAGGTGCAATACCGTTATACGCATTCGTATTTTTAGTTGCTTTAGGTGAAGATTATAATATCTTTATGGTTTCAGAAATATGGAAAAATAGAAAGACACAAAATCATTTGGATGCAGTAAAAAATGGTGTTATACAAACAGGTAGTGTCATTACATCAGCAGGTTTAATTTTAGCAGGAACTTTTGCAGTATTAGGTACACTTCCAATTCAAGTTCTCGTTCAATTTGGTATAGTAACTGCAATTGGTGTACTACTAGATACGTTTATCGTTAGACCGTTACTTGTACCAGCAATTACAGTTGTTCTAGGACGCTTTGCTTTTTGGCCAGGAAAGCTTTCAAGAAAGAGTGAAGAAGTACAAAAGGTGGATGCATAGTTAAAAAAGCCAAGGATATTTTCCTTGGCTTTTTTCTATGTAGTACATTAATTTTTTGAAGTCAAATCTTCAGTTTCAGCGTGATCAGCATCTTCAATAGCAGTTTCTGGCATTCCATATAAGCCGTTCATTGCTTGTTCTTCGATATTAAGGTTTGCAGTAGTATTATTTTGAATAGGTGTCGTGTTTTCGATAACATTTTCTTTTTTATTTACATTTTTGTTATTCATGTATGAATCCTCCGAATTTCTTTTGATTTATGTATAGTATGTGGTTGGATTTCAAGAAATATGTGAATAGATTTTTGCAGGTGTTATATACTTAAATAAAAACTTGAGGATAAATATAAATTGTAAGGAGTGAATAGGTGTGGTGAAAACAAGAAAGTTAGCCTTCTAAAATAAAATGAAATTTTAGGAGGCTATTAAAATGAGGTTTCATATAATTGACAGAGAAAATTGGAATAGAGAGCAGTATTTTGAACATTATTTAAAGTTGAAATGTACGTTTAGTATGACTGTGAATGTTGATATCACGAGGTTATTAAAGGGATTACGTCAAAAGGGAATAAAATTTTATCCCGTTTTTATATATTTAATTTCTAGAGTAGTAAATAATCATAAAGAATTTCGAACATGTTTTAACGATGAAGGAGCTTTAGGATATTGGGAAGAAATGATCCCAAGTTATACAATCTTCCATAAAGATGATAAATCTTTTTCAAGTATATGGACGGATTATTCTAGTGATTTCTACATTTTCTATAAAAATTATGAAGAGGATATGAGATGCTATGCTAATATTCATGGTCTCTTCACGAAAGAAAATATTCCGCCAAATGTTTTTCCGATTTCTAGCATACCTTGGGCTAGTTTTACTGGATTTAATCTAAATATTAATAATGATGGTGATTTTCTATTACCGATTATAACTTGCGGGAAATATTTTAATGAAGAAAATAAGGTTATGTTACCAGTTTCATTGCAAGTACATCATTCAGTTTGTGATGGATATCACGCGAGTCGATTTATTGAAGATTTACAGAAGTTAAGTAATAGTTGTAACGAGTGGCTTAAGTAATATCTAATTTTTAATTATACACAATTGAATATGAAAAAAAGAAGAGAACATGTTTATATAGCATGATCTCTTTTTATTTATTAATACTAATAAATAGTGGAAGATATAGGGTGATTTGTAGTTTAATAGTAAATAAGTTGATTGGTTTTAATTTTCTGTATTTTACATCTATATCGTTCACAAAACTTATTATTTTGTAACAATGAAGGGGAAAACAAAAATGACAATAATATCTATAGAAAAAGCTACAATTTTAGATGCTGAAAAGTTAACAGAAATAATGACAAAAACATTTGATGAAGAAGCAAAACGATGGCTATCCGGTCAAGGTAATGCTAATGACTATAACATCCAACCACCTGGCTATTCTTCAGTAGAAATGATGAAATATTCGATTGAAGAGCTGGATTCTTTCAAAGTGATAGTGGATGAAAAAATAATCGGGGGAATTATAGTCACAATCTCCGGTAAGTCATACGGTCGAATTGATCGTATTTTTGTAGATCCTGTTTATCAAGGAAAAGGAATTGGGTCATTTGTTATTAAATTAATAGAAGAGGAATATCCGAACATAAGGATTTGGGATCTCGAAACATCCAGTAGACAAATAAATAATCATCATTTTTATAAAAAAATGGGCTATGAAATCATTTTTAAATCTGAAGATGAGTATTGTTATGTAAAAAGAATTACTGTAGATTCAGCTGAAGAGGAGCTGATAAAAAATAAAGATATGCAAAATAGCCAATACGAAAACTGTAATCTAGTAAATACAGAGTATTATCAAGTGAATTTAAAAAACAGTTCCTTTGTTGGTAGCAATATGATGAATATGAAGATGGGTAATTGTAATGTGAGTCAATCAAATTTTAGAAATATAAATTTTAGAAATTCTTCATATGCAGATTTAAATCTTTCTGGTAGTAAATTTGATTTTGTGACTTTAGGTGGAGTTCAATTTAAAGATACAAGTCTCGGAGAAGATAAAGATCCTATTTCATTTAATAGTTGTGATTTAGAAGGTAGTACGATTAGTAATTGTAATCTGAAAAATATTGAAATAGAAAATTGTGATATATCCGGTATGAAAATAAATGGTATTCCAATTGAAAATCTATTTGAGTTATATAATAAAGTAAAAAGTTAACCTGTATTTGGTGTAGATAAGGTATTCGTAAATCAGATGATACACTGAAATAATTGTGTAAAAATAACATAAAGAAACATAGAAGAGAAGGGATTTCACTAGAGGTCTAGAATGGAAAGAAAAATGTACTGTAATGAATATGGAGGGAAGAAATTATGGGGATCAAAGTAAGAGCGGTAGAAATTCAAGATGCTAGAGCCATTCATCGTATATGCATACAAGATGATGTTTTACCTTATATGGTTTTCTTACCTAGCATGCGAGTAGATGCGATGGAAAATAGAATTCGAAATTTAGCGCCAAATCAATTTGAATTTGTTGCAGAGTATGATGGAGAAGTTGTTGGATTTGTTGGGTTAACCCAAAGTCCAGGACGTAGATCTCATTCTGGTGATTTGTTTATAGGGGTAGATAGTGAATATCATAATAAAGGAATTGGAAAAGCGCTTCTTACAAAAATGCTTGATTTGGCTGATAATTGGTTAATGTTAGAGAGAGTAGAATTAGGTGTTTTAGAAACGAATCCGAAAGCGAAATCTCTATATGAGAAATTTGGGTTTGTAGAAGAGGGAGTAAAGATAGGGAATTTGAAAGCACACGGAAAGTTTATTAATGAAATTATGATGAGTCGTTTTAGACCGGATGGTTTGATCGTACATAATGGATAGTGAAAAGCATGACAGTATAATGTCATGCTTTTTTTGTTAGTTGCGATTCGGCAGTTTTGGTTGCATTAAAAATAATGCTAAACCAATAAAAATAATTGCAATTCCTAGTCCTTGTTGTAAAGAAATGGTCTCATTTAATATAAAGTACGCTAGTATACAAGTTCCAATTGTTTCTCCTAAAATACTCATAGAGATTACAGTAGCGCTCATCCATTTTAATAACCAATTAAAAATTGTTTGACCTAAAATTGTAGCAACAAACGCTAAGCCAATAAAGCACAACCAAGTTTGCGTAGAGTAATGGATGAAAGATTCTTGCTGCATGTATGCAAATATACCAAGAAAACAGGCGCTACTTCCATAACTAATTACTGAATACGGTATAAGTGATACATTTTTACGAACATGTTGACTAATGAAAAAGTAAGCTGTAATAATTCCGGCCGCAATAAATGCTAAAATGTCCCCGTATAAAGCTTCTCCGCTAATTTGGAAGTCTTGCCATCCAATGACGATACTTCCTGAAATAGCGATAAGGCAACCGATAACTGCTCCTTTTGTAAATCTCTCTTTAAAAAGAAAGTAACCACCAACCATTGAAAATAAAGGTTGTAGCGTTACGATTACTGTAGAACTTGCTACAGAAGTATATTGTAATGATTCAAACCAAAGTACATAATGTGCAGCTAAAAATAATCCAGATATGAATCCGAATCCCCATTGTCTTTTTGTTACTGTTTTTAGCTCGTTTCGCTTATTTTTATTAATCAGTAATAAAGGTAACAGAATGAGTGCAGCAAATAATAATCGATAAAAAGCAATGATAGCCGCAGGAGCATCTGCTAATTTTACAAAAATTGCTGAAGTTGATAGGGCAAATACGCCGAAAAATAAGATGCAATATGAAAGAATAGGTGATTTCACAGTTTGTCCCTCCAATAGAACTTTTATTATAATGAACTAAATACGATATAATGTACAAAGGTTAGTATATAAGTCCCTGAGACGTTAGGGAAGGATTATTTGCCTTTGTTTATTATGTCAGCACAAAAGTAATGAAACATGCAATATGATGGACGAAAGGAAGTTTTTACAATGATACATGATAGACTCGGACAAACTGTATTAAGTTATCGCAAGAAAAATAATATGACGATTCGTGAATTTGCTGATTATGCCGGGATTAGTACATCATTAATTAGTCAAATTGAACGAGGAAATGCGAATCCTTCTTTAAGTGTATTGGAATTAATTGCAAAAGCATTAAATGTACCACTTTTTACACTTTTTATTAATGAAATCGATACAGATTCACTCATATCTAAGAAAAAAGATCGAAAAAAAGTATATCGGGAGAATAATGATCACATTGTATATGATGTATTAACACCGGATTTTATGAAAGCGCGTATTGAAATGTTAATGATGGATTTAAATAAAAAAGCAAATACAACGGAAAGTCACTATTCACATGAAGATAAGGAAGAGATTGCTGTTGTTATGAAAGGGGAAGTGTATGTGGAATTAGAAGGAAAAGAATATTTTTTAGAAGAAGGTGATGTTGTACGAATTCCGCCAAATGTGAAACATCGTTTTTTAAATAAAAGTGATGAATCTAATCATATTTTATTTGTATTGACACCATCTTTAGGATGAGTATAAAGTGATGGAGGATAAAAAGATGGAAAATAAAACTGTCTTAAGAGATGGCCTTTCAATTATTTCTCAATGCAAAAGACGAACAAATGATATTTGGCATGCACATTTCGGAGCAGCTGCAATTGCTAGTTATTTCTTTTTGAAAGATAACAATATGGATGAAGAGATAACTCGTAATATGTATTACCAAACAAAAAGGATGCTGAACAAGCAAAAATTAGGTGAAGTCATTAATGTTAAAGAAGAAATTGATTTTCAAAGTGCTGAAAAAATCATTATTAAATCATTGGAACAAACAATTGATGAACTTCATTGGGTGGGGCATAATGTCATTTATGCTGCATTAAGTTTATTAGCTATAAAAGAGTTACAAAAATGGGGAGATAATCAAGAGATTGAAGGGATTTTTAATCTTATATTATCATTTCAAAAAACAATTCCAGGCAGATCATGGATTGGTTTTACAACAAAGGAAGTAAAACAATTACATATAAATGATGAGATAGTAAATGAATTAAGAAATCCGAAACAATTGTCTACATTTATTTTAAACGAGCTCTCGCAATTTCATATTATTTATAGAGCGGAATCACATCATGATTTAATTGGTCATTTACTTACTTTTTCTCATGCAATAAATATAATGTATGACTTAGGGCATAGAGATATATTCTACCGAGCGTTGCGTCCACTGTTAAAGCTAGTATACGTATTACGTGCTAGTCAAAATCTTATGCCGAATACTGAAATAAACTTGCACTCACCTATAGATTGTTTACCTTTAATCGAATCTAAACGTGCTCATATATTACCGACAGAAAATCAATTTTGGCTAAAAGACTATGGTGCATTTGATTGGGATTTCGGACATGTCTTTAAATTTTCATATAGTTACTTTGATCATATTAAGAGAGCTCCAAAATATAAAGATATAACATTAGAGAAATTCCGATTTATTATTAATACGTAGTGAAGTTTAATGATTTATATAAAGGGCTCAATTTAAATTTTCTTGTTGATAGTATATTATTTTTATATTTGTAAGATTTTACATATGTATTTTACTTTTACTAATTATGTAAATAGGCTATACTATAATACATACATTTTAGTATTGGAGAGAGAAGTAAAACGACATGGAATTAGTGAAATTGGAAAAAGTAATTGAAATAAAGAAAGAAGAACTTTTATATTTAGTATCGGATTATGGAATTCAACATGAAAAAGTATTGGCATTAAGCCAAGAATTAGACAAACTGATAAATTACTTTATGTTTTTAAAATAGAAAGAACTATGACATGATGTGAAAATGTTATAGTTCTTTTTTATTTGGAAATTCAAATATATATTTTATATACTTATAATAGATGGAATATTCCGTTTCTAAGGAGGGGTAAATATGATTTTACATACTCATATTTCAGGGGAAGGGGAACCGATGGTACTTTTACACTCTGGTGGTATGACAGGTTTAGTAGAATTTGAAGAGCAGGTAGCATTTTTTCGAGAAAAAAATTATCAAATCATTCGTCCTGATTTAAGAGGCCATGGAAAGTCAGGGGGGACATTGGAGAATTATTTCCTAAGTTCCGTAAAGGATTTATATGATACGTTAGTACATTTACAAATTGATAGATGTCATATAGCTGGTGTTTCCCTAGGAGGATTAATCGCTTTATTATTTGCAAAAAACTATCCATATAGAGTAAGAACATTAACTTTTTCAGGTATCTTTCCAGTTAAGAGAGAAAATTGGGAGGAGTCTCAGGAGTATGAAGCGAATTGTCATCAGCAACTGATGGAAAATGAAGAAGTTGTAAAGTATATGAATCAAATTCATGAAAAAAGTGATTGGAAAGCATTACTTGAATCATGGCAAGTTAAAGATTGGTACCCATTCGAAGAAACTGGTGATGTAGCCAATCTTCAAGTACCTACACTTTGTATTGCTGGGGGAGATTCAGAAGATGAAGTTGTAGCTGCTACAACGTTCAAACAATTAAATAACAACATTCATATTGCTGTTATTCCGTTTGCCGGTCATTTAGTACATAATGATCAACCAGGAGTCTATTCGAATATATTGTCTAATTTCTTACAGAATGCGCAAGCGGCTAGTCGAATATAAGGACTTTTGGGTATAATAAGAAAGGAATTATTAATTGTATCGGTTAGGAGCGCAGCACATATGAAAACAGTTGTTGTTATCGGTGGAGGTATAACGGGACTTTCTACTATATTTTATTTAGAAAAATACAAAAAGGATAATAATATAGAATTAAATTTAATCCTGGTAGAAAAAGAAGAGTACTTAGGTGGTAAAATCCATAGTGTAGAAGAAAAGGATTTTATTATGGAATCAGGAGCGGATTCTATCGTTGCTCGCAATGAACATGTTATGCCGCTTGTAAAAGATTTAAATTTAGAAGAAGAAATGGTATATAACGAAACGGGTAATTCTTACATATATTCTGATAATACTTTACATCCAATTCCTTCTGATACTATATTTGGGATACCGATGAGCGTCCAGTCATTATTTAGCAGTACGCTAGTATCAACGAAAGGCAAAATTGTTGCTTTAAAAGATTTCATAACGAAAAATAAAGAGTTTACCAAAGATACTTCACTTGCTGTATTTCTAGAAAGCTTTTTAGGGAAAGAGTTAGTTGAAAGACAAATCGCCCCAGTGCTTTCAGGTGTATATTCCGGTAAATTGAATGAACTTACTATGGCATCGACATTACCGTATTTACTGGATTATAAAAATAAATATGGAAGTATTATTAAAGGTTTTGAAGAGAATAAAAAACAGTTTCAATCAGCAGGAAACAAAAAGTTCGTATCATTTAAAGGTGGACTATCTACGATTATTGATCGTTTAGAAGAAGTGCTGACTGAGACAGTTGTTAAGAAAGGTACTGTAACGACAGCTGTAAGAAAACAAGGTGATCACTATGAAATTTCCTTTGCAAATCATGAATCAATCCAAGCTGATTATGTTGTCTTGGCAGCTCCGCATGATATCGCAGAATCTTTATTAGAGTGTAATGAGTTAAATGAGCAGTTTCATACATTTAAAAACTCATCTCTTATAAGTATTTACTTAGGGTTTGACATACTAGATGAACAATTACCGGCAGATGGCACAGGATTTATCGTAACGGAAAATAGTGATTTACATTGTGATGCTTGTACATGGACAAGCCGGAAGTGGAAACATACATCTGGAAAACAAAAGCTATTAGTACGAATGTTTTATAAAAGTACCAATCCAGTATATGAAACGATTAAAAATTATAGTGAAGAAGAATTAGTACGAGTCGCTTTATATGATATTGAAAAGAGTCTCGGAATTAAAGGTGAACCAGAAGTAGTTGAAGTTACAAATTGGAAAGATTTAATGCCGAAATATCATTTAGAACATAATCAAGCGGTCCAAACATTACAAGAAAAAATGACGGATCTTTATCAGAATGTATACTTAGCTGGTGCTTCATATTACGGTGTCGGAATTGGTGCGTGTATTGGAAATGGAAAGAACACTGCAAATGAAATAATTGCAACATTAAATGAACAGTCAAAATAGAATACATATATAAATAAAGCGTCCTTCCAATATTAGAGGGACGCTTTATTTATCCCGCTTGCAGTAAGACCCCCACCTCAAAATTCAGCGAAAGCAAAGAAGTTAGGTGGTGGTTGGGCTACCCATAAAAATCCGATTGGTGAAGGCTGATAATCAGTGAGTGATGAAGAAACTCCCCACTGATTAAAGTTTCACTTTATTTCACTTGAATGGAGATTTTTTTATTAGTTGTATTATTTTCAGTAATCGTTAATGTTATGTCCCCGGACTCTTTGAATGAATGGGGAGAGAGTTGATAAAGTTCTTTTATACCGTGTTTCTCTTTTAATGTATTAGCAGGAAGTAACGTTATGTTCGGTTTCCATGATTCTTGTTTTCCTGAAGGATAGTTTACTATTATTTCTGGATTATTTAATTGCATTTGTTCCCAAGAAGCCAAACGTAGTTCAACTTCTGTATCTTTTTTTAGTAACTCTTCTGAGAAATATCCAAGTTCTCCAATGTTACCGAAAATAGTAAAGTTTTGATTTTGTAGTGTGATATCTAAATATTTAGGTTGATATGTTACTGCGTGGTAGATTCCATAGGTAAGTGAAAGAGTTGCAGCGATTAAAATGCTGATTGAAAATGTTTTAAAGCTATTGCCTTTAAAACTAGTCATCATGAATGAGTTTGGAGCAAACTTTTTTGCAAATAAAAATATGAGTAAGATGAGTAAGAGGGATAAACCGATGAATATATACATAGAAAATATACACCTCCATAACAAATTATATTTTAACTATATTTTACCATAAATGTATTGGGTAGGATGTTATTTTAGAAGGGAAAAGTGAGCAAGGAATCGAATTAATAAGACATATTATTATGAGCGGAGTGATGGAGATGAAAATAATACAATTAATTTTAAAATTATAGAATAAAGAGATAATCATACTATTTTGATCATCTCTTTATTTTTAAATTATATAAAAGTAAGAAGGGTTACTCTTAGTTCGTATTGAATTAAGAGAATAAGCTACTCTTGAAATAATTGATTAATGGGACATTAAGGACTTTCCTAATTATTAATATTTTTTCTGCTATAATGAATAAGTAGAAAGAAAGGAATGATTCTATGGCATTTCCTATATTAGAAACTGAACGTTTGCGTTTAGTTGAAATAGAACAATCTTATTGTCAAAAAATATATGAAATCTTTTCATTAGATGAGGTAACATGTTATTACGGTATGAATTCTTTTACGGAGTTTGGACAAGCTTCACGTATGATTGAATCTTTTTCAAAAAATTATTTTGAGAAAAAGGCGATACGATGGGGGATTGTATTAAAAGAAACTAATACTTTAGTAGGTACAATTGGATTAAATAATTTACAACTATGGAGTAAACGATCTGAAATTGGATATGACTTACATCCTCGTTATTGGGGGAATGGTTATGCGTCAGAAGCGGCCGAGGAAATTATTCATTATGGATTTCAAGATTTAGGCTTATTTAGAATTGGAGCTATTACATACCCTGAAAATGTTACTTCTTGTAAAATGTTATCTAAAATAGGGTTTCATAAGGAAGGGCTATTACGTGGATATATTCATCAAGGGAATAAGCAACATGATGCACTGTTGTATTCTATAGTTCGAACGGATGTAGAAGAAATAAATTTATAACAAAAAACCCCTCTTATAAAAGAGGGGTTAAATAAAAGTTAACCTAACTTAGGTAATAAACGTTCTCCGCTTTTCATGCTACTTTTACATAAAGGGCATTTAGGCTCTTCTTCAAATGAAAAGTTCTTTCTCATCCATCCTAAACAATCCTCTGCTTCACATTCCCAAACAG
>Ga0102589_1002030_pt1 | contig 24696 bp, 16 predicted proteins | sample AraplaMF_Col_mLB_FD_76858 | JGI IMG/M metagenome (GOLD analysis project Ga0102589, IMG submission 76858) | Arabidopsis root microbial communities from the University of North Carolina, USA - plate scrape MF_Col_mLB | ecosystem: Host-associated > Plants > Roots > Endosphere | place: USA... | reverse complement strand
TAAAGAGAATTGTCCCAAATATGTATAAGTAACCCAATTAATAATTCTCCTTTTCATTCCTTCTAATATGACAATAGTACCAGCTTTCTAAGCTTTTAATTTTAAATCCCTGCTTAATATAAAAATTTTGTGCAATCGTATTTTTCCCTTGTGTCGATACATCTATTTCGAAAATATTAAGACTTTTCAAGTAGCGGATTAAAGATTTCAATAACGAGGTACCAACTCCTTTACTACGATAGCTTTCATCAACTGCAACTAAACCTATTACTGCTTTTTTATTATCATGTATCTTCGCAGTAATAAAACCTAATATGGAGTCCCCTTCCTTCACTTTAAGGCAAAAGTCATCAAATTGTCCATTTATCGATTTTTCTGCCCACAATGTAAACATCTCATCCACCTTATCTTTTGCAAAGAGCTGCTCATAGCCATAGTATCGGCTATCATTAAAAGCATTTGAAGCAAGGTTGCAGATAAGATCCTTATCTTCTGCAGTGGCCAGATCGATTACCGCTTTTTCACAGTCATCATATTCTTCAACATTTAAGCTATAAGTTACTTTTAAGTCGGCAAAATGAAAGTTATTATTCTCAAGGGTTCTTATTCTGTTTATATCCTCTATTCTGCAAAGCGATTGAATAAAATCAATGTCTTTGTCTTGAATAAACTTCTCTACTTCTTTAAAACTACTCCCATCTACTAAACTGAGAGAAGCTATATTACAACCAAAAAACTCCGAATCCCAATCTAACTTATTAATCATTATTTGATATCCTTTCATATTGTTAATGTAAAGAATATATAATGTTAATTTTTTTCTAATAATTGCTCACGCTCAGCTTCAAAAGATGAGCTTCTTATAGAATATTGCTCAGAATATGAAAACTGACCGATAATTCTAATTAAATATTCCCCAACTACACCAAAAGAGATAAGGATTAATCCAGAAAAAATACTTATCAATGCAATAATGCTTGACCATCCGGCAGCACTAATCAAACCCGACAGTTTTCCTATAAGTACATAAACCACTATTAAGCCACCTATTACAGCAGAAACAAAACCAATCCAACTAATAAACCGCAGTGGTATTGTTGAATAGTTAACTAATATATCCATTGCAAGTTTGTAACTTTTTCTCAGTGAATAATTAGATTCACCATATTTACGAGCATCATGTTTGACTTCTATATTCGACACATTTCTTGTATTTTTCAATATCAGTGCGTCGATCATAGGATTGGCTGATTTATAAGTAATTATGGAATCAACTAATGACCTTGAGAGAATTCGAAAACTAGACATCTTAACATGTTTTGGTTTGGCAAATATTTTTTCATAACTTTTCCCTATCATGTAACTTCCAACATTGCGGTACTTAGCATGCTGTTTGATTGCAGGGCTCCCAATTACACAGTCATACCCCTTCTTTATCTCATTTAATAAATTTGGGATTTCCTCTGGTGGATTCTGTAGATCATCGTCCATTGTGATCACATAATTTCCAGAAGAATAATTCATACCACAAATTATCGCATTATGCTGTCCAAAGTTCCTCAATAACTGTATGACTTTCACTCTATTATCGTTCTCATTAAGTTGCTTCATCACTTCAAAGCTTTTATCAACACTACAATCGTCAACCAAAATTATTTCATAGGAGATAATAATTGAATTTAATACTTTCGTTATCCTACTATAAAGTTCATGAAGACCATCACTACTGTTATAAACAGGGATTACTATAGACAAATCCATTGTTATATAGCCCTCTTTCTTCTTTCTATATATTGCGCAACATCCAAAATATACTATATATCAATTATCTGAGTTTATTGTTTTAAGTAAGGCGCTTGGATGAAATACTTAAAAACAATATTAAATGAATCGTATCTTCCTCCATTGCACTGAAGGATTTTAAATTAATAACCCAAAATAAAACTACGTGTCCACACACTTAATGTATTTGAATAGTTTCTCCTAATGAGATTACTCGTTTCTTATCCACTTCATTAAATATTAGTACAACATCGTAAGTTCCCGACACGAGTGTATTGGTAGCAAATGAAAAAATGCGATATCCATTATTTAGTCCCTCTCCATTATCGACTGAAATACCTTCTTTAATTTCATTATCTGTCTTCAAAAAATATTGTCTTTCATCATTAATGAGAGCAACCTGAATAGATGTTTCTGAAGCTTTTACTCCATTTATACTTCCCCATCCTCCAACAGTAAGTATATTTTCCTCGTATGAAAACCAATCTTTCGTATAGTTTACGCCATTCGTATCATTGTTATATATCTTATAAAATTCCGATAATGTAAGTTCACTTGTTTCATAAGGAGCTGGTCCTATTTTTACAATTAAATACTCTCCAAAATCTTTTACATATCCATCCTCTGGATATTCCGGCATCGCTCCTGCTCTATTGATTATCTCTTGTTCATCCATTTCCTCAAGTTGATTAAAATCATAGCCATGCAAATTCATAAATCGGAATATTCTTCCTGAGTTCTTCAACTCACTTTGAAGCCCATAAGTCCTATCCCATTGAAAAATCGAGTACCCTTCTGTATCCCCAAGTTTTAAATTATAATTTTCAGGTAATCCAATAAATACTACTTCTTTTTCAATGTCATCACCGTTATGTTTTTCAATTTCCTCTGCGATTGAATTCATTTTTGCTATATCCAACTGATATCGTAGATAGTCAGTATAAAACACTTTGTTCATATCCTTAGTTTGATATAACACTATCAATACTACTATTAAACCCATGATTTTACCGAAATTCACCACATATAAACGTTTACCTTGAAAATACATATACAACAAAGCAGTAACAAAACCAGTAAAAATACTATGTGTAATAAAAATTCGATCTACAAGGTGAACATTACCCGTTATAAAATACATTGAAAACGCAGCAAGTACGCACCCCGTACCCAAAAGAACATAAATTATTTTTTTCTTCATAATGCTAAAAACAGTGCTATACAATAATATAAGCACTCCTGCTAAAAAGGCCATGTACACGCCCAAGTTATCCCCTATATAACTAAATCCAAAAAATATTTCTAGAAATCCTAGGAGAGATTCAATGAACGCTCTTAAACTACCAAAGTCATACTGTATGTAATTAGATGTATAACCAGAAGGGCTAACTGAAAATATTATTTGCAATATATTTGTGATAATTGAATTTATTACTAGAACTGCTACAATCACAGAAAATCCCTTCATTAAAACCAGTATAGTTTTCAGAGTAGTATACCGATCTTTATTCTCCGAAAAATATACAGTGACAAAACAGGTTATAAAGAGACCAATTAAAAAAAATACGACTGCTGCTTCAGTAAAAGATATAGCATACGTCAATACACCCATAGAAATAACCAATTGATACAAGGATTTCTGGTTTATTGCAAATTCAAAAAAGTAATTAATCGATAATGGGACTAAAAATAGCACTATTCCCATTTCAATAGTTGTCATCATAAAAATAAAGTTATCAGCAATAAGCGGACAACTGATTGCTACGCAAGAAAATACGATTATTGATGTATTGTTAAAATAATTACTAGAGAACTTTTGAATTACATATCCCCATAATGTAATTCCTGCAATAATAAGTAAGACTCCTATAAAATCACGCCAGAAAGGAAGAAAATCGTAAGTATTAACTAAAAATTTTGTGATATGTGCTCCCCATCTTCCCTGCGCTAAGAGTGAGCCATCCATAAAATAACGATCGAAACTTTCATCATCTACACCCATGGAAAAATTGGTCAAGGTAAACCCATAGGCTAACGAACTAGTTATAAATACCGCTATCCAATAATATTTATTTCGCTGAAATGCTTCTTTAAGCAAATCCATCTCTCCTTAAATCTACTATAACGCAACACAAGTGCGAAGGGATGATTGTATAGCAACATTAATCATCCCTCCACTCTTAAGCTTTATTAACTAGTAACTAACCTAAACCATAGTTTTAGCGATCTATCTCGAATAATATAACTATTATTCCTTCAATAAGCTACACGAGTACAAGAGACCTTTAAACAACTTTTTCTTTATCTTGATTCCTCTACCGCCTCTTTAGTAGCCTGCAAATAAGCATATCCATACTTCTTATCAGGTTCTAGATACGCTCCTTCTCCCCACTCATTCCACGCATTAATAAATACCATTTGATCGTCTAAATCTGATCTATTCTTACCTTCCGATATCACGTCTTTGAGCCATTGCTTATACAACGCAGGGGTAGCTCCTTGGAATATCATACCTTTATTATTTCTGCGTGCAGTGTTATCCCACATAGGCATTACAGCACGATAAAGCTTTGGCAAATTGTATTTGAAATACTTTTGATTCTCTACTAAATCCTGATAATCAAATACCTCACCAGAGAAATCACTACGAACATAATCAATATCATGCGTAATATTTTTACAATTTGTATAAACAGTTCCCGGATGGAACTCAGAAATAGCATCAAAACCAGTGCCGAGTAAATCCAGTTCAACCATATTTTCTTTTACAGCCACGATGTACAAATCACCGATTCCCTGCACATGACAATATTCACGCCAATATTGAAGTACTTCTGTAGGTTCAGGCATTAATGCAGGTCTATATACCGTTATTAATTTTTTACCTTGTATTGTAATATAGCGCTTATCTTTTAAAAATCGGACCATGTCATGAATCACATTTTTGTAACTTTCCACTGTTTTAGGTTGTTCCATCAAAATGTCAGAATTGGTTCCATCAAAACGCTTTGTCCAATTTTCATTAGCCCAGCATAGAGAGAACGGGAAGTCGAAACTTTCATCAGCTAGGAACATCTCGATTGGTTTTTCAAGCAAACGTTCTCCGTCAAACCAATAGTAATAGAAGGAGAATCCATAGATCCCATACATCTGTGCTAATTCGATTTGCCTCATCATATTTTCTTTTATTCGCAAATCATAAAAACCTAGTTCGCCTGGTAAACGTGGCTGATAATGGTCCACAAACTGAGGAACGGCACGACAAACGTTATTCCATTCTGTTACTCCCTTACCCCACCATTCTTCATTGTGTGGATCAGGGTGAAACTGCGTAAGGTAATAAGCAATTATTTTATTATCACCATCTTGTCGAACGTAAGGAGTCTCTGTAATCGGAACATAGTTCGATACATCTTGATCGGGTATCCTTAATATTTGCTCTATATATTTTTGTTGGTTTGAACTATGTTCAGTTTCAGGTGCAGATGGTAAGACCAGATCATGTTCCAAATTTACATGCTCAACCTGTTCAGAAGGTGCATAAGACAAAAGTGATGGCTTTAACGTTTTTTTCGCGTTATATAAAAATCTTTCTTTTGTTTTCGCAGGCATTATTGGTAGTTTCCAAAATAGCTTCTTTAATGCACGGTAATACCCTTTTTCCTGCGGAGGCATAGGATGCACTTCAACAGATTTTTCTACTGAACGTTCAGATCCATTCATCTCTTTTATCCGCCTTAACTGGTTATTATAATTTTCTTCGACCAAATCAATTGTCTTTTTAGTAATAGCTTGCCAAGTGTTTTCCAAAGCCTCTTGCTTCAAAACATTACAATAATCTTCATTAAACCTTAATTCTATCGACTTATTAATATTATTAATAAATTCCTGCTGATTATGGGCGATTAAACAAGATTCATATTTTAGACACTCTGGTAATGCGTACGAGATTATAGGTTTCTGTTGTGCCATATACTCAAAAATCTTAACAGGAGAAACGGACTTAGTAATATCATTTACAAGGAAAGGCAATATAGCAATATCATAAAATGCCGCGTATCGACTCAGTTCACTATATGGCTTTGATCCGATATATTTCACATTTTTATATGCTAAAAGTCCACTTTCTTTCATGTGATCATCATGCTCATATCCGATTATTAATAATATAAATCGCTCATCTTCAGCTATCTGTTTAAGAAGATCATAATCAATCCATTGCGCAAGAGCACCATGATAACCGATAATTATTTTATTTTCATTGATAATATCCTGAATATCCTGTGGACACTCTAATAAATTGCGATCTAGATTCCAATGTTCATAGTCAACACCATTCGTAATCATATCCATATTCCGTGTACGATATGGTTTAACTTGTTCAAACAATTTATCTGCAGTGGCAATAATAGATATATCTTCATTTTTCAAGACATAATCGTGTCTATCGAATACAAACTTCGGAATATTGCCTGTTATTTGAGGTGTAAGTTCATCAATATACTCATAAAGAATCGAATAACCTTTTTCTTGAAAAGCTTTTAGTTCATCAATAGTTGTTGCTAAATCAATAGACTGCAAACGAATAATTTTCAAACCAGACTTTCTATCCAGAATATCAAATAACTTCTTCTTCACTTCATAATTATCAAGATTAATAATACAAAGAGTAAGAGATACAAACTCACAAATCTCAATATCCTTATCTACTAACGGATGCGCACCATAAAACGAAATTCCCCCTACATTTCCCGCCTGTATAGATAAGTGTTGAAATCGTTGAAACAGCGGAGTGTTCCACCCCATTGGCACATGAAATATATCAATAAAGCTGTGAGGCGTACGATCTATCCAATTCTCTATATCAATCCAAATATCACTTGTTTGAACCATTTCAGCTATTCTCCCTGATTCTTTAACATTTGCAAAACTATCTTTCCCTTTAACAAAAATCTTTCTTATTGTCTTCTGCCACCCATTGCTTTTAATGTTTTGCTCGGTTTTCTTCACAAGCTTGTAATATTCTCTAATCGTATTCCTCATCTTTTTTTACCAGCTTTTAAGTTATCTAATATATGTCGAATTGGCTTGGTTAACTTCCAACTTGTTGAATTTAACACTGTTTGGTAATCATTAAATAAGTTATCCTTTTGGGATAAAAGCAACTGGTATTCCTGCTTTAATGAAGACAATTCAGATTTAAGATAATTACTTTCAATTCGTGTATTTTTTAGATCATTAGCTAATTCTGAGTATTCGTTTGTAATTTTCTTATATTCCGTTTCAATTTTTGTATATTCACTTTCAATTCTTGCGTAATTATTTTTGATGTTTGAAAGCTCTTTAATATACTCCGCTTCAATCATCGCTCTATTGGCTAACTCTAACTCTATTCCCTCCAAGACTTGATCATAAATATGCTCTTTCTTAACCAATTGTATTGAAAAGTGAATTTTAAATTTATCGCCATTAATTGAATTTCCTTGAACCATGTAAACTGGGTCAGTTGTTAAGAATAAATCTCCATCCAAATGAAAAGGAAAAGCATTATATGCTGCCAGTTCAAGCTGCACACCATCGACTTCAGCATAAACTATTTTACATTTACATAATTGACCCTCGATTGGATCAAAACGTATATTTTTGACATTAGTAAATTGTTGTATGTCAAATTCGAGAATAATATCCTCTGAACCACTATCGTATATTTGTTGAGATTTTTCCTGATCATTAAATCCGTTTCCAGTATCTACATATAGATTCGCAATGAGATTATCTGCATTAAATATTTTTTCGGCGTTAGATAACGTTATCAGTTTTTTCCGATATGCTGATTTATCCATCATTTTCACGTACGAAGTAGAGAAATAACCTTCCCACTTGTAAAATGTCGGTATCATATCTTCTGATATATCGAATATTTTATAAATCTCCGTTTCAGAAACAAGAGGTTCCGAGTATTTATGTTTTGCATAAAACTCTTTAACGGAACGCCAAAAGATAAATTTAACAGGCACTCTGCAGTTAACGTACCATTCATAATCGAAAACAATCAGTTCGGAATCATTATAAAAAACATTATCAAATAAGACGTCTACATTACTTAATGATGTAAACTCTAGTTCTCTTTCGAATTTATCAGGTCCGAAAATATCGTGAAATTCTATAGAATATGAATCAATTTCTAATGGACTAAAAGAGGTTAGCATAGAATAAAACTTATGAAGAAATGACAAGTAATTCTTTTTATCCCCTCTAGCCTCTTCATTTAGCAACACCGTTTCCATTGTTGGAATCTCCAAATAATCACAGACCAAATCATCGCCTATCATGTGAGTAGGCAACAAAAATACACTACCTTTTTCTTGATTGTGCCGGTGATAAAAATGATTCATTTGATGTAAATGATTAACAGCCTTCACTGAGAGAGCGCGCTTCTTTACTTTTACTTTCTCATCTTGGCTATAAATCACTGTACAAATTTTAAATGCATCATCTCTATTAGCATTGATTTTAACATACAAGATATCTTCTTTATTTCTTTCCGACATCCTATTTTTTCTACGAACATCAACTAAAAAAGAGTTTGCAAATGAAGCACCTGCGTTCTCTTTGGCCAATAGATTTTGCATTTGTAATTCATCAAAAAACATATAACGATCTGTATCATAACTATGTACATCATATGAAAGCGGAACTTTATTAAACCCAAGATCCGAATAGATAACTTCAGGGAATTTATAATCAGGATATGGATAATAAAATTTTTCAATCGTTAGGTCGCAATTATCAATTAAAGTAGTGATTTCACTCTTAGAAAACGTTTTAACTTTATCGTTTCCTGGATAAGCATTCAATCCTACAAACAATTCTCCTAAATGATCTTCCTTTGCACCGGAAAAATACTTTAGTCCAAGTCTATTTTCAATTGCAATTAAAATAACTCCGTCTTCCGCGAGGTACTCTGAAAGCATATTTATAAATTCTTCATAAGGCTTCTCTCCTGAAATGAATCCCCCAGCGTACTCTAATACACCATTAACAACTACATAGTCAAACTTTTGATCTAATTTCACATTACCAAGGTTGCCTACAAAAATTTCTAAATTATCATATTCTTTATGACGCTCATAATTTATAGTTGCTCGTTTCTCTGTTAGTTCAATAGAAGCAACATACTTAGCTTTTTCGCAAAGTAGACCCGTAATTGCACCACATCCCGAACCCACCTCCAATATTGTGCAATCCTTCTTAAATGGATACCAGTTCAAAATATTTTTTCTCAAATGAGAGAGATGGTAAAATACAGGCCAACTAACATTATGCAATTCTGTAAAGTTAACATCTCCGTTATTCCGCACGAGTTCAAGTATTTCATCTTCGATCGTTGCTCCATCAGAATATTCCGTCTCATTCTTAGAATATTTCAAGTTTAACTTCGCCATATAATCCCCTCCAGTCTCTCATAATCCCTTTCAACGGGTTCATCATTCCTACTTACCATGCTTTCTTTGCAAAGACGATGGTAGAGGTGTACCTGCGTCATAATGTATCTGAATATCACAAATTTCATTATCTACTAACTTAAAGGATTTAATTGCAGAATAGGAATCAACCTCTGTTAAGAACGTCCTTCCTTCAATGTGAGATAAATTATATGGAACACCTCTCACATCTAAATCACTGTATATATCTTCATAGTTAGAATTTATCAGTTCATTCAAATCTTTAACTCTCACTAACCTTGGAGCAATTTTGCCTGCCCCATCTTGATAAACACATATATAATAGTACGCGCCAATTTTTGTTATATCATTCATTCCACTCAATTCGAACGGGACCTTGTATTCCCTGACTTTGTCGAATGATGCATTTCTATAATTCGCCACAATAATTTTACCTGGGCCCGAAACAAAGTATAGTTCTCCATCAATCAAACGGATCGCTCTAATATAGGAGTTTTCTAATAAATATCCTAATCTTATAACTTTCTCGATAGTAACTTCATGACCACTATTCTTGAGCACAAATACGTGCTGTGACATTGCAGAGATTCCATAGAACAATTCTTTTTCAGCGTCGTAAACTATTCTGTTAGGCCGCTGTCCGATCCGTTCTATTACTTGCGTCAGTCTGAAATTCGTCCCGTCTCTTCGAAATACTTTTACCTCATTGTTTTCCGTATCTTCTATTAAATAAACAATGCCATCGCTGGCTATTGAGTGCGGATCTCCTAAATTATCAGATAAAGTATTCCATTTCTCTATAGGATCAGTTAGGTTGTCATTATATATTACGCGGTGATGCCAACAATCTACTATAAAATATTCTTCACCAATTTTTTCTATCACAGTTGGTGTATATAATGTTTTTTTCCATTCAAATATTTCATTTTTATTGAGCGCTTCCTTTTGTACGTCCAACAACGGCTCTTGTCTATTGAATTTCATATATGCACTACAGACATCTCGTGTATTTCCTACCATTTGCACGACGCCATGATCCAGCCAAACAACCTTAGTACACATTTCTCTTATTTGTTCAATACTATGAGAAACCAATATTACGGTAGTTCCTCCACTCATAAGCTCCCGCATTCTTTTTGCACTCTTTTTCTGGAATTTTGCATCTCCCACAGATAGAATCTCATCAACAATCAAGATATCTGGATCCACAAGAGTTGCAATTGAAAATGCTAATCGCATAATCATTCCCGAAGAAAAATTACGAATAGGTGTATCCATAAAATCGTGTAATTCTGAAAATTCTACTATTTCATCATAGCGTTTTGTCAAATATTCCTTCGAATAACCTAATACGGCGCCATTTAAAAAGACATTCTCTCTTGCGGTTAAGTCGACGTCAAAACCTGCGCCCAATTCGAGCATCGGGGCTATATTTCCACTAATCTCAACCTTTCCTGATGTAGGATGTAATATTCCCGAAATTATTTTTAAAAGAGTACTTTTCCCTGCACCATTGTTGCCAATAATCCCTACGACATCGCCCTTTTCAATAGAAAACGACACACCTTTTAAAGCAACAAACTCTTTATATTCTAATTTTCCTGCTATCTTTTTCACTAAAAATTCCTTAAGGCTTGTGACATGATCGTTTGCCATACGGAATTTCATAGATACGTTATCTACTATTATCAAGCTAATCCCTCTCTTTACAGATAAAGAATAAATTTATTTTGAGTTCGATTAAATACAAATGTTCCGATTAATAGCGATCCAATTGCGAATACGGCACAAAGCACCCATGCTTTAGGATCAGGAAAACCACCATTTAATATTATAACGCGGATAAATCTTATAAAATGATACATTGGATTAAACTTCATTATAGACATTATGGCACTAGGCAAAATACTTTCGGGATAAAAAATAGGGGTCATATAAGTCCAAATTGTCAATATGATACTATATAAAAACTGTGTGTCTCGAAAAAAGACCATCATTGAAGCAAGCAAAAGTGAGAGCCCGCAAATAAAAATAAATATGCAACCTATTCCATAAACCAATGCGATATGATGATACGTAATACGCATACCTGTAGCAATAATAACTGTATACAATGCAAGCAAAGAAAATAAAAAATTCACACCGCTCGACAATACACGAGAAAATGGGTATATATATTTAGGTACATATACTTTATTGATCAATGAAGCATTTTGTATAATACAAGTCATTGATTGAGAAGTCGCCTCTGACATAAAGTTAAACATTACTATACCACTCAACAAATACACGGCATAATTAGGTATATCAAAACGGAACAACGTAGAAAATACCATGTATTGCACTACCATAATCAAAAGCGGGTTTAAAAGGCTCCATAGTACCCCTAAAACGGATCTTCTATATTTCGTTTTAAAATCCCTTCCTACCAATTGCGAGAGAAGGAACCTGTATTTATGGCTATTTTCCATTATTTTACCTAACATTTATAAACCCCCACACATTATCGAAATTCTTTAGAGTACATATCAAGACGTCTTCCAAACGAAAAAACACAAAGCTTATTTTTCAATTAATCTAATTTAGAAGTTTATCACATGTATCATCACCAAAAAAATGATCTATATATTCCTGAAAAAAGATATATTTAGCATCACTTCATGAATTCGCCTTTAACTTTTTCTATAATATTTATACACTTATTCTAACCTGCAATTAACTTCCTGAATTTATCAAATAATATCAGGTTTACGTATATTGTAATTGATACCTTCGTCTAAACAAGTATACGGAAAACAATCCAAAAGGTCGAGTAATATCAAAAAAACCTTGTTTTTGTCAAGAAATCATGACTGTCGCTATAGCCTTATGAAGATTACTTAATTTTCACATCGCTTATTTGACTTTCCACCATAAAAACTACAGATTAGAGTAACATTTTTATCAGTTATTCACATTAGTGCATACACATGATTCCTATTGTAAATCATGTCTCTACCTAAAAATATTAATTATGTCTGTCGCTAAACTCATGTTAAATGGTTTAATTCACATTCTAGTATTCTTTTGCAGCTTCATGAGGTTATTTAGCATCAAGAATAATGTCTTACATATAACTCCCACATTAATAATTCAGTAATCACTTCACAAGTAATCATACACATTTCCCTTCCACCCTACAGATATGGTAAAATGATGTCGTTATTTCGGAACGGAAAAGGAGATTGTAGAAAAATGTCAAATCCTACTTATGGGAAGAAGAGCAGCACTCCAAAAAGCATTATTGGACTGCAGCAGCAAGAGAACCCTCTAATCTATTGGATTTTAATGGGTGTATTCATCCTCTTCTTACTCTGGTCCCCGCTATGGGCCGCATTATTTAATGGACAAGTGATTACATTCGAAAAACCACTTTATGAAGCAATGCGCTGGGTATCTATTATAATGCTAGTCTTGGGCATCTACCTATTTAAAAACTGGAAGCCAAAAGACATGAAAGATTGGTATGCACTTTTGATTTTTGCATTACCATTGACTTACCTGATCGCACTGATTCCTGCAGCTTCACATTATCAAGCGTTAAATATGGTTTATATTTATTTAATCTACGCCGTAATTTTTATCGTCGGACTTTATTTTACACGAAATACGCTCAGTAATTCGATTATTCGCAACACATTGCTAGTTTCGACATATTTCACTGTCTTCTTCGGACTATTTCATTGGTTCGGCAATGGTAAATTTATGGCCAATGTAATTGGATGGCTAATTCCGCTTAACCCTGCAACAGGAATCTATAACGAAGCAGTGATGGCAGATTCAAACGGTCTACGTCTTACGTCATTTTTCCAATATGCAAATACATATGCGGCATTTTTGATCGCAATTCTATTTGCAGCCGTATTCCTTCTCGTTAAAAGTCGGAAATGGTATGGCTCAGCGATTCATGCATTTATGCTTGTGCCTATTATTCTATCCTTCTTCTTAACATTGTCCCGTGCAGCATACGTAATCCTACCAGTCGTGTTCTTGATTGTCATTCTGTGCCTTAAACCTTATCGACAAATTATGTATACCGTTCACGTTGCGCTCGCGTTCATTGCTTCTATGGCCATATTAAATAAGGTGACAACGATTGGTATTGCTGTAAACGAGCAGTTTAATGGATCTGAGTCCTTAAAAGGATGGATGTTAACTCTCGGGGTTTCAATCTTTGTCGCGATAATCGCGACATTGCTACAACACTTTGTAACACCATGGCTGCAACAAAAGCTTAGCAGCTTTGGGCAACGTAAAGCATCATCGCTTATTATGCCGGCAGCCGCAGTCATTTTAGGCGGCGTGATGGTATTCATTTTCATTAACACAAGTGCGAAAAACCTACTCCCTGAGAACGTGAAAATCCGTCTCGAAAATATTAACTTCCAACAGCACAGTGTGCTTGAACGCGGAACTTTTTATAAAGACGCATTGAAACTTGTAGCTGACTATCCTGTATTCGGTGCAGGCGGTGGAGCTTGGTATTCCATGTATGAGAAGTATCAGCATAACCCATATTTAAGCCGTCAGGCACATAGTTTCTTCTTCCAGAATATTGTTGAGGTCGGAATTGTAGGTTCCATTGTACTTATTGGTTTATTGATTCTATTCTTCTACACGTATATTAGAAATTATATTAAGAGCGATGAAGCAAGCCGTGATTCTCATTTCTACTATTTCATTATTGCGATCGCGCTTCTCATTCATAGTATTCTAGACTTTGATATCAGTTACGTGTACGTCGGTGTGTTATTATTCCTATGCCTTGGCGCCATGCTATCAAATATACAGCCTAAAGAATCCGAGAAGCTGAAAAAGGTTCAGGCCATGAAATGGGCATATCCTTCACTGATCTCAGTGCTTGCCATTGTCATGTTTATCTTTGCTCAAATGTCGCTAAGTGCAAATGCAAGCTTTATGAAATCACTCGGCATGGTTCAGCAGCAGACAAGTAAAGACTACAATGAAATTGTCACGCCGATTAATAAAGCATTAGGACTACGTGAGAATCCTGACTATGCTCAACTAAAAGTTCAATTACTTCAATCCGTGTATAGCCAGAACCAGAACCAACAGTTCTACGATGAAGCACAGAACCTATTAGTTAAAACATTAGCGAAAGAACCTTATAATTTCCAATTAATAAGTTTACAAATGAAACAATACGAGCTGCTAGGTGATAAGAAAAACTTACTTAAGCTTGTTGAGGAGCAGTTAACGAACTTCCCATGGAATATGTCCCTCTATGAGAAAGCGATCCAATTGAACACGGAGTTGGAAAGCTACGATGCGGCATTAGTAGCTTATCAAAAAATTCTCGATCAAAAACAAGTCCTTGCTTCATTGCCCAAAGAACAGCTCCAAGGTCAGCCATTCGATATAACACCGAACATCAACTTGAATATTGCCCAAATTTATTTCAAGCAAGCTGATTATGCGAAAGCCGCAGCATTTATTAAGCCTCTGTTAACAGCTGATTATAATGATCCAGTTAATAGAGATATGGCTCGTTGGTATATCGTTTCCTTACAAAAACAAGGTACAACAGATCAAAGTGTATACGATGCGCTTATCGCAACAGATGCTAGTGAAAAAGAAGTTCTAGCTGCAATTGCAGCTAATGCAAAATAAAAAAGATAAAACGCCTTGAGCAAGTCATACACTTGCCAAGGCGTTTTCTATTATTATTCCGTATCCAGAATCCCTCTCATAAAACCAATCAAATCTTCCCTCAACTCATCCTTCTGCAATGCGTACTCAATCGTCGTCTTAATAAACCCCAACTTCTCCCCAACATCGTGCCGCTTCCCAAGGAAATGGTACGCCAGTACCTGTTCTTGTTGATTTAACCGAGCAATAGCATCCGTCAGTTGGATCTCTCCCCCTGAACCCGCATCTTGCTGATCAAGGATGTCGAAGATTGCAGGGGTCAGAATATAACGACCCATAATGGCTAAATCCGAAGGCGCTTGCTCTACAGGCGGCTTCTCCACGAATCCTCTCGCTTGGTACAAACGTTCGTCTATGGCTAATCCATCTACTATACCGTAACGCGATACTTCCGCGTGCGGAACAGGTTGTACACCCACAACGGAGGCATGGTGCTGATTAAAGACTTCGATCATTTGCTTGAGGCAAGGCTCACTCGACTGTACTACATCATCCCCTAGAAGCACTGCAAATGGCTCATTCCCAATGAACTTGCGGGCACACCATACTGCGTGTCCAAGGCCTTTTGGTTCTTTTTGCCGGATATAATGGATATCCGCCATCTTGGATGACTTCTGTACTTCTCCTAGAAGCTGTATCTTGCCTTTTTCTAATAATGTATGTTCAAGTTCAAAGGAGTTATCGAAATGGTCTTCAATCGCACGCTTGCCCTTACCCGTTACAATGATAATATCTTCAATGCCAGAGGCTACCGCTTCTTCAACGATGTACTGAATGGTTGGCGTATCTACGATCGGAAGCATTTCCTTAGGCATCGCTTTTGTTGCAGGTAAGAATCGCGTTCCTAACCCTGCGGCTGGGATAATTGCTTTACGAATTTTCATGCATGGACCTCCTTTAGTTGAAGCCTATCTACTTATTCTCCATATTATACAGGATTTCATAGATATCGAAACTTCAAAACATAAATATGATAAAAAAGAGCCTCCACGCTATAATGCGTCGAGACTCCTAATTGTTATATCCTACTTCACCAACTGCCCCCGCGTTACGCCTAACTGGTTCGTAGCCTTCAGTGTCTTCCAGACCTTCGTGCCGCTGATCTTACCTTGCAGCGCGCGTTTGTATAAATCGATGACCTCGTGGACTTGGTCAGCCGTCTCTTCCAGGAATTCAACCCGGTAATGTGACACGCCGAGTTCTAGGAAGTTCTGAATATACTCCGCACCCGACTGCTCGATGGCGTTGTAGACCGTGTTACGGCAGCCTTCATCTACCCGTACCGGATGGGACATCCCGATACGGTCTTGCAAGGAAGCGCGATGCTCTTCGCAAGGACGGCCGCAGTTCGTATAATCAGTGCCTTCACTCATGAAGGTACAGTACACGCAGTGCTCAGTATGGAACATCGGGAGATGCTGATGGATAACGACTTCCATCTTCGATGTATCTGCACGACCTAGGAGGTCGACCATTTGTTGAATGTTCAAATCGTATGAAGGCGTAACTAGGTCACAACCTGCTTCGACGAATAAATCCGCTGCTTTGTGATTCGCGATGTTGAGTGAGAAGTCACCGATTAGGCGCGGGAATTTCTCCATCTTCGCGAAGGTATCAGCAAGGCTGCCCGTCGAGATGTTCGACGGTCCGGTCGCAGATCCTGCGTGCAAAGTATCGCCGCCGCTAGCAGCTGCGCTCACGTTCATGCCGCTGCGCATCGCTTCGAACTCTGCACGAGCGCGCATGTAGAAGTACAGCGCACCCGTGTTGCGCACAAGGATCGCATCCGGCTGCAGCTTCAAGATGTTGCGATGGTAGCCGTTCTCGTTCGGCATATGAATGCGCGGTGTTACGAGCGCAATCTGTTTGCCGGCTGCACGAGCTACTTCGACCGCTGCCGGGAACTGCTTGATGAACTCGAAGTCAGCATAGATCATGCCGACATCACTCGCAGCCGCTGCCTGCACCTGTTCTAGTGTACGGCACAACACCGTAAGCTTCGACTGCAGCGAACCAGCTTCGCGCCCCTTCGCGTCCCCGTATACCTCAACCGCCCGTTTCACGTACACCGGCGGCTTCGGACGCTCGCCTGCGAGCTGCTCCACCGCAGAGCGGCGCAGCGCGTTCAGCTCGCGCATCGGCAAGATGACCGCGCCTTCCAGATGTGCGTCCATCGCCTCTAGCTGGAACAGCGTGCCGCCAAGACGGCCCAGTTGTTCCTCCAGCAACGCCGCGTCCATCGGACGCTTGAGAGCCTCTTCGAGCATGAGCTCCGAATCGACCTGCACGGTCACGCCCTTCTGGACGTCCGTCCACCACGTGCGAAGCGGTTCGCCTACGCGACCCTCAACACGCACGTGCACCGGGAATACCCGATACGGCTTCTCCGTCTCGAACGTCTGACGAAGACGCTTGTCCAGCGCCGGATCGCTCGTCTTCCAGATCCGGTCGCCCACATTCACCTTCTGCAAGTTCACGTCATTCCGACCCGGTACGATATCGATCATCCAACCTTCAGCCGCTTCGCCTTCCAGTTTCACGCCTTGACGACGCACGTCATAGACGCGTCCGCCCTCTTCCTTCTTCGTCGGATCTCCCGCGTCGAACACGATCCCGTCTCCACGCTTGAGTGGCGCTTCGATCTTACAGACAACACCGTCGCGAAGAATCTTCTCGACACGACCAAGATACACGCCGCGTGATTTCGGGAACGTACCTTCGACGAGCTTCTTGTTGTTCGTACCTTCCAAGAATCCATGCGTGAAGCCCCGTGAGAAGCTCTGCTGCAATTCCCGAACCTCTTCCTTCGACGGCCCCGAACGATCGCCCGCAAAATACTGATCAATCGCCTTCCGATACTTGCTCACGACGTTCGCTACATACTCAGGGCTCTTCAGACGTCCCTCGATTTTGAACGATGTCACGCCCGCTTCAATCAGCTCTGGCACGATATCGATCGCAGCAAGATCTTTCGGCGAGAGCAAATACGCCACGTCGCCCATCGGCTTCTGCTCACCATCCACCATGAGATCATACGGCAAGCGGCACGCCTGCGCACATTCCCCGCGGTTCGCCGAACGGCCTCCCCACATCTCGGATGTCAGACATTGTCCGGAATACGACACGCAGAGCGCGCCATGCACGAATACTTCCATCGGAAGCTTCGCTTGATCACCGATCATTTTGATTTGCTTCAGGTTATTTTCGCGGCCCAATACGACCCGCTCCATGTCCCACGGCTTCGTGAACTCAACCGCCTCTGGCGACGTAATCGTCATCTGCGTCGAGCCGTGAATCGGGAAGTCCGGCGAGATCTCGCGAATCATTTTAACGAGTCCGTGATCCTGCACGATTACTGCATCAACCCCAGCATCGATACACGCATCAATCAACACCTTCGCCTCAGGCAGCTCTTCCTCAAATACAAGGATATTGAACGTCAAGAACCCTTTAACCCCATAACTATGCAGAAACGCCATAATCTCTGGCAATTCATCCATCTGAAAATTGTTCGCCCGCGCACGCGCATTAAATTTCTCCACACCGAAGAAAATCGCGTCCGCACCATTCGCCACTGCCGCACGCATGCAATCCCAATCCCCTGCAGGTGCTAACAGTTCAATATCCGCCCGTGTGAGCGTTGTCTGACTCATTACATTTACCCCTCTATTCCTATCATCCGCGGATGACTAATCTTTGAAAAAAAGCTCTACTCTCTAGTTTACCAAAGTTTCGGCCTAATAATCTATATGAATTCCAAGGAATTATCCAATTGGATATAAATTACCTCACACCCCGTCCTCTACCCTACCTCTAATGAACCCAGAAACTCTTATTTGCCTCATTATGGTCATTTCGAAATTGTAACGAATCCAACAATCGCTATTCCCTCCAATTCTTCCTCCAACGACCATTTTTGAGCACACTAACGCTCCTACGATTCCTTAGCCGTAAAAATAGTCGATTTTCTCCTAAATAAGCCTACTACGATTCGTTAGCGCAGACAGACGTACAACCCTCCCCCTGAACTCGCCCCCGGCGACCACGGCCCTATCAATGAACGTCCTCCACATCCCACACCAAAATAAAACCGCAACCCCCTCCGGGAGCTGCGGCCTTCCTAGGCGAGCACATTCATTCACCACAATGTACCTGCCCTACCTTCTTTAATTCGCCCATTTCAACGACTGGAACACACTCTGAATCGCCTTCTCATTCACGTCCGTACGATTCGCCTTCATGATTGTCGATAACAACGAGTACACTTTGCCATTCTTCACGATAACATATTGCTCGTGATGCGCATCTTTACCGTCAAGCACGATCTTATAAGCCGGTTGACCTGCGAGCGTTGTGGATTCTGTGCTTGTTACCGTGTAATTCTTATACAGAATACGCTGCTGCTCATAGACATACTTATACGCCTCAACCTCTTCGCTAAGCGTACGATCCGTCGGATTCACCGACACTTCGAACGAACCACCCGGGAGCTGATACTGCATTTTTCCCGGATCTGCTCCATACTCGCTTTCGATACGCATCCAGTAGTTCGGAATCGTTAAGGAATAGCCGTTTTTCTTGGACGATTTCACCGACGTGAGACTGCGATCTACATACGCCCGCGTATCCTCCAAGAAGCCGAAGTTGCTGCTGAGCTCCTTCGTATTGAGCTTAATCCCCTTCACCAACGCCTCGAACAAGCTGTCAGCCGATGTGTTTTTCGAATCGTAATCATATTGAATCAAATACTTATAAGAACCTGAAGTTAGGAAAATTTCTGACTGCACATATGTATCTTCCCCAGTAGTATACTGATATTTCTTAAGGACACCCTCTTGTCCATCTACCTTAATCGACTCGGTCGTCAGCAGTTTCCATGCGTCGGGTACGAACACATCCTTGAAGTATTGATCCATCTGCCCTGCCCATGCATCCACTTTGAGACCCGAAGCTGCCGACGAAATATCGAACGTTAACTGCGCAGAACCGTCTTCATTACCGAAAATCAAATCCTCCGGGTACAGACTCCACGAAGCCGGAACGGTTACTGTTACGCCATAGTCACTGTTAACCGCTTTTCGCATGCCACCCACGACGGTGGACAAGTCCTTCAACTTCCCATTTCCTTTGTCATAAGCTGGTCGGAACGAATTAAGCAGATCATTATGTTTGGCAAGATCTTTATAATTTTTCGCTAAGCCGTCACTGTAGTACAGCTCATAATAGGTATCGTTCGCAAAATACCCCCGAATCGCGCTAAACACGCCATCCTCACCTTTGGAGATCACTTGCGCATATGGTGTTGCTCCACTTTTGACCGTCTTCTTATCGACAACCAATCCGTTCTCCGATAGCGCTGCGTTCGTCAATTGCTTCAATAGATCCTCATCCGTCATCGCCTCATCGACCTTCGTGACAGATACAGCAAGCAGGTACGTCCCTTTCTCATCGGTAAAAGAAACATAATCATCCGCTTCGCTCTGGAATTGCTTCACGAGTCCCGTCGGGTAGCGCATCGACCACATGTAGTAGCTGTCGCCAATCATCGTCTTGCCTGCGTCACTATCAATGCCGCCAATTGCTCCAGATCCCGCACTCGCATCCAGATTAGCTGTAATAACGATCGTACGATCCGCTTCCACCTTCACATTTGCCCCCAGCGCATCCGTCACGACACGCATCGGCACCATGACCACGCCACCGACCAGCTTCGGCGCTGCTCCCGTCTGGACCGTACGTCCATCTACTGTCGCATTCGTACTGCCAATCACGAATTGGATCGTATGCTCCCCGGAAGTGAGCGTAATTTTCTTATTATTTTCGAACGAAAATTCCACCTGGAACGCCTTCGTAATAAGCGAGAGCGGCACCATCGTCGCACCCTTCTCCGTATAAGGCTTGGCAATACTGATTCGCTGTCCGTTTAATGTTGCGTTCGTACTGCCCAGCTTGAACTTTAGTTCCACACTATTTCCTTCACTTGCCATCGCAACGCCCGGCATCACCATCGTGAATACTAAGGCGAGACATATCAACCAACCGCTTAACTTTTTCCCCATTGCTGCTTCCCCTCTCACTTCTAGCTCTGCTCCGTTAATTGAAGCTTACGTTCGACCAGATCGCCGCCGGATTGCATCATTAGCTTCACGGACTGGCCTGGCATGTACCCCTTGAACAATTCATTAATATCGAGCATTGTCGTCACTTGCTTGCCGTTGATTGAATAGAGCACATCGCCAGCTTTGATCCCAGCTTTCACCGCTGCATCAGAATCGACCCGTGTCACCGTGAGCGGTTCATTCGTCGGCAGACCGACAATCGCAGACCAGCTCTCCTCCATGTCAAAACCAAGAGTCGGACGCTTGACCTTACCGTATTGCATCAACTGATTCACGATATATTGCACCGTATTCGTCGGAATCGAGAAACCCATATTCTCCACACCAACTGCGGAATACTTCAACGAGTTAATGCCAACGACCTCACCCTTCATGTTCACGAGCGGGCCGCCGCTGTTCCCTGGATTAATCGCCGCATCCGTCTGAATCAGCTTGTAGATCGAATCCACACTGCGATTCAAGCCGCTAATGACACCAACCGTCGCCGAATTCCGGAAAGAGAACGAAATCGGCGTCCCGAGCGCAACGACCGACTCTCCTACCTCTACACTTGCAGAAGAAAATGCCGCTGGCGTCAAGTTTTTCGCATTAATCTGAATGATCGCAATATCGCTGATCTCATCAACGAACTGCTTCGCAATTGTGTAGGACTTTCCGTCCGACGTCACGACCACCGCATGCTTCAAGCCGCTAACCACATGTGCATTCGTTACAATCCATCCATCCTTCTTAAGCACCACGCCTGTCCCATGCGCAAGATTATAACGATCCGATGTATCAACCTCACCTTCGGACACTTTCCCAATAATCGCGACAACTGATGGAGATAATTTCTTAACAATAGAAGGGACTGAATTCCCCGCTTTATATTGATAGGTTTGACTCTTCGCATCATAGACGCCTTGTCCACCTAATTGACTTACGAGAGAGCTCGCCTTCACATAGACTTGTCCATTCACCACTTTCGCTTCTAGTGCTGCATCGCCAGATTGGCCTGCCGCTAGTGCACCTGCTGCATTCCCGAACACCATCAGCGCAATCGCACTCCCACACACCATTCGACGTACCCGCGCGCGATTTCCGCTCTTCATTCCTAACATCACTTAGCCTCCTTCTCCACTTTCATACCTATAGACACATGATGAATCTCGTATCCTCGCATTCTTGTGATTATACTCTTTTTTCGCAACCCAAGCATAAACAACCTCGTCATCCTTGAATAGACGGGAAGCGTTTAAGCGAGCAAACTGAACCCTCCGTTATCATACGAAATCGAAGAGCAGATGGATGCATCATTTTGGAAAAAAGACGTATCTCAGTTGTAGCACACTCTTCCATTTATTTCAATTTAAGACCTCTACCATCCTACGCATACTCCCTCTCTAATATGACCTATTAAAATATCCTTAACACTTCGACATAACTTTCTTTTAGGCTAACAAACTTTTTGTTTGATTCTGGTCATTCCTGTGCTATCATGTGAACCATAACCACTCTATATAAGAACGGAAGTGATTTCACATCATGGAACAAGTACAAGCTGAATTTGAATTTCTCACCTCGCTTGTCCGCGGGATTGCCGCCCAATTCGGAGACAACTGCGAGGTGGTGCTGCATGATCTCACAAGGCCATACGACAGCACAATCGTCGCGATTGAAAATGGTCATGTCACGGGACGTAAAGTTGGCGATCCGGGTACGAATCTAGGGCTCGAGCTGCTGCGCGGACAGTCCGACAGCGGCAATAAGATCAACTACGTCACGCAGACGAAGGATGGGCGAATCCTGCGCTCTACTTCGCTCTATATGCGGAACAGCGAGGGCACCGTTATCGGTTCGCTCTGCATTAACTATGATATTACCGATCTCATGATGGCGGAAAAGACGCTGCAAGCCTTAACGGCGAGCGGGCTACAGCCAGAGGTAAGGGAGAGCTTCGTCTCCAATGTCTCCGATCTACTCGATCAATTGATTCAAGAGGCACAGGAGCACGTCGGCAGACCTGTCGCAGCGATGACCAAGGAAGATAAGATGCGTCTCATCCAGCTGCTCGACCAAAAAGGCGCCTTTCTCATTAAGAAAGCGGGCGAGAAAATCTGCAGTTATTTGAATATCTCGAAATATACGCTATATAGCTATTTAGAAGAATCGAAAACAAGCGAATAGAACCCCACAAAGTGGTGAGTGGCCCCGAAAACTAACTCTTATAGTGCGTGTTCAAAAAGTCGGCATTTCAGCACCTGAAAGTTTACGTAGAAAACTTACATCGTAAGCGTAAACTCAGGTTGCGATAACCCCGGATAATGCTTTCGTAGCGAGTTTTTCTTCGAAAAACTTCCAGAGGAACGGAGTTTAGGCGAAACCTAAATGAGTACCTGAAATCCTTCCTAAGGAAGGATACTCCGTAAGCATATGCTCTTCGAAGGTGAACGCAAGATTCGATGTTGGATATGCTTCTTGAATTACTTCGTGATGTATAAACCTTTATCGAAGCAAATCCTCGATGAGCGCCCGCGATCGTAATGTAGGTTTAGACGCCAATCAGAAAGAACGTCACTTTCTGATGTGGACAAATGATGACTTTTTGAACAACCTCTTATATTTGAATAAGGAGAATTGGTATGTCCACAAATTTGGAAACACCTTGTATTGTAATCAACGCGGCCAAAGTACGTCAGAATATCGACCGGATGGCACAAACCATCCAGTCTCACGGTGTAAAGCTTCGTCCACATGCCAAGACGCATAAGATGCCGTCAGTCGCCCATGCCCAGCTCGCAGCAGGCGCAAGTGGCATTACCGTCGCCAAAGTATCGGAAGCCGAAGTGATGGCTGCGGGTGGCATTAAGGACATCTTCATTGCCTACCCCCTCGTTACGCCGTCCAAAATTGCCCGTGCCATCCAGCTTAGCCGTTCGATTCATCTCATTGTGGCTGTCGATAGTCTCGAAGGCGCGCGCCGTCTTAATGACCAAGCAGCAATATCTGGTACTACGCTTGAAGTGCGGCTTGAGATTGATACAGGGCTTCGGCGCACGGGGGTTCATGCGGATCACGCTGTCGCCTTGGCGCAGCAAATCGCGGCCTTCGACCATCTTCGACTCACGGGAATTTTCACGTTCCGCGGTGCGCTTATGGACGGTACAGCCACGCTCGACTTGGAACGTGCCGGTCGCGATGAAGGCGAATGGATGGTGCGGATTGCGACAGCGATGCGTGACGCGGGTCTCTCGATAGAAGATATCAGTGTCGGATCAACGCCGACAGCCGCATACGCAGCCACAGTTCCAGGCATTACGGAAGTTCGCCCTGGCACGTATGTGTATCAAGATCGGATGCAAGCGGCATTTGGTGTATGCGCTATCAACGATTGTGCAGGCAGCGTTCTCGTCACGGTCGTTAGCCGTCCAAGTCCAGAACTCGTGGTCATCGATGGCGGCAGCAAAACGTTCGCGACGGATGTACAGCCAGGTACGGCTCCCTTGCATCTTGTGGGCTTTGGCCATGTGATCGGTGCACCAGAGGCTGTTCTCGAACGGCTCAGCGAGGAACATGGCATGCTTCGGGTTCCCACAGATTGTCCCTGGCAGGTCGGCGATCAGCTTCAGATCATCCCGAAC
>Ga0102589_1002027_pt1 | contig 24728 bp, 23 predicted proteins | sample AraplaMF_Col_mLB_FD_76858 | JGI IMG/M metagenome (GOLD analysis project Ga0102589, IMG submission 76858) | Arabidopsis root microbial communities from the University of North Carolina, USA - plate scrape MF_Col_mLB | ecosystem: Host-associated > Plants > Roots > Endosphere | place: USA... | reverse complement strand
TATGATTTATGCTAATTACTTAGCCTTTAAATTCAAGAAAAAAGGTTTAAGTGATACTGAATGTGCAACAAAAGAAGAATATTTACAACACAAGAAAAAATTAAGAAAAGCTGGCTTAAAAGCAGGTCTGCTTTGGGGCTTTCAAATGTTTGTTTTTATGAATTATATCCTTCCCTATGTAGGCTCAGAAGAAATCTCTATTTCTTTATTTGATGTTGTGCTTTGGGGTTGCGCTGGCGGATTTTTCGGTCTAACTATGTACGTAATTGGTTTATTAAATCTAAAAAAATTATATTAATTAACAAAAATCATTTATATATTAAATTGCAATTTTACATACTGTTTGTTTTTTCTAATATAAAAGCTATCCAATCACGCACAATTGGATAGCCTTTTCAAATAAAATATTATGCTACCTTAGAAGCTTTTCTCTCATGTCCCATTTGAACAATCAGTAAGAATATCGTTGCTAATATGCCGCCTGCTAACAGTAACATGAAGCAACCATCCCAGCCAGAACGATCAACAATAATACCAATTGCTGCGTTTGCTACGAAACTACCTCCAACATAACCGAACAGACCACACATACCAACTGTTGTACCTACTGCAAATTTCGGTACTAATTCCATTGCACTTAAACCGATTAAGAACTGTGGTACATAAATTAAACAACCAATTACAGAAACTGCAATACTTACAACAAGTATACTAGTTGCTTGCCAATATACAATTGTACCAACAACAACTCCAGCCATACTAATAACACATAATGGCATACGTTTTCCTTTGAACAATTTATCACTTAAAAAACCGACAATTAAAGAACTTGGAATCGCTGCTGCTTCAAATATTGAATATGCTGCATGTGCTTCTGTTTTCGTAAAACCTTTAACTGTAGTTAAGTAAATCGGTACCCAGTTAATAACACCGAAACGAATTAAATAAACAAATGCATTTGCAATACATAAGAACCAAACAAATTTATTTTTTACTACATATTTCATTAAAATTTCTTTTGGAGACATCTTGTTAGCATTATCTGCTTTTTCAAGATTTTCATAGTCATTACGATACTCATCAATTGGAGGAAGACCTTCAGATTCTGGCGTATCTTTCGCATTAATCCAAACAAGAACTGCAATTACCATTGCGATAATCGCTGGGAAAATAAATACGCCACCTTGCCAATGACTTTCACCGAAGATACCTACACCAATTCCAATGAATGGTGGAACAAGTAATCCACCAACGTTATGTGAAATATTCCAAAGACCTGTTTTCGTCCCACGTTCTTTCTTCGAGAACCATTTCGTCATAACAATACTACAAGGTGGTGCTCCCATACCTTGTACAATACCGTTTAGAACAAGTAATGTTAAAATCATCCCAAAGGAAGATGCATAACCGAAACAAATATTAACAAGCCCAGATAAAAATAAACCTACTGCAATAAATCGTTGAGCAAATGCCTTATCCGATAAATTACCCATAAAGAATTTACTAAGTCCGTAAACAACAGCCATTACTGCACCTAATAATCCGATTTGTGTAGTGCTAAATCCGAACTCGTCTACTAAATACGTAGTAGATAAATTAAAGTTACTACGAACTAAATAATAAGCAGCATATCCAACTGAAATCCCGATTAACACACGAATACGTAGTAATCGATATACACGGTCGATCATATCCGCTGGCAATCTTTCAATTGCAGGTGCTGGCTTGAGCCATTTAAACATATATTTTCGTCTCCTTTTCTCACTTCAGAGAGAGACGCTGTCTATTCCATATCTCGATTATTCCGCTATTTGATATATTTTGGTTCGTCCTTCTAACCGGCTGTCCTTCTATTTCTTTCTCATTCTTCGCAAACATCGTTGGTACGCCAAACGACACTTTTTCTAAAATGTGACCCGCTTCTTCTGATAAACAATAATCAATAAATAAATCCGCAATAATACCACTCGGTGCACGTTTTAGTTTAGAAATCGCATTAACGGATAACCCTGTTTGCTCAGGTTCGTTACTTAAAATAGGAAAGCCTTGTTTTTGAAGCATTCTCTGATCTCCCATAAAGTTGATGCCTATCATATATTCACCGCTCGCAACAAGTTCTGCTGGGATGTAACCATTCACTGTTACTTCTCCAACTTGTTCTGCCAGATTCTTCACATATTCCTTCGCTTCCTCTTCACCTAACGTATCAATAAGTGATTGGAAAAACGTATATGCTGTACCTGAAACATTTGGATCGGGCATGACAATCTTTCCTTTATATACTGGATTCAATAAATCTTTCCATCTTAACGGATACGAGAGACCGAGCGGTGCTATTTCCTCGTTCCACCGCTCTTTATTAATCGCAATTGCCAGCTTCTCCACTTCATAACCGTACCAATAACCATCTTTATCTTTAACAGTCTTTGAAATACGATTTGCATGTTGGCTTATCACAGGAATAGAAAGATTTTTTTGCTTCATCATTTGATGCGCATCTACTGTACCGCCAATAATAATATCCGCCTTCGGATTTCCAGCTTCTTCTTCCACTCTACGAAGAAGTTCTTCTGTTGAAAGACGAATAAATTCATACGTACATCCTCGCGGCTTACAAAATGATGAAAGTAACGCTTCACCAACTTCCTCACGAGCCGCCACATACGCAACAATATGACGATCATCCAAAATAGGGAGACCATTTTTACTATATTTAATAGAGGTTGTATCTCGAGAGCAACTAGACATCGCTCCTCCAATTACTAGCAAAAAGAAGAAAAAGGCTATCTTTCTCATGACGCATTCTCCTTTACGAATAACTCTGCTAGAGAGCTTTTCATATACATGACATTTCCGTTATTATCACCGAGATATTGCACAACAAAGTACGATGGATACACAGAAATCGTAAGAATATCTTCACGATCATTCTTTACACGCTTACCTGTTTTATAAGCTGTAATATAAGCAATCGGTTCATTCTGCGATTGTAATAACTTCTGAATTTCTCCGTAATCTGTAATTTGCTTTGCGTACCGAATAGAATCAAGTATGTGCGTAAGATTGATAGTACGTACCACATCACCTTGACGTACTACGACATCCTTTGCTGAAGCAAAGAAATCACTAATACGCTCTGGCGTGTAATACAGGCTTAATAAATACGTTTGAAGTGCTGAAATCATCGGATCCATGCCATTCTTTCCGTATACATTTTCCCCATACTGGAACAAGTCACCTACTGCAAAAGTACGCTTATGTCCATTCAAGTACGTTACTTCTCCAGTAAATACTTGTTCTTGGCTCTTAACGCCCTCAGGCTCTATTCGAATTCGGTCAAAGAATGAAACAATCGTATGCAAACGAACTTCATCCGTTACAACAATTTCTCCCCACTTTTCATGTCTTACTTTCACTTCAATTGGAAGAGATTCATTCACCCTTTGTAAAACGGCTTGTTTATCATTTACAATGTTGATTCGATTATAGATTTGCTTCTCCATAACATAAAACAAAACAAGAGAAACAATCATACAAATGACAAACATAAGAATTTGAAATGATAGCCTTTTCATTTCTGCCTACCTCCAAGATAAAAAAACGTTGTTTCGAAAATACCGCATAATTGTTTCATAAATGTATCATTTAACCGCTTTCAAGTTTTTTATGTCTTCCATCCTTCTCGGAAGCAAAAATGTAATGAATATTATAGTACCTATTTCTTCACTACTCTCAATCCGCATGCTTCCGCCCTGCTTACTCATAATCTCCTGACAAATATACAAACCATAACCATTCCCGTAACTAGAAGGAAGTGCCTTTCCTTTCGGAGACTCATTCCACTCCGCAAGCACCACTTCATCTATACCGATCCCATCATCATGAACAAAGACCTTCGCCTCATGCTCATTTACAATTACATTCATACGAATGTGCGAAGCATCACTATACTTAATTGCATTATCAAGCACATTTAAGAAAATTTGCTTCGTCTTATCAAAATCCGCAACAACATGTACATCCGTTAACTCATTTATCACTTCAATTTCAAACTGATTTAGGCGAGGTTTCACAATTGAAACTGCTTCCTCTGCCAATTCCTTTATGTTCACAACTGTAGGTGACACTTCAAACGTACTCGTTCCATATTTCGAGGACTTAAGCAATTCCTCTACAAGTGATAATAAACGCTCACTTTCCACAGCCACATAACGGAGACTTTCCTGTACATCTTCTTTCGATTGTAACTTCGGAATTAAATCAACATAACCGATAATTGCCGTTAGCGGTGTTTTTAGCTCATGCGTAATGCGGTCTAGGAAATCTTTCTGCTTCTCTTTCTCCTCCTGCAATTGCTTAATATGCAGCTCAATTCCATCGGCCATCGCGTTAAAAGATGCTGAAAGCTGAGCGATTTCCACGTACTCATTTAACTCAATCTTACTCTTATAATCACCATTCGCGAGCCTCTGTGCCATTTGTCTCAACTGATCAATTGGTTTATGAAGAGACTTCGCCAAACGAATCGCAAAGAAAATACCGGTAGCTACTAAACAAAGAGACGTCATTAAGAACGTCCAGCTCACATTTGTTAAAACTTCCTTCTCACCCGTTAACTCATTTATAAAACGAATACTTCCAATGACATCGTTTCCATAATAAACCGGGCTTGAAAACAAAAGAATGGGAGCGGGATCCGCCTCCTCGAAAACATAAGACTTCTTCCCCTTCAAGGAACTCTCAATGTCGATGTTACGGTGAAGCAATGCTCCTTTTTGTGTATCTGCAACAACATCGCCATTCTTCCCAATCATCTGCACACGGACATCCATACGCTTCGCTAAATACGACGCAATTAAAAGTGAATTCGGACCAAGCGTATCCACTTCTGCTTCCTTCTCTAAATAATTCATCGTATAAATTTGTGCTTCTACACTTAACTTTTCTAAAGAATCTGCTGCGTTATGATACATATTCTTTTCTAACGTAATATAAACAACTGCATATAAAAGAACAAAAATCGGAATTAACAGCCCAACTATTCCGAACACCATATTTCGCTTTAAAGACATACCATCACCACTTAACAATCCAGTTTATAGCCAACGCCATAAATTGTCTTAATATATTCTCCGCTCGTCCCAAGCTTCTTTCGAAGTCTCTGCACCATAATATCAACTGCTCTCGTATTTCCGATATACTCAAACCCCCATACTTTCTCAAGCAACTCATCCCTCATAAACACACGCTGCGGATTTGAAACAAACAACTGACATAAATTAAACTCTCGGTACGTTAACTGAATCTCTTGTCCACTCACATGTACCTTTCTTTCCTTAGGACAAATCACTATCTCTCCAGCCTCAATTACTTCATGACTTACAGCGACCTCCGTCTTCTTTACACGCCGCGCCATATTCTTAACCCGAAGAATAAGCTCCGCATAATTAAATGGCTTCGTCACATAATCATCGGCACCAAGCTGCAATCCAATCAACTTATCATTCATCTGACTTTTTGCCGTTAACATAAGCACCGGAATATCCCTATCCCTCTCGCGGAACAAACGAAGCAACTCATACCCATCCGTATCCGGAAGCATAACGTCCAAAATCAATACATCCGGCCCTTCATTCCATCGCTCTAAAGCTTCTCTCCCATCAGCCGCTGCCAATACTTCATAACCTTCCATCTCCAACTGCATCCGAATCAAATTACGAATACTCGATTCATCATCAACCACAAGTATTTTCATTATTTTCCTCCTTCCATCATGTATTATAGTACAGTTTAGTATAGCAAAAATCGTACAAAAAAAGAGAGGGTATTGTCGAACATATTTTGTCGACGATACCCTCTCTTTCACTTATTATATTTATTTAGCATATCCATTCGGTTGCTTTTGATGCCAATTCCAAGCATGTTCAATGATTGTCTTAACATTTACATACTTAGGATCCCATCCTAGCTTCTCTTTCGCCTTTTAACAAATTGAAAGGAATTTTATACATACCAACTAATGTATTCACTAACAATACAATGTCGAGAATTAAGACATATCGAATTGCAAATTTCCCTAGCCCCTATCTGACTGACCTAATTATAAAGCCCCCCACACCTGACCAAAAAGGGCCGAATGTGGGGGGCTTTTTTATACTTTGATCATCAATTACTTTTGGAAATATTAATACATTATATTATAGAATGCACAACTGTTATTATACAATGTTATCCACTCTCTATTCTTTACATCTCATAATATATAATATCATTGTTACTGTAAGGATTAGCTCACCTACGTTAATACTTACTAGAACACCATAGATTTCCATGCTAGGTATTAGTCCAAAAAATAAAATCAATGTAGCAATAGTTGAAAGTAAAAAACTTCTACTATACGCTGATGATCTTCCCGAAGCAACTAAATATTGAATACCTATAACATTATTAGCTATACTTGTGAGTAACCAGATTGCAAAAAGCTGCACAACCAAAGTATATTCATGGTAATCTGTTCCATAAAAAATAATTAAAATCCATTTTGCTGCCACTGCCATAAAGAGAGCAACAATTGCTGCTAAAGCGATAATCCATTTCCCGAATTTTATAACCGATTGTTTTCCCTTTTTATGACTCACCTCGAAGCAACTACTTATGTGTGGAAATAACGCTTGCGTAATAGGTGCAAATAAATTGATAATTGCTTTAGATAATTTTTCTATAGCTGAATATATTCCTACAACTTCCTTGCTAGAGAATAACCCTAAAACAATTGTACCACTAGAATTTAAAATATAGCTCATAAAGGAGCTAGTAAATACATCCCATCCATCCTTAAAACAAGAAACAATAGCCTCCAGCCTAGGTATACTATAAGAAATTGATAGTTTAGTTGAAATGATAAAAAAGCTGATAAATGCACAAATTACTAAAGGAATAGACTGTAGTACTGTCGCTATAATATAATTACTAGAATCACTTACAAAGATAAAAATACAAAGCGTGGTTGTTAGTTTAGCTATCATATTAACAACCGTAATATATCCCATCTTCTCGATACCTTGAAATAGCCAAACTGGAAACAAAGCATTTCCAATTACATTTAAAAATGCTGCATAATATACTACCCTATTCCCTTGAAAGTGAGGGAATATAAATAGAAGTAGCGACAACAAACAAAAACTAATACACATTAAAAAGAACTTTACCGTTATAACAGAAGAAAATATTTTATTGACCTTTTTTAAATTTTCTTTGTGGATTGAAATTTCCCTTGTTGCTGTCAAATCAAATCCATAATTCGTAATTGTCACAAAGAAATAGGCTATAGCAATAGCGTACATCATTTCTCCAAAATTCCCATTTCCAAGAACACGTACTAAATACGGAATAGTGATTAAAGGTAACATATATTCAAAACCCTTGAGCAACAATAAAGAAAATGCATTCTTTGCTAATCTATTTTTTAACATTTGTAACTCCTTTTAGTACAACATTTCACACAAAACAACACTATATACAATCTTATTTCGATAACATCACCTAGACATTATTAATGCGTGTTATTTATCTGCGACAAAATATTTTGTAATATACTGCGCCCAAATCTCATGACCTTGTTTACTCGGAAAACCAAAGTCCTCTTGTAAGTATGACAAAATCTCTTTTGTTGTTGCATTAGGCCATGCATCCCAATGATCTAAATATGTATAGCCACTTTGTTCTGCGAATTGTTTTAATGATTCAATAGCTTTCGGATAGTTTTTTGCATTATATACCGGATTTGGCGGTTGAAGTAAAACAACTACATCCTTCTTATTATCTGAAATCAATTGGACAAAATCCTTTGTATTTTTCACTGAATTTCCATTTCCTATTTTATTATTATCCGTTATAAATGGTGGTTCAAATAATAACACATCTGGATTTTCTTTGATAATATCCTTATATCGCTTTTTATTAAGTAATTCTTCAGTACTTTCGTCTTTAAAGTCTTTTACAGTTACATTCCAGATGCCCTTTCCATATGCAGCATCCAAACTAGTAATAAAACTCTCTGTCCAAGTACCACTTTCACGGGACGAAGCCTGATCTCCCACAATCACAAGATTAACAGCTCGATCCTCTTTAGCTGCTTCCTTTAATTTCCCTTTAACTGAGTCTGGTAGTTTCCTCGCGTATTTTTCATTTAAAGAAACATTTTCATTCTTAACTTTTTCTTCAGTTTTTCTCGAACCTTCAGTCCCTTTAACTTGCTTTGTTCCCGTTTCCATCGTTTGTCCTGTTATGTTCTTGGCCTGTTTATTCCAGTATAATTTACCACTCACCATAGAAGTAATAAATAATACAAAAGTAACTATAACAAGTATCATTTTTTTATTCATTAATCCACCTCTTATAATAAACTCCACATTATACACCACTAATTTAAATACATAAAAAAATAAACCCATCTATAAGGTAGCTGGGTTTATTAAGATTTATTTCTTTAATTCAAGGTGTTCCCTTAGCTTATTTGTTAAATCATTTTTCGCTTGTTCTGTAACATAATAATACCAAATACCATCCGCGGCCTTATGCCCATCCCCTGGAATTTGAACTTCTTCAGTATTATTTATACATTCTTTATAATTTTTTTGAATATCAAACATTTGCTCTTGAGTCAAACTAGTTTTCACATTTTTTTCAATAGCTTTTAACACATCACCATAGCTTGCTAAAGAAGAGAAACTTGCTCCCTTTTTTATTACTGCTTGAATTACTTGGCGCTGGCGCATTTGTCGACCAAAATCACCACGTGTATCTTGATATCTCATTCTAGTAAATAATAATGCCTTTTCCCCATCTAAATGTAAATCACCTTTAGGATAATGAACATTATCAATTGTAAAATCCATATCATTATTAATGTCAATTCCACCAACAGCATCAACAATATCTTTAAACCCTTCCATGTTTACCTCAATATAATAATCAATTGGGACATCCAGGAAATTTTCTACAGTTTTGACTGACATATCAATTCCACCAAATGCATATGCATGGTTAATTTTGTCCTTTTTCCCTTTACCAACAATCTCTGTATAAGAATCACGTGGTATACTTGTGATTTTCATAGAATTTGTTTTTGGATTTAAAGTAAACAACATCAAGGAATCTGATCTTCCTTGATCAGCTCCCCTTTGATCTACCCCCAGCATTAAGATTGAAATTGGTTTTTTATCAGATACGTCTACCTTCTCTGATCTTTTATCAGATTTTTCACGACTTAGTGGTTTGTGTACAGCATCTAAGGTATTCGATACTGAAGAATACATGTTATAAGCATATATACCAACACCTATAACAATTACACTTACGATACCTATAATCCAAAATATAACTTTTTTCAAGCCATTTCCTTCTTTCACTTTCAAAATTATTTAAAATATCAATGTTATACTTTTGTATTATCTCATAAACGGAATTGATATATTTTCTTTCACTCTACTATGTTTTCAAGATTATATCAGTCGCTATTTACATCATTTCCTTATATAAATCAATAATTTCCTGATTCATTCTGTTGCTTGTATATTTTTGATTAAATTCTTCTAATCCTCTAAATCCTTTTACAGTCAGTTCTTTTTTATCTAAATGATCTAAAATATCCTTTAAGCTCTCTAGATTTTCTAAAGAAAATACATAACCATTATCATTCCCTACAAATTCAGGGAGCGCCCCTCGATTACTAACAATAATGGCTTTAGCATTTTTCATTGCTTCAATCGCTACTAATCCAAAGCCTTCCCAACGTGACGGTATTATTACCGCATCAAATAAACTGTAATAAGAGTCAATTTCATCATGATTTATCCATCCTATAGATTCCACATTATCAGGAATTACCAAATCATTATTTTTTAGTATACTATCACCAATAGTATACAATTTTATCTTCTCATTTTGGTAATGGGAAAAAAAGTCTAGTAGTATATCTAACCCTTTTTGATGATCAAATCGCCCGACAAATAGAAGATTTATCTTAGAAGAATCCAACCTATAGTCTATAGAACTTTTGCGAAACTCTGCCGAAACCCCATTATATATTAGTCTAGACTTGCCTTTTGAAAATCCTCTGCTAATCGATTCTTGATATTCATTAAAGGAAATATTAATAATTTTATCTGTCTTCACAGACAATAATTTTTCTATACCAGCATACAGTGCTTTTTTCATATTGGATACTTGCATACAAAAAGACCAACCATGTGAACAATATATAATCTTATACTTCTTTTTTGTAAAAAACAATGGCACCCTTACAAAAAAGCCTGCAAATGTACTATGTACATGCACAATATCTGGCTCATTTTTTTTTATACTTTTCCAAATTGAACTCATAGCTCCAATAAAATTCTTCACTTTTCTCTCATAAGGATAAAAAATTAAATTATTATTATTTATGCTAAATCCCTTTTCAGAATTTGTCTCACTTAAAACTAAATATACCTCTGAAATCTCTTCACATTCGTTTTGATACTTTATTACTTCATCTAGATAAGTTGCCACTCCACCTTTAACATATTCTCCCACATGCATTACTTTCAAAATATCTGCCTCTTTCTCTTGGAACGTGTTCTACTATTTCTCACATTTTATTCACCAAATCATTCACAATTTGGTTCCCAAATACTACCTTGACTTTTAAGAAAACTCACTAGCATTTGAGATTTTCAACAGCTACAAAATATCTTTTTAAGGCATCTTCCCAATCTGCAAATTTATAAATCTCTTGTTCTTGAGTATCTTCCTTATATAATACTGAGTATTTAGGACGCACAGCAGCTCTAATAAATTCTTCACTTTTCAGAGGTTTCATTTTTATATCTAACTGAGCTAATTTAAAAATTTCTTGTGCAAAATCATACCATGAGCACACTCCAGAATTAGATGCATGATAAATTCCATACTTGTTACTTTTCACCAGATTAATAATAAAATTAGCTAAATCAGCTGTATAAGTCGGTGAACCGACCTGATCATTAACAACTCCTATTTCATTCTTACTTTCTGCTAAACGTAACATTGTCTTTACAAAGTTATTCCCATATACCCCAAAGACCCAAGAAGTCCTAACAATATAATATTTTGAACAATATTCTTGTGTATACTGCTCTCCAACTAATTTTGATTTACCGTATACTGTCTGAGGGTTAGTTTGATCATCTGCTTTATAAGGTACATTTTTTGTTCCATCAAAAACATAATCCGTACTCACGTAACAAAATTTTGCTCCTACTACTTCAGCAGCTTGCGCTAAATACTTTGTCCCTTCAGCATTAACTTTAAAAGCAGCTTCTTCATCACTTTCAGCTTGATCCACCTGCGTATATGCCGCCGTATGAATAATAACATCTGGCTGAATTGATAATACTTTTTCGTTTACTTGTTTTTCATCCGTGATATTTAACTCTTCTCTGCCAAATCCAAAGACTTCACACGTCTGCCCTTCCAACAGCTTTACAACATCTTGTCCTAACTGACCTTTAGCTCCTGTTACTAATACCTTCATGTTTTATACCTCTAATCTATTAGCATATTGATTCTTGAAGTATTCTTGGTATTCTCCAGAAATAATATTTTTCCACCAATCTTGATTTTCTAAATACCATTTAATAGTTTGCTCAATACCTGTGTCAAAATTATACTTTGGTGACCAACCTAATTCTTCACGGAGTTTTGTCGCATCAATTGCGTAACGACGATCATGACCTGGACGATCTGTAACATACTTAATTAGAGACTCTGGTTTACCCAATGCTTTTAAGATTGTTTTTATAATTTCAATATTTGTACGTTCATTATTTCCACCAACATTGTACACTTCACCATTTTTACCTTTATGAAGTACTAAATCAATTGCCTGACAATGATCCTCAACATGTAACCAATCACGTACATTTAAACCATCACCATATACAGGTAATTGTTTATCATTTAGTGCATTAATAATCATTAAAGGAATTAACTTCTCTGGGAAATGGAATGGTCCGTAATTATTTGAACAACGTGTAATATTTACTGGTAAACCAAACGTTTCATGATAAGCACGAACTAATAGATCTGCACCAGCTTTACTTGAACTATACGGGCTATTTGATGCCAAAGGTGTTTCTTCCGTAAAGTAACCAGTTTCGCCTAAAGTTCCATATACCTCATCTGTTGAGACTTGCAAGTATTTTTTTACTTCCGCATTTTTAGCAGCATCTAGTAATACTTGTGTACCTTGGATATTCGTTTGAATAAAGATATCAGGATTTGTAATACTTCTATCAACATGTGACTCTGCTGCAAAATTTAACACATAATCAAACTTTTCTTCTTTAAATAATTGGTTAATAAACTGACGATCTGCTATATCGCCTTTGACAAATTTATAATTAGATAATTCCTCAATATCTTTTAGATTTTCTAAATTACCTGCATATGTTAACGAATCTAAGTTTACAATATTATATTCCGGATACTTCTTCACCATATATCGAACAAAGTTACTTCCAATAAACCCTGCGCCACCTGTTACTAATATCTTCATGTTATTCCTCCTTATTTCTCGTACACAAAATTAATATTTGCTTCTTCTAATAATGGATGTTTAGTATCCTTTTCCGAAAGGATTGGTTCACTCACTGGCCAATCGATTCCTAAGGCTGGATCATTCCATAGAATACCAGCATCATGATTAGGAGAATAGTATTCATCTACTTTGTAAGCCACTGTCGAATTTGGCACTAATGTACAAAATCCATGTGCAAATCCTTTTGGTACGACTAATTGGCGTTTATTATGTTCGCTTAAAATAACACCAACCCATTGGCCATATGTAGGTGAACCTTTCCGAATATCAACAGCTACATCATAAATTGCACCTGTAATACAGCGTACTATCTTTGTCTGTGCTTTAGGATTTAACTGAAAATGTAATCCACGTAATGTTCCGGCTGGTACAGATAAAGATTGATTATCCTGAATAAATTCGTAATCTAAACCAAGCTTATCAAAGACCTCTTTATTATAACTTTCTATAAAATATCCGCGATGGTCGCCAAATACCCTAGGCTCTAAAATAACTACATCAGGAATTTTAGTTTCAACAATCTTCATTATAAGTACTCCTTTATTGATAAATTGGTTGTTTTTGTTTACTTTGTTCTGCCAATCTAATTAAATATTGACCGTATTGATTTTTTTTCATCGGCTCTGCTAATTCAAATAGTTTCTCACGTGTAATATACCCTTTTCTAAAGGCTATTTCCTCTAAACAAGCTACTTTTAAACTTTGGCGTTTTTCAATTGTTTCAATAAATTGAGATGCTTCTAATAATGACTCGTGCGTACCAGAGTCTAACCAAGAAAAGCCACGACCAAGAATTTCAACATGCAACTCTTGTAATTGTAAATAGACCTTATTTATATCAGTAATTTCCAATTCTCCACGGGGTGATGGTTTTATATTCTTCGCAATCTCTATAACACGATTATCATAGAAATATAAACCTGTTACAGCATAATGTGACTTTGGCTCTTGAGGCTTTTCTTCAATAGAAATAGCCTTCCCACCTTCATCAAACTCTACAACCCCAAAACGTTCTGGGTCATTTACATAATATCCAAAGACAGTTGCTCCCTGTTGGCGTTCTACTGCATTTTGTAATAATTTTGTTAAACCGTGTCCGTAGAATAAATTATCACCAAGAACAAGAGCTACCGAGTCATTGCCAATGAACTCTTCTCCAATAATAAATGCCTGAGCCAGGCCATCTGGTGATGGCTGCACAGCATATTCAAGCTTTATCCCAAATTGAGAACCATCTCCCAATAACTCTTTAAAACGAGGTGTATCCTGTGGTGTAGAGATAATTAAAATCTCTTGAATACCAGCAAGCATTAATACTGATAATGGATAGTAGATCATTGGTTTATCATATACAGGTAATAATTGCTTAGATACCGTTTGTGTTAATGGATATAAACGTGTTCCACTGCCTCCGGCCAAAATAATTCCCTTCATTATCCATTCTTCCTCTCTGTCACTAAAAATAGTAAGTATTATATTTAATTCATTCCCAAAATACAATATTAAGAGACTAAACAACCTGTAAGTTTAGCCTCTAAATGTAACTCTCTCTTTTATTAAACTAGCTTTTTCTTGCTGCTCCTATAATAATATGTGCAATAATTTGTGAAAGAATTTTAAGCATAAATAAAAATAGTATAATCACCGAGGTATTTATAAGCGTGTACACTAATCCTCCATTTAAAATATAAACATGAAATTGATAAAGAATTATCCCTAAACTAGCACCCTTAAACGGAGATTTTGCCTTCAAACAATTAATAAATAGGTAATAATATATACTACCTATTAAAAACATCCCAAAATAACCGCCTATTATCCCAAAATCTAATACCAGCCCAGCAAAAGCCCCTACAGTAACAGGAACAATAAAGTTATATTCAGATAGCGGGGTGTTATTTAGCATTGAAGATACTATTTTATCTATTGGGAATACCTCCCTATCTCCTATCATTTGAATATGGAAATATTTATTAATAAAATATGCAAAATCATTATATTGATAACTATATGGCGACTCGAAAAAATGCAAATTATTTATAACATAATAACTTGCCTCTGCAGCTATCTGAGTCAGTCTTGCTAATAAATATTTAAAAATATCTTCTAGGCCGTTTAAAGATAAACTTGAGTAAAAACTACTTATAAACGCAGCAAATATTACTCCTGAAAACAGTAGAAGTACTGATCTAAACGTAAAGATATTTTTCACTTTTAATGGCTGGTTTAAGAACGCTTTAATAAATACAAATAAAATAATTATATCTAAAATTGCTCCTTTAAAGCCTGATAGAAGTTTAAACAAAATAAAAGCGATCCATACAATAACTTTTAATTTTTTAGAATATGAATTATTGATTTGTTTATCATAATATGAAACATAAATAAGAATGAATGGTAAACCAAATAGAAAAATCCTACCTGGTATTCCAAATAAACCTGATGAAGAAAAAGCAAATCTATCCACTTCTATAGAATTTGAAAGAATAGGAATTCCACCAACTATAAAATGATACATAGTAAACATTATAATAATTGTTACAAAGATTATATGAGTGGTATGATCCTTCACATTAAAACCTGTTTTAGTTAAATCATTTCCTATTTCTTCTATATTTAGTTTCATATTAGTTCCTAAAATAAATCTAAAGGAAAAATACCCTAACATGAATATTATTATATTCCCTAAATAAATCATCCAACTACTATTATTTAAAGAAAGCAAGTCCAGATAATAATACCCTAACAATATTTGAATTGTACTTAAAAGAGTTATAAAAAATGGAGTTAATTTATTTTTCTCTAAAATTAAAGAAAATATAATCAGTAAGGAAATACATAATAAAACAAGTATCTGTCCCATCATTGATACCCTCTATTTCCTTTTCTCGTAAAGAAATTAAAATACGAAGACCACAAGACTCTAAACAACCCCCACTCTTTCTTTATAACAAATAATGCGACCTTTAAGAAAAATCTATTTATCGCAACTAAAGGCAACTGCAATGGATAATACCTACGAGTATATTTTAATGCGCTTAGATTGCTATAGTATTCTGATAACGCTGATTTTTTAGGATTAGCTGCCGATTTAGTACCTGCACTTCCCCCACCTTTGTGTTGTATAATACTTTCCTTGCACCAATACAGGCTAAGGTTTAATTTTTTTACTCTCTCCACTAAATCTAATTCTTCATAGTATAAAAAATACTCTTCATTTAAATATCCAACTTGTTTAAGTACCTTCTTCGGGATAAACATTGATGCACCATGGATATAGTCAAATTTTTTCTTTTGTGTATGTTCTTGAATACTAGATACTTTCTCTCCATGTAAATATGCATGATTAATTGTTAAATATTTATTATAGTAACAACCGCCTGCACACTGAATTATGCTTGGATCGAAATATTCCACTATCGTGTTACCCAATACACCCAAATCTTCTTTACCTTTTGCGAACTTTAACAATTCACTTAACGCATATTTATCCACAATCGTATCATTATTTAAAATCCAATAATATTCACAACTTTGATGTTCCAAGCCATATTTTAATCCTGCGTTAACTGCCCCTGCAAAACCATTGTTTTCCTCTTTTTCAATTAACACCACAGATGCTTCCTTAGTAGATGGAGAAGTATTTTCTTCTTTAAAAAAAAGAAACTCTCCTAACTCCAAATTATCCTTTGCCCAAATCTTCAATTTATCAACTGATTCATTAGTGGAAGCATTATCAACTACTATTACCATCATTTTTTCTTTATCTTCTATCTTAACAAGTGAATTTAAACACTCGATAGTATCTTTCCATCCATTCCAATTTGGTATAACTATACATACTTCTCTCATAGTAGAGAACTCCTCTCAAATCCATGCGGTCTTCTCAAAATTATATCTTTTCAACAATACTTTCTACTCTCTTACTCCAAGTATTATTTTCTAAAAATGCATGACCTAGTTCTTTTTCAAATTTAGTTTCTAAATCATTAAAGTTTATCTTCTTAATTAACTCAAAGAATTCTTGTTGATTTTTATAAAAATACACATAATCATTGAATCTTTCTATTTCAGGGTAATACACGGAGATGATTGGTTTTTCAAAAGCAATATATTCATATAATTTGACCGGGTCTACGCTTTCTATTAACTCATTTCTAATAAATGGCATAATTAAGACATCATATAGTTCTTTATTTTCAATCAATCTACTATGCTCAATTGGTCCATGAAATATTACTTTATCACTATTCACAAGTTGAGGTTGGTAGTCTACAGGTCCGATGAAATGAAAGCGTACATTTTTGTTTTCATCCAAACATTTATCAATCGTTTGAAAATTTATCCAATTAGCTATAGTCCCTATGTAAACAACATCTTTAATGCCTTCATTTTTTTGGAATATTGATTTAACATTCTCAGCCATACTTCTACTAGAGATAAACTCTTCCTTCAATCCATTTCTTACTAAACATAAATTATCTAATTTTCCATACCTGTTTTCTAAAACATCACCTAAATGTCTACTAGAGCATAAAATAGTTCTTGCATTTTTTATTAATTCTTTCTCTAAAAACTCTATATCCTTTTTCCTTTTTGGATCATCATAAAATTCTTTACAGTCATCCATGCAATCATATATTAGCTCTACTTTCTTAAGAAGTTTTTTAGGTATATATTTATATTGGCTTGGGAATGTTAACCATATTTTTTGTGGTTTAAATACTAAACTAACCATTGTAATCCAGATAATTTGTATGAAATCATCCATTTTCTCAAAAAATCTACCAAATCTTCTAGGTATAGTTAATAACGGTAGTTTCTTCACGTCACTATCATTCTTAATCATGTGTTTTCTAATAGGATTAAAACGGTACATCACCAGTAAGTCGTAAAACTTATTTAGACCCTCCGCTAAAAAGTGAGGTCTTTGTTTTATCCAACCCCAATCCACATGCATTATATATAAAATTTTTTCTTTGTCCTTCATTAATTCCGACCCCTTTTAGGAAATTTCTTCAAACTCAATATGCATCTTTAGAACCAAGAAAAAGGAAAAATGTCTTGAAAATAATTTTTATATCAAACCATATGCTTCTTTTCTTTATATACTGTAAATCTAACTCTACCATTTCATCAAATGTAAGATTACTTCTTCCACTTACTTGCCATAAACCTGTACATCCTTGTGTTACTAAAAGGCGCTGTTTATCATATTTCGAGTATTCTTTCACTTCCCTAGGCAATGGTGGTCGTGGTCCGACTAAACTCATTTCTCCCTTTAATACATTAAATAATTGTGGTAATTCATCAATACTTGTCTTACGAATAAATTTACCGATATTTGTAACTCGAGGGTCATCTTTCATTTTAAACATTGCACCTGACACTTCATTATGCTTCAACAAATCATTTAATCGGTCTTCTGCATCTACTACCATTGAACGGAATTTGTACATTCCAAATTCTTTTTCGCCCTTCCCTACACGCATTTGTTTAAAAAAGATTGGACCTTTTGGATCTTCTAACTTGATAAGCACTGCTACTATAATGAAAATAGGGGAGAGTAAAATAAGACCAAACAAAGAACCACATACATCTATCAAGCGCTTCATAAGTAAATATAATCCATTTTGATTTACCTCTTTAGCAACGAGCAATTCTTTTTCCTCTACAGTTCCACTAGACACTTTAATTAAGGCCACTATCTATTCCCCTCCCTCTATATATGTACATTTTCTTTTGTAATGAGTTGATTCATATAATTTATCAATTCTTCTCTTAAATCTTCATATTGTAACGCCATCTCAATTGTCGTTTTAATAAACCCAAACTTCTCCCCAACATCATAACGAATTCCTTCAAAGTCATATGCAAACACACGTTGAATCTCATTTAACCTTTGAATCGCATCTGTCAATTGAATTTCCCCACCAGCACCTGTCTGTTGATCCTCAAGAAACATAAAGATTTCTGGTGTTAATACGTAACGACCCATAATTGCCAAATTCGATGGTGCTGTTCCTTGAGCTGGCTTTTCAACAAATTGACGTACTTGATAACGACGATCGTTTTTTTCAACTGGATCAATAATACCGTAACGATGCGTCTCACTTTCTGGCACCATTTGTACACCTATTACAGAAGATTGTGTTCCTTCATATTGATCCATTAATTGGCGTAAACACGGTGTTTCTGCTTGAACAATATCGTCACCAAGTAATACCGCAAATGGCTCGTTTCCAATAAATTTACGTGCACACCATACCGCATGTCCTAAGCCTTTTGGTTCTTTTTGTCTTATGTAATGAATATTAATTTTTGAAGAAGCCTGTACTTTTTCAAGCACTTCATGCTTTCCTTTTTCAAGTAAACTTTGTTCTAACTCAAAAGAGTGATCAAAATGATCTTCAATTGCACGTTTTCCTTTTCCCGTTACGATAATAATATCTTCAATTCCTGATTCTATTGCTTCTTCAACTATGTATTGAATTGTCGGTTTGTCGACGATTGGCAACATTTCTTTCGGCATCGCTTTCGTTGCTGGTAAAAATCTCGTCCCAAGGCCAGCGGCTGGAATAATTGCTTTTCTTACTTTTTTCAATTCTAGTCCCCCTAAATCCGTATATTAATATGTAACAATTACAAAAACCCTACCTATGAATTCATAGTTATAACTCCATAGGTAGAGTTTCTAGCATAAATAAAATTATGGGCATCTAACCCATCCTCACGCCATACTCCCGACGACAAGCGTCTAAGGTAGGTTGAAATGTAATTTCTACCCACAGCACGACCGAGTGCCTCCGTTGATAACGGTTAGGAGACATCACCAGTTCTTTATTTAAAAAATACCAAACAATTTTTTACGACGAATTTGTTCTGGATCCTCTTTATAAATTGCTTTACCGCTGATTAATAAATACGGATTTCCTTTTAAATCACTCATAACGTCCATTCCAAATTCTTTTCCAATTAATTCATAGCTTTCCGCTAGATGAAATGCTCTTGACGTTATGTTATGTGCATCTGATGCGATCATATGCGTCAAATTATGTTCAACAAGTTGCAATGAAAATTTTTTGATTTTTTTACCAAACTTCCCAAGTAAACTACCTGCTGTCACTTGCGTTAATGCACCTTTACTTACAAGATCATATAACTTATCTGGTCGCTCAATTAGTTCAGCATTACGTTCTGGATGAACGATAATCGGAATCATTCCTTTTACACGTAGTTCATATAACAGTTGCTCTGCATAACGTGGTACATGATTTGATGGAAATTCAATTAGTATGTATTTATTCGTTTCATTTAAAGTGACAATTTTACCAGCTTCATAGTCTTCTAATAGATCACCATATAATCTGACTTCTTGTCCTGGTAAAATTTTTAGCGGAATTTCATTTTGTTTTAATTCATCATTTAATTGTCCCACTTGGTAAATGATAGAATCGTGTTCATTTACATATTTTCCATTTTGATGATGTGGAGTTGCGACAATTGTATGTATTCCTTCTGATACAGCCTGCTTTGCCATTGCTAAACTATCTGTTACTGTTTGTGCACCGTCATCGATTCCAGGTAAAATATGACAATGTAAATCAATCATGCTTTTCAGCCTCCCTCTCTCATATAAGTCTTTTTTCCCTTGAATATGAGATTCATCTCATATTCAAGGGAAAAAAGGAGATATGTTTCTACCATATCTCACTTTTTAATTAGTTTGCACCGTAATAATAATATAAGCCGTTTTCACGTTCACGATCATTCAGAACAACACCTAACAGCTTACCTTTTGCAGACTCTAATAATCCTTTTGCTTTTACTGCGGATTCTTTCTCCGTGGATTCACTACGAACAACAAGAATAGATGCATCACATTGATTCGCCATAATTTGTGCATCTGTTACAGCTAAAATTGGAGGTAAATCAAAAATAACTAGATCATATATACTATACGCTTGAGCAAGAAGCTCTTGCATTGATTTCGAACCTAACAATTCCGCTGGGTTTGGCGGAATTGGGCCACAAGCTAGAAAGCTCAAATTCTCAACTGCAGTCGCTTGTACACATTTCTCTAAACGCTCACTATGCGTTAATACATTCGTTAACCCAAAAATATTATCTACTTGAAACATTTGATGCATTGCTGGCTTACGCATGTCTGCATCAATTAACAACACTTTTTTTCCTTGTTGGGCGAAAACAACTGCCATATTTGCTGTCGTTGTCGTTTTCCCTTCACTTGGATTCGCAGATGTTACCATTAGCGAATGCAAGTTTGTATCAACAGCTGCAAATTCAACATTCGTTCGAATATTACGATATTGTTCCGAAATTGGTGATTTCGGTTGTTGATGAGCAATTAATTGACGACGTTGACGGTAATTTTTTTTCTTTTTAAGTAAACTATTAAGAGCCAATTGTTTTTCCCCTCACTTTTTTTGATGATGGAGCATGTGATTTTATATTTGTTGTTTCTTCATCCATACGTGCAACAATACCTAACACTGGTAAACCAAGTAAGTTTTCTACATCTTCTTCTTTTTTCACTGTGTTATCCAAGTATTCTAGTAGGAATGCAAGACCAACTGCAGCCATTAAACCAACAACAAAAGCAATTACCACATTTAACATCGGACGTGGTTTAACTGGAACTTGCTTTTCAGCAACTTCCGCCTTCGATAATACTGTTACATTATCAACACTCATAATTTTTGCTACTTCACTTTGAAACACTTCAGCTGTCGTATTTGCGATATCACGAGCGACCTTTGGATTTTTATCCTGTACAGTTACTACTACAACTTGTGAATCTTTTTCGTTAGCTACTTCAATTTTTTTATTTAATTTCTGCACCGTTTCTTCCAAATGCAACTTTTCTTTCACCTGCTCCAAAATAACAGGACTTTTAATGATTACCTTATATGTATTTGTTAATTGAATATTCGTTTGTACCTCATTAAATTGAATAGCTGTTCCTTCTTGCTTTTTTTGATTCACAAGAATCTGAGTGGAAGACTCGTAAATAGGGGTCATGATAAAGAAGCTAATGATAGCACTTACCATTGCTGCACCAAAGGCGATTACGAGGATCATTGCTAAACGTTTTTTTAAAATATGAAATAACTCTTTCAAACTAATTGTTTCTTCCATAAGTTCCTCCAACTTTCTAAAATTTGCACATAAGAAAAATTATAGCATATTCATCTTATATTTTTTTATTTAAATAAATTATTTAATACAAGCTTCTAACAAACCAGTTTAATCTTACAAAATAATCTTAAATATGACAACACATTCCAATGATTTCCCAAAAATTTTATCATATCATGTTTTTTACAATGTATAACTTGATAAAGAATTTTTAGAAAAAACAAAAAGCCAACAAAATTTTTGTTGGCTTTTTCATATTTTAGTAATAACCATACTGCTCTTTTTCTTCTCTTTTATCGTTTAAAACGACTCCAAGTATTTTTCCAGATGCCTTATCTAGTATTTGTTTCGCTTTTACGATTTTATCTTTTTCCGTCTTTTCACTTCGTACAACGAGTACGATTCCATCACATTTATTCGCTAGTATTTGTGCATCTGTAACCGCAAGGACAGGTGGTGTGTCTATTAATATAATATCAAACATGTTATATGCTTCTAGTAATGCCTCATCCATTATCCGGCTCCCTAATAATTCAGCTGGGTTTGGCGGAATTGGGCCTGCTGCCATTAAGTATACGTTCTCTATATCTGTTTTTTGAATACATTGCACGAGTTTTGCTTGTCCCGATAATAAGTTTGTTAATCCATTTGAACTATGAACAGCAAATAAGTTTTGTATCGTCGGCTTACGCAAGTCAGCTCCAATTAATAAAACTTTCTTTCCTTGTTGTCCGAAAACAACTGCTAAGTTTGCGATTGTCGTTGTCTTTCCATCACCTGGATCTGCCGAAGTAACAATAATAGAACGAACACGACTATCTACAGATGTAAATTCAATATTTGTACGAATGTTACGATATTGCTCTGCAATACGTGATTTAGGCTCTTTATGCGTAATTAATTTTCGCAATGGTTTTCTTTTCTTTCTCCCGAACATATTCATAATCTCCTTTTGTGAAATGCGACATTTCTCTTTTCTCTCTATGCTCGATTTCATACGTCTAATTACCATTTTGTATCGCTGATTTCCCCACATCTCATCATAATCAATAACATTCTACTTTGTCTTATTTAAGTACCTTAACAATATGACAATGCCCTTATTTCTTTATTACCTTTATCACTTATCCTATTTTCTAGATAAATAATAAAGTAAGTATATGGTAATTCCCATCTATTCACAAGGTATTTTCTGATTAGTTTGTATATTATTGTTTCATCGTTATATAGCAGAAATTAAAAAATCCCCTTGTCTTTTCACAAGGAGATTTTTTAGTACTATCTATTCTTTTTTATCACCAATCGCAAATGTAATTTCTGCCTCACATGCAACTTCACCATCTACTGTTGCGATTGCTTTTCCTTTTCCAATTGGGCCGCGTACGCGTGTCATTTCTACTTCTAGACGAAGTTGATCACCTGGGCGTACTTGTTTTTTGAAACGGCAATTGTCGATACCTGCAAAGAAAGCAAGTCTTCCGCGGTTTTCTTCTTTCTTTAATACTGCAACTGCTCCGACTTGTGCTAATGCTTCTACAATAAGTACACCAGGCATAACTGCATAGTCAGGGAAGTGTCCGTTAAAGAATTCTTCGTTTGCGGATACATTTTTAATCCCAACCGCTCTTTTTCCTTCATCTACTTCTAATATTTTATCAACAAGTAAAAATGGATAGCGGTGAGGAATGATTTCTTTAATTTGTTCTATATTTAGCATGTAACAATCGCCCCTTTTGTAATATTGGTCTTACCACTTGGACATATTGCTATTATCCCATTTTGTTTATTGTTTGTCATTACAAAGTAACATTTTATATTTAGCACAACTTCCTAAAAAAAATGCACACACTCTATTCCATTAAAATAGTTGCACATTTTTGCAACTGACACGGAGGTGGAAAAGAGTGTATGCCCAAATTAGGGAAAGGCAATATGTATTGAAACATTATTTGCCTTAATGTCGTATTCGACTCATTATATTATAAACGTTTTCAATTAAGGAAATATTAAATTTAACCATATATATGAATATTTTACCTGTTTCCTTCATATTTCTCTATTTTCCTTCCATTTTCGCAAAAAAACAAAATAAAAAAATATAAAAACGAAAAAAGAACTAAGGCATTAGCCTTAGTTCTTTCAAATTATCTCAAAGCACGCTTTGGTAATCTGTCGATATTCTCTAACATAATACCTGTACCAACCGCAACGCAGTGCATTGGGTTTTCAGCAATTAATACTGGTACTTTTAGTTCTTCTGCTAGAAGCATGTCGATACCGTGTAGTAAAGCTCCGCCACCTGTTAGAATAACACCGCGGTCGATGATATCTGCAGATAGTTCTGGTGGTGTGCGCTCTAATACGCCTTTTGCAGCTTGTACAATAACAGCTGCATTTTCTTTTAACGCTTCTGTAATTTCTTCAGAGCATACTGTAATTGTACGTGGTAAGCCTGTTACCATGTCACGTCCGCGAATTTCAAGTTCTTCGCTACGTGCACCTGGGAATACTGTACCAACTTTAATTTTAATATCTTCTGAAGTACGTTCTCCGATTAATAGCTTATACTTACGTTTAATATAGTTTAAGATCTCCATATCAAACTTATCGCCAGCCATTTTGATAGAGGAAGAGGTAACAATATCACCCATAGATAGTACAGCGATATCTGTTGTACCTCCACCAATATCAACAACCATGTTACCGCTTGGTTGGAAGATTTCCATACCAGCACCAACTGCGGCTACTTTTGGTTCTTCTTCTAAAAATACTGTTTTACCACCTGAACGTTCAGCAGCCTCACGAATTGCTTTTTGTTCTACTGATGTGATATTTGTTGGACAACAAATTAAAATGCGAGGTTTTGAAAAGAAGCTCTTTACGTCCAATTTGTTAATGAAATACTTTAACATTGCTTCTGTAATTTCGAAATCTGCGATTACACCATCTT
>Ga0102589_1002026_pt1 | contig 24733 bp, 27 predicted proteins | sample AraplaMF_Col_mLB_FD_76858 | JGI IMG/M metagenome (GOLD analysis project Ga0102589, IMG submission 76858) | Arabidopsis root microbial communities from the University of North Carolina, USA - plate scrape MF_Col_mLB | ecosystem: Host-associated > Plants > Roots > Endosphere | place: USA... | reverse complement strand
AGACATATGAAGCGTACGTGGAATTGGCGTTGCCGTTAATGTTAGTACATCGATATTAGCTTTTAATTGCTTAATTTTTTCTTTATGCGTTACACCAAAGCGCTGCTCTTCATCAATAATGAGTAATCCTAAATCTTTATATATGACATCCTTTGATAGAAGACGATGTGTACCGATAACAACGTCAACAGTACCGTCTTTTAATCCTTTAATCGTTTCATTTTGCTGTTTTCTCGTACGGAAGCGACTTAATAACCCGATATTAACCGGATAGTCTTGAAAACGTTCTCGAATTGTTTCGTAATGTTGCTGTGCTAAAATCGTTGTTGGTACTAAAATCGCAACTTGCTTTTCATCCATAATCGCTTTAAAAGCAGCCCGGATCGCAACTTCAGTTTTTCCATATCCAACATCACCGCAAAGCAGACGATCCATCGGACGACCGCGCTCCATATCCTTCTTAATTTCTGTAATTGAGCGTAACTGATCTTCTGTTTCTTGATAAGGAAATGATGATTCAAAATCCTGCTGCTCAGATGTATCTGGAGTAAATGCGTAACCTTTTGCTGCTTCGCGCTCTGCATACAGCTTAATTAAATCATCTGCAATATCTTGAACAGATTTTTCTACCTTTGTCTTAACCTTCTTCCAATCATTTCCGCCCAATTTATAGATTTTGGGGTCTTTCCCTTCAGATCCCACATACTTTTGTACTTGATCAATTTGTTCAATCGGGACGTATAGCTTATCGTTTCCTTGATACTTGATATGCAAATAATCTTTATGAACACCATTAATTTCTAATGTTTCAATTCCTAAAAATTTACCGATACCGTGATTTACGTGAACAACGTAATCACCAACTTTTAATTCAGAGTAACTTTTAATTCTCTCTGCATTCGAAAGTTTTTGCTTACGCTGTGACTTTTTCACCTTCTTATTAAATAATTCCTTTTCGGTAATAATCGCAAGCTTTTGCATCGGCATTTCAAAACCTGCATGTAAGTCACCCACCGCAATTTGAATACGACCTGGGAGCAATACATCTGTTCCTTCAATAATATCTGCTTCAATGTCATAATCGTTTAAGATGTGCTGCAATTTCTTCGTTCGTTCTTCATTTGCACCTAATACAACTGTCGTAAACCGACTTTTCGTCCATCTATCAATTTCTGTTTTTAATAAATTTATTTGACCATGAAAGTCTTGCATCGTTTTACATGTCAAATTCACAATGTTTTGCGGATTTGTATGCGGAATATGACGTAAAAACAAAGTTAAATATAAGAAATTTCGTTTTTTATGGTTCAGAAATTGGGAAAAACTATGAGAAAAAGTTAAATCTTGAACAATTGCTCCTTCTCCAAGAAGCGATATGTACCATTCTGCTTCTTCTGTTTCTAAATGATCTGCTGTTTCTTGAATTCGAGAAACCTCGTCTAGAATAACCACACCATTTTCCGGTAAATATTCTATTAGACTAGCAGGTTCTTTATAAAATAAAGATAAATACTTGAACATCTGCTCAATGGTCTGTCCGTTTTTCAATAATTCTAATTCATATGTAACAGTTTCTAATATTGTTGTTTTTAGCTTCTCATCAGATACCTTTTTTAATGTATTAGCTAAACTTGATTCTAGCTTCTGAATTCCAACTGCTAGTTCTTCTTTAGAAAATACAAATTCAGTAGCTGGGCCAAACGATATACTATCCATCTTCTCTTGCGAGCGTTGTTCATCTACAGTAAAAGAACGGATAGAATCTACTTCGGTATCAAACAGTTCAATACGAACTGGCAATTCTTCTGTTAATGGATAGATATCTAATATCCCACCGCGAACACTAAACTCACCTGGTGCCTCTACCATAGATTTACGTTCATAACCCATAGTCGTTAACATGCGAAGCAGTTCATCAAGCTCAATTTCTTGTCCCATTTTCAATTCAATTTGCTGTGTCTTCCACATCTCTTTTGTCGGTAAAAAACGCCGCAAACCAGCAACAGGGGCTACAATAATTCCACTTTCTCCAGCCGCTAAGCGATTCAACACTTCAATGCGCTGTGACTTCAATTCTGGGCTCGCAACACCGATTTCTGATGCAATAGATTCATTTACAGGATATAACCAAACATTCTTCTCTCCAATTAACGAAACTAAATCCTCATACACCTTTTGCGCCTGATATAAATTATGCGTTATAACAAGCTGCGACTGCTTTGTTTTTTTATATAAACTAGCCATTAATAATGAACGAGAAGAAGTTGCCATACCTGAGATAAGCTGTTCTTTTAAACCTTCCTCTAATCCATCTATAATTGATCGTATTTCTTTATTTTCGTAAAATTGCTCTAGTAAACCTATCATTTTTCAAAACTCCTCTCAACATAAAGAGCAAGCTACTATATTTTATGCAAATATTTCGGAAAAAGAAAACAGAAAAATGCTTTGGACAAGCCAAAGCGAAGCAATACATCCTATCCCTTATCGCTGTAATTCTCTCATCTTCATATTTAGAAAAGATAAGGATGGAAGTTCCTCCCATTACAAGGAGCAGTGTGTTTAGCTAACTATTGATAAGAAAAACATGATCTAACAGAAGTTTCATTTTCATTGTAAGAACAGTTCATACTCATAATACTCTGGATAGGATGCGAGCGTTTTTTGACACGATTCACAAATTGTTTTTATATATATATTTCCGTTTTCATCAAAATGAATCATTTCTAATCGCTCTTGCTCTGTTAGTTGACCTAGCACAATGCCGTATACTTTTTCCGCTGTAATACTACCTATTCTACATCCACAATGTCTGCAGTAATAATGTCCGTCCATAACTTCCTCCTAGCTGCACAATTATTACTATTATGGATATAAGCATTAAAAAATATTCCATTTTGGAAACGTTAATTATTGAAGGTGTTCATAACTTGTAAAAATGGCGTTTTCAACCATTCTTCACACGCATCTGCACTTTTTTCAATCGCTCGTTTTACTTCAGGCATCTCATCTGCTGTAAAGCGTCCTAATACATAATCAACCACTTTCATGCCATTTTTAGGACGATCAATTCCCATACGAATGCGCTGAAATTCCTGTGTTCCTAAATGGGCAATTGTTGATTTTACACCGTTATGTCCACCCGCACTGCCTTTCATACGAAGACGTAATTTTCCAACTGGCATATCTAAATCATCATACATCACTATAAAATCTTCAATATCAATTTTATAGTAGTCCATAAGTGGGCGAATACTTTCTCCAGATAAATTCATATATGTAAGTGGCTTTAATAAAATAACTTTCTCTCCATTTACAAAACCCGCACCGAATAAACCCTTAAATTTTTGCTCATTTAACGGGATATTCCAGCGTCTAGATAATTCATCTATCGCCATAAACCCAATGTTATGCCTTGTTAATTCATATTCTCTGCCTGGGTTACCAAGTCCTACTATTAATTTCATTGTAACACCACTTTCTTTTTTCGATACGAAAAGACGTAACCAACACTGGTTACGTCTCATTCTATCCAATTAATTAAATAGTACACTTACAGATTCTTCTTCGTAAACACGAATAATTGCTTCGCCAATTAATGGAGCAACAGAAAGTTCTTGTACTTTATCAATTTTCTTTTCTTCTGGTAATACGATAGAGTTCGTTACAACTAACTCTTTAATATTTGAATTTTGAATACGTTCAATTGCTGGACCAGATAAAACTGGGTGTGTACAACAAGCATATACTTCAGAAGCACCGTTCTCTACAAGAGCATTTGCTGCTAATGTAATTGTACCAGCTGTATCAATGATGTCATCAATTAAAATTGCTGTTTTACCTTCGATATTACCTACGATATTCATTACTTCCGCTACATTTGGACGTGGACGGCGTTTATCGATGATAGCGATTGGCGCTTTTAAACGATCTGCCATTTTTCGTGCACGTGTTACACCACCATGGTCAGGAGATACGATTACAATATCTTTAAGACCTTTCTTTTGGAAGTAATCAGAAAGAATAGGTACACCCATTAAATGATCGATTGGAATATCGAAGAATCCTTGAATTTGTGGAGCATGTAAATCTAGAGTAATTACACGAGTAGCACCCGCTGTTTCAAGTAAGTTTGCAAACAGTTTCGCTGTAATCGGCTCACGAGAACGCGCTTTACGATCTTGGCGTGCATAACCATAGTAAGGGATAACAATGTTAACTGTTTTCGCAGATGCACGTTTTAATGCATCGATCATAATAAGCAATTCCATAATATGCTCGTTTACTGGGAAACTTGTAGATTGGATGATAAATACATCGCAACCACGAATACTTTCTTCAATGTTAATTTGAATTTCTCCATCACTAAAACGTGCAACAGAACATTTTCCTAATTCTACTCCAATGTGCTTTGCAATTTGCTCAGCAAGCGCCTTGTTAGAGTTTAAAGAAAATACTTTCAAATTAGAATTTAGATATTGAGTCGACATCTAGATTAACCCTCCACATTATGAATTTTTCTTATTCAGCAATTGATCAACATAATCTTCTTTGTTTGTTTGACGTGCACGTGCAATTGACAATGCTTTTGCTGGCACATCTTCTGTAATAGTAGAACCTGCTGCAACATAAGCACCATCTTCAACTGTTACAGGAGCAACAAGGTTTGAGTTACAACCAATAAACACACCATCGCCAATTACAGTTTTAAATTTATTCTTGCCATCGTAGTTTACCGTAATAGAACCACAACCAAGATTCACATCTTCTCCCACTTCTGCATCACCAATATAGCTTAAGTGAGAAGCTTTACTTCTATTTCCGAAAACAGTCTTTTTAATTTCAACAAAGTTTCCAACACGAACTTCATTACCAATAACAGATTGCGGACGGATATGAGCGAACGGTCCAATAGCAACATCAATACCAATCTTACTATCATGAACAGTAGACTGACGAATTGTTGTATTATCTCCCACTTCACTATCACGTATAACTGTATGCGGTCCAACTTCACAATTTGATCCAATAACAGTATAACCTTCAATAATTGTTCCCGGATAAATAACCGTATCATTACCAATTTTTGCATCGACGGAAATATACGTGTTATTCGGATCAATAATCGTAACACCATTTACCATATGTTGATGGTTAATACGTTTTTTCATAATGTCTTCCGCTTGCGATAGAGCGACCCTGTCATTAACTCCTAACGTTTCATCAAAATGCTCTGTTTGATAGGCAGATACAATATGACCTTCATTTTTCAAAATCTCAATCACATCTGGAAGGTAATATTCCCCTTGCACATTTTCATTAGAAACTTTGGAAAGGGAAGCAAATAGCGCTTTATTATCAAAACAATACGTACCTGTATTAATTTCTTTAATAGCTCGCTCTACTTCATTTGCATCTTTATGTTCAACAATTTTTTCAACGTGACCGTTTTCATTGCGAACAATTCGTCCATAACCAGTAGGCTCTTCTATGTAGGCCGTTAATACCGTTGCCATTGCCCCTGATTCTTCATGCTGCTTTAATAATGCTTCCATTGTTTCTGCTGTAATAAGAGGTGTATCACCACAAATTACTAATGTTGTTCCATTCTCGTTCCCCAGTGCGTCAGTTGCTTGCATAACAGCATGTGCTGTTCCTAACTGCTCCGTTTGCAATGCAAATTCACTCGCACTTCCTAATTGATCTTGTACCTTTTCAGCGCCGTGTCCAACAACCGTAACAAGTTTCTGCACTTCTAGCTGAGAGACTTGATCAACTACATGCTGTACCATCGGTTTCCCGCATACAGAATGCAACACTTTGTATAAACTTGACTTCATACGTGTGCCTTTTCCTGCTGCAAGAATCACTGCATATCTTTTCGACATATAGACCCTCCATCGCAACCTATTTATCCATTAAAAATATTATCCTAAATAACCATACATTTCAAGAAACACCTTATAACTATTAAATTTTACCATAACTTTTATGTAATGTTTTAGTATTTCATATCTTTTTATGAAATACGTTATACTATTCCTTTTTCATAAAAAATAGAGGTAGCTATTATAGGTATAAATTTTGAAAATGATGTAAAAATCCTCTTTCTTTTTAGACGGGCGAGAGCATCTGGCTATGCATAGCCGCTGCTTGTATGTTGAACAATCAAAATTGATGTATAAAATATATGAAAACAACAACAAACTCCTGTAAATATTTACAGGAGTTTGCCAAAATTATAGAGCTCTTCTTTTAGAGCTCTTCTTATTCGAATTTTACGAAGCTCCAGCTTCTTCAAACTCAACTTCTTCTAACTCGCCTAAACGGTGATACTCAGTTAAAACCGCATCTTGAATTTTAGAACGAGTATTAGAATTAATTGGATGAGCAATGTCACGGAACTCTCCATCCGGAGTACGTTTACTTGGCATTGCTACAAATAATCCATTATTGCCATCAATTACACGAATATCATGAACAACAAATTCGTGGTCTAGTGTAATAGAGGCAATCGCTCTCATGCGGCCTTCTGTGTTTACACGGCGTAATCTTACGTCAGTCACTTCCATCTTGTGTTCACCACCCTTTTTCTAAATAAGCGATATGTTTCTATAAATTCCACAAATGTTCTATTTTTCCTTCAATTTTTCAAAAATTTTTAAGATAAAAATTTTTATATCAATGAAATATATAAATAAATACACGTTAACGCTTACAATTTCTTATTTTACAAGGGCAATAACTTCAATTTCAACGGATACATCTTTTGGTAATCTCACTACTTGTACACAAGAGCGTGCCGGTTTATTCGTAGAAAAATATGTACTATATACTTCATTTACCGCATTAAAATCATTCATATCTTTTAGAAATACAGTTGTTTTTACCACCGTCTCAAACGATGCTCCTGCTTCTGTTAATACCGCCTTTAAATTTTGAAACACTTGCTCTGTTTGGTCCTTTATATCTCCAGCCACAACTTCACCATTTACTGTTAAAGGAATTTGTCCAGAACTGTAAAACATATTATTTACAATCATACCTTGTGAATATGGTCCAATTGCCTGCGGCACCCCATTTGCTTGAACTACTTTCATCGTTCCCCACCCTTTTATATTTTTTATCCTACTTTCACAAATTGGCTCTAACAAGGAGCCTATTGTTTTAGCAGAAGGTAAGCCTCCAAATTTGGGAGCTTACCTCCTGCTAAAACTTACTGCTCGTAAATAATGTGACAAAGTAGTCAATTCGTAAAATCTTGTTATCCATTAGTATAAAAAAAGATAAAGCAGCCGCTTTATCTTTTCCTCACTCTGACGAACAAGATCTTCTTGAAAACAACCTATATAAGAAGATTGTTTATCTTATTCAACTTCTACAATCATATCAGTAAATGGACTTAAAGAATAATTTCCTTTTTCCACTTGAATCGTCTTTTCTCTCACATCTACTTCAGACAAGCGAATTAACGAAACAAAGTTATCTACAAGTCTTTCCTCAATATCACTTGATTCCACTAAAACGCCAATGCCAACAACATTTGCATTAAATTCCTCAAGCATACTCATCATGCCTTGCACTGTTCCGCCGGCCTTCATAAAATCATCAATGATTAATACGTTCGCACCTTCAGGAAGACTACGCTTTGCTAATGTCATCGTTTGAATACGCTTAGAAGAGCCTGATACATAATTAATACTTACTGTTGGGCCTTCTGTTACTTTATTATCTTTTCTAGCAATTACGACTGGAACATCTAAATAATTTGCTACTGCATATGCCAAAGGAATCCCTTTTGTTGCAACTGTCATAACAGCGTCAATTGACTGCCTTGCAAATACAGAAGCAAAAAGTCGCCCTGCACCATTAATATAGCGCGGATTACTTAAAAGATCCGTCATATATAAATAACCACCCGGAAGAATACGATCAGGATTCTCAAATAAATTACAAAGCTCATCAATAATTTGCTTTGCTTCCTCCTGACTTATATATGGGATATATTTCACTCCTCCTGCTGCACCTGGTACCGTTTGTAATGTGCCGACCCCTTGTTGTTCAAACGTTTGTTTAATAATGACTAAATCTTCACTAATAGAAGATTTAGCAGAATGATACCGTTCAGCAAAAAAAGTGAGAGAAACTAACTGACGAGGGTTTTGAAGCAAATAATAAGTCATATCGACTAACCTTGTACTTCGTCTAATCTTCATGCTCTCACCTCAAATTACGAATATTTTAAACAAATCATAACTTATTATACGCCTTTATTCAAGACCTTCTCGCTCTCCTAATAAACGAACTGCGTATACTTGGTCACAAAATCCTTTTAACCCGTTATAAATACGGTGCATGCGTGAATCATGACGAACTAAACCAAAAACAGTTGGGCCGCTACCGCTCATTAAAACCGCATCTGCACCGAAACGTTTCATCTGAGCTTTAATATGTGCCACTTCAGGATGCATTGAAAATGTTACATCTTCTAACACATTGCCAACAGCATGACAAATTCCCTCATAATCACCATTTTGAATTACTTCAACCATACGATTTACATCTGGATGTGTTACACGATTTAATTGTAAATTCCCATATACATCAGCTGTAGAAACACCAATATGTGGTTTGGCCAAAATGACCCAGCAAGAAGGAGGTGTCTTTATATGTTCGATTTTCTCACCTCGACCCGTTGCAATGGCAGTTCCGCCGTATACACAAAACGATACATCCGATCCAATCTCGGCACCTAGTTTCGCAAGTTCATCAATTGTAAGTCCGAGATTCCATAATTGATTCAGACCTCTTAATGCTGCAGCTGCATCGCTGCTTCCACCTGCTAAGCCCGCTGCAACCGGAATCGTTTTTTCAATTGCAATAGACACTCCCTTTTTTACTTGAAAACGTTTCTTTAACAATCTTGCCGCCTGATAAGCTAAATTTCTTTGGTCGTCTGGGACATAACGGTTATGAGATACAATTTCAATCCGGTCTTCAGATAACTCTGTTAGTTCTAACCGATCTGCTAAATCAATTGTCGTCATAATCATTTTAACTTCATGATAGCCGTCCGGTCTTTTCCCTAGTACATCTAACGACAAATTAATTTTCGCTGGTGCTTTAACTAGTAGCTTCAATCTATTCACCTACTCTATGTACTCAATCTTTTATCGTTTATTTTACCATAAATTTATAGTAGAACGATGACACTTTCCTAATTATAACGAAAAGCATCAAGAATGAAACTACTTATATAATACGAATACAACTTTTTCGCGTGCAAAAAGCCGAGGAATATCCCCTCGGCTACCGTAGCATAGAAGTATCTCACTGTTACTGATTTTGTTTCATCAATTGCTGCTCTGCAATCTCAATTGCCCGTTTAACCATGTTACCAGCATCTTTCGCACGAATTCCGCCCCATCCTTCTTTTTGCACGACATCGTAAAATCCAAGCTCTTTTGCAAGCTCTTCTTTAAATTTATTTGACATGACTCCTCTTCGTCTACTCAATGCAAGTCCCCCTTTATCGCTACGGTACATTTAGTATGTGACACTACGAATTTCTTCAAATCCGGAAAATATATGTAATTAAACAAGCCCCATCCTTAAACAGATTGTTCACCTAACATGATTTCATTATCTTGTGCATCATAAAACGTAAGCTCAACAGTTTCTGTTAATACGTCTGCATAACTATAGGAAACACGCTGAAATGTATCCTCTTGTTGATCAAGTTGAACGACAAAAACCGAACGGTATGTTTCTGCCAACACACCAGATCTTTCTATCGTTTTTCTTCTTCCACTATTCGCTTTTAGCATAAGCCTCTGACCAAGATGATGGTCCAGTGCACTTTTAATTTCGTCTAAACGTTTTGACATATCGTGCTACACCTCGCTGTAATTGGGATGGAAAGTATAGAAATACAAGTTATACACATATAGTCTGTACGTTCTTATACTTTTTTATCCAAATCTCAAAAAGCGCGTACATAAAAAGCAAGGTAAATGCTTACCTTGCTCACTCTTCATAATATTGAAAGGGCAATCCTGTTCGTAAAATCCCCTTTGTTTCAATTCCGCCAAGTCCCTTCTCACCAGTTATTGTATTGCGCACCACATCCCAAACATTAACTCGTTCCATAAAAGATGTAAAACTCACTTTTGCTACAACATACACTGGATCTAACGCATGAATATTAATGCGTGACGGAGAACTTGCAAAATTTGCTCCGGCTCGAATAAGAGCCTCAAAATGCGATTGACACGCCCCAGCAAAAATAACTGGGTGATCTAATGAAGGATACTTTTTCCGTACTGTACGTACAGCCTGTACAAAATGCTTAGAATGACGATAAGCTGCTAAATTTCCCATTTCTCCCTTTGATTTTGTATAAGCATCATGCCCAGTAATTACTAAAATGTCAGGACGAGCATGCTCAATTAAATCTAAAACCTTCTCTTGCATCTCCGTTTCTTTACAATGAATTCCCTGTACAGGCACACCTATTTTCGTATATAAATCTAAGCACTTCCTTAAATATAAAGGATCTCCATCAAGATGAAGCACTTTACCTGGCATTTGAAAATAATTTACTTCACTTGCATAGCCGCCTGTTGACTGATATTCTTGCCGCTCTCTCATTAATACATAATCTTGTTGAAATAAGCGATATGTCTTTTCCATTGTTTCTCGTTCCTGTTTCACTCTTTTCGTATAATCCCGTTGATCGACAAGAACTAAATCTTCTATCGGTGCATCTGCTACGAGCCGAAATTCTTCCCCAAACAAAATTGCTATCGTGTCTTTTATTTCTGTTACTCGAAAAAGAAGGTCACGCTTATAAGACTTTCTCTCCACTAAATCTCCAACGTGTACAGCCATCCTTTTACCTCCAAACTCGTAGGGACATATAACTCACTACGTTCTGTTTTAGCCTATGAACTTATAGGAAAAAGGTGACAAAAAAGGCAGCTCGAAACGAGCTACCTTTTACATTTTATGCAAAAATAAAGCGTTGCTTAACTTTGCAAACTCTTCGATAGATAAAGTTTCGCCTCTTCGCTTCGGATCAATTTCAACCTCCGCTAGTATACGTTCAAGTAATACTTTATCCTTTGGAAAACCATTTAAATTATTAGATAGGTTATTCATTAATGTTTTACGTCGCTGCGCAAAGCTAGCACGCACTACTTCAAAGAAGAACGCTTCATCTTTTACTTCCACAAGCGGTTTTGGACGTCTTAGTAAACGAATAACCGCTGAATCAACATTTGGCTGTGGTACAAATACTGTACGCGGAACCGTCATCACCGTTTCTGGTTCTGTATAATATTGAATGGCAATTGACAACGAACCATAATCTTTTGTTCCTGGACGAGCCGCTAAGCGATCTGCTACTTCTTTTTGCATCATCACAACAAAGCCACGCACTGGTAATTGTTCTTCCAATAGCTTAAATAAAATTGGTGTTGTCACATAGTATGGTAAGTTTGCTACCACCATTACGTCTTGGCCTTCTTCAAACTGCTCCTGAAATACTGTATTTACATCAGCTTTTAAAATATCCTTATTAATTACCGTTACATTATCATAAGGCGCTAATGTCTCCTCTAAAATCGGTAAAAGACGTTGATCAATTTCAAACGCCACTACCTTCTTAGCACGTTTTGCCAGTTGTTCTGTTAATGCTCCAATACCAGGCCCAATCTCAATTGCCCCACTCTCAGATCCAATCTCCGCGTGATCTACAATCCGATTTAATACATTTGTATCAATTAAAAAGTTTTGCCCTAAACTCTTTTTAAATGAAAATCCATACTTTTCAACAATATCTTTCGTACGATTTGGCGTTGCGATATCTTTCATTTCTTTTCCTCCTGTAATACTTGCTTATACACTTTTGCAAAATCCTGCTTTGAAATTTGAAACATTTGCAAACGTTTATGTAACTGTTTTGCATTTGTATAACCGATTTTTAATAGCTTACCCATTCGTTCTCTGCGGCTCTTTGCTTTTTCTCCACCAACAAGCCCCGCTTCTACTAAGTCAATCCAATGAATTTCGCTCGTGTACTCTTCCATCTCCCCATGTAAACTTTCCAAAGCGCGTCTAATCGATTCGTTAGACGCATGCTCAATGCCAACGCCCTTCTTTCGCTTCGCTAATGCTTCTTCTTTCGGTAAAAAGGCATGTTTACATCCTGGCACTTTCTCAGAAATAATTTTACGAATGCGTTCCCCGGGGTAATCAGGATCTGTAAAAATAATAACACCTCGTGTTTGTTGCGCCAATTTCACCTGTTCAATTACATGATCTCCAATTGCCGAACCGTTCGTTTCAATTGTATCTGCATCTACTGCACGCTTAATGGCAACCGTGTCATCCTTACCTTCTACAACAATTATTTCTTTAATCTTCATAACTTCCTCCACACTCATTTCACATCTCTAATTAGTAAAACAAAAAAACGCCTACTTTTCCATTATTATTTTCCTAGTTCATACAATTTAAAAAGCAGAGGAGAAAAAATCCCTCTGCTTACCCTATTATTGTAACACTTTAATCTTCACTCGTTTTCTTCCCCAAACCTCAGCCTGTGATTCTGTTGGCATAAGAACATCAATACGATTCCCTTTAATCGCTCCGCCCGTATCACCAGCAACTGCATGTCCGTATCCCTCTACCCATACCTTTGTTCCAAGAGGAATAATCCGCGGATCTACTGCAATTAATTTCATATTTGGATTTTCCCTATAATTATAGCCCCCTGCACTTACACCTTGGCATCCCCCGCAGTACGGTGAGTAAGCTGTTGCTTCCACATAAAATTCGTTGGCAACTGCGCCCCCTACATCACCTAAAATAGACTCTTCTTCTTTTGTACCAACAGCTACAATGCGATTTTTTTCTTCTTGTACGATTTCTTCTTTCTGTAAGTTTCTTAAAACTTCATTCCCGTCCTCTTTTATGACTGCAAATACTTTCTTCTTTTTTCCTTCTATTCCTTCTTGAATTACTTTTTCTGTCCCCTTACGGAGTGAAGAATCTTCTTGTCTCAATTCAGTAAAGGGAATTGGTTCTTCCACTGCATCGCTTACTTTTTCTACTCGAACCACTTTGACCTTCATATTTTGCTGCATCACTTCCTGTAAGGCTGGTTCTACTCTATCCATTTCACTTAGTGACACTTGTCGTTCTTTCAAAAAGTTAGCGACAGTAGTCGAAGTTGACCACACTTGCTGTTCTTGACCGCCAACGTGTAATGTAACCGGGAATGCTTTTTGAATCATAATTTTTTGCGTACCTTCTAACGATGTATGCAAACTAGGATATACTTTATCATGTTCACTAACTTCAATATGTTCTTCTACTAACAAGTCTTTTACTGTTTTTGTTGTTGATTGTACTTGTTTCTCTTTCCCATCCACTATAACCATAAATGGCTTCGCTTTTTCTACAACTACTTTCATTTCATCCTTAATTTTTGTAGAAAGTGCTGGATATATGTGATCTTTTTCTAACACTTGAATTTTTTCTTCCTGCAAGAGCTCGCTTATAGTATTCGCATGTGTATAAATTTCTTGTTTCTGTCCATCTACTTCAATCGTTATTTTATCTGTTGTTCCCGCATACGCTACTGTCCCAACAGATCCTGAAATAATTAATGCACTCGTAAATCTTACTACTAATTTTTTGCTCACTTCTAACCTGGATAATAAACTTTTAGCATTTACAATCACAATAAAATACCCTCCCTGTCTAGATCAGAATTATTAATTCTCATTCTCCTACTATTTCTAGTAGTGTTACTCATCTGAAGATAAACATAGGTGAAGGGAGAAAAAGAGGAGGAATCCCCCCCTCTACTTCTCATTATTGAATGCCGAATAGTTTTTTTGCATTTTCTGTTGTTTTGATCGCTACTTCTTCATAGAATAGTCCTTTTAATTTTGCAATTTCCTCTGCAACGAGCTTTACATAGCTCGGTTCATTTCGTTTTCCACGAAACGGATGAGGAGTTAAATACGGACAATCTGTTTCGATTAAAAGTTGTTCCATTGGAATTTCCATCGCAACTTCTTTTGGCTTCTTCGCATTTTTAAAGGTTACTGGACCGCCTAATGAAATAAGAAAATTCATCTCCACACACTGTTTTGCAACTTCAACACCGCCGCTATAACAGTGCATGATTCCGCCTACCTCGGATGCATTTTCTTCTTTTAAAATATCTACGATGTCTTGCGTTGCTTCTCGATTATGTATAATGATTGGTAAATTTACCTTTCTTGCTAGCCTAATTTGCTTACGAAATACCTCTTTTTGCACTTCTTTCGGAGATTTGTCCCAATGATAATCTAAGCCCATTTCACCAAGTGCAACAACTTTTGGATGAGCCGCTAACTCTTCCAACCATTTTAGATGTTCTTCTGTCATATCAATTGCATCAACAGGATGCCAACCAACAGCTGCATAAATAAAATCATATGTCTCTGCCAATTCTATTGCCTTTTTGATAGTCACCTCATCAAAACCAACTACAACTGTATAAGAAACACCTACTTCTTTCATTCTTGCAATTACTTCCTGTAAATCCTCTTTAAATTGCTCTGCATTTAAATGTGAATGCGTATCGAATAACATAATAAGAACTCCTTTTATTTGAAATAAATTCTATCATAGGAAAAAATTACTTTCCTAACACCGCAATAACAACTACATTACAATTTTGATACAAAAAAAGAAATTTTAGAAAGATTTTCGACAAGAAAAAAGATGCTTCACGAATGTTACACGTGAAACATCTCTCGTTTTGTCGTTATTACTTAATTTTTGTACCATTTGGTAAGTTTTGGTCGACCGTCGCTAACGACAATTTTCCATTTTCTTCACCCGCTAAAATCATACCTTGTGATAACTCACCACGTAGTTTTACTGGTTTTAAATTTGTAACACAAATGACTTTTTTCCCTTTTAACTCTTCTGGGGAGTAAAATTTAGCGATTCCAGAGACAACTTGTCGTTTTTCTGTTCCTAAATCAAGTTGGATCTTTAACAGTTTGTCTGCTTTTTTCACAGGCTCTGCATCCAATACTTCTGCTACGCGCAAGTCTACTTTAAAGAAATCATCTATTGTAATTTCTTCTACCTCTGGCGCTGCTTCTTTCTTTTCTTCTACTTTTGGAGCAGATCCTTTCATTTGTTCTTTAATATATTCTACTTCTACTTCTACTTCTAAACGTGGGAATACAGGCTGGCCTTTTACAACTTTTGTACCAGCTGGAATGCAGCCAATTGTAGAAAGGCTACTCCATGTTTTATATTCTTCATCTGTAATTCCAATTTGTTCAAAGATCTTCCCTGGTGTTTCTGTTAAGAATGGCATTAACATAATTGCTGTTTGACGAAGCATTTCTGCAAGATGCGCCATAGCAGAAGCCAGTTTCTCGCGATTGTTTTCATCTTTTGCTAATACCCATGGCTGTGTTTCGTCAATATATTTATTTGTACGGCTAACAAGCTGCCAAATTGTGCTTAGCGCTACTGAAAACTCCATGTTTTCCATAGCATCTTCCACTTTTTGCAGTGTATCTTTTGCAAATGTTACTAAAGCCTCATCAAAATCCGTTACATTTGCTTTGTATGCTGGGATTTCTCCGTCAAAATATTTATCAATCATTGCTACTGTACGATTTAATAGATTTCCTAAATCATTCGCAAGATCAAAATTAATACGCTCAACAAATCCTTCTGGTGTAAATACGCCATCTGATCCAAACGGCACTTCACGAAGAAGATAATAACGAAGTGCATCTAGACCATAACGATCAATTAACGTCACTGGATCTACTACATTCCCTTTTGATTTACTCATTTTTCCGTCTTTCATTAAAATCCAACCATGCGCAAATACTTTTTTCGGAAGTGGTAAATCAAGAGCCATTAAAATAATTGGCCAATAAATTGTATGGAAACGAACAATTTCTTTCCCTACTAAATGAACATCTGCTGGCCAATATTTTTTATACTTTTCTTCATTCGCCGTTCCATAACCTAATGCTGTAATATAGTTAGATAATGCATCTACCCATACGTAAATAACATGCTTCGGATTACCGGGTACACGAACACCCCAATCAAAAGAAGTACGGGAAACAGCTAAATCTTCTAACCCTGGTTTAATGAAATTATTAATCATTTCATTTTTACGTGATTCTGGTTGAATGAAGCTTGGATTATCTTCATAAAACTTTAATAGTCGATCTACATATTTCCCCATTCTAAAGAAGTAGGATTCTTCACGAACAAGTTCTACTTGATGGCCACTATCCGGGCTCTTCCCACCAACTATTTTTCCATTCTCCATCACTGGATCAACAAGTTGATGCTCTGTATAAAACGTTTCATCTTGTACAGAATACCAACCTTCATATTCATCAAGATAAATATCACCTTGATCAACAAGTTGTTTAAAGATTTTTTCTACAACTTCTTTATGACGGTCCTCGGTTGTACGAATAAAATCGTCATAAGAAATATCCATTTTACCCCACAGTTCTTTAATTCCCGCTACGATGTTATCAACGTATGCTTGTGGTGTAACATTTAATTCTTCTGCTTTTTTTTGAATCTTTTGCCCGTGTTCATCAGTGCCTGTTAAGTAGTACACATCGTATCCTTGCATACGTTTATAGCGTGCTATTGCATCTCCCGCTACTGTCGTATAAGCATGTCCGATGTGAAGCTTTCCACTTGGATAATAAATCGGAGTTGTAATGTAAAAGGTCTTATTTTCCTCTGTCATTGTTTTAAACCTCCCAAATGACCTCATATGTATTTATAAACAGTATATCAAAAACTTACGTATAAAGACGAGTGTATGTACGATATCTTTATCATCTATTACTCATATTAATAAAAAATATACATTTCTAGATTTCGACACTATCATTAAAATTTTAAGAATAAAATAAATCTTTCTATACATCTATTATTTTTTAGTATATATAATAAATATATACACTTTTTCGACATATAAGTCGCTACGGTGCAAAATAAAAAATGACCTGAGCGCGCTTCTAAGCACGACCAGTTGCTCTCGTCTCCCCTAAAATAAAGGGGTCGTTATATCATTTTTAAAATTTATAAATAGATGCGAAAATCTACAAAACTTTTATAAATTTTATAATTAAAGAATTGACGGAAATGTAAATGATTGGTATCATATGTTCATAGGGTATTTTGTCGAAAAATGGCGAATTAAAATAGACTTGCAGAATATGAGGAGGAAAACAAATTATGAAATCTACTGGTATTGTTCGTAAAGTTGATGAATTAGGCCGCGTTGTAATTCCAATTGAATTACGTCGCACACTAGGTATTGCAGAAAAGGATGCTCTTGAAATCTACGTTGATGATGAAAAAATCATCTTAAAAAAATATAAACCAAACATGACTTGCCAAGTAACTGGTGAAGTTTCTGATAGCAACCTTTCATTAGCTGAAGGTAAAATCATTTTAAGCCCAGAAGGCGCAGAGCAAATCTTAACTGAATTGCAACAATTTATCGCAGCAGCAAAATAAAGCTTCTCTTTTAGAGAAGCTTTATTTTTTTTCAACATGATATGCTTGATATACGTCTCTTTTCGACATATTCCGATCTTTTGTAACAACTTTAATTGCTTCTTTAGAAGAAAGGCCTTTCTCCTCTATGTAGTATTCGACATGTTCCTCAACCGTTAATGATTCCCACCATGCCGCTTCGCTAACTGCTTCTTCTGTAGAACCCTCTACTAAAACACAAAATTCGCCACGCACTTCATTTTCCTTTGCCCAATGAATAACTTCTTCTAAAGAACCGCGAATAAATTCTTCAAATTTTTTCGTAAGCTCACGACATAATGCAACGTTTCTATTCCCTAATACCTCTTTCATAGATACTAAAGTTTCGCCTAGTCGATGCGGTGCCTCATAAAACATCATTGTATCTGGAATATAACGTAGTTTCTCTAATTCTGCCTTACGTTCTTTTTTATGACGCTGTAAAAAACCATAGAAATAAAAGTGTTTTGTTTCTAACCCTGATGCAATTAATGCTGTAAGTGCAGCATTTGGTCCAGGAAGAGGGACAACTGTGTACTGCTCTGCCACTGCTTGAACAACAATGTCATAGCCAGGATCTGATATACACGGCATACCCGCATCACTGACAAGCGCTACTGTTTTCCCTTGTTCTAACATATCTAAAATTTTCCGCCCGCTCACTTCTTTATTATGCTCATGATAACTCATTACTGGCGTTTCAATTTCAAAGTAATTACATAGCTTTTTCGTTTGCCTTGTATCTTCTGCTGCAATAAAGTCTGCTTCTTTTAACATACGAATTGCACGAAATGTCATATCTTCCAAATTACCAATTGGAGTAGGAACTAAGTATAATGTTCCTCTCTCATTCATCTGAAAACTTTTTTGCTGCCACATAATAATCTCCTTTTTGTATATACTCATCTTTTTGCTTCCGTTTTAGCTGCTTGAACCGATATTCTGCCTGCATCGCAGTTCTTTTTTCTTCGTAAGTTTCAAAGTATTTTAATATAACAGGACGTCTTGCTCTTGTATAACGTGCTCCTTTTCCACTATTATGAGCCTTGATTCGCTTATCTAAATGGTTTGTATATCCCGCATAGTAGCTTCCATCAGCGCATTCCACAACATAAAAATAATGTTTATTCTGCTCCATATAAAATTGCATTCATTTCCTTCGTATATTTATTATTCTCTTCATATACAAAAAGGGGTGACAAAATTTTTAAGTCTGCATTCCCGTCTTTAATACCCTCGATTAATAATGTATTAGCCTCTTTACCTGCTTTTGGATATACAAATTGAAGGCGCTTTGGCTCAATCTTATATTTTCTCATAAGCATTACAATATCAAGCAAACGACCAGGTCGATGTACAAAAGCAACTTTTCCTCCTTGCTTAACAAGTTGGCTGCTAACACGTACAACATCTTCTAGTGTGCACATAATTTCATGACGAGCGATTGCTAAATGTTCATTTAAATTTTGCTCAGATGGTTTTGGCGTTTGAAAGTATGGCGGATTGCATGTAACAACATCAAACTGATGTCGTCCCAATTGCTCTGGCATATGTTTTAAATCTCCATGAATAAGCTGGATTCTCTCTTCTAAATCATTATATTGAACACTTCTAACACCCATATTGTAAATACGCTCTTGTATTTCAACTCCCGTAATCTTTCCTTTCGTACGAGAACTTAATAAAAGAGGAATCACTGCATTGCCCGTACACAAATCTAATACATTTCCTTTCTGAATGGGCATCCATGCAAAGTTCGCCAATAATACTGCATCTAATGAGAAGTTAAATACTGATGGGCTTTGAATAATTTTCATATCTTTTGATAGTAAATAATCTAAACGTTCATCTCCATACAATTGCATATCGTTCTTTCCTTCCTTATCATTCAAACTTTATTTTAGCAAACGTTAAGACAATTTACCTATGTTTATAACAGTCTAACGTCCATTACTTCTATTTTGGTTATATGTACAAAAAATTACCTTTCCAATTTATTGGAAAGGTAATTTTATTTTTTATTTAAAAATGATAAACAGAATAAGCAATCCCCTTCTTTACGTACACTTCCATAATGCAAATTGCAAATATGAAAACCTTCCTGGTACAGGCGTGCTAAATTATCATATCCTTCACCGATATCTATTTTAGGCTTTATTTCTTTTTGCTTATTCGATTTCTGTTTCTGCTTATTCTGAACTTCTTCAAAACGATTCCGCAAATTTTCATTTTCCAATTTAATATGTTGGTTTTCTTCCAGTAGCTCTGCGAGATGCTGCTTTAACTCTCCCAACTGTTTATAGAGATGTCCAATTTGCTCTTCCATACTGGAAACTGCTGCAAAAATATCTTTTTTCTCCACAAGCATCCACCTCATTAATCTGTGGTTTGACTCGAAACGACCCCTTTATTCATTAATTCATCTAACGTATACTCTACTATCCGTTCCTTGTCTACCAATTCCACTTGAATTAATCTTTCTAAAATATTTAATCCGATTACACGACCAAGACCATGCGGTGTTTGGATCTTCTCATCTAAATCTGGAAGCTGCTCTTTCGCTGCCTCATATTCATCATTTTCATACTTTAAACAACACATCAATCGGCCACATAACCCTGAGATTTTTGCAGGATTTAACGATAAATTTTGATCTTTTGCCATTTTTATGGATACAGGTTCAAAATCCCCTAAAAAAGTAGAACAGCAAAGCATTCGGCCACATGGACCAATACCACCTAGCATTTTTGCTTCATCACGAACACCAATCTGTCTTAATTCGATTCTTGTCCGAAAAATAGCTGCCAAATCTTTTACAAGCTCGCGAAAATCAATACGACCGTCTGCTGTAAAATAAAAAATAACCTTATTACGATCAAATGTATATTCCACATCAACAAGTTTCATATCAAGCTCATGTTCGATTACTTTCTCCTGACAAACTTGATATGCTTCTTTTGCTGCGCGTCTATTTTCTTCAACAATTGTACGGTCATTTTCATTTGCAATCCGAATCACTTTCTTAAGTGGCAAGACAACATCATTTTCATCAACTTGTTTCTTCGTGATGACAACTTTTCCATATTCGATGCCTCGTACTGTTTCCACGATTGCAAACTCATTTTCTGAGATATCAAATTGATTCGGATCAAAGTAATACACTTTTCCGGCCTTCTTAAATCGAACACCTACTACATCATACAAACGGTCATCCCTCCTGCAACCGCAACACTAACTGCTCGAACACAAGCTGCGCATTTACATTAGCGTTGATTCTATTTTTTGCTTCTAATATATTGAAAAGAGCCGATACAATGCGCTTTTGAGAATAGGAAAAAGATTGGAATAATCCCTTTTGGTCTTGAAAAACGAGCCGCTCTTCTTCTTCCAATTGAACATATAATAAATCCTTATAAATAAGGAGCAACATATCTAATCCTAGCTGTAGTTGTTCTTTCTCTCCAAAATGCTTTATCCACTTCTCCTGAACAAAAAAAAGAGACGTGGTATCTTTCTCTAGGGCTTCACATAATTTTATCACTAAAGTTCGTGCTTGTGCAAACCATTCATCATTACAAAATGATAGAGCCTCATCAAAACTGTTTGTAAGTTCCGCTGCAAGATTTCCTAAAGAAAGACTTATTTTTTCATTTTCTAAACGGTTAACCAAAGCATTTTTCGGAAGCGGCCTGAATGTAACAATTTGACAGCGGGATAAAATAGTACTTAAAATTTGGTGGCTTTGCTCAGTTAACAAAATTGCCGCTGTGTCACTACTTGGTTCTTCTAAAAATTTAAGTAATGTATTTGCAGCATTTGTTGTCATCTTATCGGCATGCTCAATAATATATATTTTTTTCGTTGCTTCTAGACCCGTTTTCGAAAACTCTTCTTGTAATTCATGAATTTGCTGTTTCTTAATGGATAGGCCATCCGGTGCAACAATATATACGTTTGGATGATTGCCCGAATCAATGCGTCGACAATTCGTACATGTATGGCAAGGTTCTACTCCATTTCGTTGTAAACAAAGAAAGCTTTTCGTCATTTGCATAGCGGTTTCTAGTTTACCTGTTCCTTTTGGCCCTTCTAACAAATAAGCGTGGGATATACGCTCTTTTGCAATACTATTCATTAACATTTTTACAACAATGGGTTGTAGAAGAGACAGTTGTTCCCACGTCTTCGTCATATTCCATACCTCACTTTTTATACTTTCTTCTATTATACCAATTTTTGTTCAATAAGCTGAATAACTTCTTCTACAACAGCTTCCATTGGTTGATCTGCATTTACAACAACGATACGATCTGCAAATCGATCTACTAATTGTAAATACCCTTCGCGAACACGTTTATGAAATTCCATGCTTTCTAAATCTAAACGATTCACCTCTCTATTATCATCTTTTCTAATACGTGCTAAGCCAACCTCTGGTTCAATATCTAAATAGATTGTAATATCCGGCATACAATCTTCTGTCGCAAAACGATTAATTTCAAATACCTTATCAACGCCAAGTCCCCGTGCATATCCTTGATAAGCAAGAGAGCTATCTATAAAACGATCACATATGACAATATAATCATCTTCTAAAGCCGGCATAACCTTCTCTACTAAATGTTGTCTGCGTGCTGCAGCATATAATAATGCTTCTGTACGTGCTTCCATCATTGTATGCTCTTTTTTATGTAAAATGGTCCGAATTTCTTCTGAAATCGCAATTCCACCTGGTTCACGCGTCGCCACTACTTTTTGCTTCTTCTTCTCAAAGTACGGCAATAATTTTGTAATTAATGTAGATTTCCCTGACCCTTCTGGCCCTTCAATTGTTACAAACAATCCCTTCATCCATAAAACCTTCTTTCTCTATATATCGTATACAGTAATATTTTTTATATCTCCTTGAAAACGGGCGCCAGTCTCTTCTAAATCAGAAATTTGCTTTATATGCTCTAATGTAATTTCTTCTCCATACATGACCAGCGGAATCCCTGGTGGATACGGTATAATCATTTCAGCCGCAATCATGCCTAACGCTTCTCTTAGCGGCACAACTTTTTTCTTATATTTCTCCAATTGTTTATACGTAAATGACAAAGAAGATAAATGATTCTTATAAGGATAATTTATACGCGGTTTATTATCTTCTACATCGTATGAACATAGTGCCTCTTGCACTTTATCAATTACTTTTATATATGCTTCATTTACTTGGAGCGGTAAAATAAGTAAAACATTATATGGATCTGCCATTTCAACATACATACCTATCTCTTCAAATAGACGTTGTAATTCATATCCAGAGAGCTTACAGCGCGTCTGCACTGTTACTTTTAATGCATCTTGGATTGGATAGTCTAAAACAGCAAGTTGTGGAATGCGATTTAATGCTCTGCGAAATTGCTCAGTAAATGCCGTAATTTCCTTACCCCCTTCTTCTTTTATCTTCGCTAATACAAAACGAGCTATATCTAAAGAAGCCATGATGGGGTAAGATGGACTACTAGATTGCAACATACTTAAGTAAGAAGAAACTTTTTCTTCATCAACGAGCGAGCTATTTACATGTAAGTATGAACCCATTGTCATTGCTGGTAATGTTTTATGAGCCGAATGCACAACAATATCAGCCCCATACGCAAGCGCTGATGTTGGAAACGGTTCTCCGACACAAAAATGTGCTCCATGTGCCTCATCTACTAAAACAGGAATACCATTTTTATGCGCTAATGCAATACTCTTTTCTAAATCAGTGCCCATACCATAATAGTTTGGATACGTTAAAATAAGAGCTTTCGCTTGTGGATATTGCAAGATTGCTTCTTCAATCGTTTCATACGGTACGCCAACTGGCACACCATATTTCTCATCAATCAATGGCTCTAGAAAGACAGGACGCACTCCCGTTAATTTAAGACCATTCATAATTGATTTATGAGCGTTTCTTTGTACAAGAACTATATCATGTTCATTACAACACGCAAACAACATAGCTAAATTCCCAACCGTTGAACCATTAATTAAAAAATAACTTTTTTGTACTTCATATAGCTCTGCTAATAAGCGCTGTGCTTCTTCTATACATTCAAATGGACTATGCAGATCATCAAGTCCAGTAAGTTCTGTTACATCAATAGAAAGTATATCATGAAAATATTTTTGCGCTTCATGAGGAAAGTTTGTTCCATTTTTATGCCCCGGAACATGGAAGGATACAGGTTTCTTGCTCGCAAACGTCTTTAGTGCTTCATATAAGGGCATTTTTCTTTGATCCATATTCACTCTTCCTTACTATTCGTTCTCTCTATATTATACAGAGATTTTCACAAAAAAAAATAATAGGCAATATGCCTATTTTTCTATATAAATCCATTTTAATTCTTCAACATACAAGTTGCTACCATGCAGAAAAAAATGACTGCTACTTGCTTTCTCCCTTTGTTTTAATCCTTGTATATGGCCCATAAAAAAAGAAAAAGGGTTTTATCTCGTTTTTTCAATTTGTATTTTTCTAAGGTGATACTTGTATCTTTCGTAGTTGTTGTAAATAAAACATATACTTTGGATCATTCGTATTTGTTTCTATCATTTCTCGTTCACATGATTCACATATGAAACTCGTAAACAAATGAATTCCACTTTCCTTTTTATGCTCACACACAATACAAACTTCTTCTTTTGTTGTGACATACCCCATATTATTCGCCTATTTATCGTATTCTATCTAACCATTACTATATAAAATTAGATCAACGATAAATAAACTGTTCCTCCCCTCTATATGAAATGACAACATACATCTATAAGCGTTAACATTTTTTCGAAATATATACATTCTTTATACTCTTAGTGTATGAATCATTTCTAGGCGAAGTGTCTGTCTAATACTTAATTGAGCTTGCTATCCCAAAATAGCGCACTTACTGACGTGAAACACGGGATAAAAATAAAAAGACGAGTCCGCTGACTCGTCTTTCATTTGCCTGGCAACGTCCTACTCTCACAGGGACAAAATCCCAACTACCATCGGCGCTAGAGAGCTTAACTTCCGTGTTCGGTATGGGAACGGGTGTGACCTCTCTGCCATCATTACCAGACTTATGAAGGTATATTCCTTCAAAAC
>Ga0102589_1002025_pt1 | contig 24767 bp, 27 predicted proteins | sample AraplaMF_Col_mLB_FD_76858 | JGI IMG/M metagenome (GOLD analysis project Ga0102589, IMG submission 76858) | Arabidopsis root microbial communities from the University of North Carolina, USA - plate scrape MF_Col_mLB | ecosystem: Host-associated > Plants > Roots > Endosphere | place: USA... | reverse complement strand
CAGCTGCAAGCCATAAAATAGTTCATAATTATAAAACATTAACGAAAATGTTTGAAACTGCTGGATTTGAAGTAGTTTTACTTGAATATTGTGATGAAAATGGGCAATTTTATTACAACGAATGGGATGCGAACGATGGTGTTATTTTCCGTTCAAAAAGGTATGATTCTAGAAATCAAGGAGATAAACTTGGTTTTCCATCGCTAATTGTTGATGCGATTAAACGGTAACTTATAGAACTAACGCATGCGTTAGTTTCTGTAGTCTATTAAGAGTAAGAGGGGAGAAAATAAAAAGACTACATTTAATTAATCAATGGCATGATTATTTTTCTTTTTTTGTTTTCATAAACAAGAGATTGAATTTTTAGAAAACGCAAAATTGTTGTATTAATTGGATTTGCATTAGATACACAGGAAGTCACATATATTAAACAAATTTTAAAACTAACTGATAGAGATTATGGACTAATAGTAAGTATAACGGGAATAGGTGCATTAGTAGGAGCGTTTGTTGCAGCAGTTTGTTCTAAAAAAACTAACCTAAAGTTATATATCGGTGGTGGAATGTTCCTAACATCTATAGGGTATATCTTCTTTTATTCATCAATTAATTTTATCACTGCAACTTTCTCATTTGCTTTCTTGGGTTTCTTTATGGCATTTGCAAATACAGGGTATACAACTTTTTTTCAAAATAATGTTCCAGTAAAAATCATGGGTAGATTCGGCAGTCTAGCTAGTATGGTCGAAGGTATAATCCAAATAACTTTTACTCTTCTTCTAGGTTTTTTGGCAAAGTGGTTCTCGTTACAGCTAATTTGTCTTATCTTTTCTATTGTTGGTACTTTATTTGCTGCAATTCTTTTTGTAACAATCTTAATACCTTCAAAAACCAATTATTTTAAAGAAAGTTCAAATCTTACTCACTAAATAAAAGTGTATATTTCTACAAAAAGAATAACGTTTTTGTAGAAATATACTTTAATGAGCATGAGACGGTATCCCTAACGGTGTAGTATATTTTGTAAAAAGTTATTCCCTCTCTTTATATATAACCTTACATATTCAAAGAAAAGGTGCCTCTCCTTATTATTTGATCCCAATTCGAAATAGAGTTCTATTTTGGATGGCAGAATCCAATTGTATATTGCTATTAGACGATGTTTAATTGTATCAAAATCTAAAAAGCTAAAGTAAGCAAAATTTATGTATTGCTTAAATGATTGAAATTCTCTGTCTCTGATTGTGTTGTATTCCCACCATAGATTTCCTTTTCTTTTGAGTGGGAGCTGTTTTATATTTTCCAATTGTGGAAACAGAGTATAGACAATCGCTAAAGTTCTAATGAGTCTTTTTAAAGTTTTGTGAGAAGCTGCTTCTTTAAATAAAACAGCATAATCAAGTTTGTCATGCAATATGTATATCATTTGAATTATATCTATAAAATACTTTAAAGAATTCAAATTATGCTTCCAACCATGAAGGCAAATCATGTAAAAGGTATGATAATCAGATAGTTCTTTTATATGATTATAAGGTTTTAGAGATGTTGCTTGATTCCAAAATTCTTCTATTTGAAGATTAGATGTGTTTTCTTTTAATAAATCCCAATGAATCTCAACCGTTAGCGGAATTGAAGATCCAGGTAATGCCTTACTAAAGCTACAATGGAAATGAGAAGGGATATATTCTTCTTCAACTGTAAATCCTAGTGATTTTATACAATCAATCGCTTTGTTTAGATCGGGTGCTTTGATTAACAAATCAATATCTGATGTAGATCTAGCGCCTATGTGACCAAAATATTTTTCAGCAAAGACTACACCTTTAAGTGGGATAACATCAATTTCAATTTCCTCAAATTTGTTTAGAACTTGTTCTGTTTGGTTTTTAATAAATAAATTTAGGTATAATGTTTCGTTGTATTTTTGGGTCAACTGTTCTTGAAAAAAAAGGGGTGTTTGATCAAGCATCCCTTTTTGTTTTAATAAATAATAAATTTGGGAGTGAATTTCAAAAAACTCAATATCCTCCATCGCTTGTTTATAAAATTCGTTGTCAGTTGGTACAGGAATTTGTGGATCATATAATGTTTGTATCAAATGAACAATCAAGGGTTTCAGCACCTTTCTGCATTAAATCAATATTAATTTAAGCATGTATAGTTATCGTATTGTTTTCTTTTGATTGTTGAGAAATTTGCATGTAATATAAGTTACGATACAATCCGTCTTTTTCTACGAGCTCCTCATGGCATCCTGTTTGTATAATTTTTCCCTCATCCATCACGATAATGCAATCTGCATTTTGAATCGTTGATAATCGGTGTGCGATGACAAGCGTTGTTCGATTCACCATTAATCGATCTAAAGCAGTTTGTACTTGTTGTTCAGTTTGGCTGTCTAGTGCTGATGTCGCCTCATCTAACAAGAGAATAGGTGCATCTTTTAATAGGGCTCTTGCTATGGCAATTCGCTGTTTTTGTCCCCCAGACAGTTTTATACCTCTTTCACCAATTTCTGTGTCATATCCATTCGGCAAAGATAGAATAAACTCATTGATATTAGCAGCCTTTGCAGCATCAATCATTTCCTCCTCAGTAATAGAAGTACCTGGGCGTGCTAATAGAAGGTTTTCCCTTATTGTTCCTCCGAAAAGGAAGGTTTCCTGAGGAACATGAGCAATCGAACTTCTTAGTTCAGAAGGGGAGAGGCTTTCAATTGCCATATCATCAATCAAAATGCAGCCAGATTGCGGTTTATAAAAACCTTGCAGTAAATTAAATAAAGTTGTTTTCCCTGCACCGCTTAAACCAACAATTGCAGTTACTTTTCCTGCGTGAATTTGTAAATTAAAATGATTCAATACTTTTTGTTTTTCATTGTAGCTAAACGTGATGTTTTGGAACTCGATTGATTTTACCACCGGTTTAGCTGGGGAATAGGTTGCTACAGTTGTAGATTCAGTTGGTAATTCCAAAATCTTTAGGAGTCTTTCTACAGCTGTAATCGATCTTTGAAACCCTGCCCATTGACTTGCTAGTCCTGTTAACGGATATACTAAATGATCTACTAGATTGATGAAGGTTAATAAGGAACCTACTGACATGACCCCATCTGAAACAAAATATGCCCCTAAACAGAGACTAATTAGAAATGTGAAGGAGCTAACAGCTTGGCCACCTGCATTAAACCATCCACCTAGTTTTGTGTTTTCTAATTCTAGAGAATATAGCTGTTGATTTTTCTTGGTGAATTTTTTATATAGAAATGTTTCCATTGTAAATGAACGAATCACAGAGAAACCAAGAAAAGTTTCGTTAAGCAGGTTATTTATATTACCTAATAGACTATGTATCAATCGGCTGTTTCGCCGAAGTAATAGACCGAAAACAAGTCCTGATATTGCAGCAATAGGTGCGACTAATACACTGAGTAAAGATAATTTCCAGTTAAGGTAAATTAAATAAATGAAAACAGTAACATAGATAAGGGGAAGTCTAATCAGGTCAATAAGACTTCTTCCTATTACTCCATTAATATTATGAATATCATTGGTAAAGTGAGATGATAATTCTCCTGAACGGAGGTTAGAAATATCTTTGGAAGGGAGAAGTAATACATGTTTAAATAACTGTTTTTTTAAATCTCTTTTCACACCGTTTGTTGCAACAGATTCGAAGTAAGTATCAAAAAAACCTGATGTAATACTTATGAATGTTAGGATACACGCTATCGGAACTAGCCACTTAATACGCTGAAAGTCGCTTTTTATTGCTGCGTCCAAAATGTTTCCAAAGAGCCAAGCGAACGCTAAAGTAAGGAAGATATCAATAAAAAGTAAGAAAAGGAGAGCCATATACGCCGTGCGATGCTTCATAATATAAGGTCTTAATAAGGAAAAGGTTTTTTTCATGTCTCCCATTGTAAAGTACTGTTTCATTGTATCTAGTATTGCCTGGTTTTTTCGTCCAATCATATGAACCCCTAATTCTATATTTTTTATAATAATGTATTTTCTAGCATATATATGAAAGCTGATAGTGATTGTGCCAGAGAAATTCAATTATAAAGATAACAATGAACACTCTGGCAGACATGTACTTATTATTTACTTGCGTTTTCCACCACCATGGCCGCCGCCATTCCCTTTATGTGGACCTGTGTATGGAGGGTTTGGATAATGTATTCCGCCATTTCCATGTCCTGGGTGATCTAAGTTGCCATGCCCTTTGTTCCAACTTTGGGCAGTTTCAAAGCGAATAGGCTGACTGCTTAATACCATAGGACGGGTATAGGATTTTTGTTCATTTCGGTTCTCTGTATTCATCGTTTTACCTCCTAATATAAAGTGTAGTGCTCGTCGTTCATTATAAAGAACGGACACTTTAAAGTAAAGATACATAAAATAATATTTTCCTAGTTTGTCTCAAATTAATAAGTAGTTATCTCTCACCTTAAGATTGTAAGGAATCAAAGAAAATATGTGGGGATAGCTGCTACTTGCATGTCCTAATTTGGCATACTTACTATCAACAGGATGAATAACCGACTACTGATGGAAATTTCCCTTTATACTTGTATTTCATTACTACAAAATAGAGAATTTATTTTTGGTGTTAGACTTAAAACGGAATTTTGAATCCTATAAAAATATATTTACAAACAGAATATCGGTGTTTAAAATAAAAATAAATTCTTTATATAGAACATAATAGAGATAATTGTTCATATTAACGAATTGTACGTGAGGTTTTATTAAAGGAACTAAAATTTTTTCACACGTATAAACCAATCTGAAATATAGGAGTTCATGCTATGGAAAATATATTCGTTCAAATAGGCGAACATACTGTTTCAATCTCTTCTACATCTAAAAAATTAATGAATTGGATAAAAATACATTTTCAAATTGTTGAAAGAAATCATGTTGCAAAGATTAACTCACTAAATTTATCCATTCATATTAAAGATAATTATGGAATTCCTTTTGTGGATTATAATGTAGAAATCTGTTCCGATTCAGATAAGATTACATACCGACGTGCTGATTATCTTATAGATGTTAACAGTACATATAATGAAGCAACGATTTCGGTTTATGATGAGCTAGCTTTAAAACATGCTTTACATAATCTATATAGCGCTTTTATCATCCATAATCGTTGGGGACTGCTAATTCATTCTTCTTGTGTGGATCATCACGGAGAAGCTTATCTATTTAGTGGTCAATCGGGTGCAGGTAAATCGACAGTTGCTAAGTTATCAGCCCCTAGACCACTTTTATCTGATGAAGCCACTATTGTGAAAATAGATGAGAATGAAATTAAAGTGTTTGATTCTCCATTTCGAAGTGAACTAACGACATCTTATGGCAACCAATCTTGCCATCTTTCGTCCATTTACTTTTTGATTCAATCGTTGGATGTGAAGGCTTTACCAGTGAAAAAATCAGATGCTATGTTAGGGATAATGGATAAAATTTTTTATTGGCACCACGATTCCTTAGAAACTACTAAACTATTGGATATGTGTAAACAATTAGTAGAAAAAGTTCCGGTTTACAATATGTATTTTCAAAAAAATGATAGCTTTTGGGAGTTGATATCATGAGTCTAAAATGTGAATGTGCAAAAAACATAAATATTGTAGAAATTGATAATGAGTGGATTATTATGGATACAGAAAATTTTACGGTAACAAAAGTAAACGCTATTGGCGCTTATATTTTAGAGGAAGTAAGAGGGCAAAGAGAGCTTGAAGACATCATTTGTAATATTGCAGATAACTACGATGTTGATTTAAATACAGCAAGATCAGATGTTTTGATTTTTCTAGAAGAATTAAAAGGGATAGGTTTAATCAAAAATGGAAGAGCGTAGCCTTCCAGTTTCAGGGATAAAATATTTGCTTCAAAAACAAGGATGGGTTGATCTTCCTTCTGTTGGAGTCAGTATGTATCCTTTGATTCAGGAAGGAGATATTTGTAGATTCATCCCTTTAGGGAGTGAGGAAGTAAGAAAAGGTGAAGTTGTACTATTTGTATCGAATCAAGGACAGTTAATAGGGCACAGATATTTTGATAACTTTGTTGAAAATGGTGTGCTTTACTATGTATGTAAGGGAGATACGAACTTTTCTGTTGATTCTCCAGTGAAAAAATCTCAATTAATAGGGAAATTAGCTTATATTAAAAAAGAGAAATTTCAATTGAATTCTAAAGATTTCATAGCTCGATTATGGGGAGGTATTGTTTTAACCTTCCCTAGTTTGCCAAGGGGGTGTAAAAAATATCTTGATTTGCGGACAAGATTACGAAAATGAAGCAAGTAGTAAGTCACTATAATAGACTTACTACTTGAGAAAAAATATTTAAAAACTTTGTCCCTATATTGACATAGTAAAGGTGAAATGAAAATTTTATTTTGTTGGAGTTCTTTTTATAGAACAAAAAATAGCTATATAATAAAAAATGGATAGTAATATTAATTTATAACATTTAATTGGTAATTTACTAAAGAATAAACTTTCGTTCTTTAAAGAGAACGCGGATAACGAAACACAATGCAGGAATTTAACCATATAATAGGCTTTTGCTTACTTGTTGCATAACGGGAGGGAACAATGAGTGCTATAACAGGGATTGTATATTTTAATTATGAGCCTATATCGATCGAGCATGGTACAAGATTAATAAAGGATTTGTAACAATATCCTGCTCATGATGTTCAAACATGGCACAAAGGTAACGTCTTCCTTGGTTGTCACGCACAATGGATTACACCAGAGTCCATTGGTGAACAATTGCCTTTTTATGATTACGAAAGACAATTGGCGATTACTACTTAACTTCTTGTGGAGTCGCCATTTTTAAGTGATTGCATTCTAAAACTCCCGATAATTCTTCTAAATTAACACGTCCGCGACCTCCAGAAACAATCACCGCAAAAAAATCTTTTTCTGACTTGATCACTAATGTTGCATCTCAATTCCGAAATAAACTGAACCTTCTTGGGCGGTACGTATTTGTTTTTCATGATGAATAATTTAAATGGAACTCCTTGTTCTTGCAAACTCATTCTTAAATTATTCATAGGCAAGAATCCCCCAGTGTTTAAAATTATCTCCTAATAAAACTATACTAACTTTTATAATAAAAAGAAAACTAAGTGTTTGTAACGCTATCTTTCTCCTCATTTAAAAAGGAAAAGAAGGGAAGTAACATCCCAAATAAAGCAGGAATAATAATAAGGCTACCAATTGCGATATACAAAAAACGGATCCCTGATATTTCTACAATTTGCCCTGCAAATAAAATACCTAAAGGCATAGTAGCACGGATCAGGAAGAGCCGCACAGAAAATATTTGTCCCATCAGATGAGAAGGAACGATTTTTTGAAGAAGACTCGTTTGGTGAATATTGAAAAAGGGAAAACAAATACCTCCAAGAATTTCGCATAACACAGCAAGAGGGAAGGATGTTACAAAACCAAGTAAGAAGAAAGATACCCCGCCCATAAATAGACCGGAAAGCATAATATATCTTTGCGGCCATGTATTTCTCCATTTACTGACTAGGAAAGAACCAATTACATATCCGAAAGGAAAACTCCCCATGAAAATACCATACGAAAATGATGTTCCGTTTAATTCTTCTATTATATAAGGTACATTGATTACCATTGTGACCCCAACGCTAAATTGAACTAAAGAAGTAAAGAATCCAAGCCATATAAGTGGACGGTGTTTGAAAAAATATTGATACCCTGAAACGATTTGTTTTAACCAAGTAGTTTTTTTATTATTATGTGTAACGGAAGGCTCATGAAGATAAGCAAGGCTACTCGCACTTATAAGAAATAAAACTCCGACCAATATGTAAGTAGATGAAGTGCCTATGTAAGCAATGATGAGTCCTCCCAATGTAGGAGCTAAGAAGCTCATTGTTCGGACTGTACCGTCAAGCCAAGCATTTGCTTGTGTTAGTTTATTATGTTCGACAATTGTAGGAAGCAGAGCCGATGCAGCTGGAACATACAGAGGCTGCAAAATGCCGAGTACGATTTGAATAACGAACAAACTCCATATCTCAATGTGACCCGACACCATAAGAAGAACGGGTATAAAAAACACCATTCCTCTTAAAATTTGAGACCACAGCATAATGTATTTACGACTTATCCGGTCAATGAAAGGCCCGATAAACAGTTGGAAAATTAAAGACGGGATAAAATACGTTAACCATAGAGTTCCCATAGCCGATTTTGATCCGGTCAGCTCGTACAATAATAATGAATTACATAGAGCGCCTATCGCTCCTCCAAATTCAGAAATGGTTTCTCCGAGCCATAAACATAAAAAAGAGCGGTTCTTAAATACATGTTGATTTTCGTTCATTTCATCACCTCTTTTCTAGAAAACGCTGTAATTTTTCTTGGAGAGCAGTTAAGTAATCAAGCTGTATATAATACCGAGAACCTTTTCCACTAATGATGCGTGCTGCTCGAAGTAATGACAAATGATGATGAAGCGTTGATTTAGGGATTTTGAGTTGCTCGGTTAGCTCTTGAAGTGAGCGATCTCTTTCTGTTAGCAACTTGATAATTTTTAATCGCGTTTCATCTCCAAGAGCTTTATAACTATGAACTAATGTAGAAGGCGGGGAATACGGATCTTCTATTAAACTTACATTTTCGTCTGAAATCGGATAATAAAACACTTTTATCCCCGGTAAAGTTGTTTCTACATTCCAAGGCCGGTACACATATTGCGGGATAAGTATCACTTGGTGAATAGAAGGCTCAGGTTGATATGGACTACCGGTTATAAATTTAACAAGTTCTTCTGGATGATACGTTGATTGAAGCGCGCGTTTTTGCTGGGCATCCCGCTCAAGCATGCTAGTAAACTCAGCGTAATTAGGTTGTATTACTGTTTCATACCAACCTTCAGAGATGATTTTTAAATGTTGTTTTAGTAAGGAAGTATCTATGGATGAAATATGTTTCATGTATGCTGGAAAGAACTTATGATGTTGGCAAGCTTTTATAAGGGAGGTAATAGCTGCATTGTCTTGCTGGGATGCTTTCTGGCGGTTATCTTCATGCTGCAATCCGATATAAGGTAGAGAGTGCCAGCGTAATTCCTCTTCAGTTAATTCATCAAGAAAATAAAAGAAACTTTCAAGCGAATCAAAAATACGGGAGTGAAGTAATTGCAGTAAAGCAAACCATGTGTTGTGTTTGTGTGTATACTGTAGTTCTTTGCGAACGGCCGCAGGTAATTTTTTATCGATGTCCTTCCAATACTCGATTGGCTTTTCGAAGGTATGATGAAAATCGTAATACGTAAAAGCCGCAATCCCTAATCCCATTTCGAATAAAATCGAATGTTTAATTTGAACAGAGTAAGTTTCTCTTGTTGCATTTAAGTTCATTACTTTCATTGCTCATCCTCCTTTTTTATTTTATTCTATATTATTCGAATTTTATTTTCAATAATTTTCGAATAATTATGTGCAAGTTTAGTAAACATTTTTAATTTGCTAGCTATTAATAGATTTCATTTTGAAGTGAAAAATAATGATTGAAAATAAAGCTATATAAATACAAATTAAAAACCCGATATAAAAATCCTCTTTCTTTTTAGGCGAGCGAGAGCATTTGGGCCTACCACATGCAAGTAACAATCATGTTGTACTTTGCATAGCAACGACTTATATGTTGAATATCAATTTACATTTAGACAATATCCGCCCTAACGTTTCCATTTTTCTAAAAATATACTAAAATATGACAGAGGAGGATGTCATGAAAAAAGTTGTTGTGTTTTTTCTTATTGTAGCTTCTATATTGTCAGGGTTTATTGCATTTCAACAAACTGATCATAAAGAATTCGAAAAAATGGAAAAGGTAGAACAGAAGATAGGTAAAGAGTTCGTTATCCCAGATGTGCTGGTTTTTGCAAACCCTAGTGAAATTTATCCTATATTGCTTGAGGCCGCAAAGGAGTCACATACAAATATTTTTCGTACAAATGTTACGTATCACAAAGATGAACAAGCAGAAATTTTGAAGTATGTGTTACTAACAACTGAAACGGCATATTTCAAGCAGTTTCAGTTAAGTGGAGGGAATGTGTTAACGCCAAAAGACACGTTCGAAAGTAATGCTTTTTTATCGACAGTACATACGAAGGATACAAGCCAAAAAGGGGTTATAAAAGATTTTGGGGATAATCATAAGATTACAATGAGACCACTTCAAGCGTCTTATGAACAATTTCCAATGGCAGGGAGATACTTCGTAGAAGTAGTAGATGATGAATCATACAATGCCTTTTTGAAGCTTTTTTCCAAAAAGCTAAATCAGCATTTTAAGCCGAAACAGTATATTATTGCTGATGATTTTAAACGTAATCTTAGTAATCACGGAGATGCTATCGGTTCACCCATGAGCTATTTATCCTATATTCAATATATCGTGTTTATCGTTCTTTTACTTTTTCTGATTTATTATGTTTTTAATGAATCAAAAAGAATTGGTATTATAAAAATGCACGGCATATCGAATGTACGTTTATGGTTTATCGTTATAGGTAGAACCATTGCTAGTATGTTTGTTTTATCGTTATGTATTTCCATACTTGCAGCTGCTTTCGTAAAAAATGTAACCTCAGGGTTTATATACACCATTGTGTTCGATCAATGTAAAACGTATCTCATCATTACAATATTATCTCTCGTTTCATATTTTTATATTTCCAAAATTAAAGTCAATCAAATTATTAAAAATAGAAAAGATACAAAAGGTATATTTGTATTAAATACGCTGTTGAAAGTAACTTGCTCTATCATATTTATTTTATTAGGAGCACCTATTTTAGAACAGTATATTACGGTGAAAGAAAAAGAAGAGAATTTAAAAAACTGGGAGAAAAACAAAGATTATGGTGTCTTTTATCCGCTTTCTGTAGGGAATGATGAAGATCAACAAGGGATGCATAAAATGGAGTCAAGTATAAATGGTGATCTGTATCCTATTTTAAATAAAATGGGAGCGGTATTAATTGATTCCAAGGATTATGAAGAAATAGAATTGGCCAGAAATAAAGATTATAAAGGAATACGGTCAGTTACAGTGAATAATAATTATCTTCGTGAATTTCCCCTATATGACATGAATGATAAGCAAGTGCAAGTTTCTGAAGATGCAAAAAACTGGATTTTATTAGTGCCTGAAAAATACCGAAACAGGGAAAAGGAAATTCTTCGCTTTTTTGAAGAACGGAGAAAACCAGCAATAGAATATGAAGAAAAAAGAATGCATAGAGAGGTCCCAAATCATTTACGCAACCGAAAAATAGAAATGATTTGGGTAAAGAATAATCAGGAAATCTTTAGTTTCAATCCAGATGTATATAAATCTGACAATAACAAAATTAGAGATGAAATTATTGAGGTAATGACAGAGAAGAATAGCTTTGTTGGAGAAAGAGATCTTATATTAGGCGGAGGAGCGAAGGATCCTTTAAAGATTAAGTTAATTGACAGAGATGCAGGATTAACATATAAGACATTGGCACCAGAGCTTAAAAGGTTAGGGCTAGATGATAATTTAAAATATCTTGTAACAGTTGACCAAGATATTTTAAAAGATATATACGATCTGCAAAAAACAATGAAAATACTATTGACGGTTACTAGTGGACTAATTGTTGGCATATTATTTTTGGTCACACAAAATATGATTATATATTTCAATAAAAATCAGCAGAAAATAGTGGTGTATCGCTTATTTGGCATAGGTTTTTTTAGAACGTATAGGTGGTACATATTGTTATTTGTATTAACTTGGATTATACAACTATCAATTTGCTTCATCGTAAAAAAAGAGTTTGATATGAAATTACTGATGGTAGTGGCAATGCTTGTTTTAATTGAATTTACTGCCTCAATTATCGCATTAATCACTATGGAACGAAGAAATAAAAAAACGGTGATAAAGGGAGGGTAATAGAAACGAATGCAATATATATGTGAACTGATAGATGTTAGTAAAAGTTATGGAGATCGTACGATATTAGATAAGTTTAATTTGAAAATTTGTGAAGGGGAAATGATTGCGATTACTGGAAAGAGCGGATCTGGTAAAACGACGATTCTTAATATTATGGGAATGCTCGAATATTCTGATAGTGGAGTCATTAAATTATTTGGTGAAGAAAGTCCAAGTATGGGTTCTAGCAAAGCGAATAAACTTTTGAGAACAAGAATGTCATATCTCTTTCAAAATTACGCACTTATCGACAATGATACTGTAAATAAAAATTTAGAAATTCCCTTGATTTATGCGAAAAAAACAAAGAAGGAAAAGAAAGAACTGAAAACAGCCGCCTTAGAAAAAGTTGGACTGAATGTATCACTACAACAAAAAATACACGAGCTTTCAGGAGGGGAACAACAAAGGGTCGCCATAGCAAGGATACTTCTAAAACCTTGCGAGTTAATATTGGCCGATGAACCAACAGGCTCTTTAGATGATAACAATAGAAATGAAATTATACAAATTTTAAAAAACCTAAATAAAGAGGGGAAAACAATTGTTATTGTCACGCATGATCCATATGTAGCACAAGTATGCGATAGAGTCATAGAATTATAATTATTACGGAAATGAGATTATTAAGGGGAGAGGAAAATATGCATATACAACAATTTAATCAGCACATTGAAGAACTATTTGGAGAACATTTACGTAAATACGACGATCAGTTTGGGATAACAAACGTAAGCAATGAACATTTTCATAAGATTGGTTATGCTACTAATTTAACGCTTGAAACGATTGAAGAAGCAAAGAAAGAAAATGTCGATATGATGATTACACATCATGATGCATGGGAGTTTTTATACGGAATGGAAGAAGCTTGTCAAACTAAACTGAAAGAATATAACATCAATCACTTTTGGGTACATTTACCGTTAGACTTTGTTGAATTCGGAACGTGTACTTCGTTATTTCATACAATCGAAATTGATGAAATGATAACGTATTCTTCTTATGATGAAGAAGAATTACCGGGCGTTGGTGAATATAAAAATCCATTGCCATTTTCAAAGCTTGTAGAAAGAGTAGAGAGTAAACTCGGTGAAAAAGTGAAGGCATGGAAAAATAATGATAAAGATGTAAAACGAGTTGGTATTATAACAGGCGCAGGCCATTCGACTGATCATATTCAAGCGGCGCTAGACAGTGGCTGTGATACATACATTACGGGAGAGAAGACGTTATATACAGTTCAATATGCACAGTTTAAAAAGATTAACCTTATCGTAGGTAGTCATACATTTACCGAAATATTTGGTGTGGAAAGTTTAGTGAAAAGATTGCAGGAGTGTGATAACTCGCTTGAGGTTGTTCGATTGTATGAGGAGCACATGGAATAGATAAAGGGTGATGAATTCATGACAACGATTTATGCAAATTATGGCCTAGAAACGGTAAAGTTAACATGGAAGGAAGTGAACGAACTTCCGCCCCGTGAACTCATTACAAGCGTTCACGGATTTTGTTTTTATAATAATGAAGTTTTGTTGGTCAATTTAAATGAACGAGGTTGGGACTTCCCGGGTGGGCATATCGAACTTGATGAAACACCAGAATCTTGTTTTCAACGTGAGGTTATGGAAGAAGGATATGTGGAAGGTATATGTACTTTCCTAGGTTATATTATTGTAGATCATAGTGAGAATATGTCTTGGAATGAGAAAAGTCCATATCCTAAGATTGGCTATCAACCATTCTATTGTATGGATATTACAACAGTACATGATTTTGCAGGGAAATATGAATCAATGAATAGAATATTTATAGAGCCAAGCAAAGTGAACCATTATTATTCGAAATGGAATGCGTTATATGAAGAAATATTCCATTGTGCTCTTAATTTAAAAGGAAAATAGATGAATAATAGAAAAAGCATGGTATTTATAACCATGCTTTTTCTATTATTCATGAACACTCCTATGTATAAAATCTTCAACGATAACATTAAAGAGATTAGGAGCATCGTGATGAACTAAATGGCCAGCTTTAGGAACGACAGCTTTTTCAATAAAAGGAGAATTGTTAAAATGTGAAAATAAATTTTTTGTATCAAACTCAGCGTTTGCTCCTGCGATTAATAGAGTGGGTATTTCTATCTTTTTTAATTGTTGAATTTGCTCAAAAGGATACCAGTCACTATGAAAAGAAATTTCAAGGAGTGTTCTCCAATCATTTTTCATATGAAGTTCATTAAAATAATGTATCGTATCTGGTTCCTTTATTAATGATTGTAACCGTTGTGCGTTCTCTTCGTTTAATTTCTCCCATTCTGCTGGTTTTTCTAACATAATACCTGCAAGAGTACAGGAAGAAATGTTTTGTTGGTTAAGTTGTAACATTTGAACAGCAATTAGAGCACCTGAGGAGACACCGACAATATTGAATGTTGGTAAGTGGAGATGTTCAGCTAATTCTAGTACATCTAGTGCAGCGACATTTAAATAATCAGTAAAGTCTTCAGTATATGAATTCCCTTGACCTCGTAAATCAGGAACAATAACCCGAAAATGTCTACTGAAATATTCAATTTGATTTTGAAAGCTTGTCTGTCCAGTTTCTAGACCTGGATGCAAAAAAATGATAGGGTCTCCGTTTCCATATTCTTCAAAGTACAATTGCATATAACCACCTCTGTTGTATAGAATATATATATTATAATTTATTTTCTGAATTTTAACCGGGACAAAATCTTAAAAATGAAGCCATAAGACTTCTAACCATAGGGAGATTAGCCTAATCAAGTAGAAAAGGAGATAACGGATTGCAGATTCAAACATATATGTTAAATGCCTTTACTAAAGACGGAAAAGGTGGGAATCCAGCTGGGGTTGTTTTAGACACAAAAGGTTTAACAACAAAAGCTATGCAAGCTATTGCAAATAAATTAAATTTTTCTGAAACTGCCTTTGTACTTCCTTCTGTAAATACAGACTATGAAATTAAATATTTTACACCAAATGAAGAAGTTGCTATATGCGGACATGCCACAATTGCTACTTTCTCCTTATTAGCCCAGATTAGAGGAGTAAACTCAAAGATATACACCATAAAAACGAAAGCAGGGACACTAAGTGTACAGATGAATAGCAATAAAATGATCTCTTTACAGCAAAATCTTCCGGAATTTCTTCAAACACTTCCCTGTGAAGGAATTATAAAATCTTTAAATTTAGATAAAGAAAACCTAATACCTGATATGCCTATTCAAATTGTTTCCACAGGTTTACGTGACATCATTATACCGGTAAGAAGGCTGTCAGACCTGTTAAAGATTACCCCTAATCTGAAAAGGATTGCTGAAATAAGTAAAACATATAATGTGACGGGTTATCATGTATTTACATTAGAAACACTGCATAATTCCACAGCCCATTGTAGAAACTTTGCACCTTTGTTTGATATCCCAGAAGAAAGTGCTACAGGTACATCAAATGCAGCACTAGCATGTTATTTAATAAAACATAATAAAAAATTTGAAAAATATAATACCTTCACCTTTGAACAAGGCTATGTAATGGATAAACCTTCAGAAATTGCTGTAAATGTATCTACTAACCTTGGTAATATTACAGATGTTCAAGTAGGAGGCTTTGCTTCTAATTTTCAAGAGGAATATATATTTATATAAATTAAGAAATATTAATGATTAATAATCATACTTATGTGAAGAACGAGAGCCATATTTTAAGATTAATAATGTCGGAGGTATATATGCAATTTAAATATGAGTTAATTGGTACCGGTTGGGCAAACGGATTTATTGAACTAAATTCCCAAAAAATTTCATTTAGCCCCAGTTATATAACTGATGCATTTGGAAATTTGTTGGGTGGTTTAACGGACTTGTCAAATGGTGAAGAACGTGTTGTAACTTTTTTATGGGAGGAAGAACCTATTGGATTAAGTTGGAGACTCAAACTTCAAGACGGTATTATCCCTAACTATTACAGAATATGAAGACACATTTGACTATATTGAGGGGAAGGAAGGCGTAATCATTGTAGATACCACTTGTGATTTTTTTGAATTTGCAAAAATGATTATAAAAGAAGCTGATCAATTGTTATTTAAACATGGAATAGTTGGTTATCAAAATTTATGGGCCGAACACGAATTTCCATTAAGCAGTTACTTGCAATTGAAATATTTCTTAATGGAAGCAGACAAAACCTCCTTACAGACTAAAGAGAAAGATGAGGGACAGAGTAAGGATTGTGAAAAGAGTAATTTAAAACAAGAACTTCAATTCCTTATTCAGAATTTTAATTTTTGACTTCCACTATTAAAAAGGGTGTAAACGAATGATGAATGTATGGATAGGGGTTTTAAAACATGGAACATACAAACGACAGCTTGTACTGCCGAAGTTTTTATTGTCAGTTATGGCGGATAGGGTTAGAAAAACAACGAATAAAAAGTATAAAAAGAGATGGGAAACCCATCTCTTTTTATATTTTTAAAGAATTGCTATTGGATCCAAAGTTTAAACAACCCTTCTGTTACCCCAAGGTTGTACATGTAATATACTCCAAATAATATGCTAATGCTCCCAGTTATTTGGGTGAGTGTTTTATTCAGACTTATTTTTTGAGAACTAAAAACAAATGGAATACCAATAATTGTTGTAAAGAAAAGCATCCCGATAACCGTTCCTACACCAAATATAAGAATATAAATAGCCGCTTCCCAAACACTCTTTACCGTACTCATAGTTAATATAACCATTGCTCCGCTTCCAGCGAGTCCGTGCACTAAGCCGATGAACATGGATTTTAAATATGAAACATTTTTATGTTGGTGCTTATGCTCATGTTTACCGCTATGTATATGAGAGTGGATATGCTTATGTTCTTCTCCGTCATGTTCGTGCTGATGAACATGAAGATTGTTTAAAGAGAAGACGGTGGTCACACCAAGATAAACGAGCATTATACCTACTAAAAATTCTAATGACATAGCCCACTTTTCTGGTATTTCACCTTTCATAAAAATAAGAATAATTCCAACGATAAATAATGTAGCAGTATGACCTATTCCCCAGAATACGCCCGCTAAAGTGGAGCGAAATAATTTTTTGCTTTGACTAGCAATAGTAGAAACAGCGATTACATGATCCGGCTCAATTGCATGCTTGATTCCAAGTACAAATCCTAAAGCCAAAATGGATAGAAAACTCATCTCCATTCATATACCTCCTTTAATAATATTAATTGTGGGATTAAAAGTTTCAAAGCACGTTATAAATGTTAGTAAATGGGAAGCAACATTCAACCAAATACAATGCAGGAATGTCATTTCAAAGGTAAATTATAACAGATGAAAATAGATTACTATTATAAAAGTGCATAAATTCAAAAATTCTTCTTAAATTATATAAATATAAATTGAAAAATCTATATAAAACCCTCTTTCTTTTTAGGAAGGTGAGAGTACCTTTTTACACGAACGACAAAACAGACACATTTCGTTCATATTCGAACTTCTTGTGAACTTTCCACTATTTAGGATGTTATTTACCAAAATAATACTATAATTAATTTGGAAATAGACATCAGAAGTGAAAGGATGAATATGCATGTTTTCTAATATGGGTGTTCCTGGTTTAATTTTAATTTTAATTCTTGCACTTATTTTATTTGGCCCTAAGAAGCTCCCTGAAATTGGTCGTGCGCTTGGTCAAACGTTGAAAGAATTTAAGAAATCTACAGCCGAATTCAGGGATGATGTAGTAAGTGAAGTAAAGATCGAGAAGAAGGAAGAGCAAAAAGTTGAAACAAAGTAAGGTGTAGTAGAAAGAATTTGGAATGTCTGCGGTTTTGCTTTTTGTGAAAGCGTTTTCGTTTTTGCGAAGCGGTAGCTGTAACCATTGTGAATGGGTAGGGGAAGAGGATGATAGATAAAGAATTGCAGATTGTGGACCATTTAGAGGAATTGCGCAAACGGATTATTATATCAGCTGTTGCATTTGTCGTTTTTTTTATTGTTGGGTTTATGTTTGCCACTGATATTTATAAATGGTTTGCAAAGGGGATAGATATGAAACTATCGGTACTCGGACCAAGTGATATATTATGGGTGTATTTTATGCTTGCGACAGTGGTTGCAATTGCAGGAACAATCCCTGTCATTGCAATGCAGATATGGTTGTTTGTACGTCCTGCGCTGCGGCCGAAGGAGAGAAAGGCTACGCTTACGTATGTACCAGCACTCTTTTTCTTATTTATCATCGGACTTGCGTTTGGTTATTTTGTTATATTTCCTATGATTCTTTCGTTTTTGCTTCATCTGGGTCAGGATATGTTTGTGGCTCAATTTACAGCGGAGAAATATTTTCAATTTCTGATGAGTGTGACGTTGCCGTTTGGGGTTTTATTCGAGCTTCCAGTCGTAGTTATGTTTTTAACTTCGCTCGGTATTTTAAACCCTTATGTATTATCAAGCATTCGGAAGTATGCCTATTTTGTTCTGGCTGTAATTGCTGTTTTCATTACGCCGCCAGATTTCGTGTCAGATTTTATCGTAACAATCCCGTTATTCGTGCTGTATGAAATCAGTATTTCGCTTTCTAAGTTTGTTTTTCGAAAGCAATTGAAGCACAGACAGGAAGAAGAGAAAGAATGGACTGTTTACGAGCAAGGGGACGCTATCAAATAGTTATGAAAAGTGATGAAAGAGTTTTTGGTAAACAACTCTTCCATATCAGGATGAAAATGTAGTTCATATATTACATTTATCTTGAATTTCAAAGTATTATCTACTTGTTCCGTGGAAAATGGAGGGGGTTAGTAAATGGAAAAGCAGAAAACAATCTATGAAACTGCGATGAATAATGGGGTTACCCGAAGAGATTTTTTGAAAATGTGCACCGCACTGGCTGCGGCGATTGGTCTCGATTTCTCAAAAACTGATAAAGTTGTAAAGGCGATGGAGACGAGTACAAGAGTTCCTGTAGTATGGCTGCAATTCCAAGATTGTACAGGCTGTTCAGAGTCGTTTATCCGTTCTTCTCAACCTAAGGTTGAAAGCGTTTTATTTGATATGATTTCACTCGAATACACAGAAGTTCTTTCGGCAGCATCTGGATTTCAAATTGAAGCAGCGATGGAACAGGTACTGAAAAAATATAAAGGAAAGTATGTTCTTGCTGTTGAAGGAAGCATTCCCCAAGAGGGCTTTTTAAACATAGGGGGAAAATCAGGAAAAGATACTTTTATTGAAATGGCTACGAACGCACAAGCAGTCATTGCCTATGGATCTTGTTCTGCATGGGGTGGCATTCCTGCTGCTTATCCGAATCCAACTGGTGCAAAACCAATTACGAGCTTTCAAACGAGCACACCTACTATTCTCGTTCCTGGTTGCCCGCCGATTGCAGAAGTAATGACTGGTGTGATAGCTCACATTATAACATTCGGAAAATTGCCGGAATTAGATCATCTCGGACGTCCAAAGGCATTTTATCGCCATCGTATCCATGATAAATGTAATCGCCGTGCCTATTTTGATGCAGGCTTGTTTGTAGAGTCCTTCGATGATGAAGGAGCAAAGCAAGGGTATTGCTTATATAAGGTTGGTTGCAAAGGGCCAACAACTTATAATTCCTGTGCTGAAATGCGCTGGAATGGCGGGGTTAGCTATCCGATTCAATCGGGAAATCCGTGTATTGGCTGTTCGGAAAAGGGATTCTGGGATAATGGTCCTTTCTACACAAGAAGAGCGAAAATTCCTGGCTCACAAACAACGATTAATCCGGATACGATTGGATTAGCGGCCGTTGGTGTTACGACAGCAGGTATTGCTGTTCATGCAGCAGGAACTGTAATTAAGAAAAAAATCGATGATAAACGAGGGGAAGACGAATGAGCGAGCGTATAGTAGTAGATCCAGTTACGAGAATTGAAGGCCATCTTCGCGTTGAGGTAGATATCGATGATAGGGGAATGATTAAGGATGCATTTAGTTCAGGGACAGCGGTTCGAGGACTGGAGTTAATCGTTCGAGACCGTGATCCTCGTGACGTATGGGCGTACATTCAACGTATTTGCGGTGTTTGTACATCGACTCATGCTCTTGCGTCACTTCGGGCTGTTGAGGATGCATTAGAAATTAAAATTCCGAGAAATGCTCATTTGATACGGGACATTATGAATATGGTAATCTTCTTTCATGACCATGTCGTTCACTTCTATCATTTGCATGCGTTAGACTGGGTCGATGTAGTAAGTGCGTTACATGCAAATCCTTCTGAAACATCACGAATTGCACAATCGATTTCAAGTTGGCCAAAATCTTCCCCCGGCTATTTTGCAGATGTGCAAAACAAAGTAAAGAAACTTGTAGATAGCGGACAGCTTGGCATATTTGCGAATGGATATTGGGGACATAATGCATATAAACTTCCGCCAGAAGTGAACTTATTAGCAGTTGCTCACTATCTAGAAGCATTGGACTGGCAAAAAGAAGTTGTAAAAGTACAAACTATTTTTGGAGGCAAAAATCCGCATCCTCACTATGTAGTAGGCGGTATGGCAACTCCACTTGATATTAATAGTGACAATGGTATTCATGCAGAGCGATTAATGCATGTATCTCAAATCATTGACCAAGCTCGTGAATTCATAAGTCAAGTATATGTGCCTGACGTAATTGCTATCGGTTCTTACTATAAAGATTGGACATATGGCGGCGGGTTAGATAACTATTTATGCTATGGTGATTTCTCTACGCGCAGCATATATGATACGAAATCATATCGATTCCCAAGAGGAATTATTTTAAATGGAAACATGAATGAAGTACATGATATAGATCTCAAAGATCCTGAACAGGTGAAAGAGTTTATTGATCATTCTTGGTATACATATGATGGCAAGGAAGGCAGTGGGATTGGAAAGCATCCGTTTGAAGGAGAAACGTCTCTTCATTATACAGGACCGAAAGCACCGTATAAGAATCTGGATACGAATAAGCAATATAGTTGGCTGAAAACACCGCGCTGGAAGAATCAGCCGATGGAAACAGGTCCGCTTGCTCGGATGATGGTTGGTTATGCAGCAGGAGATAAAGAGATTATAAGCTTGATGGACGATACGCTGAAAAAGCTAGGTCTTCCAATTACTGCAATGAAATCAGCACTTGGTCGCACAGTGGCACGCGCGCTCGAAACGATTCTTCTATCGAATTGGATTCGACATGATATGGATGAATTACTTCATAATGTGAAGAATGGAAACCAAGTCACATTTGACCGTACAAAATGGGAGCCAAACACTTGGCCGAAGAAAACAAAAGGAGTTGGCTGGGTTGAGGCGCCGCGCGGAGCACTAGGGCACTGGATTGATATTGAAAATGGAAAAACGAAAAATTATCAAGCTGTTGTTCCATCTACTTGGAATGCATCGCCTCGTGATCATAACAATAATCTCGGAGCTTATGAAGCGGCATTGAAAGGAACACCGATGCTGAATAAGGAGCAGCCATTAGAAATTTTAAGGATTATTCATTCCTTTGATCCTTGTCTTGCTTGTGCAGTGCATTTAACAGATTTAGAGTCTAATAAAACAACTGAAATTCGATTAGGTTAGGAGGAGACACATTATGTCAGACCTCATGCCAACAACACATAACACCAATACGATTGTTCCAGAAAAAAACAGCGAGGTGACGCTTCACCCAGAACGTCCAATTCAATATAAGAAAACAAAAGATGTCGTCAAAGTTTATGTATGGCAATTACCGGTTCGAGTGTTTCATTGGATTAACGTAGTGGCAATTATTTTGCTTATGATAACAGGAATTTATATTGGAAAACCATTTGTTAGTTCAAGTGTACAAGAGGAAGCATATTACTCCTATCTCATGGGATGGGCGAGATATATACACTTTTTTGCAGCATTTCTTTTCACAATCAATCTTCTTTATCGATTGTTCTGGGCGTTTATAGGAAATAAATTTGCCACATCGAACCCATTTCGCTTGGTGTTTTGGAAAGAAGTACTAGAAACAATTAAATTTTACTTATTCTTAAAAAATAAAAAGCCGCATTACATTGGCCACAATCCGTTGGCACAGCTTAGTTATTGGATTTTTATCGGTCTTGGCTCTTGGGTAATGATGCTAACAGGCTATTATATGTATTTTGAGCCGCAGCCAGAATCGTTTTGGGCTAAGCTATTTGTTTGGGTTCCGATTCTGTTTGGCGGAGATAGCTATACGATTCGTTCCTGGCACCACTTAGTGGCATGGGCATTTATGTTATTTACAGTAATTCATGTCTATATGGCAGTTCGTGATGACTATATGGAACGGAATGGCACCATTTCGTCGATATTTACAGGTTACAAGACTGAACCAAAAAAATTAGTTGGTGATAAGAATGATGAATCAAAATAAGAATGCGAAAATCACGATACTTGGAATTGGTAACACCCTCTTCACAGACGAGGGTGTTGGTATTCATTTATTACCGCTGCTTGAAGAAGCGTATAAGGATGATAAACAAATTGAGATTATAGAGGGATTAACGGATGGAATGAAGCTTTTAGGTCCGGTTGAGGAAGCGGAAAATCTTATTATTATTGATGCGATTAATGCAGGTGTAGAAGGCGGAACTATTCTTTCATTAGAAGGGGATGAAATTCCTGCTTATTTTGGTATAAAGATGTCCGTTCATCAAATGGGCTTCCAGGAAGTGTTATTTGCAGCGAAATTCAGAGAGCGCTATCCGAAAAAGATTATTATGTTTGGGATGCAGCCTAGTTCATTAGAGCTTGGTGTAGAACTAACGGAAACGAACCAGGCAAAACTAGGGGACCTAGCGGAAGCGGTTATGAATCAAGTAAATCGTTGGAGACATAGATCATGAATCGTCTCGATTTCTTAAAAGAGGTGACAGGAAGCATATTTCAAACCATGAAATATGTGTATGAGCCCTTTTTAAAGGATGATTTAGAAAAAATGGAAGAAGCGGCAGATCGAGCACTTGGAATTACATGGATACCTGTGATAAAAGTTGATGAAATGGTTGTCGGGCCGGAAGTTCGCTTTGCTTTTGGCAAATCGATTATCGTTTTCTCGCATGAAGAAAAGCTTCATGCGATTAGCGGTATTTGTCCAACTTGCTCCACTCTCATTCAGGTTCGTATGTATGACCACCGGGCGATATGTCCGATCTGTGACAAGGAATACGATTTTAAAACGCTGGGCGGAGAATTATCTGTCCAAAGGTTACAGATAAAAAGGAAGGACCAACTGTATGTTGTTGGTTTTACAGACAACAGTAAAAGGTGATCGCGATGCATGAAATGTCATTGATGGGAGATATTTTGCAGCTTGTTCAAGATGATGCCGCAAAAAGAAATATCATACAAATAAAGAAAATTGAATTAATTGTAGGGGAAATTAGCAATGCGATGCCAGATGCATTGCAGATGGCCTTTGAAATTTTTCGTGAACAAAACCTGCATCTATTTAGCTATGCTGCGCAATTAATTATTCATATAGAGGAAGCGAAGGCGGAATGTGTTATATGCGGTTTGACGTATCATCCTACTCAGAAAATCGCTTTGTGTCCGAACTGTAACATTCCATCTGGCAAGATATTAGCGGGGGAAACTTTTCAAATTTTATCTTACGAGGGGAACGATGATTGATGAATATAACGTTACGAACAGATGTATTAACGAACAATAATAAAGCAGCTGAATTTAACCGCGATCTTTTTGAAAAAACAAATACACTTGTGATTAATTTAATGAGTTCTCCTGGAGCTGGTAAAACGACGTTGTTAGAGGAAACGGTAAAGGCGTTATCCGGATCTTATCGTATTGCTGTTATTGAAGGAGACTTAGCAACGGAGCGAGATGCTAATCGTATCCGCGCAATGGGAGCAAAGGCTGTCCAAATTAACACTTATGGCGGCTGTCATTTGGATGCACGAATGGTTGCAGCAAGCCTTGGCGAACTGGATTTAGATGAGATTGATGTATTATTTATTGAGAATGTAGGCAACCTTGTCTGTCCATCTGGATATGATTTAGGACAGAACCATAAAGTTGCGGTTCTGAGCGTTCCTGAAGGAAATGATAAGATTCCGAAATATCCGCAAATGTTTATACGAACGGAGCTAGTGCTTCTTAACAAAATTGATTTACTTCCTTATCTTGATTTTAATGTGGAGGAAGCGAAGAAGGATTTAATGGAGATTAACCCAAATTCAACCCTTATTCCTCTTTCAGCAAGATCAGAAATCGGACTGGAAGAATGGTATGAATGGATTCAAGAGGCGTATAAAAAATGTACGCAGTAAAAGTTAGTATCCGCGGGAGGGTACAAGGGGTTGGATTTCGTCCATTTGTATACCAGCTTGCCCACCAATATCATCTAGCGGGAACGGTACAAAACAATATGGACGGCGTAAGAATTACGGCACAAGGAGCGGAGGCGGATGTGCAGCAGTTTTTGTTAGAGCTGCAAAGCAAAGCACCCCGTCTCTCGTGTATTCATAACATAACTGTAATAAATATAGAACCAACCGATAGAGCTGAGTTTATCATTATTGATAGCGAGCGTCAGGGAACTTCATCCCTTGTCATTCCAATTGATTCTGCAGTATGTGATGATTGTTTACAAGAGATGAATGATAAGGACAATTTCCGTT
>Ga0102589_1002024_pt1 | contig 24791 bp, 25 predicted proteins | sample AraplaMF_Col_mLB_FD_76858 | JGI IMG/M metagenome (GOLD analysis project Ga0102589, IMG submission 76858) | Arabidopsis root microbial communities from the University of North Carolina, USA - plate scrape MF_Col_mLB | ecosystem: Host-associated > Plants > Roots > Endosphere | place: USA... | reverse complement strand
ATTTTAGATAACTACACTGATATAAACTTTAATAGATTTAGAGCGGTCTTAAATAACATAAACAATATAATGGAAATATACACAAAGGGACTTGTTGATACGGGGGGGAATCCTGAAGCAAAAAGTTTAGATAAGAGTAGTGGGAGCAAAGTTCCTTTAGGAGTCTAAAAGTAGTGAGGTTATCACTACTCAAAAACATAAATCTAATTTGTGAAATTAAAAAATTAATCACTAACAGGTGTTTTAATTGAATAAGGTTCGTATCTCAATAATAAAAAAACTCGCCGATACTATGGCGAGTTTTTCTTTTTTAATTTGAAATAGAAGATTTTTATGAACATTTGAATTTTGTTATGTTGTGGGTCTACTATATGACTGGAATATGAGTGAATGAAGGTACTGCTTTGTGTTGAAATGATAATGATATGAAAAATAAACGTTTGCGTGTTTATCATATGTTAATAGTGAAAACGAGAAGTGAATAGAAAAGAAATTCATATAAGAAAACGGAAGATGGAAAGAGAATTATTGCTCTTGACGATGACACAATAAATAAAAAATGTGTACGTTAGAAAAATTATTCCACATTTTAATGTAAAATTAAAATGTGGAATATAAGGCTGCTAAAAAATGATGTTTATTAGGAGGTTGGAGTGATGATAGTTATTGAAAAGCTTGATGGAATTGAAGAAGATGTTATAGAGCAAATGAAAGAAAGTTTAGAAAAGCTGATTATTGAGAGGTTCTCTAAAATTTTAAATTTATCTAGGTTAGATTTTTTATATTTCCCTAATGATTTTGATAAAGCTGTATTGGAATTTCAGATTGAACAAGGTGTATCGGAAAGAGGTTTAACAAATAATGCTATGGGAACTGCATTCGGAAAAACAATGGAAGTCGAAGTAAATGGAGAACTGAAAGATAGAATTTTTCTTCGTAAAGAACTTCTATTGCACCTCTTTTTCGGAGATGTAAATACCCAAATGTTATCTTTGAATACGATACATCATGAATTATGCCATGTTCATGATAATAATGATCTAGCGAATATGGAGGAGTTTCAAGCGGAATTAGATATAGAATCCAATACTATTTATAGTGTATTAAATGCACATGCAATGAACCTATTCAGCGAATATATCGTTCCTAAGATGGCTGTTACTACTAAAGATCCAAATAATATTATAGATAAAGATTTTTTTACACATATAATAAGCTACACTCAAAAAGAAGTGAAAAAAGATATTGAAAAGTATCTAGATGGAGAGATAGATACTTTAAATTTTTTCGGGGAACTTCAATTAAAAACAAGTCATTTATTAAAGGTGTTTTCAACCACTATAGGTGAGCTGGATGGTATTACAAAAGAAACAGCGTTAATTAACGAACAACAATTAGATAGTTTTATAAGTAATTATCAAATAAGTGATTGTTGGTTTTCATTAAAATCCGCACTTAGAAAGTTAAACGAAACTTATCCTAATTGGAAACAAGTTGCAGATATAGAACCATTAAAGGATTGTATCTTAAAAACATGGAATACATATGGTGTATATCCAGATGAATATGGAATTAGAATCTTGAAAGATTAACTATTATAAGTAGGTTGCTCTACAGTAGACAATTATTTATTATACTTGATACCTAACACTTCTTACAGTACGTTTCTATTGCCTTTTCCAGGGTGGCAAAAAATTGGTTATTCACCTTGGAATGTTACTATTAGTAAGGACCTTGCTAGTTCATTCATTTTTGCAGAGAACTGGCAAACGAAAGATATGGAAGTAGAATGGAGCTCCAGACCCTAATGATTGGAATAGGATAGGTACCAGGTAGTTTTGCATGTGATAATAATAAACCTTTTTATAAAAATAGTATAATGCTTCACAAAGTAGGAATCCGTTTAAACCAAGTTTTTTTATGGATTCCTTTTGTCTATTATCAAATAAGGGGCTGTAAGACAATTCTGATTAAATTTTATTCCAAACCAATATTTATTTCTGTACTAAAATAAATTAAGAGAGGAAGATTCCATGTTAAATAAAATAAGGGATATAGAAATTGCTCTTGAAAATAAGAGTTACTTATCAGCTCTGGCACTGTCTTTAACTTTACCTGATATTTGCGGGGAAATTGAATATCCGCATATTAAACACAAAAATGGAAGAAGAAATGTGGGCAAACAGTATGAAAGATGGTTTGATGATTGGGTGAATCAATATTATGCAGACTGCACAGGTTGGACAAATGATTATGCTAAAGCGAAAAATCCTTATTTTACAGGAGAAATGTGTTATTCTTTACGTTGTTCTTTTTTACACGCTGGAAATTTGGATATAAAAGAATGGGGTGAAAAAGAAGACGATGATTATTGTTATTCTTACGAATTTAAACTTGGCGTAAGTGGAGCAGATTCATTTGGTTCATCTTACTCAGACCAAATTCAAAATAACTTCAAAGTTAAAAAACTAGAAACAGTTACAATAAATATTGATAAATTGTGTAAGTACATTTGTTTATCTGCTGAAAGGTATTATCGAGAAAAAGGCTCTAATCATTTCGAAGAGCATAATATTCACTTAATTGACTTTAGTAGGGGCTTTCCCCAATGAAAAGGTAGGGTTTAAAAATAACTTTGGTATGGTTTGGTGACTTTGCCTTTTGTATGGCTGGCATTAATTTTCTAAACACTAGATAATTTGTTTTTTTACCAAAAATCCTATCAAGTTAACTTGTATAGTTAGAAAAACTATAATATTTTATTTTCTTGTAACATTCAGATTAGAAATTAATTTTCTCCTAGTTGTATCATTTTTTCTGACTGTAACTACATTTTTAATTTATTTGCAACTTTTCTACTCATGTTTGGATATAAGTGCCCCTATGCGCCTGGTGTGCTTTGTATGTCCTCATGTACCAGTCGGTCTATCACGAACAACTAAGTCGTTTTCTCCAAGAGAAATCAATAGCGAATTATGAGAATGTCTAAGAGCAAGAGTTCTTATTTTATGAACATTAGCAAGCTTAGAATGTTGCTCAATTAATTGAAAGTAATGTATATTTTATATTGTGGAAGTTGTTCTAATTCTTTTAAAATGTTACGTTTGATAAGACAAGTGAAGGTGGTTTACCTTATTTGGCCTTTAGAATAATAGTTTTAAATATTTATATATTTACAAAGGGAGTAATTAAAAGTAAAATATATAAAAGTAATTATATACTAAGAAAATTTAAATAATTGAAGAGTGAAATTATGAGACCTAAAAAAACTGAGAGCGAACTTCGTGCAGATGTTTTTTCTAAGCTAGTCGAAATTTTTAAAAATAAGTCTTGGGAAATTGAAAATGGTCCAAATGAAGTTAGTCTTTTTAATCGATTTTGTAGTACTCTTTCTGAATTAACTTATGATCAGCAGATGTTGATTTTAGAATTGACAGAAAGATTTACAAGGATTAATTTTGGGGAATATATGATTTATATTAAAAAAATACTGGAGAGTGTTGTAAATAACGAAGAGGTAGGTATAAAAAATATAAATAATATATATATAGCCCCGTTAATCTCTCCAGAAGATTTTGGGAAAAGTAAAAGTTCGACTATGGTTCAATATTTAATTAGAGGTATTACTCCAAATATACCAGAACTTGCTTTTAAAAGAATTATATATACAGATGGATTAGAAGTAGAAAGTGAGCATATTAATACAGAAGATAGTATTTTGTTTTTAGTTGATGATTTTGTAGGAACTGGGGAAACTGCTTCTGCTGCGATTGATTATTTAATTACTAATAAGGATATTGATAAAAAAAAGATTGTAATTTTGTCGATAGCTACATTAGAAGTAGGTGTATGCTTTTTACAGAGTTTAGAGGTGCTTATTTTTACTGCATTAGTCTTTAAAAAAGGTATTTCTGATTCTTATCCATCAGAAATAGTATCTGAGAAAATTGCATTAATGGAATCTATTGAAAAAAAGATTAAACCGCATAAAAATGAAAAATTAGGTTTTAAAAGTTCTGAAGCACTAATTACTCTTATTAGAACTCCTAATAACACTTTCCCTGTATTTTGGAAGCAGAAAAAAGATAGAATAGCTCCATTTCCGAGGTGAACTTATTGGATAATGAAACTATATTGCTGTTACAGTTGATTAAAAAGAATGGGAAGATTGAGAATCTAACTAAACAAGGCTATCAATATTCTCAAATTGCGATAATGATTAATACCCTTGTTGAGAACGGATTTGTAGAATTTTCACTTGAAGGTATGATTATAACCGATAGTGGAGAAAAGGCATTAGCTGCCTATAATAAAAAACTTAATAGAAAAAATTCAGAGGCAATAATAAGTCCTCAAAAAGAGTATATTTTGGAAGAAAGAAAAAGTATTTATGATGTATACTTACCAAATAATGTTAAAATCTTAAAATAGTCCGATTAGACTTTTAGTGATATTCTTATCACACGTTTGGCGAGTCGCCAAGCGAAGAAGAACAGTATTTTCTAGCCTTGTGTTAATAACTTCTCCATTACCCGGAGGTCAATTCCAAAGTTATTAACACACTACGGCTAGCGCCTCCGTGTCATACTAGTAAATTAAAGGAAAGGCATTTTTAATTTACTAGTATGAGGAAGATAGACAGATTAAATTGGTAATTGGACGGATACACATGGTGATTTTATGAAATGGGAAGAATATAAGTCAAAGTTTTACCACTATGCTAGTTTTGAAGGAAAGAATCAAGATTATATAGATAGCTGTTTGAATTATGCTGAAAAGCTCTTTAATAAAGGAGTTCCGATTATATATGATCAATTACACCTATCCTTACTAGTTGGTTACGAAGAGAGATACTTAATCAAAGTTTCAAATTCACAAGATTTATTTTATAGGGAATTTAAAATTCCAAAGAAAAATAAAAGAGATTATAGAACTATTTCAGAACCTCTACCAAATCTTAAAAATATTCAACGATGGATTTTGAATGAAATATTATCTAAATTAGAGCCGAGTGAATATTCCAAAGCGTTTAGACCTGGTTTTTCAATCAAGGATAATGCGAGGTTTCATAGAGGGCAAAAAAAAGTCCTAACTATTGATATAAAAGACTATTTTGGATCAATAGGTTTTAAACAAGTATATATGTTTTTTATAAATTTAGGCTATAGTAAACAAGTTGCAGTTATGTTAGCCAATATTTGTACCCTAGATAATGGGTTGCCACAAGGGGCTCCGACTAGTCCTATGTTGTCAAACTTAATTACCAAAAAATTAGATCAAAGAATAGCCGGTTTTTCGAAGAAACAAAACATTAGGTATACTAGATATGCTGATGATCTAACCTTTTCAGGAGATTTTAATGAAGGTCATGTAATTAAATTTATAAAAAAAGTACTTAATTCCGAAGGTTTTATAATTAATGATTCCAAAACAAGAGTTCGCAAGGGAAATCAGAGGCAAGAAGTAACTGGAATTGTAGTTAACGAAAAGATGCAAGCATCAAGAACATATAGACGAGATTTTAGGCAACAAATGTACTATATTAAAAAATATGGGTTTGATTCACACGTTGATAAAATTGAAGGTGGAACTCCCCTTAACTATCTGTATCGATTATTAGGAATGGCTAATTTTATTAATAACATTAATCCAAATGATAAAGAAATAAAAGAAGATTATCATTACCTTAAGGAATTACTACGAAAGATAAAGTAAATAGTAATAGTTATAATGGCGGCAGTTTCCTAAGAGGGAGCTGCCGTTTTTATAAGAATTTATTTTTTAACTAAATGGTGTTAAAAATTTTCACTCTAGTTTCTCGTCGCTTTCATCTTTTTTGTATTTGAAGTACTGATTTCCTTGAAACTTAGTTTTCTTTTTATGTGAAGTTGTGCAATTAATTGAACCAGCCCTATTATTAGCAATTTCAAAATTAACATTAGGATATAAGTGTGAATAGATACTTAACGTTGTTTTAATATCCTCATTCTCTAAACGATCTTTAATAATAAGGGGGTAGCGTTATACTCATTGATTAAAAAAGAAGCATGAGAGTTGACGTGAGCGCTTGGTTTGAATCGATTTAATCCAAGCGCTTTTCGTATGCTGTTTTATAATTCGGGTAATTGTTGATTTTTCACTTGCCCTGAGAGAGATTGCCATTCATCACACCAACATTTTAATGCTTGAGCCTCTCTAAAACGCAAACTTGTTATAAATAAAGCCAGATAGTAATGAATGAGAAGTGTTCATGATAATCGGATGTAACAAATGTAGAAATAACTTTCTCGAATGCCTCTTTTGTCCAAAAATCGAATTTCTTCTCTAGATAAAACGTATACAAATGTATACATATAAAAATTCTTAATGACTTGAGGTATATGTAAGATGAATCATGTTTATAATTCATTTTTAAGGTCAAATTCAATAATAAGCTCGTTTATTATAAAGTCTAAACATTGAACTTGACCTAGGAGGCTTTCTCTTATGCAAGAAAATTCATTTTGTGTCATTTGACTTGTAATTATTTCTTTTCGAGATATAAGACGTTTAGTATGATCAATTATTTTTCCTTTTCTGAATGTTTCTGCCATCTACATCACTCCACTTATTGTGTACATTTGTATACAAAATCAAGATAAGAAATAAGGATTTTAAGGAGCCTTTTGTAAGAATAATTCCCTAAAATATTTTAAATATGTTAGAAAAGGATATAAAATCAAGAGAAAATAGAAAAAATTTACTTTGAAGACATGTAGTGAAAGAAAAAAGTGCACTATAAAGATATTTTTCCTATTTTACTCTTGATGAGATCCCGAGGACAGTAGAATACATCATCTAAAAATGCAGAGTGCTTTGCTAAATCTTTCTTTAACTTCTCAAATCCTTCTAATAATTCAGATTCAGTAAAGTAACCTCTACCAATTCTTGTTTGGTTTGTAAAAAGGAATACTTTAACACCCAAATCATTAAGGAGTTTTATAGATTGAGGTGAAAAATCATACATTGAAAACTCAAATGGATGCACGCCACCGCCTGTTCCACTAATTGTTCCATCACGGTCTATAAAAACACCTACCACGATTAGACCCCCTAATAATATATTTCTCTTTTTTTATTTTTTATTAAATGTAATTTTTATGTTTTTAGTATTTGTAATGAGCAATAAAAAGCAAGGGAGTGAAAGTACTACTACTATATTGTCTAAAATAAACTGTTAGTAAATGGGAAATATATCAAATGCAGGTTTTGTTTAGCTGAGGGTTTCGACTAATTAAAGTTAAATCTTTTCTATTGGTAGAGTATTTTAAATAGATTAATAATTTTTTGTAAGTTATGGATTTGTTAATGGAAGTGATACTTTATTTCATAGAATTAATAAGTGATCAGAAGTGGGAATTTAATCCGGCTTTTCAAGAGTTTATTTAAGAATGAATCGAAGAAACGTGAAAAAATTATGAAGTTTGACTAACAAAAAAACATCACTAACTAAGATAGATGAAAATATAGACAATTATGGATAACTATGATAGTGGTAAAGGTGATATAGCTAGACACAGATTAAGACTTTAGAGGGGGAAATGAAGAAATGGACAAACAAGGGCGTATAGAGTTAATAAACAGTAGGCATATGGTGAATAATTCATTTGGAGTAATTGATGAAGTAGGAATCTCTTCTTTAGCTGCTGAATGTGAGGTGTCAGTAGTAACAATTAAAAAAGATTTAAAAGAAATGGGTTGCATTATTTATAAAAGAAAAAATCCTAAAATAAAAGATTTAAGTGAATATGAAGCAATCGTTGAGCAGCTGTCATTAAAAATAGTAAAACAAATGCCTAGATATGCTCAAAAAAGGTCAGTGAGAGAGGGTATTGGTAAAAAGAATTGGGATAAAGTTAGAACGGTTATGTTAGAGAAATATTATCGTAGATGCTCTGTATGTGGTTTTAAACCAGAAGTTACAGGTATGCTTGAAGTTCATGAACAGTGGGAATACGATGAAAATAAAATTGTATTAAAGTTAGTGGAACTTTCATTGTTATGTACATATTGCCATAGTTTTCAACATTTAGAGCATACAGCTATGCTTAGAATAAGACGTAAAACGTGGGGAGAAGATCGCCACAAACTAAACATACATTTCATGAAAACGAATCAATGCACGCAAGATGTATTACAGGCTAGTCTATCTTTATCAGCTAAAAAGTTACAAGATGCTATGTTTCAAGAACATGATGCATTAATGGACATGCAACCGAATGAAGTAGCAGAGTACAGAAAAAGAAAGAAACAGTTAGAAACTGCAAATTGGTTTTACTGGATATTTGAAGATATGCCACTGCGTGATGAAGTCATAGTAGCATTGAAGAACAAAAACAAAACAGTTGTAAATGATTGAATTACAGGATATTTTTAATTTTCGAGATGTCTCTCCTCAGTAGTTAGGAAGTCACATATGTGGCTTCTTTTTTGCACTATTTTTGATTTCTCCGTTACAAAAACGAATTAGGGTCGGATTTAATTAGTGTAAGACAACTTAATAAACGATTGGAGGTGAATATTCGATGGTTACAGCAACAACAGTTAAAGTTGTACGGGCGTTTCTGGACATTAATCAATCAGAATTAGCAGAACGAATGGGCGTTAGTACAAGTTTGGTGTCTGCAATCGAGAATAGGGGCAAACGAATTACACCCAATTTCATCAAACGATTTAAACGGGCTGTTGGTATTATGGATTCTGTTTTAATGGATATCGTATGTCTACAGAGTAAGTTAGGGGAATAAGAGACGTTACTTCTCCTTTTTAAACGCTAATTAAGTGTTAGAAATCTACTAAGTCATTAATAGAAAGGAAATTGAGATGAATAAACAACGTAAGAGGAAGTTAACAGAGGAGCAAATAACAGGTACGGGAATTATACGCAACAGGTGAAGGGACACAGAAGCAATTAGCCGAGAAGGTTGGTGAATCCAAAGACTCAATTGGCAAATACGTAAAGAGCGTTGAAAAGCCGAGTCCAACGGTACAAGAACGATTTGATGCGAAATGGATTGAGGATGAGAACGGTTGTTGGAATTGGACTGCTTATCGTAATGAAGACGGATACGGGCAATTTAATGTAAATGGCAAAACAAAACGGGCAAATAGAGTAGCGTATCAATTACACAAAGGCGATATTCCGAGGGGGTTGGAGGTGTGCCATACTTGTGAAAATTCTGCTTGCGTGAATCTGGATCATCTAATTTTAGGTACGCAAAAGCAGAACAACCAGCACAAAATAGATCGGTATCGCCAGCATTGGCAGTTTCCTGCGATTACATACTTAGAGATGCGCGTTTGGTATCAAATCGATATGTCGTTAGAACAGATTGCGCAGTATTTCGGTATCAAGAAAGAAACGTTAAGGCATAGATTGAAGGATTTGGAGCAAGACCGAGATAGAGTTATTGATGCAGGTGCTGAGGAAGGTCCGTTTTATTACGTTAACAGAGCAAAGTTTGAGGATAAACAGTCAGCTATGTAACACACATAGGTGGTCTTTTTATAGGTTGTTCATAGCGATGGAACGGTGAACTGTCTATTTATTCGAAATAACATGGAGGAGACGAAATGAGCAACCAAGTAAAAATAATCGATAGCATGATGGGGACAGGCAAGACGAGTTATGCGATTCGATTAATGCGGGAAGCAGACATAAGCCAAAAATTTATTTACGTCACGCCGTTCCTTGAAGAAGTTCAGCGTATTAAATCTGAAGTAAGTAATCGAGACTTTAAAGAGCCGGGAAATCGGCACGGATCAGGAATGAAATTAGAATCGTTGAAGCGTTTAATCGCTAATGGACGTGATATTGCGACAACTCACGCGCTATTCGCTATGGCAGATGAAGAATTAGTGGATTTATTGCGACGGGAGAATTATACGCTGATTATTGATGAGGTGATGGAAGTGGTTTTACAGCTACAAGGTTTACGAAGGGATGACATTCCCGTTTTAGTGTCCAGCGACTTAATTAAAATTGATGTCGACACCAGTCAGGTTATTTGGATATCTGATCCGAAGTTGGATGCAAAATATAATAATGTTAGAGACTATGCTTTAGTAGGTAATCTTTACGCTGTAAACAACGCTGCATTCGTTTGGAATTTTCCTGCGAAGATTTTCAATCTGTTTGAACAAGTGTACATTATGACTTATTTGTTTGACGGACAGTTACAGCGTTATTATTATGACTTACATGGTATTCAATACGATTACTATGCAGTGATTAAAGAAGTGGATAGATACGAGCTTGTCCCGAAATCAGAAACTTTAGAAGAGCGTTCAAAATTGAAAGAACTGATTCAGGTTTATGATGGCAAACTGAATGAGATTGGCGACAAAGATACTGCATTGTCGAAAAGTTGGTTTGGAAACAAACATAACGCTACTAAGGTTAAGCAGTTGAAAGACAATCTATATAACTATTTCAGAAATGTACAGAAAGCAAAGGCGGACAGTATACTTTGGACAACGTTCAAGGATGTCATGCATAAGCTAAAGGGAAAAGGCTTCAGCAAGAAGAACAGAAAGATAACCCTGATTCAATCGGTAAAGCGTGTTTCACCGCGTTTAATTTACGTGCCACTAACAAATACAATCACAAGACCGTTCTGGCTTTATGTTTGAATCGTTATATGAACCCGATTGAAAAACACTTCTTCCATCAGCATGATGTGCTGATCGATGAGGATTTATTGGCGTTATCAGATTTACTACAATGGATATTTCGTTCAGCAGTAAGAGAAGGTAAGCCTGTCCAAATCTACGTTCCAAGTCGCAGGATGCGTACATTACTAATAAAATGGTTGAATAACGAACTATAGGACTGATTGACGGGAGGGATGCTATTTCCTCTCGTTCTTTTTTCTAGCAGATGAAACGTGCTAAAAACGTTTGGAAACGCAGTCGTATCAATGGTTACAGGTATTTTCTCTTAAGAGAAAGATAGATATAAAACGTAATAGCGTAATAACCTTCACCTAAAGAGCTTAACAGCTCAACGGTTCGGTCCTGTACTATCAGCTTATCAGCTTCAGTAACAGCTGATAAAGTACTATCGATTATATTTTATGTGAATACTGCTGCACAGCGGTATTCAGCCGAGCAATGGAGCGAAGCGTATTGCTGGCTTATTACGTTAACACGTCTTAAATTATATACGGTACTATGCGGACAGGACAGTAGTAAGTCTATTACATTGTTGTAGGGTATGTTAATCTATGAGCCGAAAGCGTCTTTACGGTCACATAACCGATGCACTCGAATTAGGACATCCACAAAAGGCAGAGTACATCTTAAGGATTGAGAAGTTATGGGGAGAATTTATAGAAGCAATTGGCGTAGTATGAAAATCCGTAAGAATGATGAAATACTTGGTGTAGCCTGTCCGAAAACGTCAATGCCCAAAATATCGAGGGGGACCGTTTAGCTTTTAATTTACATTCTAAAGCCTAGATGCATCAAGCGTTTGATCAATTGTTTCGGATTTGTTGTAAAGTAAAAATACTTAACAGTATGACGTTGGATATATTACATAAAATGAGTGTTGACTACAAAAAAGCCCTACCGTAATCGGTAAGGGCGAAGCGTTAATTACTAGATTTACCTTGGCAACATGTTCAGGCACGTATATTTGAAAAGAACATGGCTATTTACTCCGATGGCTGGAAATACTATTTATTTGGAAATTTGTGAAACTCGTAATGCCACTGGAAGAATTTTGAGTTATTAGCGTTCCATGACAGGAAAGCTCTTCCTTTTAAATGCGCTAATCGTCTTGAAAGATCCTTCGTTATAGTGTGCGAACTATTTTTATCCACAGTGACGATACGGCCGTTGTATCCTACACTTATATACCCTAGCTCGAAAAGTTTATCGCAACCGTTTAAAGTGCACATTAGGGTGACGACATTATAGTCTTTTTTTTCTTCCAACGTACAAGCCGCTCTTTTTTTTATGTGACTGCAGACAAGTAAATCTGCACCCATAGTTTCTCCGCAGCACGCACATACACCAGTTGGACTATTATTAAGTAGGTGCTTTCGAAGGTAAAATTGTTCTAAGCGTCCTGTTTGATTTCGATTTACATCTAAGTCCCCGTTGAATTTTGTTAGCTCGTTTTCAAAGGCGAGTTTACTGATAGCGGGTTGGAATGAATTACTTTGTAAATCATAATAATTAAAGACTTTTGTGCTTTTTTCGTTATCTAACACGGTGAAAGATTGGATGAAGTCTTTGTTATAGCCTATGACTTTTGTTAATTCTTTTATATTTATTTCTTGTGGATTTAAATCTTGAATTAGGTATATCAACTCAAAAGGTTCTTTGCCCGTTTTTGTTTTCCATAGTTTTTCTGCTAATGCTTTACTCTCGATTTTATGTGTGATAACCCCTGAAAAATATGCCATCCCATCACCGCAAAATAACACAGTTGAGCCAGCTGTAATACGAAGGAATTTGCTTCTATTGAAAAGTGTTGTCCCCCAACATTGAAAACCGGATGACCCATACGTGTCGGAAATATCATCGAACGTCTTCTGATCTATATAAGGTTCTAGAGTTTCAAGAGAGACTTTTCGATAGATAGTTTGCTGTAAGTTTGCTGATACGATTGTGTCAGCTCTTCGTGCAGGTTGCAATGTAACTGTTGGAAGACAAGTTTCGATGTTGGAATTTGCTTCTTTAATAATTTCTCTCTCTACTGAATTAAGCGTCTCTTCGTCGAAATCTTCTCCAAAATCTATAGGAGAGAGTTGCTTTCCGATGAATTGTACTCGTACTCCTAGCATATTGGCAATAGTAGTTTGGTGGTCTTCGGGTATCGGTTTTCCTTTGAGCCATTCACTCACAGTTTGCTCTGACACTCCTACTGCATTTGCGATTTCTTTTCCTTTAATATTTTTTGTTGCAACGAGAAAATTGAAAACAGACATGTTAATTGCTCCTTTTCTAATGGGTTGATATATTTCTTGTTTAAATAATACTACATACATTATTAAGAAAGCAATAGTTGTATTTTTGGCTTTTAAACAGTATCTTTAATGGGTTGATTTAATTTATTTCTAATGGGTTGATTTTATATTGGTTCTTTAGTGAAGTTAATTTAGTTAATAAAGGATTAAGTTTTATATTTATTTGTTAGAATATATTTCGGGATACTGATGAGGTCGACAAGAAGTCAAAAAGTCCCTGCCTTAATTGGCAAGGACAATCAATTAATGTATACTGCCGCTTTATAGGAGTTATTAAACACTTAACCAATCAACGTAACCCTTCACGCCCCAATAGTCTGTATAAAGTTCCTGTGCCGATTGTGAGTGTTTTGCATATGTCCCGCACTGATTTCTTTGTACCATTCGATTGCCTGCAACGCCTTGAGAGCCTTTTTACTGCTGTTTAATCATAGAACGCTTGAATTGTACAAGTCCTGAGAATACAGTCAGTAGAAATTCATTCATCGGATTTTCACTTGATGTGTCTAACCACGTTTCTGTAACGGACTTCAAGCCCGCATTTTTTTCCTTTGATCCGCTCGATAATCTCCAGTAGATCTTTTGTTGAACGGGAGAGACCTACCTTTTTGCAATCATTTGCTTTATAATTATGGTCTTCAAATTGTATCGGCTCGTTCTTCATAAATACTACGTAATTACAGATTACATCAGTCGTAATTGTATCGACATTTCGGTTAATAACTTTGTAGTCGAGAAAATATGTGAAGTATCGAAAGTTTTCCCTATACTGATGTAAAGTACGTTCAGCTCGTCCTTCAGCAACCTTAGCATGGTAGAATTTCTCCAATTAATCGTCAATCGTTTGTGTGGTAAATGTTCTTAACTCTTTCTTCACACGTTTCCCTTTACGCTTTGAATCGGTTCTTTCATTATTAGATGTCAAAAAAAAACGCCTCCTATGTCGTTATTGAAAACGAGAGAAGAGACGTATAACTACCCGTGGCAGCTGACCGCCACCCTGTGGCAAGTCAACGAAAAATAAAAAACGCATCAAACGTTAATCTTACACGGCTTACGACCAATGTATGACCCCGGAGAGGCTCGAACTCACGACCGCCACCCTTTCAAGGTAGCGGTCTCCCTGCTGAGCTACGGGAGAAATGTTGATTTAAAGGCATTTTTACGAGTTTATATAAATGAAATTCTATTAAAAAAGCAATGGTTATTGTAAGTTATGTGACCACAAATATATATAATGAAATTAATATAGATTGATTAATATGCATTAAATAACACTGGAGGAATTACTATGAAGTCATTAAAGAAAGTAGTTTTATTAGGGATGGCTACAACGTCAATCTTTAGCGCTTGCTCTACGAAAGAACAAGCAAACTACGAGCCGTATAAGAAACACGACTCTGTTGAAACTGAGAAAGGAAAAGAGGAAACGTCCAACCCGACTAAGGTCGAAAAGGTTGACGAAGAACCTGCGAAGGAAGCGAAGCCGCAACAAGTGGAGGAATCCACGAAGGAAGATTCGGAGGTTAACGACAGACGTCCGTATTATAAAGATGCGAATAACAATTCACCAACCGTGTCACTAGAACAGTATGACGGCATCAAGGTCGGAATGTCTGCGAACAAAGTCAAAGAGATAGCGGGAACGCCTAGATTCATCGAGAAATATAAGTCATTCTCCATCTACGGATATTTAGGGCATGGTGGAGAAGGCACGATGACTATAACGTTTAATCCTGATGGAAGTGTAACGAAGAAAGAGCAAGATGGTCTTAGAAATGCTAGGATTCAAGATGCGAAAGCTAACGAAGATCGTGCAACAGGTAATCTTAAATCTGCTACTAAATCTAGTACTAAAATTCCGAACGATTATTGCGGACACGGACACGATGAAACGAAGGAACTAGCGCACGACTGCGAAAAGATTATTGATAAAGAGGCTCATAGAAGACATCTGGAGCAACAGGAAAGAGAATATGAAGAACAACAACGTGAGGAAGCGAAGAAATACCAATCTGAAATGACGGAAGAAGATAAGGCGAGAATTCTTCGTCAAGAAAAGCGCTGGAATACGCCTAGCGGTGGTATTGGCGATAAGTGGCAAGATGAATTGAAAGAAATGGAAGAGCAGGAGGGTGCGCATTAAGGTTCGTTTTAAGAAGGAAGGGGAATTATCGTGGTCAGTTTAGAGAAGAAAGAAACCAACGAAAGGAAACGCAGGTTTTTTCCGTTAATTATCGTAGGATCTATCTTAATAGGCGGTGTCATATTGTACAAGATCGCTAATAACAAGGTTGAATTCCGTCACGATCAACCTAACCAGGTGGAGAAATTAACGGCTAAATACGAAGAGAAGGTAAAAAAGGAGGAAGTGAAGAAGTCAAAAGAGGCGCGGAAAAAGGAGGTCGATGCTATTACCCCCGCACAATTTGACTTATCGAACGACCGCGGACTATATGGCGATCGTGGTATGCTGCATATTGGATCGTTTAACGCGTTAAATATTGGTGACGATCCCGAAAAAGTGGCTCGCACGCTAGATCGTAACGCGGAATATGCTAGACGCACTAAAGTGATTGATAATGGAAAGGAAATAGATGTAATTGAGTATAGTTATTCCACTTCGTTCGCATCGGTTGGCGCGTACTATCTCGAAGAAGGCGACAAGCTACGATTACATTCAGCCGATCACATTTCGTCAGATACTGGAACGAAGAAAATGACATTCACAACGCTTAAAAGCGATGGATCTCGGGAAACTAGCGAAAAGGAGGTGCGAAGCTAATGCAAAGTAATAACGTTAATGATCTAATTAATGCGATACATGACGTACTAAAGGCAAATGGAAGAATAGAATTTCATGAGTTGCTACGACTTGTAAACGTAGGACGTACGGTGCGCGATCGTTATACAGAAGGTGAATTACAGAAAGCTCTTCACATGATGGAAAATGCGGGATTTATCAATGAGGTACGCGAGTATTCAATCAATGAAAATAAGTAATATACATAAAAAAGAAAAACTAGATTAAAGAGAGATATGATACGCCCCCACGAGGGGGACGCATATAATTTAAGTATTTGAAATTTAAAATGAAAGGGGAGAATTACATGACTGCTATTATCAATAGTGAAACTTAGTCATGAGAAAGAAGATAATAAGTTGTCAACAAAGAATACAAATAAGCCATACATCATGATTCCAAACACAATTGTTCGTAATAGTGGGATCACAAACATTAGCAAGATCATTTATACGTCTCTAGTGATGGGGCGTAGCGTAAATCAAACTAGGCTATATCAACAAACAAGCATTCACGGATTGTTGGGCATGGTAAGTTATAAGTAACGTACTGAAAACCAAAGAGTTTTTAAGGAAGGACTAACAGAACTCGTAAAACTAAATGCAATTAGTATCTGTTTAGATTTTGCTTTGACAAAAGAAATAAGCCCAACAGAATTAAAAGGAAGCACACTGTTCGTCGTGAAATTTAATGACGAAGATGTTTACGACTAGGACTTTGTAAATAGATTTCATGATGATGAAATAGACAAAGAGTTAATTAACTACGGATTCAAGTATACAACAGTCTATATAGAAGATTTAGTTAAACTATTTACAATTGAATCAAATCACAATTTAACCAATATGTTATCACTATATCTGATGACTGTTTCGAGAGCATTGATTGGAAGTCAGGGTTACAAGTACTCAACAGAAACTATAGAGAATATTACTCACTATGCAAACATAAATGAAAAAACAGCTTTGTCCTATTTTACAACCTTATTTAATGCTAAGCTGTTATACAAATTAACTTTGCGTCAGGTTTCAAAGGCAGGTGAAGTACGTGTTCATAACGTATATTCTAGATGGTGTGATAGGTATACAATTATTAGATAACTTGATTCTGATGAGTGGTTTATGAAGCAAACATTATTAAAAATTGGCGATCAAGAATTATCAGACGAACAACGTGAAGTGATAAAGCACAAGGCACATGAACTAAATCCCTTTAAATAGTTAATTTAATATTATCGGTCAAATCGCAGACTCATGCTAGGGCGGGTCTTATTGGATATTGAATCAGAGGATTGAATGGATAGGAGCGAAATTCATGAAGTCCTTTACAAACTAATAAAATCCGTCTTTTATTTTGTTTGATGTAGAAATATAAGCAGGTTAGTGTAGGGGAGATTTCTGGGGCTATCTACTACCCTATATACTAGAGTTATAGAATATAACTACACCCCCAATCACAATGATTTTATGAGAGGATCGTTCAAAAGGTGCTGCTCTTGTCACATAGATGTGGTATAATTTTCCTGTATGTAAATTTGAAGAGTAAGGCTTTAATCAAGATTACATTAGTAAGTTACACTAAAATAAAAGCTAATTATTGATAAAATAAGAGATATATTCTAAATTAAAAGGATATTAAGGAGGATTTATGGATAAATTTTCAAAGATTATTCTAGGGTATCCCTTTAGTGGTTCACTGTATGCCTTTTTTCAAAATACGCTTGAGCCTGGAAGGCCTGCAGAGAGAATGTTTTCAAATAGTTATTATCGAACATTATTTGGGGATAATTATAAACAAGTTACAGACCTTACTCTAACCTTTACTACACTATTCGATAAGATTATTATTTCTCCTGCTGATGCTAGGATACCAGACTACGAAAAGTATTATAATAACGGTTTTTATGAGAATCCTGAACTCGGTGTTGTTTCTAGTTGGAATGATTTTTTAAGGGTTCGTGAGGAATTAAATGAAACTATCGAAAAAGACTTAGAAGATACAATTATAGCCCAGATTCTTAAGAACGTACCAGATTGGGCAAAATCCCATATTCTACTTGATATAAGATATAATATGTATTTATCTAGTATTCATACTTGTCCCATTATCTGTTCTTCTGGTCATCAAACTATTATTAACAGATTAACAGATATGGATAGACATCAAAACCAAAATAATGAAGCCTTACAAAAAGGGTCAATCGAAATGGTTAAACACTACTTGGATTTAACAGGAATGATTTTCAACCCTGTATCATTAGAGGAACTTTATTATATAAAGAATGACAGGGAATTTCGAGATTATTCAAAAAGTTTTATAGAAATAATGAATAATTTTCATGATAAGGAAAACCCTAGAGAAGAACTCTTATTACTAATCAATGAATCTATGAATAAGGAACAATTAGCTAAAAAGACTTCGGGAATTTTTAATGTTGCCTCAGTTTTATTAAGCATTGGTGGGTTTATTCCAATAATTGGACCATGGCTTTCAGGTACGGCATTAGCGAGTACTGGTGCAAGTGCAGGATTATCGAGGTACGCAAAAAAGCAAAATTGGTACGAAATAGGGAGTCATGTGCAGAAAATAACATCTAAAAGACAAATACAGGAAACTATTGATAAAGAACTAAAGCACTCTTTATAGTTGAAATCTGTAATTATAAACGTTCCTTTATAATTTAAAGATATCCAAATTAAACTTAAAAGAAGAATTAATTACAATCGTCACAACAGAATTTATCGCAGATATTGTGTTTGGTTTTACACACTCTTTAAGAAATATAAATGAAGTAAAACTAAAAAAATTTGGATTCTAGTTAATATGTTGGACAAAAAAGTGAGGAGTATGCGGTCTTTCGAATTTGATTTCTTAAAACTTGAGGATTCGCATATATGATAATGTAATAAATTAGTCTTCTTGTATACTGTCTTTTAGTGTAGTCGTTGTTACATAGTCTATTTTGGTGGTGCTGTGTAAAACATAAACAAAGCTGTTAGTTTAAAAAGCATTGAATTTATAGATGAATTTGAAGAAAAGAGTAGCAACTAAATGTTTGCTGCTCTTTTTGTTTATGGTAAGTAATGTGGAATCATTATTTTAGTATTTTATGGTACAATTTACCTGTATCAAAAAGTTGGAGGTAAAGATGTAAAGTAGGATAACTTTGATAAGTTGTATAAAATTAAAAGAAAATGTTCCATGTGAAGCAGGAAGGATATATCGAAAATCTATCCTGTTTAGTAAGGCAATCAAATACGTTGAGCAAAACAATTACAATAGTTGGTTCATTTTATCAGCAAATTATTGACTTCTAAATAAAAAGGAGGTAATGCTTCTTTATGATATAACACTAAATGAAATGAAAGTATCAGAACGAAAGGACTGGACAAGGTTAGCCCTTAGTCAAATGTGGGATATACAGTGGAAGGCGAAACAAGTTGATTTTTATGCTGGGGACTAATTTCTGCTATATTGAAGTTTGTATTAATAGGTAACGAATGAATTATTGTATAAGAAAGAGGGATATAAAGATGAGTTCACTTTTTCTACGGAAAAATTTGAATCAAGTACTTATAGAATTTTCAATAGAAAACTTAAATAGTTATGTATTAAAAATTGAAGAGTTCCTTGAAAAAGAGCTTGAACACTTTAATGAAGAATTTGAAAAGAAGACAAGAGGCTGGGATGAAGAAGAGAAAAATGAGTATGGGGAACATCTTTCTGATGAGTATTGGATTTTAGCTGAAACCCATCCGAATTTTTTAAGAAGTTCCATGTTTGTTAGTATATATTCTTTTTTTGAAAAGGCACTTAAAGACTTGTGTGAGTTTTCTAAAAAGGGTAAAAACAATAGCCAATTATCTTCTTCACAAAAAATAAGTAAGATTGCAAAAAACCTGTTGTATTTGGAAAAATGTCATAGTATTAACTTTTCAAAAGAGATTAAAGAATGGGAAAAAATTGATGGGATATATAGGGGGATTAGAAATGTTATTGCACATGATGGGGGAGAAATTGAAATAAATAGACTAGAAGAATACACTTCTTTATTTGAAGGTATTCCTATGAAAATTAATAGTTCTACAGGTGAGTTGCTACCACAAGCAGAACTTTGTTTATCCTTCTTAAGAGATATAACAAAGTTCTTCAATAAGTTCTTTGAGTTAATTGATAAAAACAATCATTAAATGTGGATAGTTCTTTAGGAATGAGTAAAGGGATAATCTTCTGTCTAAGGGCTTAACCATCCTAAAAAGGCATGTTTATATACCTTTTTTATTTATTTTATGTTTTTTGACTTTCTTTTCATTCATAGATAAGCCAATAAAATTTTGATTTTATTAGGAAGGATATAACTGTTTTCATTGTATACAGTCTCTTTAGTAGTTTAATGTCAACTATATATATTATAATAGTGAAACATATAGTTCTTAAGTAAGTATTTGGGAGGGATGGTAATGATTTGTAGCTTTACATTCAGAAGAAATCTAAGAACGGAGACTAGCGAGTGTTATTTAATCTACCATAGCGGGGATTTAATTGGTAGAATTAGTTTGCACATTCAACAAACAGTTGAGGCGATCTTAATCCTTTTTACAGAAATGGGGGAAAAAGGAATACAAGAATTGCTAGAGGAAATTGAGGATGCGATAGTATTTATGATAGAACCGAGAGAAGATTTCTTAGTAACTGTATACCAAGGTACGGAAATTGGAGAGTATTCAGATAGTGTTTTTCACGACCCTGATGAACAACCAATTAAGAAGAAAGATTTTGAGAAGATTTCGAATTCCTTAAACAGTGTAATTAATCGTCAACAGATTGCAAAAGGTCAATTAAGCGAGGTTGCTGTTTGTCAGTATTTCAAGGCTATGGGATATGAAGCAGACAAGGCAAACACTGAGTATGACCACTTGAAAATTGATGTGATTGCTGAAGATGAGGAACAAAAAATTTATACTCAGGTTAAAAATGGACAAATAAATAGTTCTGAAATCAAAAAAGTTGTGGAAAATGTAAATAAGTTAACGGATGTAAATAAGAAAAAAATTGCGTGTATTGTTGCAGATGTGTTTCCTAAAGAATCAGAGTTTATTCGTGCAAAACTCCAAAATGAGTTTGGGTTTTCAATTATATTTATACATAAGTATCAAGTACTACAAGTTGTTCCTGAATTCAAAAGAACCATTGGTTAATGAATTATGTGTTCTTAGTATATAACAAGTAAGCGCTATCAGTGATGTGTAGTAATAACAAACGCAGAGTTGGAAATTAAATACCCTCAACCATTTTCTATAATTAAATATATCAGTAAAAATTTTTAACCTTATTAATACCTACTTTTAATGAGAGAAAGGAGTAGAGATGAATATAGTCAAGATGCGGAAGTTACTTAATAAATATTGGTTTTTTATAGGTGTTACTATATTGCTAAGTGGTGTTGTTGGTGCAGTTGCATCTGGAATTGTGACTGAAATAACTTCAACAAATTTCGTAAGTATAAATTGGAATAATTTGAATGAAAGTAATACCTTTATTATCTTCTGTTGGTTTGCTTTTATTTTTATATTACTAGGTCTGCTATGTGAACTAATTTTGTTCCTCACGAAGTGGAAGAGAAATATGCTTGAGCGATTAGAGGAAGTTGTTAAAAAGGAAATCAAGAAAGATGTGGTAGAACTACAAAAAAAACAATCAGAAATAGAGACCTCATTATCCCAGATTCAGTTTACAGGAACAGATATTTTAGAGACACAAAAAATAACATTTACGCTTAATAGTAAAAAAGAAAAATTGCAGGAATGTGAGGGAATTATTAATAGCATTAGAGATATTCTTGCAGAAATGGATAAAAATATAAATTCAGGAAATGTTGAACGTGGAAGAGAGCATGAATTTTCACAGTTTGTGCAAGAGAATATGTTAAGTGTTAATGATTTTATAGAAAAATATAGTTTAATAACTAATAAAATTAGTAATTCGTATAACCGTCTTTATAGAGAGGTAGGTGAAGGCGGAGTAGCCAGTCAAGCATGTATAGAAGAGATTAGAGTATTATTTGGTGAGATTAATATCTTAGCTGATGATATTGATGACTGTAAAAAATTTATATATAATAAACTGTTAATTTCTTAATTGAAAAGAGTAGTTAAAATTTATTTATACAATTAAATAACTGCTTATTATACATATTAAGCGTAGCATATTTAATATAAAAAATAGTGGAAAGAGAATATACTTCTTCCGTTCTAGGTTTTCGAAATAATGATAGTTTAGTGTTTTTATTAAAAACAAGGGAATTCATTAACACAAGATACCAATAAATAACGAGGAGTTAAAAAGGTTTCTTATCAACGATAATTTGATAATAAAAAGAGACTGCTATTTATAGCAGTCTTTTATTTTGGTTTGAGAATTTTTGTTGCAATGATATTGATAAATTGCAAAAGGTTATAGAAAGTTTAATATACTATGAGATTAGATAGACATTACTTATATAAGCATAGTGTGTAATACTATGGTTCGTAAAAATAAGATTATCCGCTATAATAAAATTACCATATACAGCACAGTTAAGGACTCCAAGGAGGCTCTTAACAATGAAAGGAAGCGTTAAAAAAGATAAGAGAACAGGAAAGTATTTTTATATTGTAGACATTGGTATTGACCCACTAACAGGTAGGAGAAAACAAAAGAAGAAGAGAGGATTCATTACCAAAAAAGAAGCAGAAAATGCTTTAACAAAACTGCTGTCAGAAGTTCATACTGGGGTATATGTAGAACCTAGTAAGTTACTTTATGGTGAGTATCTTGAGAGTTGGTTTAATACAAAGAAGTACAGTATTGGTATTCAAACAGCGAAGGTACCGAAAGGTTACTTAAACACTCGTATCATCACTTCTCTAGGTAGCATCAAATTAGCTAAGTTAACATCCTTGCATATGCAAAACGACGTTAATTCACTGCGAGATGAAGGTTTAAAGCGAGGGACAATTGAGAAGATAGTAAAAATCATTCGGAACTCTCTTGATCATGCAATAGATTTAGAGTTAATTACTAAAAATGTTGCAGTAAAAACGAAGTTGCCTAAAGTTGATAAGGAAGAATTAACGGTGTGGAATGAATATGAAGTACAGTTGTTCTTAAAAGCTGCACAGGATAGCAGGTATTCTATTGTCTTTCATATGGCTCTTGTAACTGGAATGAGACAGGGTGAATTGTTAGGTTTACGATGGAAAGATGTTGATTTAGAAAAAGGACATTTGAACATTAGCCAAACGTTGAGTCATGATGGGAAGACGAAGTCAAGTTTAAGAAAAATACTGTTGCCTGTATCAACAGTAGCAAAGCTAAATAAGCACAGAGCAGTCGTATTGAAAGAGAAGTTGAGTCAAGGTGAGGAAAACCAAGGCAATGACTTGGTGATGTGTACTCCTTCTGGAACACCAATTAATACTGCTAATGTTAGACGAAGTTTAAACGCTTTGATTAAGAAAGCGGCTGTTCCAAAGATTCGATTCCACGATTTACGTCATACACATGCAACTCTGTTATTAGCGAAAGGTGTGAATGTAAAGGTGATTTCTGAGCAGTTAGGACATAGTAATATCAAAATCACGTTGGACACTTATTCACATGTATTGCCAACGATGGAAGAGGATGCAGTTAACAAAATAGAAGAGATTTTGTAGGAAATGTGACCAATTCTATGACCACTGGTGTTGTAGAGTATGAGAGTACACAAATAAAAAACGCATCAAACGTTAATTTGATACGATTTCTATCAGTATGAACTTGGAAAGAATCGAACTTACGACCTCCACCCTGTCAAGGTGGAGGTTTTTTAAATAATCTAGTCTTTTCTTTGTATTATAAACTCCCAAAACTTTTTTAATTCCTCACGCTTTTGAGGAGTCGCATTTTTTATATCTTCAAACCATTGATAAAGCTCAGGATCTTGTACGTCTGTAATTTGTCTTATTTCAGTTGTACCAAGGAGGTAATCAATAGATACTTCAAAAAAGGTGGCTAATTTTATCAATGTATTATAATCAGGTTCTCGATTTCCTTGTTCATACATTGCATATGTAGTTCGGGCAATCCCTAGTTGTTTTGCCATGTCTTCTTGACGCAGTTTGCGTTCTTTTCGAAGAGTGTGTAGTCTAGTGCCAAACATATGCTACCTCCTTTTAGGTGTTTTCTAAATCAATTATAACGTCACAATATGTAACATTTAATAAAGTACACGAAATGTGTAAAAAATATTGATTTTAAACTTACTATTATGTAATATAATCATTAGTTACACATTTTGTGACAATGAAAGAGGGGGAATAATGAGGTTTTGGTTATTGGAAAAACGTAAAAATAAAGAGAAAACACAAGATTATATTGCATATAAGGCAAGAATATCTAGAAGTATGTATGCAATGATTGAAAGTGGTGAAAGAAATCCAAGTGTTCCTGTCGCAAAGAATATAGCTAAGGTACTAAATTTTGATTGGACTCTTTTTTTTGAAGAGTAATGTCACAATACGTGTAATTAATAAGGGGATTTCATCTCTATATTGTTTTCCTAAAACGAAATAATTTATTAATTATTTTTAAGAAAATATGAAATAAGGGAAGTGTTTAAATATGAACATGAAAACATTTGAAATGCGTGAAAAACGATTAGCAGAACTACTAGGTGCAAAAGTGTTATGGGAATTTATAAGTGCCGTCACAGAGGAAATTGAAAAGCAAGAGTTAGAGTCTACACCAGGTTTATTAGAAGATCTATTCATACATGTGAAAGAAACTATTCAAATTCAAAATATGAATCAACGCATAACAAAAGCCCCTGCAAAAACAGAGGCTGATGGTATAAATAAAGATACATTATTTATGGAAGCATATGTAGAATTAATCAATCATAAGTTTATTATTTCTGAATTAGCTGTAGAGCTTTCATCTGTTCTAAAAGAATT